>SESD01001926.1_pt1 | contig 10882 bp, 15 predicted proteins | sample 3171411 | NCBI WGS metagenome assembly SESD01 (sample SAMN06051880, study PRJNA518727) | freshwater metagenome | biome: subpolar coniferous forest; feature: holomictic lake; material: water; isolation source: holomictic Lake 442, 16.5 m depth | place: Canada: near Kenora, Ontario | collected...
CGTCGTTTTCAGCTCGTAGAAGTGAAAGGGGTGAGATCAATCCAAGGAAAAGGCAAAGGAATCGCTTCATATAAAATTCTAAATCAGGAGTTTTCTTTGGTCAAACTCTGTCACGGAAAGAAAACAGACTTGCCCGCCCTCGAGGTGTGACCAGCTTGAAGAAGATGAAAAACCTGCTTTTTCTTTGGATAGGGCTGGTTTCCTTTATTGCCTGGGCTGAGGGTCCAACTGTGCCTGTGAAGTATAGTGCAGAACTTCAAGCGCAGGCGGACAAAGGGGACGAGGATGCACAGTTCCAAATGGGGGACTGCTATTTCTTCGGATTGGGATTGAAAAAAGATCAGCGAGAGGGGGTGGCTTGGTACCGAAAGGCTGCGGAGCAAGGGCAGATGAAGGCTCAGTTTAATTTAGGCGGTTGTTTCCATGAAGGGCTAGGGACAGAGCCTAGTCTGACAGAGGCGATCTACTGGTGGAGGAAAGCGGCAGGACAAGATTATCCCCCAGCCGAGATCAGTATTGGGGATGCCTATGTTTTTGGTCGAGGTTTCGCTCAGGACGAAGAGGAGGGAGTACGGTGGTATCGAAAGGCGGCGCAACAGAACTATGCGGCGGCGCAGCATCGGCTAGGAAACTGTTATTTTAATGGGCAAGGAGTGCAGAGGAGTGTGGTGCAGGCGATCCAGTGGTATCGCAAAGCGGCCGAGCAGAACTATGGGCCATCTTTGAAGGCGCTGGCTAAGCTGGAACCAGAGTAGAGTGCTTACGGAGTTCTTAACTTAGCTACGCTTAGAACAAAAACTGCGAGGGTGAAGGCCAGCATGCCAAGAGTGACGAGGATGGGGAAAAGCCAAGAGGTTTTGTCGGGTATCTTAGACATAAAGAGTAGTTAAGGCATTGGGGATGGGTTGTGAAGTCTGGATTGTTCTCCCTCAAGGATTAGCGAGAGTCTCTTATGTACATTGTTCGACATGGGAGGGGTCGGCATGGAGTGGTTGGTCTGCACGGTTGGAGCGGGGACCACAAAACCTTCGATCCTTTGTTGCCCCACCTGAGTCCTGAAACCACCTTCTTTGCGGTTGATCTACCAGGATGCGGAAAATCACCCGAGCCGAAAGTGTGGGAGATGAAAAGCTTGGGTCATGAGTTGGCGAAGGAGCTGATTGCTTTGGATCATGTTCATTTAACTCTGGCGGGAAACTGTAGCGGAGCGCTTTTAGCACTTTTCGCCATACGAGAATTAAGGGAGATGGGGCGAGGGGATGTGGTGGGACGGTTGGTGATGATTGATCCGTTTGCCTACTGCCCTTGGTATCTAGAAATCTTCGTCCATCCAGCCTTGGGTCCTTTGGGTTGGTGGATTTATGCGGCAACCTTTGCCAATCCGATCGGCCGATCTCTGCTCAACTTATGCCTGCGAGGAATGAGAACCAAGGATACCCATCTAACAGAAACCTTTGCTGAAGTGAACCAGCGTACCACTTGGCGCCTTTTGAAGGTGATGTATGAGTGCGGTCCTGCCAGCACCTTTCAGGGTCTGCCGATTCCAGTGGAAATTATGGCTGGAGAAAACAGCTTTGCTGTGGTGGTAAAGTCTCTGAAGATATGGAAGAAAATTTTACCTCAAGTGGTCGTACATGTGCTGCCTGGGACGTGCCACCTGCCGATTGAGGAGGATCCGAAAAGTGTGGCGAAGATTCTTTTTCGAGTGCCGAATAAGGTACCGATTCCTAAGACCAAAAAGTTATCGTCGCAAAGTGCCCGCCAACTCAGGGAAGAGCGAAATGAGATGACGCGGGGAGACTAGGAATCGAAAAACGTCCGAAGGGAGATTAGCTGTGACGATATTTGGGAAGATATCTTAAGGCTTGGTGAACCGGATCCCCGTCTCAGAATGGGGCAATGCTAAGTAGATGCCCTCACGGGTACGTCTGCCTCGCGGTCCTCTTTGGGTTCGTGACCCCGATGGTCCAAGCCGCCGATCCAGTTGCCGAATTTTGGGATGAGGTCAATCGGAGTGAAGTTATTTTCGTGGCCCCTTCTGATGGGATCGAAAGCCCTGAGGCAGCTGCAGTTCGAAGAGAACGGGTTTTTGACGAAGCTAAGGATGTGGCTTTGAATCGGCGTTTTGTTGAGCAGAAAATCTACTGGATAGGTGGACAGTGGGTTCGGCAAGGGCAGGTACTGGGACCAGCCCAAACAGAAGGGGAGCTAATGGACTCCGATGGGGACGGCTTCGACGACTTTACGGAAGTGAAGTACCACACCGACCCAATGGATCATGAGTCGACTCCAGCCCACTATTTTGAAGCTAAAGGGAAAAACCGAATCATCTTCTTTACGACGAATCAAACGGCCCACGCTCGATGAGATTTAATTCTTTCTGCTTGATGATCCTGCTTCTACTCGGATCAAGCTGGAGAATTCACTCCCAGAATCTTTCTCCCATGGTTGAGCCTTGCATTACGGGACCTGATTGCCGTTGTGCCTGCACTCTTCAGGGCAAGCCCTGCCCATGTATTAAGAAGTGTGCTACCGAGCCAGAAAAAACCAAAGAGCTGGTGCCGTAGTGATTCGACAAAAAAACTGAGAGGGATAGATTAGGAATGTTGCGATCCAGACTCCCTTATGATTCCTTCAAAAATTCTTAAGCGATTGCGGGTGACCCCAGGTCGGCGGGTTAAGCTGAGAAAGTATCCAACGGATCATGTGGTGGGCTTTGCGGCAACTTCGTTGGGGGAAGAGGCACTAAAAAACCGGGCCTTGGAAATCCTAGGAAAACGAAGAGGGGAGTTGAGTTCGGCGCAGGAGCTACTTTATGCCAACGGGACGTACGCGGTTCTTTTGATTTTTCAAGCGATGGATGCAGGGGGAAAGGACGGGACGATTCGCCATGTGATGTCGGGCGTCAATCCCCAGGGATGTCAGGTTTTCAGTTTTAAGAGGCCTTCGGAAGAAGAACTGAAGCATAATTTCCTTTGGCGTTGTTCGAAGAGTCTTCCTGAGCGCGGGCGGATCGGCATTTTTAATCGTAGCTATTATGAGGATGTTTTGGTGGTTAAAGTTCATCCGGATCGGGTGGATCCGCGCCTACCCGAGAAACCGGGTAAAAAGTTCTGGGCGAATCGTTATGAGGACATTAATAACTTCGAAAAGCATCTCCATCGGAACGGCACCCTCATTCTGAAGTTCTTTCTGCATCTTTCCAAGAAAGAGCAAAAGAGGAGATTTCTGGAACGACTGACCGATCCAGCCAAAAACTGGAAATATTCCTCGGCGGATATGGCGGAGCGAGCGTACTGGAAGCATTACCAGAGGGCATTTGAGGAGGCCTTGGCGGAGACGAGTACCAAGCACGCACCTTGGCACGTAATCCCTGCGGATGAAAAGCATGTGGCGCACGCTTTGGTGGCAGAAATTGTGGTCAAGGCTATCCAAAACTTGGGGTTGCGCACCCCGACCCTACCAAAAAAAGAGAGGGCTGCTTTACGGACAGCTCGGAAGCAGTTAACCAAGGTGTGAGAAATTCGTTGGGGTTGAGTTTACGTGTTTCTGAGGGATAATTGATTTATGGGATTAGATCGTGATAAGCGACTCTCACGCAGGCAAGAGGAGCATGATTTCCGAAAGATTTATCAGCCCGTTTCGCTTCTTTTCGGCGCAGTCGGGGTGCTACTGATCGGCTGGGTGGGTTTAAGTTATGATGACGGTCAACCGAGGCAAACGGATTTAATTGGTGCAGGCATTATCCTGTTGGCATTCCCCGTTTTAGTATTATTCCTTCGCCTCCTTCGTGGGCATTTTCGAAAAGATGTGCGTAGCTAACGAGGCGTCAATTTTTACTGGGTGCTCCAAGTATACTCCATCACCCCGTACTTATGGGAATCGGTGAGCATACCAAAAGAGATGTCGACTGTGTTGTAGCTGTCCATCCCTTCGCCAAACTTGGTACTAGTCCAATTTCCTGAGTACCGCCAGAGGTGAGGGGTGATGCTGACGTCAGGTCCGCGGCCCATGTACTCTTTAACCTCTTCCTTGGTCATGCAACGGGTGTCGGATTCGAAGGCGACTTTTTCGGTGGCAGGACCCGCATGGAGCGTGACGCAAGATAGGAGAAAAGATAAAATAAGGAGGTGAATTTTCATCCCTTCAAAGTAAAAAGAATGGGCCTCGGCGTCCAGCTTTGCCTTTGGTTGGTGTTGATATGCGCTGTTTTGTGGAGTGGTGGTTGGGCGCAAGTTCCTGAGCGGGAGGCGGAAGTTGTCCCTGAGCGGGATCGGACGGAGGAGCAGGAAAATGAGATGCCAGGCAAGGAAGCGCCCTTAAAGCTGACAGGGTATGTGGACGCCACCTACCTTTATAACTTTGGCCCTGGAGATTCGACCAACCCGCTTAACTTTCCGGCAGATAATGCCCCGCGGGGAGATTTCAATCTGAGCGCATTTTGGGTTCGCCTCGAGAAAGAACTGGCTCGTGGGAATTCTCTCGAGGTGGGTTTTGTCTGTGGGGTGATGATTGGGGAGGATGCAACCTACTACGCCGGGGCGGATGCCAGCACTAACCCGTCAGGTCCAGATAGTAGTGCGATTTATGTGGCGGAGGCGATGGCGAAAATCTGGGTCCCTGAGATCTGCATGGAGATGTGGGTAGGAAAGTTCCAATCGGTCATCGGTTATGAAACTATCTGGCGTCCGGACAATCCTTGTATCACCTTTGGAATCGCAGACGTTTTCATGCCTCAAGATAACACTGGAGTGCTGGCCATATTTTCTCCTGACGATCTTTTGGATATTGCAGTGGGGGTGGGCGGGTGCTCGGGGCAGTCGAATGACGTGGGTGCTCACGGGATGGGAGATGAGTACGCGGTGATGTCGTATGCAAAAATTAGCAGTCCGAGCAAAAATGCTTTCGTTCAGCCTGGATTTTACGCTACGCCCTCTGGATCTCACGGAGCGAACGCCCGTATCAGTCTTAACCAAAATCTTTACTACAACTGGAACCTTCTCGGAGAGTGGTCCCCTGTTTGTACGGGTGACCAGTGGAAACTGGCTTTTAACACCACGGGCGGCTCGGGAACTGGGGATCCCTCAGAAAATGTTTTGGAGGCGCCAACGACTTTTGTGACGGGAGCACTTTATTCCATGTGGAGTTTGTCTGATCCAGTTACGCTCAATGGAAGGGTGGAGTATGTGCATACGAACAACAATGCTTTGACGGGATCTTCCCGACTCAGTGGGGGTGACTACTACGACTATACCTTAACCTTGGGGGTGAAGATCACGGAGGATCTAATCTGGCGAGGGGAGGGAAGGTTTGCCTGGGGGGCGGAGCTGATGAATCCCACGGCCTCGGGCCTTTGGACTGCGGCGACGGAAATTTACTATCGATTCTGAGTTTGCTTTTTTTGCCAGATTTCCACTTTTGCGAGAATATCTTCCACAGTGATTCGGTTCATCCGACCTTTGCGATGTTGGAAGGTCATCTTCGGTTTCTCCCCAGCTTCATGGTAGGCATCCACTAGGAGGTTAGGGTCTTGTCGCCAGGGTCCAACACGGGCTGGGCTGTTGTAGCCGTAGAGGCCGATGACAGGTCGACCGACTGCGCCCGCAAGGTGAAGCGGGCCGGTATCAGGAGAGATGATCAGATCACATCCTTCGAGGATGGCGACCAATCTGCGCAAGCCACATCCCAGAGCGGCGGTGGGGGGATGAAGGCATTCGCGCTGCATTTTCATTCCGAGGGCGGTCTCCCTTGGCGAATGGGCTCCGACAAGGATGGTGGTAAAGCCAAACTGCTCGTGGAGGGCATCGTTTAAGTGGACCCACGAATCGGGGAGCCAGTCTTTGCGGGGATTACTGGTGCCTGCGACAAGGGCGACGCGAGGCGAGGGCAGATTTTCAAAAAAATCTTTCTGCCAGGCCAACTCCTCGGGCCAGGGGCCGAGATTCCATTCGATCGGTTCAGGGCGGACGCCGATGACATCGAGAAATTCTAGAAAATGGTCCTGCACATGGCCGAGGGGGCGGGGGGTGAGCTTGGTATTGGTGGCGAGCCAGTTGAACTCGCGGGCTCGGGCTCGATCGAAACCGATCTTGATCGGAGCCTGACAAAGGGCGGTGAGGAGGGTGGCTTTGAAGTAGCACTGCAGATCAAGAACAAGATCGAAGGGGCGTTGGGAAAGTTCTATTCCCATTTTAATAAATCCAGCCAGCCCTGCTTTCCTTTGGAAGACAAGGATCTCATCCACGCCAGGGTGACCTTGGATCAAGGCGGCTCCTGCTTCTTGGAGGAGCCAGGTGATATGGGCTTGGGGGCGATGGCGTTTGATGGCGCAGACCAAGGGTAGGGCATGAACGACATCGCCGACCGCACTGAGCAAGACGATGCAAATGCGGGGTGAGGCTGGAAGATTCACTTGGTAGGAAAGATTTCTCGCCAGAGCTTGGGAATCTCTTTTTCAGAAAAGCCGAGATCCCCCAAGCGAGATCGTTTGATGAGGGAGCGGAGGAGGCGGTTTCGGTTAGCAGTGGCTACTTTTGAGGAGGGGTCTGATTCCCGCTGGATGGCATCGACATCGAGGAGCCAGGCGGAGATGGGTGGAGATAGGAGACCCGAGAGAAGAATATTGCGGGCGTTGAGATCGGGGTGGCGGATGCCGTGCTGAGCGCACTGATGGAGAAGCTTGCGAACGGCGACGAAGGCGCGGCGGCGTTGGAGGGGGCTAGGCCGTGTAGAAAGGAAAGAGGCAAGGTCGCGACTCTCAGGAACAAACGAGGTCAGCACATCGATTCGGTAGAAGGGACCTGCGGGGTAAAAAAAGGCAGCTAAGATATTTGGCGTGGGAACTTTTTCTTGGTGGAGCTTCTGGGCGAGATCGATCTCGTGGCGAGCTCGGTGGGATCCGCAGTAAAGATCTTGGGCTAATTTTCCCCAGAAACCGCCATGGAGGCAGGGTCGAACTACAATTTCGCCTAGACCTGAGCAGGGCAGAGCGGTGACGGGAGCGCGCCCTGGGTAGAGGCGACGTTGGGGATGACGGGAGGCGACAATCCGTAGCGGGAGTTTTGGGTTGAGTTTTTTCCAAAGATGCAGAATTGGCTCTTTGGATTTCGGGCGGAGCCAAGCGGGGCCGGTGGGGAGCTGGACAAGGACAAATCCTGATGGAGGGGAAAATGTTTTCATGGGACGTAGGGTGGAATTGAAAAAGCTGGGGACAATCCTGCGCGTAAGGTGGTGGCGACGGTAGGCGTGATGCTTGGGGAGAACTCTTGCCAGCATTTTGTGAGGTAAGCAGACGAAGTGGCTTGGGGGGTGTGATCATTCGGTAGAAGGCGGGTGTTGGCCTCCTGGAGGCTCTTTGCCGGACTCCATCCTTCGGACTGGAGATCGAAAATGGCCGCCAGGGCTCGGCGGGTGAAGGAGGGGCCGTCTGGACTCATGAGTTTTTCGGTGGAGAGGGCAGAGCTGATTATTTCGAGATTGGCATCGATCTGCCTTTGGCGGCGAACCCGTTCGGACTGTTCCTGAATTCTGCGTTGGGCTTGAGCGTCGAGGTTGGCTTGGACGGGGACAACCTGGGCTAGGCAAAGAAAGGGTGCCATGAGCAAAAGAAGAGTGAGACCGGCGGAGACCTGCCGTGGGTTACGGCTTGATATAAATGATCTGGTAGCGGACATCGATGCCGTCGAGTCGTTCGTCTTGGGTGTTCATGTCGAAGTTCAGCCGTTGGGAATTGATGATGGAGGAGACGATGGCGGCGTTGCCTTTGCGGGAGAGGACCCCCCGGGCGATATTATTGGCGGCGTTTTGGAATCCGCGCTGACGCATCAGAGTTTCGTATCCGATGGAGGTAAAGCCGTTGGTGGGGGTGCCCTTTTTCCAAATTTTGATTCCTTGATTGATGACAATCTCTTCATTGCTTGTGACAACGGGTGGATTGGTGGGGGCGGCGGGGGCGGCGGCGGGCAACCGACCCGCTGGGGGGTTGGTATCTTGGGCGAGGAGAGGCAGGGCAAGTAGGGTGATAGTTGAGCCGACAAGTAGGAGGAAGTGCATAGAGTTATGCTTAGGCAAAGTTTGGAGAGAATCGAGTCGTGATTTTAGACGGAATTGGGTTATGCCAGAGGGATGAAACATAAATCTCTGACCCTACGGACGGACCCGATAACGAAACTTCTCCTCGCCTTGGTGGCGGCTGGCCTTTGGTGGCATGCCTTTACCCCATGGGCTTCTAACTCGGCTCACGCGGATGGACCGACCAAAGTAGATATCGTTTCGGTGGGTGGCGAAAAACTCGGGCTGGTTAGTCAACAGGACATCAACTTGGCCGAGGCGGACGCTTACAAGCGGCAGGGAATCCCAGTTACCAACGTCAACACCAAGTAGATCCGATTGAGTTTAGTGGCGGCGGCCGCGTCCACCGCGACGGCGTCGGCGGTAGGGAGCGTGGCTGGCCGTCCGGCGACGGGTGACTTTGCGGGTGACCAAGGCGACGCCTTTGACTAGGCCGCGAGCCAGCCAGCTTACGGCGGCCAATAGTTCGCCGATGGGAAGGCGGGGCAGGGTGATTCCTTTGCCTTTGGCTTGGCTGAGACCGTGCTTGCCCTCGCGGGCGGCGCGTCGTTCCAGTTCATGGTCGACTTCGTGGCCAATACGACGGGCCTCGTCGATGGCCTCTTTCATGGTAAAGACAAAACAGGGAATGGGCTGATCGGGCCAGCGGTCTAGGCGGGCCCTTTCTAAGGGCATGGTGCGGACTCCATAGCGGCCACCTGGTTTTCCCAGATCGGGATGTCCGACTCCTGCATGAATTAGGACGACGGCGATATTGGGGGTGTGGCCGTAGCCTTGGCGGATCATTTCAGCGGCGGAGCGGAGCTGTTTTGAGGCACGGGAAACCGCGGAAGCCGAGCCGAGGCCGCTGAGTTTGAACTCGAACACTGTGGTTGCTTTGCCGCCAGAGAAGGCGACCGCATCCAGCTCGCGGAATCGGCTACGGCCGCGGAGATGATCCCCATGTTCGGGATCTTGATATCGAATAATGCGGTGTTCCCCTAGTTGGAAGTGGCGGGAAAGGATGGAGCGGACCCCGAACTCCGCGGCGAAGCTAATGACGGAGAGGGCGGCAGGCTCGATTCTTTTTTTTCCTGAGCGTTGTCTTTCTTGTCGGCGGCGGAAGGCAAAACCTTCCGACCAGCGGAGGTAGTCGTGGTCGTCGTAACGGACGAGGCTGACTTTGCCGTAATCGGGGAGTTCGGGAGGTTGGTGAGATTGAGAGTTCAGGAGGATCGACCTTCTGGTTTTTTCGCGCCGACTAGGCAGCAGATGCCGGCATTACAAAGAACGAGGGCGAGGGTGCCCGACCAGAACCACTCCCCGCAGGCGGCGAATTTTTGGTAGGCGGCCCAACCGAGGAGGGAAAGTCCGCTTCCGTTAAGGAAAAGTCCGAGAACCACCAAAAGCAGCCAACGCATCATCGATTTGATCGTAGGGAGGCGAAGCGAACGAGCAAGAGGGGACGCCAAGGCGAAGGATTGACCCGGAAGGTGGAAAAAGGGAGTGTATTGGATTATGAAATTCTCTGATCTGGAAAAGCATCTTGGGTCGGAAGCTAAGACTCTCTTGGGGCACACCTGTCGTACTGTGCCCAAGGCACGACTCCATTTGCCTGGGCCTGATTTTATCAATCGAGTTTGGCGGGATAGCGATCGATCGATCAGCGTTCTTCGCAATTTGCAAACGACCCTGAGTCACGGTCGTTTGGGTGGGACGGGGTATTTATCGATTTTGCCAGTGGACCAAGGGATTGAGCATTCGGCGGGGGCTTCTTTCGCACCGAATCCTGATTATTTTGATCCAGAAAATATTGTGAAGCTGGCGGTCGAGGGAGGATGTAACGCGGTTGCCTCGACTTTGGGAGTTCTTGGAGCGGTGGCTCGGAAGTACGCCCACCAGATTCCTTTTATTCTTAAGATCAATCATAACGAGTTGTTGACCTATCCGAATGTGGCGGATCAGAAGCTGTTTGCGGGAGTGAAGCAGGCTTTTGACATGGGAGCGGTGGGTGTGGGGGCGACGATTTACTTCGGGTCACCAGAATCGGGTCGGCAGATTGAGGAGATATCGCGCTCTTTTGCGGTGGCGCATGAATTAGGAATGTACACTGTGCTCTGGTGCTACCTGCGCAATCCTGCCTTTAAGACGAAGGAGAAGGATTTCCATCTTTCGGCAGATTTAACGGGGCAGGCGAATCATCTCGGTTCGACGATTCAGGCGGATATTATTAAGCAGAAGCTGCCTGAGAATAATGGGGGTTACACGGCGCTACGAATGGGAGGAAGTGACTACGGGAAAAGTGATCCTCGGATTTACAGTGAACTTTCATCGGACCATCCGATTGATCTTTGTCGGTATCAGGTTTTGAACTGCTTTGCGGGTCGGGCGGGTTTAATCAACTCGGGTGGAGCCTCGGGTAAGCATGATGTGGCCGAGGCGATTAAAACGGCGGTGATCAATAAGCGGGCGGGTGGGATGGGGTTGATTTCAGGCCGCAAGGCGTTCCAAAAGCCTCTGAAGGAGGGGGTGGAACTCCTGAATGCGGTGCAAGACGTTTACTTGGCTAAGGAGATCGACATCGCTTGAGGTATGCGGGGTTATGAGGGTGTGGTGTTTTACACCCAACCCGGTTCGAGAGAGAAAGTTTGTTGTAGGGTCGGGGCGGGTGGAGATATCGGCTGGGGGTAAAGGTCGAAATGTGGCTCGTCAGCTTCGTGCGTGGGGAATTCCTGCGATTTCAAAAACCATCTTCGACGCATTGGCATCGGGGTCAGACGTAGGGTCAGACCCCAGGGAAAGAGTGGGATGGGCTTTGGTGAGGGAGGGGGAG
>SESD01001929.1_pt1 | contig 10872 bp, 12 predicted proteins | sample 3171411 | NCBI WGS metagenome assembly SESD01 (sample SAMN06051880, study PRJNA518727) | freshwater metagenome | biome: subpolar coniferous forest; feature: holomictic lake; material: water; isolation source: holomictic Lake 442, 16.5 m depth | place: Canada: near Kenora, Ontario | collected...
CATTGAACTGTTTCAATATTTTGGTAATTGATATTATTTTGAATCGTGCCGTTATAGTCGAGTAAGGCGGTAATGCTGTCGAGTTGTGTTACATCATTGGTCAAATACACAGTTGGCGCGGTCGCTTCAAAATTAGCCACCACACTAATCTCAGCCGCATTTTTTGTTACCGTTGCCGAAACATTACCTGCCGCATCAGTTTGTTTTACCCAAATTGAATTTACCGCATACGTTGCTGCTGGCAAAACAAAACGGCTTCCAGAACCTGTATTCCAAGTCGTTCCACCATTTAAGCTATATTGCCACGTTGCGTTTGTTTCAAGTCCAGAAACGTTGATTGTGCCGTTATTCGTAATGTTGTCGCTGTTATTTGCTCCCGAATCAACCGCTAATGCAAATGTCGGAGCGGCTGGTGCGGTTGTATCTGGAGTCGTATTTGTAACAGCATGATTGCTAAATGAGGCGGCATCATTGCCCATTTGATCTTGAATCGCTTGTGCGTCATTACCAGATGTTGGGTCAGTGTAAGAAATCGTAACAACGTCCGTATCTGTAACGGCGTTCGTTAAGGTGAGCGTTATTTTTTTAGTTGTGGCATCAACAGCGACCGCTGTCACGGCATTATCAACATTACCAATTTTTACCGCAAAAGCATTCGTCGATGCGGTGGTTGTATTTAACAAATTCGTATCGTTAAAAGTTAAAACAAGCGTTCTCGCATTCACTGCGGCGGATAATAATGTTGGCGCGGTAATATCATTTACCGTGTTAAAAACGGTTAAAACATCACTTTTTAAATTTGTTTTTTGGGAATCGCTCAAGCCTTGCAACGCTTCAGCTGCGAGCGATTTAATTTGCGTAGATGTCAAAACGTTAAGTTGGTCGCCATTAAGTGCGCCAAATTGCGTAGCATTAAAACCGCTTAAATCCATTTTTGCGACCACTTTTGTGTCCAGCACGCTGATTGCTTTTGTCGATAATTCTTTGATTTTGTCAGCAGATAATTGTGCAATTTGTGTCACGGATAAACCTTGTGCTTGTTCATCGCCAAATTTAGCCAGCTGTTCACCGCTTAACATTTTAATTTGTTGGGATGACATTGTTTTAATGTGATCGGACGACAATAACGCAAACGCATTCGGCGTAATTTGTGCAACGGCTGCTTCGGGAATCGCTTTAAAGGCTTGAGAAGAAAGCACAGCAATTTTTTCCGCGCCAATTGCTGCCACTTGCGTAGGCAATAATTTTCCAGCTTGTTCAGGCTTAAAGGCTTCCATCTGATCAACGCCTAATTTTGAAATTTGCTGCGGACTTAATGCGCGGATTTGTCCAGAGGTAAAACTTATTACTTGCTCGGTTGTCAGCTCTGCAAAAATGCCACTATTCAACGCAGCAACTGCATTATTTGTTAGAGCTTTAAGTTGTTGGGGTGTTAAAGCAAGTAAATCTTCGATTTCCATTGCTTGAATTTGAGCTGGTTTTAATTGTTTTATGGTTGCCAAACTCAACATGGCAACTTGCTCTGGAAGTAACGCGGCAACTTGATTTGAACCCGTTTGCATATCTAATCCGACGATATTTTTCGAGGTAAAACCTGCAAAACTTTTCTGATCAATCGCGGCAACGGCATCAACATTTAAGGCTTTCACTTGCGAAGAGCTTAATTTATTGATTATTTCAGCGGATAAATAACTGGCTTTATCTTCATCAATTTGGCGAATTTGCGTTGTGGATAACGCCTGAAATTGAGAAGGTGAAAGTGCCGCAAATTGCCCAACATCTAAATTTGTTATATTTAATCCACTGATGTTTTTTACAAATCCTTGCATTGCTTTTACGGGTAACGCAACAAGATCATCCCCTTCAAAAGCTGCGACTTGAGCTGAGTTTAATGCAGCAATATCAGCAGCATTGATGACTGGCATTTGTTCGGGAACTAGCTCTTTAATTAGCGTAGTTGTTAATGTTGCAAAAACTTTTGGGGGTAACGCCGCCAGAAACTCCTTAGTTAAATAAGGTACGGCTACATCATTAAAATTATTTAATGTTTTAAATGTAGCGGCTTGCTTTGCCGTTAATGCACTTGCAAGATCTTCGTCGATATTTTGCAGTTGTGTCTTAGTTAAATTTGCCGTTTGTGTCGGTAATAACGCCGCAATTTGCGACGGTAAAAAACCATTGAATTGATCGGCGGATAATTTCTCAACGGCTAAAACCGTTAAAATTTTTATAGGAATACTAGAAAAAATGTCAGGCGATAAATTCTTTAACTGCAACACAGCAAGTAATTTGTCCGTCAATCCTGTAGCTTGAATGGCACTAAAACTTTCTTGCTGATCTTTTGTTAAAGCAGCCATTTCAGTTGTTGACAGTTTGCTTATATCACTCGCTGTTAAAGTAGTAATGTCGGTGTTTCTATCAACTATTTTTGTCGCCATGGTGTGAATCCTAAAGTTAAAAATTTTTCAGAATAAAAAATGCTTGCATAGTTATCGGTGATACGACTACAAACTAAAAAATTGAAATTGGTACATCAAAAAAAATCTTGCAAAAGAAACAAAAAAGTTGTTATCAATCATTTTGTTAGGCTTTTTACTGATTAAATAAACTCAAAATAATTACATGATAATTATTCTTTCTATCGCTTTATTAACGTGCCTTACAGACCATCCACAGAGTTGAAACACCTCCAGTGATTAAACGTTCTATTGAGCAATTTGTAATGGTCATTTTCTATCTGCGTTGTGGGAAAATTTTCATAGAGTTTAAATCATAATTTTGAGAATTGTGAGCCGCTCAATATGAGTTATCAAATAAATATGGTTTTGAAAGTATGGAAGATATTTACGAATAGTGCGAAATACTTTCACGCCATACCGCTAAAAGTACCGCTAAAATGACAGGTCCTAAAAACAAACCAATCGCACCAAAGGCAATTAAACCACCAAAAACTCCGAATAAAACGATTAAAAATGGTGTTTGACTCGTGCCACAAATAACGAGTGGTCGAATCACATTATCGACAGTGCTAACGGCTAAAAATCCCCACGCCAATAAACCTAAACCCGCCCATAAATCTTGGTGAATCAATAACATTAACGCTGTCGGCAACCAAATTAACGTCGCCCCCATTGGAATTAACGCTAATAACGCCGTCAATGCCCCCAATAAAACAGGTGTACTCACGCCAAACATCGCATATCCAATACCTGCAATAGTTCCTTGTCCAAAAGCAGCCAAAACTAAACCATAAACGACTGCACGACTGGTATCTCCAGCGGTTTGTAAGTATACATTGCGTGTGTCATTCAAAAAGTAACGTGCGCCTAACTGTAATTGTGCCAAGCATTTTTCACCATCACGAAAACAAAAAAATACCGTAATCAACACAAAACATAATTTGATCAAATGCTGCCCAAACCCGCGTAAAACTTGCGCCATTTCACCTAAACTGTATTTTGCCCATTCAATAAGTTGTGCATTTAAAACATCGCGGTCTTCTATCAATTCATTCAAATGATTTTGTAGATATTTACCAACATAAGGCAATGAACGAATAATTGGCGGCAATTCAATCGTCGGCTGGTTAAAATTCACGACAAGTAACGAATAAGCACGAGAGATTTCTTCTTGTAATAAATGTAACAAGCTGTATGCCAAAATAATAATCAGCGTGGTCATTGTGCCTGTCAAAATCAACGCACTCAAAACAGTATTGCCATTGAAATAGCGCGTACATTTTTGATAAAGCGGAAAGAAAGTATAAGCCACAATAAATGCCCAGATGAGCGTCAGTAAAAATTCTCGCAACACTAAAAAACTGAGCCACAACAAAACAGTGAATCCCATCACAGGAATTAGCTGCCGTAATAATGAAAGTTGAGGAATCATAAATCGGCTAATTGTTTGCAGATGACAGAAGGTAACTTTTTAGGGGATTTAATGCGAAGTTGTTTGTTAACATTAAGTCGCCCAAATACAACTTCAATATCCGCATTTGTGACATCAAATTCCTTCGCCAAAAATCGAACCATGTGATCCGTTGCTTTACCGCCGACAGGTGTTGCTGTGACACTTATTTTTAACTGATTTCCTTTGGCTTTGCCGATGACATCTTGTTTTGCACTTGGTTTCCCTAAAATGTTAAGCACTAATGTTTCACCGTCCCATGCACAAAAGGAACTCATCGTTACTCGTTTACTGCTCATATTCTGATCCTAATTTTTTGTGACTCACGCTGTCATAATCTGTGAATTTATAAACCTTAATGACATTACTTTGATGCTTCAATCTGGTATCTTTGTTGTCAATTATCATCAAATTACTTTTTATACACGAGAAAATCTAATGATTACTGAAATTCAACTGTCACGCAAACTGACCAGTCAATTATTACATCTAGCGCAAATTTCACCTGATGCGGAAATTTGTGGTTTAGTAAGTAGCAAAAATGACGTGCCAATTCAATGTTATCCAATTGAAAATGTTGCTGAACATCCGCAAAATCAATTTTTGCTGGATTCTAAACAACAAATTTCTGCTATGAAAAAAATGCGTGAAAACGGTGAAGAATTATTTGCCATTTATCATTCGCACCCAACCGCACCAGCCTGTCCATCAACATTAGATTTAGAATCTGTAACGTATCCAGAAGCATTGCACTTCATTATTTCATTAAATACCAAAGGCATTTTAGAATTACGCGCCTTTCATATTTCAGCCAAAAATGCGACTGAAATTCGTACCACTTTATCACTCACTTAATTTTTAACTTACTCAAAAAACTTATTTCAAACTTATGAAAAAAATTGTATTAATTTCAATTGTTACCTTAATGTTCACTGGCTGTAGCGACAAGAACAATTACAACGCCGCCGTTTTAGCTGAATTATCACGAGATCAAAAAGTAGAAGGTGCAAAAGAATACAATGTCCCACAAGATAAAATGGCGGATTGTATTGTGGAAGCATCTGCAAAAAATATGGATGGCATTTTTGCTTTCGATCCAGCACGATTAACGGCTTATCGTAACTACACGAAAATGCTGACATTAACACAATCAGAAGATCCGAAAAAAACATTAGACGAATTGCGTGAAGCATTTGGTTCGGCTAAAAATTTAATGGAAGCTCGCAATAATTACACAGAAAGCGAATTGGAATGTTTAACGTTATTTGTGGCAAACACCAACACTGAAGACAAGACTGAATCCAAAAAATAATTGATATTAAATTTTAGGGGATAAAAATGAAACGATTACTGCTGATTAGTTTTAGTGCGTTATGTTTGAGTGGCTGCATTTATACAAATCCCTACGGCTATTCGCGCTATAACACGGTCACGCCCATTTATCATCCGCAGTCTTATTATGTACCCGTGCCACCACCGCCTCGTTATCGTTATTTTGAACGCAGTGAACATCGTTCATATTCTCGTCCACATCATCATAATTATTGGTAAACACAAAAAAGGGGGGATTACTTTTTTAGTAATCCCCCCCTCCTTTATTTTGGATTCAAAATCGTACTTTATTTCAAAACACGCAATGTTGGTCTCGCTTTTTTAGGCGGTTCTGGTGGAGGTGTTGGCGGCTCCTCATTTTGAGATTCCTCTGCTTCAAACACCATACCTTTGCCATTTTCTTTCGCATAGATTGCCAACACCGCCGCGACAGGTGCGTTAATGTAGGTCGATTTACCACTAAAACGGGTATTAAACTCAATCGCGTCATCACCTAAAGACAAAGCATCAATCGCAGTAGGTCGGATATTTAAAATAATCCGACCATCTTGTGCGAATTGTTGCGGTAAAACTGCCGCATGATGATTGGCATCAACCAACAAAAACGGAGTGAAATTATTGTCTAAAATCCACTCGTAAATCGCACGAATTAAATACGGTTTTAATGAGGTCATTTTGGCAAATCCGCTAAATCTTTTTCAGCTTCACTGAGACTGCGTCTAAATCCTGGGCGATTAAACATACGTTGCGCGTAGTTGTTAATAACATCATCGTGAGCATCTTTTAAATCAATACCGATACTCGGCATTCTCCATAGTAACGGCGCAACGACACAGTCGATTAACGAAAATTCTTCACTCATAAAGTACGGACGCGCTGCGAAAATAGACGCTGCGTTTAACAAACTTTCACGCAACGTTTTCTTTGCTTTTGCCGATTTTTTTTCGCCCGTATGTAATACATCATCAAGTAAAACGTACCATTCTTGATCAATGCGTTTAATCAACATGCGTGCGCTTGCACGCGAAACAGGATCCATTTGATGTAGTGGTGGATGAGGAAAACGCTCATCTAAATACTCCATAATGATGCGCGAATCATAAAGCACCAAATCACGCTCAATCAGCGTTGGAGAAACGCCGCTTGGATTATCCTCTAACAAATCTTGAGGTGGATTTTCTGGATCGTAATATACGATGTCGGCAGCAATGCCTTTTTCTTCCAGCACAAATCGAGCGCAATGGCTCATAACACAAATAGGTGAAGAATAGAGAGTCATAACAGATTTACGGGTAGCTATATTGGTCACAAAAACAACCTCTTAAGAAGGGAAAAAACCATAAAAACAGGCTACATTATACACGATTGACACATTTTCGGGGCGGCGAAAAACACACTTATTTTTCGCCGCGAAATACGAATTTAATGCACGTCTTTCCAGTATTCTTTTTTCAATAAATACGAGATAGCCAAGAAAACAAATAAGAAAAACAGGACATATTTGCCCATTTTTTGACGTTCAAGTTGAACAGGTTCGCCGACATAAACTAAGAAATTCACTAAATCATTTACTGTTTTGTCGAATTCTTCTGGGCTTTGCGTGCCAGCACTTGCACTTACTAATTTGTCTAAAACTCGTCTTTCACCATCGTTAACAAAAACAGGTTTTTGTTCACCTTGTAATTGCCACAATGGATTTGGCATACCAACATCTTCAAAAATTGCGTTATTCACACCAAACGGACGCGCTTTATCAACATAAAAGCCTTTCAAATAACTATAAAGCCAATCTGCCCCGCGTGAACGGGCAATCAATGATAAATCAGGCGGTTGCGTGCCGAACCATTTTTCAGCATCATGTTTATTCATCGCCGAATGTAATTGGTCATAAATTCCAGCACCTTCGGGGGCGATGTCATCTAAAACGTGTTTTTCATCCAATCCCAAATCGTTAGCAACCCGCAAATAACGAATTTGTTTTGCTGAATGACAGCCTAAACAATAAGTTACAAAAGACTTCGCGCCACGTTGTAATGACACTTTATCGGTTAAATCAATATCTGCGTCTTGCAATTGCACACCGCCCGAAGCAAAGACATTGACCGACAACACTAATAAAAACAATGAAAGTAATTTTTTCATATCAGTCGAGGCTCTCTTTCAAATTTTTTGCCGTGCGAATCAACACATTTTTCGCGCCTGTTGGATTAAAGTGTTTTTTCAATTCCGTTACACCCTCTTCTGTGGTGACAGATTTTGTTTCAATCACTTCATTAAATACCGCAATCATATCTGGAATGCGTTCTTCCAAAGTGGGCTGCGTCGTAAGATGACTCGGAACGGGTTTGAGTTTTTCCCAGCGAGTATAAATAGGCATCAATAAGAAAAAACCAAAATAATACGCTGTAAAAATACGCGCCATGATTGTCGCCAATGGCGTAACAGGCTGTGTACCCAAATAACCTAATGCGATAAAACTCACCACGAAAAGCATCAATGCTTTTTTGTAAATGCCGCCGCGATAACGAATAGATTTCACTTTGCCACGATCGAGCCACGGTAATAAAAACAATACGACAATCGAACCGCCCATACCAATTACACCTGCAAATTTGTCGGGAATCGCACGCAAAATTGAATAAAATGGTGTGAAATACCAAACTGGCGCAATGTGTTCAGGTGTTTTCATCGGGTCAGCGGGAATAAAATTCGCGTGTTCTAAAAAGTAACCGCCCATTTCTGGCATATAGAAAATGATTGTCGCAAAGAAAATCAGAAATACCGCTACGCCAACAACATCTTTCACTGTGTAATAAGGGTGAAATGGAATACCATCAACAGGATGTCCCCAAGGATCTTTTGATTTTTTGATGTCTACGCCGTCTGGATTATTTGAGCCAACTTCGTGCAATGCAACGATGTGCATGAAAACTAATAAAACTAAAACCAACGGTACAGCGATAACATGAAATGCAAAAAATCGGTTCAAGGTCGCATCAGAAATAACGTAATCGCCTCGAATCCATAAGGCTAAATCGTCGCCAATCACAGGAATCGCGCTGAATAGCGAAATAATAACTTGTGCGCCCCAATATGACATTTGTCCCCAAGGCAATAAATATCCCATGAAGGCTTCTGCCATTAACGCGACAAATAACAGCATCCCGAAAATCCAAATCAATTCTCGTGGTTGTTTAAATGAACCGTAAAGTAAGCCTCGGAACATGTGCAAATAAACAACAATGAAAAATGCTGATGCGCCTGTTGAGTGCATATATCGCACTAGCCAGCCCCAATTCACGTCACGCATAATGTATTCGACGGAATCAAATGCGAATTTTGCATCAGGTTTGTAATTCATCGTCAGCAAAATGCCAGTGACAAATTGATTAACCAAAACCAATAACGCGAGCGAGCCGAAGAAATACCAAAAGTTAAAATTTTTCGGCGCGTAATAATGCGCCATGTGTTCATTCCAAACTTGCGCGAGTGGAAAACGGTCTAAAACCCAATTACCGCACATTCTTAAACGAGTTGGTTTTAAATTCATGCCGCTTTCTCCTCTTCGCCAATAATAATTTGCGTGTCAGTAATATAACGATAAGGAGGAACTTCTAAATTTGTCGGTGCAGGAACGCCTTTGTAAACACGTCCTGCCAAATCAAACCACGAACCGTGACACGGACAGAAAAAACCACCTTTCCAATCTGCGCCTAAATCATGTGGCGCAACTTCAGGTCTAAAAGTGGGGGAACAACCTAAATGCGTACACAAACCGACTGCGACAAAAATTTCAGGTTTCATTGAACGCGCTGGATTTTTGCTTGAGTCAGGTTGGCTTGATTGATTCGATTGAGGGTCACTCAATTGATTATCTAATGTCGTTAATGTTGCTAAAACTTCGGGCGTACGTTGCAACACCCAGACAGGTTTTCCACGCCACGCGACACGAATCAATTGTCCAGCTTCTATTTTACTGATGTCCACTTCAACAGGCGCACCCGCTGCCATTGCCTTTACGCTTGGCTGCATTTGCGACAAAAAAGGAACTGCTAAATAGCCTGTACCGACTGCACCTACGACAGTTAATGCCGTCGTCAGAAACTGTCGTTTTGACTTATCAACACTTTCGTTAATCATTAAGAACTCTCCTGGTTAGAACTGTATTTTTTCTTGTTTTTATTATGGGCAATATACCATTAGAACACTGGTTATTTGAAGTGTTTGCAAGGATTTAAACCCTAATTTGTAAAGTGAATCGTAGTTTTTTTGATTATTGTTGCTTATCTCGCATCGTTAAAATTTTATTTAATCGCTAATCAATGCTAAAGTTAATCTGCATTAAATTACTTGGTTATTATTTACTTTTAGGAGATTGTTATGGCTTTTGAATTACCCGCGTTACCGTTTGAAAAAGATGCACTTGATCCTTATATCTCATCTGAAACCTTGGAATTTCACCACGGTAAACATCATCAAACTTACGTCACAAACTTAAATAATTTAGTTCCTGGAACTGAATTTGAAAATTTATCGTTAGAAGAAATCGTTGTAAAAGCAACGGGGGGAATTTTTAACAATGCCGCGCAAGTTTGGAATCATACGTTTTATTGGAATTGTTTAGCTCCAAATGCGGGTGGTGAACCCACTGGAGAATTAGGTGATGCAATTAACGCAACGTTTGGTTCTTTTGCAAAGTTCAAAGAAGAATTCACTAAAACGGCTGTGACAACTTTCGGTTCTGGTTGGGCGTGGCTTGTTAAAAATGCTGATGGTAGTTTGGCATTAGTTAGCACCAGCAATGCAGGTTGCCCGTTGACAACAGGTCAAACACCAATTTTGACGTGTGATGTTTGGGAACACGCTTATTATGTTGATTATCGCAATGCACGTCCTGCATATTTAGAAGCTTTTTGGGCTTTAGTTAATTGGAATTTTGCCGCGAAAAATTTTGCAGCTTAATTTTTAAATCTGCAACGAAGTAAATTCCCTCGTTACTTTTTGCGGGGGAATTTATTCTTTTGGGAAATGCGGAAAAATCATTTCGGTTGTTATTTACACGCCAATATATTTACAAATCAACAGCACACCGCCCGCCGCCAAACCTGCCAAAACATCATCAAGCATAATTCCAAAACCACCGTGAACGTGTTTATCGACCCATTTAATCGGAAATGGTTTCAAAATATCGAAAAAGCGAAACAACACAAAACCCAAAATCGCCGCTTGCCAACTGAACGGCACAAACCACATTGCAATCAAATAACCCGCGATTTCGTCCCACACAATGCCATTAAAATCGTGTTCGCCAAGCAAATTTGCCGCGTCATCACAAATTTTAATACCGATGAACGTCACCAAAATTGTCAACACGCTATAAAACCAAAATGGCGTTTGCGCGAACAACAAATAAACGGGAATCGCCGCCAATGTGCCGCACGTTCCAGGAGCTTTTTTGACTAAACCCGAACCAAACCCAAACGCTAAAAACAAAATCGGATTTGTCAGAATAGTTTTTCGGGTGAGTTTATTTTTGCCGTAATGTTCAAGAAAAATGTTCATAACCTTTCGCCGTGAATGTTTGAATGTGACCAAATTTTTTTAAACGCAAACCCGATTCTTTTTCGATAA
>SESD01001930.1_pt1 | contig 10872 bp, 13 predicted proteins | sample 3171411 | NCBI WGS metagenome assembly SESD01 (sample SAMN06051880, study PRJNA518727) | freshwater metagenome | biome: subpolar coniferous forest; feature: holomictic lake; material: water; isolation source: holomictic Lake 442, 16.5 m depth | place: Canada: near Kenora, Ontario | collected...
ATAAAAGACAAGAAGGTATAAGCTTCGAGTCTTTTTGGTGAGATTTTGTTATTTAAACTGAAAAACTTTCACCGCAACCACAAGTCCCTTTTACATTTGGGTTGTTGAACTGGAAAGCTTCGTTAATACCTTCTTTGCGATAATCCAGTTCAATGCCATCGATAAATTCAAAATCGGTTGCTGCTACGATGACTTTTACATCGAAGATTTCAAAAATCTTGTCGCTTTCATTTAAGTCATCTGCATAATCAATGGTGTAAGCATACCCTGAGCAACCCGATTGCTTTACACCCAGCTTCAGACCTAGGCCTTTGCCGCGTTTTTTCAGTTGTTTTTTGATCTGCTTTGCAGCGCTTTCAGTTAATGAGACGGCCATATAGGTTCCTTATTCTTTTAAGATGAGGGATTTTAATTGATTGATAAATTGAAGGATTTCAACTTCAGTATTCGCTTTACCCAAGCTGATGCGAATAGCACTTTTTGCCCGGATTGGGTCTACGCCCATGGCGGATAGCACTGGGCTAGGTTGGTTAAGGTTACTTGCACACGCTGAGCCGCTGGAGACAGCGATGTTTTTTTGATCCAGTTGCATGAGCAGCATTTCGCCATCTATGCCGTCGATACCTATCATAACGGTGTTTGGGAGGCGATTTGCTTGTTGTCCATAGATAGTTAGTCCGGGAATAACGCTTAAGCTATGCTCCAAAATTAATCTAAGATTTAATAAATGCGATTGTCGCTCGGAAAATTCTATTTTTGCCAATTCAGCCGCCTTGCCAAAACCTACAATAGCTGCGACGTTTTCAGTTCCGGCTCTAAATCCTTGTTCCTGGCCACCGCCTGAAAATAAAGTTTTTACATCAGTTGCATTTTTAAATACCAGTGCGCCGCATCCCTTTGGTCCATAGATTTTGTGGCTAGACAAGGACATTAACTGTACGCCGAGCTGGTTAAAATCAATCGGAATTTTACCTAAAGCTTGTACGGCGTCAGTATGTATTTTAATGCTTTGATTTTTTAGCTGGCATGTTAAGTTAGCGATATTTTGAATAACACCGGTCTCGTTATTAGCGAGCATTACTGAAATCATGTCGGGTTTTAGCAGGGCTATTTCATTGATTGTATCTTGAGTTATGAGGCCGTTTTCATCCACTTCGAGATAGTTAAGGTCGTGACCCAAGCTTTTTAAATGTTGAGCGGGTTCAATGATAGACGGGTGTTCAATAGCTGAAATGGCCAGTTTAGAATGTGGAGATAAGTTGGTCAGGCAAATGTTGTTGGCTTCCGTGCCGCCGCTGGTAAAAATAATCTGACTTGGTTGTGCGCAAATTAATGCGGCAAGCTGTTCGCGAGCGGCATTAATAGCACTACGACAAATTCTGCCTTGACGATATAAACTTGAAGGATTTCCGTAAAAATTTTTCAGGAAAGGCAGCATCGCCTCAAGAACGCGATCATCAATTGGGGTGGACGCGTTATGATCAAAATAGATCATTCAGTGCCGGCATTATTCTGGATGGCGATGAATTTCAATTGGGTGATGAGAGTCTAGATGTTGTCTTTTTGCAATTACTTGAACCTGGTTTCTTTCAAGCAAATCTGCTAAAGAAATTTCTTTTAGATAATCTTTTATTTGATCGCTTAAACCCATCCACAAATCATGGGTTAAACAGGCTTGTTCTTTTTGGCAGTTTGCTTCACCCCCGCATTTAGTCGAATCTAGGGATTCGTCGACAGCAATGATGATTTCAGCAATATTGATTTCGCTGGTTTTACGGCAAAGTTTGTAACCGCCACCTGGGCCTCTTACGCCTTTTACCATGCCTGCCCTACGTAAACGAGCAAATAGTTGTTCGAGATAAGATAGTGAGATTGTTTGACGGGCAGCAATGTCAGTCAGTGTTACCGGCTTGGCTTGGCTATGATAAGCTAAGTCAAGCATTGCAGTGACCGCATAGCGACCTTTAGTAGTTAAGCGCACAATATTTTCCTCATAAAAACCGTTTAGATATTGATACTATACTTAACCTACTGGGATAGTCAAGTATTCTAATTAATGGTTCAAGGTAAAGGTTTAAAATATCCTGTAAGCTTTAAGTATTCAAGAAATGCCATTGATTTAGGTCAATCATTGCGGATGGCAGAATGATGGATGAAATATTTTTTATCGTTCATCTTAAACATAGATTTTCCTTACGAGTCGCCATCTCCAATTTCACAACCATCTAGCTCGCAGCAGTCCAATTTAGAGATTGGGGATTCTGCGTATTTAATTCCAGCATCACTCAGTGCAATTTTTAAGGTCTCAATTTGTTTGTCCATCGAGTGAATGTGATCTAGCATGTGATTAATAGCATAGGCGATCGGATCAGGTACATCGGTTGTTGCACCATAAGCATGAAAACCCATTTTATAAGCGATTTTGTCGCGCTCGGCTGTTACTGCTTTGCTTTTGGGGTCTACGATGTGAGCCGGGATTCCAACAGCGGTTGTACCCGCGGGTACCGGTTTTAAGACTACAGAATTTGAACCCACCCGTGCATTTTCACCAATGTCAATCGGACCCAGTACCTTTGCACCGGCACCGATGACCACGCCGTTATGTAAGGTGGGATGGCGCTTACCTTTGTCCCAGCTGGTGCCGCCCAAGGTTACACCATGATATAGCGTGCAGTCATCACCGATTATTGCCGTTTCACCAATCACAACGCCCATTCCGTGATCAATAAAAAATCGCCTGCCAATGACTGCGCCGGGGTGAATTTCTATACCTGTCAGCCAGCGGCCTATATGGGCAATAAACCGCGATAACCATCTAAATCCGGCCAGCCAAAAAAAATGACTGAGTCGGTGAATCAATACTGCATGAAATCCTGGGTACGTCGTAACTACTTCAAAAATAGATTGCGCAGCTGGATCACGGTCAAAAACGCAGGCAATATCTTCCTTTAATCGTTTAAACATCGTTATTCCTTTTGTGACCTTGTGACATGCTCAATACACCTCTAAGAATGTCAAGTTCCTTGGTATCCAATTGCACCCGATTATAAATTCGACGTAAGCGCCTCATTATCGATTTGGATTTCGCAGGGTGGATAAAGCCTATATCTGTTAAAGTTTCAGTCAAGTGAGTATAAAAGGATTCCATTTGTGTTGCTGTTGCCAGAACTTCTTTGTCTTTGTCGCCAACCAATATATTTTCTTTGGAGGGCTGTCCTGAGGTTACAAATAGCTCATAACAGACAACTTGAACCGCCGCGGCAATATTCAGCGAGCTGTATTCGCTGTTACAGGGAATGCGTAGTAAAAAATGACAGAGGTCCAATTCATGGTTTTTTAAGCCAGAGTTTTCTCGGCCAAAAACGATAGCGACTTTGTTGCCGGGTTCGTTGATAAGGACTTTTTCAGCGCATTCTCGGGGGGTCAATTCAGGCCAGCTGATGGTGCGACCTCTGGCGCTTGCTCCTATCACCAGTTGGCAGTCGGCTATGGCTTCTTGCAACGTCTGGCAAACAGTCGCACTTGCTAAAACGTCGTCAGCGCCGGAAGCTCTGGAAGTTGCGTCGGCGCAGGGAAATATCTTGGGTGCAACCAGATAAAGGTCATGCATTTTCATGTTTTTCATTGCTCGGGCAACAGCACCTATATTGCCCGGATGTGTTGTTTCGACTAACACAATTTTTATATTAGATAGCAAGGTTGCATCCCTGGTAAAAAAAAGAACCTAAGTTTAGCAAAATTTTTGGTATTATATCCGGTTTTCAGTAATTGCCCCTGCCATACTTAAACTCCTGCATTACTTAACCTGAATTGGTTGGATGCTGTGGTTGCAGGAGTATATTCCGTTCATGTACTTTTTATTTATATAAATCCGCCTATGCAACCCATGTTAAACACTGCTGTCCGTGCTGCGAGAAGCGCCGGCGACATGATACTCCGTTCCTCTGATAATATCGGTCGTTTACAGGTCGATCAAAAAGGTAAAAATGATTACGCCAGCGAAGTAGATCGTATGGCCGAACGTGAAATCATCAGCATAATAAAGGCTGCTTATCCGGATCATGCCATTCTGGCAGAAGAAAGTGGTATGCATAAAGGTAACGATTTTGTCTGGGTTATTGACCCGCTAGATGGTACAACCAATTTTTTGCACGGTTTTCCGCAATATGCAGTTTCTATAGCTTTGAAGCACAAAGGCCGACTTGAAGTCGGTGTCGTTTATGATCCGTTGCGCGATGAATTATTTACCGCCAAACGTGGTGGTGGCGCGATGTTGAATAATCGCCGTCTTAGGGTAACCAGTCAGACGACTCTTAAAGGCGCATTAATCGGCACAGGTTTTCCCTTTAAAACCGATTTGCACATGAACGCTTATTTAGGGATGTTTCGCGCCATAGCGACCGATTCCGCTGGGATACGTCGTGCAGGCGCCGCCGCGCTTGATTTAGCTTATCTGGCGGCAGGACGTCTCGATGGATTTTGGGAAATAGGTCTTATGGAATGGGATATGGCAGCGGGTATTTTATTGGTAAAAGAAGCGGGCGGAGTGATTACCGATTTTTCTTTTAATGATAACTATTTGGAGTCAGGCAACGTCATTGCCGGAAGTCCCAAAATGCATCAAATTCTGTATCAGTTGATTGAGCCGCATGTTACTGAAAATTTGAAATAAAACTAAAGGTGAAAGACTAAAGTTGAAAGACTAAAATAAATCCAGCGGAACTTCGTCTTTCTCCTTTTTATCTTGATCTACTCCGTGTCGCTTGGAAGCGTTTTATCTGAAGTGGCGGATTATTAAAAAATCTGCAAAGCCAGCATGAGTGCGTCTTCGCGACCATGCTCGGTTTTGTAATAACCTTTCCTGACGCCGATTTCATTGAAGCCCATATCTTCATAAAGGGCGATGGCGTAAGTATTGGTTGGTCTGACTTCAAGAAACATTGTTTCAGCCTTACCTCTGGCTGTTTCAATGAGATGTTCAAGCATTTTTCGACCTATTCCTTGCCTTTGTTCTGCTGGCGCTACACAAATATTTAAAACATGTGCCTCGCCTACCGCCATGGACAAAATGCAGTAACCTAATACAATATCTTGTTCCTCACAGACCCAGCAATGATAGTTGGCTTTAAAACAGTCTCTGAAGATATCTTCTTCCCAAGGGAATTGATAATTTGCATTTTCTATTGCCATAACGCTCGGTAAATCAGAGCTGTACATTCGTCTTAGGCGCATTAAATCTTTTCTGTCGACAGAGTCAGGAAATACTTTGGCGTAAAACTCTTTATCAGCATCATAAATCACAAAATCTTTTATTTTGTCTAGCATTCTCCACATGAGCTACCTTTTATTTTTTATTATTTGGATTGCGAATTTTAAATCTGACCAAGCTTTTCGCTTGTCCAGAGATGAGGTTAACAAAACTGCAGGTTCATAGCTTACAACAATCGGCGTATCGTTTAAAGTATGTGATTTTTCTCTTAGTGCTTCTATAGGTTTGTCGGTTCCGAGTAACGATTTAGCGGCAACAACACCTAAAGCCAATATGATTATTGGTTTGATCAGTGCCTGTTGACGTAAGAGATACATTTTGCAGCCTTCAATTTCACTGGGTTTTGGTTCATGGTTGCCGCGAGGACTGCACTTGATTGTGTTAGTTATGAAAACTTCCTGACGATCAAGTCCGATAGCTCTCAACATTTCTGTTAATAGCAGATCGGAGGCGGATAGTAATGTAGTTGCAAGGTTATCACTTTGCCTTGGTGTGTCATCAATGATCATCCAATCCGCATTTTTATTGCCGGAACCAAAAACTGATAATTTTCGTTTCTCACATAAGTTACAACGAGTACATTGTGCAATATCAGCTTCTAAGCTATCCCAGTTGTCGTCCATTTCGACTAAATTTACAGATGTTGACTGCCCATGAATATGGGTTCTGGGTTGCCAAACATCAATGCCCATAGCCTTTAGATATTGCAGGCGAATTGTGTTATCCAAATTTGACTCGACTTACTTGTTATAGCCACACCCGATCGAGTAATAAGTTCAAAGTTAGGTTTGTACTCCTTACGTAATCAGAGAATTAGCAACGTTATAGAATTTTTTTCATGCCGATTTAACTCTTTTTTAACAGTCTCACCGAAATTGGAATCCAATTAGTTGCCCCATGAAATCCCGGGAATGTTGCAATTTTGTCTATTGATTAAACATCGCCTTTTTGAGGGTGTCGACGCTGATCAGGACTTTGCAATTTATTCAAGGCATTGATATAGGCTTTGGCAGAAGCGATGACAATATCAGTGTCAGCACCAAGGCCATTAACAATCCGACCTGATTTTTCAAGCCGAATAGTAACTTCACCTTGGGCATCGGTACCATTGCTAATGCTATTAACCGAATAAAGTTCAAGTTTTGCTTCGGACTGCACCAGTTTTTCAATTGCTTTTAAGCTGGCATCGACAGCCCCGCCGCCTTCAGCGTTACCGGTAACTTCTTTATTTTCGATACGGAGTGTAACGGTTGCCTTGGGGATTTCACCCGTCTCAGAGCAAACTTTCAGTGCGATCAGTTTGACATGTTCATCTTCCGCTTCAAAGCCAGCTTCTGAAATCAGGGTTTGCAAATCTTCGTCAAAAATTTCATGTTTTTTATCGGCCAGCTGTTTGAAGCGGGCAAACGCTTCATTCAGCTCTTCTTCAGAGCTAAACTCAAAGCCTAATTCAGAAATACGACTTTTAAACGCATTTCTGCCTGAATGTTTGCCCAAGACCATGCGATTTGCTGACCAGCCGACATCTTCGGCTCGCATGATTTCATAAGTTTCGCGACTTTTTAATACGCCGTCCTGATGAATGCCGGCTTCATGGGCAAACGCATTGGCGCCGACAATTGCTTTATTGGGCTGTACCGGAAAACCGGTGATTGATGATACTAACTTTGAACAGGTTAAAATTTCGCGAGTGTCTATGCCGGTTTGGCAAGTAAAGACATCCTTACGGGTGCGAACTGCCATAACAACTTCTTCCAGTGAAGCGTTACCAGCCCGTTCACCTAAGCCATTAATAGTGCATTCAACTTGACGTGCGCCATTCATGACTGCTGACAATGAATTGGCAACAGCAAGTCCCAAGTCGTTGTGGCAATGCACCGAGAAAATTGCTTTATCGGAATTCGGAATTCGACGAATTAGATTGGCAATGGTTGCGCCAAATTGATCGGGAACGCTGTAGCCAACGGTATCAGGAATGTTCAGTGTTGTCGCGCCGGCATTGATGACCGCTTCAAGAATTCGGCATAGAAAATCTTCATCTGAACGACCGGCGTCTTCCGGTGAAAATTCGACATCATCAGTAAATTGTCTGGCACGTTTAACAGCCCTGACAGCATGTTCGATGACCTGTTCGGGCTGCATCTGCAACTTCATTTGCATGTGTATCGGTGAAGTTGCAATGAAGGTGTGTATTCGGGATCTGCTAGCACCCTTTAGTGCGTCGCCTGCCCGATCAATGTCTTTGTCCAGTGCTCTGGCAAGTCCACAGACAATGCTATCCTTTATGCTGTTAGCTACGGCCTGCACGGATTCGAAGTCGCCTGGACTTGCCGCCGGAAAGCCAGCTTCAATGACGTCAACTTTTAAGCGTTCCAAAGCCTTAGCAATTCTAACTTTTTCTTCACGGGTCATTGAGGCGCCGGGGCTTTGTTCGCCATCGCGCAATGTGGTATCAAATATAATAAGTTTGTTGTTCATAAAAACTCCATTGATGGAGGGTAATCAATTGTTAGGCTGATAAGGTGAAAGAAAAATGTTAGAGGTTAGTAATAAGTCCTCTAAATCATGATATTCAAGTTAGGATAAAGTTAAGATTTACGGCCTTGCAATCGGCGTTTTCTCATGATCAGAGTTATAACGGGTCCTGAAATCGCATAGCCTAAAAATAGCAGAAATAACATGGTTTGTGGTTGCGCCATAACGAAAGCAATAGCCAACATCACGGCAATTGCAGCAATAAATGGTACTTTGCCTTTTAAGTCGACTTTTTTGAAGCTGTAATATCGGAAATTACTAACCATAAGTAGTCCGGTAGTTACAGTCAATCCAAGGGCAAAATATTTGAATAGCTCCATGTCGTAATTATACTCCAGGCTAATCCAGATAAAGCCGGCAAGAATGGCCGCGGCAGCAGGGCTTGGTAATCCCTGAAAGTAATTTTTATCACCGGTTGCAAGTTGTGTGTTGAAGCGGGCCAATCGTAAGGCGCCACCAGCGGTGTGGACAAATGCAGCAAATAGTCCTACTTTTCCCAAACTGGAAAATGCCCATAAATACATGACTAAAGCGGGGGCAGCGCCAAACGAAACCATATCCGAAAGGCTGTCGTATTGTGCTCCGAAGTCGCTTTGTGTATTGGTTAGTCTTGCCACGCGCCCATCCAGGCCGTCCAAAATCATCGCTACAAAAATAGCGACAACTGCTGTTTCGTAACGACCTCCCATTGCCGAAGTGATGGCATAAAAGCCCGAAAACAAAGCCCCGGTAGTAAATAAGTTGGGTAATAAATAAATTCCACGACCACGCGTCAAATGATTTTTAGGAAGCATTATTGGGTCAATCCTTAGGTTTATGAAGTCAGTAACATATATTGATTTAAATTATACAATGAGCCTGTAAACTGCACCTAGCTTAATCAAAAATCAAATGAGTATTAATCGGTTGAATTTTTATTTCCGAATAAACCTTGGAGGGCTTTAATCAAGAAATTATTTAAATTGATAGTCGCGGCTATTAATTGGGATTGATTGGCTTAGGTTGAGCCAAGAGAAGTTTAGATGTAGATCTTCGATCGGATTTTGTAGCTGAAATAATAATACTTTCATTCGAGGATGTTGATATCAAGTATTGACGAAGTTGATTTTTAAAGCCACTTACTGGGTAGTGTCATTAATTACTTACGCTTCCTTTTTGATCTAGTTGTGATCAATTAAGATTAGCTATTGCAATAATTATAAGGCTCTATATAATACTAAGGATGTGGAGAGGTGGCTGAGCGGCCGAAAGCGGCGGTCTTGAAAACCGTTGAGGGGTGATACCCTCCCAGGGTTCGAATCCCTGCTTCTCCGCCATAAATCAATGGCTTATGTCATATTAAACCGGCCTCAGAGCCGGTTTTTTATTGTCCAGTTTCCGCAATTATTGCGGAAGTTTCCGCAACTACCAGCTTTTATTTGGTTGGTTTTACCACCTCACCCACGCGTCTGTAGACTTTTGAGGTGATCTCTTGGTCGGTATGTCCGAGCAATTTACTGGCGTGTTCAAGTGATATTTCAGAGGCTGCTTTGGGGCGAATATCTCTAAATTGAAACGCTCGAATTTTTAAAGCCAAATTTGTGTCGCCTAATTCTAATGCCCGTTTTTCTGCAATGTTTCGTGCATTGTCAAATCGGATCCGTAAAGTACTTTGGTTTAATGCTGTGCCAGATTGAGTGGCAATTAGGAACAGACTTGAAACTTTACGATTGCGCGATTTGATGCGATCCAATGTGCTTGCCAGTTCATCTTCTATCAAGATGCGAAGTTTCTTCTTGGTTTTATTCTGGGTGACTTCTAGTGCGCCGTCTTTAATATCGGACAAACGCATTTTTAAAACATCTGCTGGGCGTTGGCCGGTTAAATAATTCAAGTCCATTGCGTCACGCAATTCTTCACTCGCTTGCGAATAAACGGCAGACCAAACTTGATCATCGGCGTAAAAATCGCGTGGGGTTTCTTTGTTCTTGCGTACGCCTTTCACTGGGTTTTCTTTGGCTGTGTAGCCCCATTCGCGCGCCAGGTTCCAAACATGTGAGAATAATGAAATCTCCCGATTTGCCCTAACGGGTGCAATCTGTCCTCGCTTGTCTCGGTATTGCGCAATAAACTGCGGTGAAATAGAGTCGATAGGGGCACTATCGAAAACTTTACGAAGCCAAGTTAAATAGCTTAGATTGTCTTTTTGGGTGCGAGGGGCTTTGGCAGGGATAATATCACGCTCGTAGCGATCAAAGATAAAGCGCATAAGATTTGTGTCGACTGGAGCCTCATGTCTTTCTAGTTCAGCCCATTTTTTTTTAGCTTCATTAAGATCACTGCCTAGCGGGATCTCGATTCGTTTACCTAGTTCATTACGCCCATTATAGTAATACGCCTCCCACGCTGCGCCGTTCTTAAGAACGCGGGTTCTGCGTAACATGCGGGGCGGTAAATCACGATTAGTGGATTTAGGTCGCATATTATTTTCCTTATTTAAGCATTGAAAAGTCAGGCTTCCAGGCTTCTTGTGGCGCCATCTTGGCTACAGAAACTCCCGCTAGATGTAAGCGGGCAAAGTATCTGCCAACAATCGGTCGGTTGGCCGCGTTTAAAACGTACTTCCAACCGTTACGATCAAGCCAATCCCTCTGGCCGCTGGGTAGTTTACATCCAGATATTTCAGCGAGTTCATTGCTTGATAGAAATTCACTGTCAATCATCTCGATTCCTCTTAATTCTAGTATTTTATCTATAAATTAGGTATTAAAAAATTGTCTCTGGTTTTTTCTTTGGGTAGGGCTTGCGATTGTTTTTAGTGTAGAAGGGATTTGTCGATTACCTTGAAATCAGAATTATTATTGCGATCAGTTGCAATGTATTGTTCTGATAATAAGTTCTTGTTTAGTCCATGTGGTAGGTTCATTCCGACACCTCATATTCGGTCGTGGTTGTTACGACAATGCCTGCATTAGCTTTTGGGACTATTAATAATACCAAGCTAATTAACATTCCCGCCAATACTGATGCTATGAGAGTCAATCGACCTATTTTTACATAAGCATTAACTTTATGTTCATGCCAATGAG
>SESD01001931.1_pt1 | contig 10870 bp, 8 predicted proteins | sample 3171411 | NCBI WGS metagenome assembly SESD01 (sample SAMN06051880, study PRJNA518727) | freshwater metagenome | biome: subpolar coniferous forest; feature: holomictic lake; material: water; isolation source: holomictic Lake 442, 16.5 m depth | place: Canada: near Kenora, Ontario | collected...
TATCAGGCGTGCCAAACAGCAGCGGCTCTGAAAAGCTCTCTCCCCGATCGGATGAGTAAGCATAGAACAAGCCTTGCCGAACCTTTCCCTGTGTAAACCAGGCAATATGGTGTCGATCATCATCACCGATCGCAATTGTAGGCCCATGTTCTGGGCAGCCCTTAATCTCCCACTGATCAAATGTGACACGCCTCGATAGCGAGCCCTTGCCATCCGTCTGCGTCCTGAGCAAGGCATGATCTCGGATATCCCCCGGATAGATGAGACGGGCAAGTACAACGGGCTGAGCATTATTATCAAAGCTAGCGCCAATGCGGCAGCACTCACACAGGTTATCCGAGAGCTTTCGGTTGGCGAAGTTAAGGCTGTTCTGACCGCCGACAGTCGTGTAGTAAATTGAGTTTCCTGGCTGTCTCCAATCGGTTCGGTCCCGCTCGTCAAGCCAGAAGATATGAGCCTGACCGGATGCATTGAGAATCAATCGACCCTCAAAGGAGTTTGCCTCGGATGCTTGGTCGCTTAGAGCTCTTGGCGCTGAGAAACTACGGCCACTATCGGTTGAACTGCTGAAGTACAGAGCAATCGGCTGAATGCCTTCGGCAGCATAGATGACGAAGATGCGACCAGAATGGTCCACGGCGATGCCGGGGCGGTTCTCACCGCTCACCTTGATCCGTTGGGACTCCTTATTGATCCGAACAGGTGCGCTGAAGGTCTTGCCTAGGTCTGTCGAGTAATCAACATAGACATGCCACTTCTCAGGCACGATCCGCCATAAGCGACCATCTGGGGCGAAAGTGGCCGAGACGAAAAGACCGCCCCCTTGTGGGTAATGCGTGTAATCGGTCTTGCCGGCTTTTGGGTGATAGGCATGGATGCTAGTGCTGACCGCGAGTGTGCCGAGCATCAATAGACAGCTGATCAGGTGAACGCCTCTCTGCGAGAGACGTTCAAAAAACGCTTCTGCGGTTACCCCGCCGCTTCTATGCACACTAAACTTCTTGTCGACGTTACGCACATCCGTCTTTACCTGGGTAGGGGCGGCCTAGAATACATACACAAACCGCTGAATGATGCGATAGTTCGGCGGATCTTGATATCCCTTCATGTCGTGCACGATCGGCGTTCCAATCGACACGCCAAAGTTCCAGTTACGACCACCCGCATATCGGATGCCGGGCGAGATATAGACTACATTGCTGGCAGAATTCGGATCCGATAGGCCGCCAGCTCTTTGGTGCTCTCGCCGCTCACCGTTGAATTCAGTAACAAAAGTAAATCGCGACTCATTGCTTGAAGCAAACAAACCACTTCGAACTGGTGACCCGCCAAGGGCATAGGATAGCGCAACATTATAATTGAGTACATTTCCTTGAACCACGCTATGTCCATCACCGTCGCGCGTACCGGCGGTGCTGATCATATACATATGACTGGTATCCAAGGAAAAGCGACCGATCCCCTGGGTGAATGCCATCCCGAACATCGGATCCCAAGAGCCAGAGCCAGGTTGATGGTGCGGCTCAAATCGCGTCCCCAGAGATGAATTAATATTGGTAGCACCGGTTGGGGTCTTAACGCCCGCGACAAGCGAGAGATGGCTGAGATTATCTGCTGAGCGGTAGACGTTCTGCTCAGCGAAGAATGTGGTGTCTCCAATGCCGCTGGAGTTGCCCAGCTTATTTACCGCGTCACCATCTTCGTTTGGCGATCGCACGTTGGACCTTAGCTGATAAGGCAGCAGCACCCCGAGTGTCAGTCTATCCGTCACCCCGTAGGCTGCGAATAAGGAGGGGCTCATGAGGGAGCTGACACTGTGGACGTCGCCGCTGGGGGTGCCGGCACCCGCAGCCGCCAAATCCATTAACTTAGTATCCGAGGCGGTATCATAATTAATGAACTGCATCCTCTCACCGACAGCCCACGTACCTTTAGGTAAGGTGATGCCGGTGCCAGTGATGATGGGCGAGGCCGTACCCAATCCGAATCCGAGAGAGCCGTGATCAGCCACCGCCGTATTGCCATAAGAGGCGAGTAGTGATGCCACAAGCATCGCCAAGGGTATTCTTCTCAATGGAGTCATGATGGTTCCTCAAGTAGGACATCGGAGAGTACCTCAATTTAAACCCTGGGAGGTGTGGCAAATTGTCGCACCCCCCCTGACTGAGGAGAGCTTATTTATACAAAGACTTTCGGGAGTCTGGATCGACCAGCAGTCCCTCCTCAATGCTGCATATGGTGATGATGGCTGCTATGATCTGAAGCAGGGCTGCTGGTAGCGGGTTTAGCAACAGTCGCCTTTGCGGTCACGGGTTTAGCCTTGGGCTTGAGAGGCATGAACCTCGCTGACTGAGCCTCTTCATCCACTAACTTAATAAAGACCACGACTACACTCCCTGGCTTGAGCGTCATTTCACCCACCCCCTTCATCTGATTCTCCCCATCAGGTTCAAGCTTGATCGTGGCCCCAGCTTTTCCCTTTCCAAGCTGCAGCGTCGCCTTACCCGTTCCCCCCTCCGTCTTGATGGGATTATCTCCATGGTCGGACACATAAATCACCAGCTCTTTATCCTTAGTTACCAACTCCAAATGATAGGGCCCCGCCATCCTTAACTGCCCACCATGAGAGGTGGTCAACGTATCCAGATAGTCGTCACTATGCCCCCAACTGGAGAGTGATAATGCCATTCCAACACCCACCAGCATCACGGCTATCGATTTTTTCATTTCCATATCCCTTTTAAATTAATCTAAGAACCGTCTGACTCTCTCTCTGGCTCTGCGCTGAGTCTGATCAAGACTCAGTGACACTTCTTGAATTGCCTGGCCTTACACTTCTCGGCAAGTCTTTCGGATTCGGCTACTTGCTGAGCCGTCATTAGCTCTGTCACCGTATCGCGTCCCTTCGCCGCTTCTTGATAGCCAGCATCTGCACTAAGACTCAGCCACATGTGTGCCCGGACATAGTCCTTTAATACGCCCTCACCCTTGTAGTACATCAGTCCGAGGTGATTCTGCGCTTCCGAATGCCCCTGTTCAGAAGCCAAGCGGTACCACTTGAGGGCCTCCTTGTAATCCTGTTTTACGCCCTTCCCACTTCCATACATCTCACCCAAATTATTCTGCGCATTTGCAAACCCCTGAAGGGCTAGTGGCTTGTAACGCTTTAGAGCTTGTGGGTAGTCACCCCTCTCGTATGCGGCATTCGCATCTTCGAAGTGCTCTGCCCTTGCGGCCCCCACAGAAAGGAAGAAGCACAGACCGATGAACGCAATCAGGCGCCGAAAGGTCATGATGTTGTATCGAGAGGTCAACATTGGGCATCTCATTGTGATCATTTTTTTGTCCACATAAATCCACCGAAGATTTTTAGGTGGCGCTTGATTACAAAGAGTCGGCACTCCTTGCCGGTTCCCCCAAATACACATCAAGACAGGAACCTAATAACTGAACTGCTGAGTGTGTCTCTGCAAAGCAGCCTCCCGCTTGAGTATGATATGAACCACCCTCATCACATCCCCCACATCAGCGGGCTTCTCGCTGTGTTTAAACTGGCCGGTCAGCTCAGTCTCCGGGTGAAGTCTACCATTCTGGTATAGAGACCATATCTCAGAACCATAATCGGTCTGCCGAAGATCGGGTGCAAATCGGCCCAAGTAATTCGTCAGGTTATCGATATCGCGCTTGAACATGCTCCCCGCATTATTGTTACCGACGGCGTCAATCGCCTGCGGCAAATCGATAATCACCGGCCCCTCATTCCCAATCAACACGTTGTATTGCGATAGATCGCCATGAACAATCCCAGCACAGAGCATCCTCACCGCTTGGCGGATCAGAATTTGATGGTACCCGCGCGCTTGTTCCGCTGTTAATTCCAAATCGTGCATCTTCGGGGCAACATCTCCATTGCCGTCGGTTATGAGCTCCATCAATAACACCCCCTCAAAGAATGCATAGGGCTGCGGCACACGCACGCCGCCGCGAGCAAGACGGTAGAGCGCATCCATCTCGGCACTTTGCCATTCATCTTCTCGCTCTTTCCGTCCATACCGACTGCCCTTCTCGATGGCACGTCCGCGTCGACTACTCTTCATCCTACGACCATCAGTGTAATCAGCGTTCTTATGAAAGCTCCTCTGATTGGTCTCTTTATAAACCTTCGCACAGCGGAGAGAGTCTCCGCATCGGACCACATAGACCATGGCCTCTTTGCCACTCATGAGCTGGCAGATGACAGAGTCAATAAGACCCTCTTCAATCAGCGATTCAATTCTTTGGGGTATTTTCATGGGCATTTATGTAGGAAGCTGACCCTGCTGTCAGATTCCCATCTCTCCTTATCAAAGTTAATCGATAAAACTTAATTGCCGACTTCTCTGGATCTTTAAATGTTTTACGAGATGAGTCATCTCTTACCAGATGAATCAGATTGTAGGCAGGGAAAACCATCTTGTGAATGTGGCAAATTGTCGCACCCCTCTCGACCAGTACGGATATCGAGAAGGGGGGACACTTCAACTGAGCTTTATGAGGCCGCCGGATCAGCGGATGGACAACCGAATCTCGCTCGACCTTCCAAATGAGAATCTGTCCGTTTTGTAAAAGAGGTGTTTTATGAGCTCATACTGCCCGATTCTGGCTGGGCGTAATGTCCATGATTGTTACTTGTTGGCGCCACTGAGGGCGTTGATGCGGCACCGGGAGATGAAAGAGGGTCACTCTTATGAATCGATTAATTCCTCCTCTATCCAAAGAGGTTGACCACCCCGTCTAGACCGATATGATTGAAGGAGTAGGTGGCTTCCTGTTGCACGATCGGTTTAGCATGATAGGCAACACTAATACCGGCCTCTGCCAACATCTTCAGATCATTGGCCCCATCTCCGATGGCAATCACCTGACTCCTCTTCAGCCCTAGTTCGTCAGTCACGCGCGTCAGCACATCGGCCTTCCCTTGTGCACCGATGATCTCACCCAATACCTTGCCTGTGATTTTGCCATCAACGATTTCAAGTGTATTCGCGGCAGAGTAATCGATCCCCAACCTCTCTCTTAAACGATCTGTGAAGAAGGTAAATCCACCAGAAATAAGTAGCGTTTTGATGCCCGAAGATTTCATCCTTTGCAACATCCTTTCAGCACCTGGATTAAGTTTCAATCTCTCATCGTAGACCCGTTGCAATGCAGACTGATCCAGCCCTTGCAGCAAGGCTGTGCGACGTGTGAGACTCTCCGCAAAATCAATCTCGCCCCGCATGGTACTGGCAGTAATCTCTGCGACCTGTGGCTTGACCCCTTTTAGATCAGCGATCTCATCAATCGACTCGATGGAGACTAAGGTCGAGTCCATATCCATCGCCACCAGACCAAAGTCAGTAAGTCGTGCGTCCTGGTCCACAAAGGCGAAGTCGAGTCCGACCTCGGCGCAGTATTCAGCAACGCCCTCCCGCTGGGTGGCCTCTCTCAGACGGAATGCCTGTCCATTGATCCGTTCGATCAGACTGGCCCCCGAAATCTTCGCGAGTTCCCTCAGGTCACTATTCCCAATCTCAATAGCTTGGATGATGAGATTCATAAGACATTCCGATTCATGATCAACTTCTATCTTGGTCTTCACTGAACGCATTTCAGCAACTGCCTATATCTTGTATTATCCGATAAACCAGAATAGAACGCTAAGGACCCCTTAGCGGCCGCATTGGAAGCGCATAACCCCTTCCGTAATTTCCTCTTGTGATGGACTATGGATAAAGAACTGATCATCGGCACCCCCCTCAGCCCCTCATCCACCCGGGTCATGCTGCTCGGCAGTGGAGAGCTTGGCAAGGAAGTAATCATCGCACTCCAACGACTGGGGGTTGAAACCATTGCGGTGGATCGCTACCCCAATGCCCCGGGTCATCAGGTGGCCCACCGTTCTCATGTCATCAATATGGCCGATGGGTCAGCACTTCGTGAACTGATCGAGCGTGAGCGACCCCATATCATCGTCCCAGAGATTGAGGCGATCGCAACCGATATGCTGGTAGAGATCGAGCGGATGGGCTTGTCTCGGGTCATCCCCACCGCACGAGCGGCCCAACTCACCATGCACCGAGAGGGCATACGACGCCTCGCCGCGGAGACGCTAGGACTACCCACCTCACCCTACTCATTCGCAGATAGCCTAGATGAATTGCGTGCGGCGATCGAGAATGGGATCGGATACCCCTGCATCGTGAAGCCGGTGATGTCGTCCTCCGGCAAGGGTCAATCGCGAATTAACAATGCATCTGAAGTCGCTGCGGCATGGGACTATGCGGCCAGCGGCAGCAGAGTCAACCAGGGTCGTGTGATCGTTGAGGGTCTCATTCATTTCGATTATGAAATCACCCAGCTCACGTTACGTGCTCTTGGTCCGGGAGGGGACACGGAGACTCACTTCTGTGAGCCCATCGGTCATGTCCAGGTTCACGGTGATTACGTAGAGAGTTGGCAGCCTCAACCGATGTCGCCCCTAGCGCTGAAACGTACTCGAGATATTGCTCAAATAATTACGGATAATCTGGGTGGGTTAGGTATCTTCGGTGTGGAGCTGTTCATTAAGGGTGATGAGGTATGGTTCAGCGAAGTGAGCCCACGACCGCACGATACCGGTATGGTCACGATGTGTAGCCAAATTCAAAATGAGTTCGAACTACATGCACGGGCTATACTTGGGTTACCGGTCGACACTAGCTTACGAGCACCGGGGGCGAGTGCTGTCATCTACGGGCAGATGGATGAAAAGGGAATCTCATTTTCCGGGGTAGATGAGGCGCTGAGAGTGCCCCAGAGTGATCTACGTTTATTCGGCAAGCCAGAATCTTTTGTGCGGCGGCGTATGGGAGTAGCATTGGCGAATGGCTCTAATATCGAAGAGGCGAGATCTCGCGCGAAGCTCGCTGCAAGCAAGGTCTCTCCGATCAAGATTTAACATGAAGACATAATCTGACCGGGGTCCATATTGTGTATAGTGGCCAGAAGCAGAATCAGGAGATCACGAAATGGCAGAACTGTTAGCACAACCGGTTAAGACTTATAGACCGCTCAGAACTTCCATCACATGGACAGTGGCGGTTCTGATGGGACTCAACATGGCCGGGTGCACCCTTCTGAAATCGACCCCGCGCCCAGTCGCATCAACTCCTGTAGCGGCAGTCGTACCCACCCCAGCCTCGGTTAGCCTGACTGCGGCCGCTCCAACACCAGCACCAGCGCCCGTGATTAAATCTGCAGTGACAGACCCCTGCGTAACGCTACAGCGCGAGGTCGAGAGGCTGCAACAGTTACTGGCCGAGAAGGAGGCCCTGATCCGCAGCCAACAGATCCGTCAGCGTGAACCCGCCAAAGTTTCTCAAGAACCCATCAAGGAATCTGAAGTCCCTGTTACTCAGCCATCTCGAGTTCGGGTGGAACTTCGTAGACTGCCCGCACAGTGACGTATCAAGAGTGAACCTGCTGAGACGAGCCCCTTCGTCAGCCACTTGCGCAGATAAGCGTTCTGAGTAGGTCTCTTCTCAAAGCCCTCTTAAGAGAGCACCCGTCTTTTACTTACTCAGCTCGTTGAGTAGGCTCCTTACCCTAGCAACCCTTTGCTCCACACCCGGAATCTGCACCTGAATCTTCAGCCGATCAGGGCCTGAGAGTTTGTACTCTTTGCTCTTCTGAATGAGCGCGATAATTCTGGCCGCATCCACCGGCGGGTTCGGAATAAATTGAACCTGAATACTGTCGGTGCTGGCATCTACGCGCATGATCCCAAGAGGCTTCGCAGCAGTCCTCAGTCGGTGGCAGTCGAGCAGCGCCCGTGCGGGGTCTGGCATGAGTCCGAAACGATCGATCAGCTCCTGCTGCATATCGTCCAGCTGATCATCATTCTCACAACTGGCCATCCGTTTATAAAGCACGAGCCGTTCATGGATGTCATTACAGTAGCTGTCCGGAAGTAGGGTCGGTACGTGTAGATTGATCTCTGTGGCAACTCCCAGGGGGTGCTGCATATCCGGCTCACGCCCCTCCTTCAAAGACCTGACCGCCGCATCGAGCATCGAGCTATAAAGATTAAATCCGATCTCCTGCATCTCACCACTCTGAGAATCCCCCAAGACCTCTCCCGCACCCCGTATCTCCAGATCATGCATTGCCAGATAAAAGCCAGCCCCAAGCTCCTCCATTGTCTGGATCGCATCAAGACGCTTCCTGGCCTGCGCTCCCAGCGTCTCTTCCTCTGGCACCAGCAGGTAAGCATAGGCTTGATGGTGTGACCGTCCCACCCTCCCACGCAACTGGTGAAGTTGAGCGAGTCCAAACTTGTCAGCACGGTTGATGATGATGGTGTTAGAGCTGGGGACATCAATCCCGGTCTCGATGATGGTGGTACATAGCAAGAGATTGAATCTCTGCTGGTAAAAATCCCTCATCACGTGTTCAAGATCACGCTCTCTCATCTGACCGTGAGCGATATGGATCCGCGCCTCAGGCAATAGACGGGTCAGCCTGTCGCACATCGACTGAATGGTATCGACTTCGTTATGCAGGAAGTATATCTGGCCGCCTCGCTTCAGTTCTCTCAGGCAGGCCTCCCTGATAATCCCCTCGGAGAAACGACTGACAAAGGTCTTGATGGCGAGACGTCGGTGAGGTGCGGTCGCGATCACAGAGAAATCTCTCAACCCCTCTAGAGACATGGCAAGTGTCCGCGGAATCGGAGTGGCGGTGAGTGTTAGTACATCCACCTCTGCCCGGATACTCTTTAACTGCTCCTTCTGACGGACACCGAACCGGTGCTCCTCATCAATGATGATCAATCCCAGATTTTTGAATTTGACACTCTTCTGGATCAGTTTGTGAGTGCCGATGACGATATCAATCTCACCCCTTGCCAACCCCTCCATTGACTGCGACTGCTCCTTGGCTGAACGGAATCGAGACAGCTCTGCAATCTTTACTGGCCACTGATCCGCGATCAGGCCAAATCGGTCAGAAAAATTCTGAAAGTGCTGTTCCGCCAGGAGCGTGGTCGGGACCAGCACCGCAACCTGCTTACCATCCGCAACAGCCACAAAGGCCGCCCGAAGTGCCACCTCGGTCTTGCCAAAACCCACATCCCCGCAGATCAAACGGTCCATCGGCTTGCCCGAGGTCAGGTCCTCAATCACCGCACGGATGGCGGTCGCCTGGTCGGGCGTTTCCTCAAAACCAAACCCTTCAGAAAATGCTTCGTAATCGTGCTGCCTGAGGGTGAATGCATGACCCTTCCGAGTGGCACGTTGGGCATACAGATTGAGTAACTCTGCAGCGGTATCTCGCACCTGCTGCATCGCCTTCCTCTTAGCCTTATCCCACTGCCCACTCCCGAGCTTATGAAGTGGCGCTGACTCGGGTGAGGCCCCGCTATAACGTCCGATCAGATGGAGTTGTGATACCGGCACATAAAGCTTATCCCCCCCATCGTATTCGAGAGACATGAACTCCGCCGCACCCTCCCCCAGGTCCATACTTACCAGACCCAGGTACCGTCCGATCCCGTGCTGCTCATGCACCACCGGATCTCCGGCCTTGATCTCGGACAGGTCTCGTAGCATCGCATCCACCGATAGAGCTTTCCGTGGATCACGCTCACTCTGACGGTGACGCCCATGCATGTGTGTTGCATAGAGCTCATTCTCGGTGATGAATGCGAGCCCCTCTCCGGGCAGGATGAACCCGTTATAAAGCGGTGCCACACTGAGCATGAACGACTGATCGCTCTCCATAAACTGCGCATAATCATCACAGGCAACGGGCAGGAGGCCGTATTGGCGCAGATAATCGAAGACCAGCTCGCGTCTACCGAGACTCTCTGCCAGTAGTAATACCCTCCCTCCATTGGATACGAAGGCATGAATGAAGTCTGCGAGTTTTTCCGTTGGATTAACTGCTCTTCGATCCACCTGAATAAACGGCAGTGGACTGGTAAAGATCGGACCCTTAAGAACTGTATCTGCGGCCAGAGCTTCTGCTTGAATTTCAATGCGAGGGTAGGGCTTAACGAATCCGAAAAAAATATCCTCTGCGAGAAAGAGCTCGCTCGGTTGTAACAGGGGTCGGTCACTATCCCCTCTCATCAACTGATACCGGGACTGAGTATCCTGCCAGAAGCCTGATATCGACGATGAGAGGTCGTGGTGCAGGCAGAGGGTCATGCTCTGGGGTAAGTAGTCGAACAGGGTCGCGGTCTGTTCAAAGAATAGTGGTAGGTAGTACTCGATCCCAGCGGGGGCTACGCCCTTGGTAACTCCCTTGTATATGCTGCTCCTGGATGGATCTCCCTCAAACTTTTCACGGAAGTTCCCCCGGAATCGAGTACGACCCTCCTCATCCAGCGGAAACTCTCTCGCAGGCAGCAACCGTATCTCACCCACCGGATAGATACTGCGCTGGGTATCCACATCAAAGGTTCGGATGGTCTCGATCTCGTTATCCATCAGATCGATTCGGTAGGGCAGTGGACTCCCCATCGGGAACAGATCGATCAACCCACCTCGTACGCTGTACTCTCCCGGCGCTAGGACCTGAGTGACATGTGTATACCCCGCCAGCGTCATTTGCCCGCGCAGCGCATTCAGGTCAAGTGACTCCCCCTGTTTCAGGAAGAAGGTATGGGCAGCGAGGTACTCCCTCGGCGGGAGACGGTAGAGTGTAGTTGTGACCGGAACGATCAATACATCGCAAGACCCACTCATGACTTGATAGAGAGTGGCCAGGCGCTCAGAGATCAGGTCATGGTGGGGAGAGAAATTGTCGTAGGGCAATGTCTCCCAGTCCGGCAGCAAGTGAACCTTAAGCTCCGGCGCAAAAAAAGGAA
>SESD01001932.1_pt1 | contig 10857 bp, 5 predicted proteins | sample 3171411 | NCBI WGS metagenome assembly SESD01 (sample SAMN06051880, study PRJNA518727) | freshwater metagenome | biome: subpolar coniferous forest; feature: holomictic lake; material: water; isolation source: holomictic Lake 442, 16.5 m depth | place: Canada: near Kenora, Ontario | collected...
ACATGCTTGCGCTCCTCGCTTCGATTAAATCAGGCAGGTTTCCGGTTCAATCCTTGCGGATGACCGATCATCTTGAGCTTGAGATCCATATAGTAATTCATGTCCGCCAGCGATATGTCGGGCGGAATCGCATGGTCAATATGGGGAATGTATCCGCCTTGTTCCAGAAGGGGCGGTATCTTGGCGCGCAGCTCTTTCTCGATGAATTTCGGCCCCTTGGCGATCTCGCGCTTGTCGATTCCGCCTGCAAGACAGAGGGACTTCCCGAACTTCTTCCTCAGCCGCACCGGATCCATGCCGCTGGCCTGCTCCAGCGGCCAGAGCAGGTTGATGCCGCAGTCCATCCAGCAGGGAATGAGCGCCTCCATGTCGCCGTCGCAATCCACCCAGATGCTCCGGATGCCGGCCTGGTGCAGGCGGTCGTTGATCCGCCGGTAGTGGCGGCGGAAGAAGCGGTTGAAGAGCTCCGGGCCGAAGAGCGGGCCGCCCTTGCCGGCGCAGTCTTCGAAGTAGTTGAAATATTCGAACTGCACCCCGCTGTTTAGCGCCCGCTCGACCAGCGCCAGGAAGAACGTGGTCGCGACTTCCAGCATCTCTTCCACGAGCGCCGGCTCGTCATAGAACAGGTACGAGATGCCTTCGGTGCCGCACCAGGACCGCAGTTGCGAGTACAGGCCGAACGTCCCGTTGCTCATCAGGACCACCGGATAGTCGCGATCCTGCCAGGCTTTGACCTGATCGCCCCAGTTGAACGGATACCGCCAGACAATGGCCGGATCGTAGCGCCGGCGCATGTCCTCCCAGCTCTTCCGGTCCGTGACCGGGTAGCCCAGATAGGCATCCATGCTCATCCGCTGCCCGCCGACGGTGCCCTCCTTCAGCGCCATGGTCACAATGCCGTTCCAGTGCCGTGCCGTCAGATACTGCCCGGTTTCGCTGATGATCTCGTAATCGAAAACCGGGAAGAGATTGCCATCCAGCCGGGCAAACGCGCGGCGATCCAGATTGAAATAGGGCTCGCCTTCAAACATGTCCAGCCTGCCGATCCAGCTATCCTTCTCCGGAAGGCCCTCGGCGCGCCAGCGTCCGACGGTCTGGTTCCAGCATCCAAGTTCGTAGTTGGGGACCCAGGGGGTCGCCTCGCCCGTCAGAACCTTGCAAAGGCATGCGCGATGATTCACAGAAATCTCCTGGCTGGACTCCAGCCTACCGCAAAAATACGGCTGTACCGATATCCGTGCGCAGGAAGTCGGTCAGTTGAAACCCGTATTGATCAACTGCGTTCCCGTGGCCACCTGCCCACACACCAGCAACACCAGCCACAGCCCCATTGATCTCACCCGATTGCGACCAGTCATGACCGTTCTCCGCGTGTTTGACTCGCTTGCCGCTCAGGCCGCCCGCCCAGCACTGACAACAAGATCAGTGTGCCTGCCTTCTTCATTGCAGATACGTAGAATCATACCCCAGCCCCTCGCGTAAAACAAGAGCAGTTGCGGGTGGTCGGGTAAGGGGTCAGTCACACCTTGGCAGCAAGGTGGCAGCGGCGTCGCGCCGCTGCATCCAAGCCGCCAGCGGCGAGACGCCGCTGCCACTTTGCTGACGCCAGCCAACGTGCGACTGACCCCTTACGTGGTCGGTTAGCTACAGGGGGCGGCGGGAAGGTGATGCGTTGACGGGGAAGCCTGCGGGCTCAACTGTAGCGCGCCGCTCAGCCACCCTCTGTTTACTCCGTTGCCTCCTGTTCAAAACCGCAGAAAAATTCAATCCGAAAAGCCCACATCGTGACGTGAGCTCTCCCGGAATTTGACTGTTCGCGGTTGGCTGATTTCCAGATGATAAAAATCCACGGTAATCCGCGGCAATCCGCAGCTGCATTTGAATTGGGAACTCAGGCTGGTTGCGGTTGAATACCTGCGGACACGAAGGGAAATTTTAGCTGCGGAGCACCCCCATCCTTCCCCGGCTCCTCGCGCGGAGTTGCCTCCCCCTGTCGCCAACCCATTACCAGTTGCGCCAGAAAGAGGCGCACGCGTAGTCGTAGCGACTATTGCGACAACGGCCGGTAGATCCTTTCCCGGAACTTTGCCTCCCGCAGGAGGACCGCCTGCAGAAAGCGGAAACTGTCGGCCAGGTAACCCTCGTAGCCAGACGGCTTGCCGTCCCATGTCGTCCAGTCGATGCCCTGCCCCCCCTCATCGCGCACGCCGTTCTGGAACTCGCCGCGCCCCTGGCGCTCCAGCATGGCGCGCAGGATCTTGTCGGCAGGCGCCGGATCGCCGACGACATAATGCGCGGCCAGGAAATGCAAAACCTGCCCGGCAGTGATGCCGCCATTCATGTATTGACCCACCGTGTCGGCGCCGTCCTCCCGCTTGGGACAGCCGATCGCATCCGGCAGCAGGTAATCGGCGCGCAGCACAGGCACCAGCATCGGCGGCACGCCCAGATCGAAACGTCTGAACCCCACCGCCTCCATCTTCTGGCGCAACCGGGCGAGGATCTCGCGCCCCTGGGCAGGCTTCACGAGTCCGTATTCGATCGCCAGACCGTTGACCACCGGGCTGGCATAGTCGTGCAGTTCGCCGTCGGCGCTCTTCCACCAGGCCAGCCAGCCCGTGGCGGGGTTGAAGAGCGTGCGGACATAGGCGGCCTTGAGCTTGTCGGCAAGACGGGTGTAGTGCGCCTGTTTCTCTGTGCGACCCAGTTTCCGCTCCATGTCCGCCAGGCAACGCCAGGCGCGATAGATGAGCGCATTGCAGTAGGCGTCCTTATGCCCGCAGTTGAGCGCGTCCCACCAGGCGCACGAGCGACCCGGCTGCACGAGCGTGCCCCGGTTGCCGCTCTGCGTGGCCTCGACCAGGCCGTCGCCATCCACGTCGCGTTTGGCCAGAAAATCGGCGATGAATTCTAACTTTTCGATCCGCTGACCGAGCCACGCCCGGTCGCCGCTGGCCTCCACGTAATCCCACGCGGCAATCAGCGGCCCGGCATTGGCGTCGAGGAAGTTGCCATAATCCCAGTAGCAGATCACTTCGCCGCTGGGACGTGTGCGCTGGTCCAGCCAGAACTCGATCGTGCGCCGAACCGCCGGCATCAGGGATACACCCGGCGCGATCTCGGGCGTCCAGAAGGCCTGATCGGCGTAGAACCACAGCGAGCAGCTCCCTGGATCGCTGATGACATTGTTGGCGAGCATGCCCGCGGGGGCGCTGAAGGGGTTTCCCTGGTCGCCCCACTTGGCGCTGGGCTGCCAGATGTTGAACCAGCCGCGGCGGGCCTGCGCCCAGAGCGCGGCATCGGCAAGGCCCCCGGGTGGCGGAAGCAGACACGGCTCGAATATGAGGGTGTCGATAATCGCCGCGCGCGGCGCGGCCAGTTCCAGCACCAGGTTGACCCACTTCTCCTTGCGGCTGCCATCGAGGTGCAAGTTCAGAACCGCTGTGCCGCCGGAAGCCGAGGAGTTGCCCGTCAGCAGCATCTGACCGAAGTCCGGCGCGCTGAGCACCGCCGGCAGGCGAAAACAGCCGTCGTTTGTCCAGGCGCCGGAGAGCGCAGTGACGGGCGTAACGCCCGGCGCAAACGGAAAGACGAGTTCGAGCGCCTCGATCGACCCCAGGCCCGCGCCCTGGCCGCCGAACTGCATGCGCATCTTCCCGTCCGCGGCATGGACCTGCCAGAGGATCTCCGTTTCCGGTGCCACTGTAATCCAATAGGCACGGTCTCCCGCGGCCGACGTCTCCACGCGCGTCGGCAGGTCAATGCCGTTGCGCCATTGGCCGGCGCTGCGGATGCGCAGGCCCACCATGGTCTGGGGACGCAGCAGGTTCGTCTGCTCGCGACCGGTGCCTTCGGTGTCCCAACTGAGCACCGTGATCTCGGCGCGTGCCGCGCCGGTTTCAATCCGCAAGGCCGGCCCACCGGCCAAGGCCGACAGGCAAAATGGAAGAATCGCAGTTACCGCATGACTAATCTTCATCACGTCTCCATAGCTTTTTATTTCGGGATGAAGTGACACGCCCAATTCCATCCGCCGGGCGTCTGCTTGCTGATGACCACCTCTACGGGCCGTGGTCTTCCGGAAGGACCGACCTCCATGCGCCAGGCTTGCCATGAGCCGCTCCAGTAGGCCAGATCGCTCCAGACAGGGACACCAACGGCGGGTTGGCCGTCGATGCGCGTCTCGCACGTGAATACGCCCTTTGCGGACCCGTCCGGCTGCCGGGCCGAGACCACCAGCAGGCCTCCGGCCGCGGAAGCCGGAATCTGCCCGATCAGCACCCTCCGGCCATTGCCGCTGACACGGCCGCCGTAACCTTTGGGCAGCAGCAGCGGCGTCTGGGCGGTGGTGACGTACAGCGCGAATCGGCCGATGCTGTGCTCCCGGTCGCCCATGGCCAGTTTGCATGTGAGCGTCGCGCCGCCGGGCAAACGGAGTGGTTGCGCCAGCTCGAACATGGCGACGTGCGGCATGCCTTCCTCGGGATCAATCGACCAGCCGGTCTTGAGATCGCCATCCATGGCCTGCCTGACACCCCAGCCGCCGTATCCGCTCTGGGAAAAATCAGCCTGCGGGTTCTGGAGTTTCAGCGGCATGGCCTGATTGGGCGGGCCTATGGCGGCCGCGGATACGGCAAACTCCATCAGGGCGAAATTGCCGTTGCTCGCCCGACCGGGACCCGTGGCGGGCAACGACGGGTCGGGTATCGTTTCCAGCAGGATGCCGGTGATGCCGTCCATCGTGATATTGGCCGCAACCGTGTAGGCGTCGTTGGACGCGGCCATGCCGCCTGCCAGGATGGCCCCCTCTTTCTGAATCGTCAACGATGCGCCCCCGGCAGAAACGGCGGACGTGGGATGGAGGCGTACCCAGGTCGCGCCAGGGCCGTTCGTGGCCTGGTTGGACTGGATCGGCTCGGTCAGTTCAATCTTCTGAGATGCCTCGGCAAAGCCGGCAGGGATTGATTTGGTTTCGAACGCGCGGTTGAGGCTGGGCGACTTGCCAGCCGGAACCACCTCCAGCAGGACCACCTCGAAAGGACGCAGGGTCAGGATGGCTTCAGCCCCGAAATGTTCGCCGCGGCGCGGTTTCAGCCGGGCGGGAGCGTCGTGCCAGCGGTAGAGATCCCAGGCAGATTTCTTCGCCAGCCCCCATTCCGGGCCGAACTTCAGGGAAACAGTGCTGTCTTTCCAGCAAGCATTATGGATGGCCAGAAAGGCGCGCTGGCCGTCGGTGCAGGCGTACCCGTAGGGTTCGTCCTGCCCAGGATCACCAATGATGAAGCGCGAATTGGCGAAACAGCGCGGGTTTGCTTTCATCAGGGCGATGAAATCGGCGATCTGTTTTCGCTCGGGCGGCGACAGCCAGGGCGTGTCTGACCAGATTTGCGCCAGCATGCTGCCGCGGCAGATGTCCATCACCACGCTTTCCTGCCAGCGAACCTTGCCCACACAACTGTTCCAGGGCCAGTCCGACAACCACACGCCCAGGGAATCCTTCCCCAGCCACGGCGTGTCGGTGCACAGCCACTGGACCTGGTCCCCCCGCTGGATGATGCTGCTGCGGGCGAACGGCGCGGGCTGGGAGGACGGACTGGCGCCCTCCATGAGCACGCCCGGCTCGAAGTAGGTATCGGCATGCAGGAGCCACCAGGGCGAACAATAGCCCCAGTACAGCATGAGAAACACTTCGGGACAGGCGCGATCGAGTTCCCCCAGAAACTCGATCACCGAGTTGTGCATGGCCTCGAGAGAATACGGGCCGCCCAGGTGACCGTGGCTGAGGTTGTTGCAGACGGGAAACTTGCAGTCAGGCCCGAGATTGTCGAACTTCAGCAGCCGCACACCATTCTCTTTGATGTGGTGGATGAAGGCCTTGGTGTACATGGACTTGATCGGCTCTGAGGCGCGGCAGAGAATGCCCCTGCCGTTGGGCTCGGTGAAGCAGGGCTGAACCAGAGGATTTTCGCCGATGGTCCAGGCCGGCAATCCGCCGCTGTCGATCCACAAGCCCGGCAACATGCCGGCTTGATCGATCGCCGTCTTGACGGGGGCAAAGCCGCTGGGAAACCGCTGGGGGGCAAAGTGCGTCAGGTCGCCGCGCACGTCCTGCCAGAAGTCCACCAGATAGTAATCAAACCTGGCCCCCGACTCTTGCGCCCCGGCGACCACCTTGGCGATGTTGTCCAGCAGGAAGGACGCTGTTTCATCAAAGCTTCCGCCGGGCCGCGCGCCGAATGGCTCAAAGATCGCATACGGCTGGTCGTGACCGCGGACCACCCGCCGCATTCGCGACGCCACGTACTGCCGGAACGCCGGGCAAACCGCGCCCGCCGGAGACACTCCGTACACCGCCTCCATGCAGTTGAACACCTGCCCCGGCGCCAGCTTCACCCCGGGGAAATGGGCCAGCGAGACGCTCCGTCCCTGAACCTTTGCCCAGCCGGATGGATGCGCCAGGCTCATAAAGAACTGGCCGCTCAGATAGGCCGGGAACCCCTGCCGGGGGATGGTGACTTCTGCGGCGTCCGTCTGGTAATTGCCCAGTCGGACATTCAGCAGTTCAACCTGCTTGTCGGAGGCATTGGTGACCTGCACGAACTTGCGCAGGACCGCGTGGCGCGCGTCCAAACGATAGGTGAGCTTGACCGACAGCGCCGGATCTTTGGACGAAAGTAGAAGCTCTGCGCTGCTATCGGCTGACGCGCGACTGGCGCCGGCCTGCGGCTGTTGGAACACATCCAGTTTCACCAGATGCGGTTTTCCCGGCTGACCAACCTCCAGTTCCACCTCCGGCCCGCCGCCCAATGACAGCGCGACGCCGGTCAAACGGTTCGACCAGGAGATTGCCTTGAGGCCAGTGGTGGCCTCCAGGGTGAGAGTCAATGCCGGCGAACGAATCTCAAGGAGGTCGCCCTGCACCCGGATCATGCGCGCATACTGCCCATCCGGTGCTTCGGCGGAATACGCCGTCGCACTCACCCCAAGAGCCAACAGGCCAACCCGGAAAGCCGGGACGTACCACGAGTTGTTCAGCATGATTTGGCCCGTGCAGTTACCGGAACAAAATCGTTGTTCCCGACGCGGGTTTCTGGAACTCGTACCAGGTGCCGGCCGATCCGGCGATGCCACCCCCGCCGGACCCAGCGACTCCGCCCACAACGTTGGTTGCGAAGGAGAACGTCTTGCGTCCGTAGTACAAGGCCACCCGTCCTCCGCCCCCGCCGCCGCCGGCATGAGTTGGGCCGCCGGCACCTCCTGCGGCGCGGATTTGCCCGTTGCCTGTCAGTCTGTTCGCGTCAAGCCACACGCTGCCGCCAGCCCCCCCACCGCTGCCTGTCAAATTGATGCCATATTCACCGTCGGCGATGATCGTGCCGTTAGCGGTCAAAGTGCCTGACACAACGAGTTTCACCGCCCCGCCCCCATATCCGCCGCATCCGTTACCGTAATATGTATCGCACCCGCCGCCGCTGCCGATGGTCACCGGCGCGTTGCTGACACCGTAAAGCGTTGTCCCGCCGGCTGCGCCCCCACCGCTGTTTCCGCCCGTTCCGCCATGCGCGCCGCCACCGCCACCCCCGCCGTAACTGTCTAGACCCTTACCAGGTCCTGCGTCCCCGGCATAACCCTGACCGGATGCGGAAATCGAACCGCCAGTGTCCACGGTAATCGTCACGGCCGTGATTATGACGCCGCTGGTAGTGGATGTGTTGCCCTGACAGGATAAAATTGCGTTGGTTTTTACCGTCACAGAAGAGAATGTGTACGCGCCCGCCGGGAGTGCCAGGCTCTCCTTGACCACGAAATCCCCGCCCCCCGGCTGACTGAGGGTTCCCGGATAGCCCGCTTGACCAGCCGGTCTATCACCGGCCGCGCCGCCAGTTCCGCTAGCAACCGATACGGTTCCCGTAAACGTCGAGGTGGTATATGACAAGGCCATTCTGCCACCCGCGCCACCACCGCCGGCAGTAAAACCCGAAACCCCTGTACCGCCTTTTGCCGCAAGCAATCCGCCTCCATCGAGTTTGTCGCAGACGATCCAGACACTACCGCCACCGCCGCCCCCTCCCGCACCATAGTTCGCGACTCCTATTCCGTTATTACCGTTCGCCGAGAGTGTTCCATTGATAGTCACGGTCCCGGATGCCGCCATGAGTTTCACGGCACCCCCGCCAGCACCGCCGTAACCCGCAGACCCATAGTCGTCGTTCCCTCCACCGCTACCCAGCGAAGTCGGTCCGCTGGCCGTGTCGTATAAGATCAACCCACCGAGAATGTTATTTCCAGAATGTCCGCCGCGCCCGCCGTGGGAAGCACCGCCGCCGCCATTTCCATTAGCAGAAGTTGATGACACCCCTTTGCCCGGTCCTGCCTGATAGGCAAATCCCTTGCCGTCTGCAGTCAGCGTGCCGGCAATCACGGCATCGCCTGAAATGTTCAAGACCACGCCGGTGCCATAGGTGGTGCTCGTGTCGCCCAGGCAGGTGACGGTTGCGCCGTTGGAGATGGACAATGAATTGTACGTGTATGTGCCGGCGGGGATGGAAGGCTTTGCGGTGGTGTTGGTGATCACCACGCTGTCCACATCGCGCGGCACCCACGGATTCCAGTTCCCCTGCGCATTCCAATCGGTGGATGATGCGCCGCCTGTCCACCGGCACGTCGTCGCCGCCGCCGAGGTCAGCGTGCAGGTGGCCGCGTTGGGCGTGCCGACGGGGTAAGACCCGGTCGCCAGCAGAGTCAGGATCACGGTCTTGTCCCCGCCGCTCTCCCAGACCGGCGTAACCGTAACAGTCCCGGTTGTCTGATTGGCCGACAGCGTCACGCTGCTGGCGGAACTGATCGCATAGTCTGTCCCGTTCGTCGCCGTGCCGCTCAGCGCATAGTTCACCACCAGGTCGCCGTTCGTGCATGCTGCCGGACGATAGACCGTGAACGTCGCCGTGTCCGACGGCGTTGCCCGGCCAACCGGATCCGTGGCCTGAACCGTTACGTCGCCCGTGATCAGGTACTGCGAACCCAGCGTGGCCCAGGCAGAGGTCAAGGCTCCCTGCCCGAAATAGGTGTAGTAGTAATTCTTGTTCTGCGCCAGCGTCGTGATGTTCGTTGTAGGATACTGGCCCGCCTGCCACTGACCCTCGGCAAACGCGTTGGTCTTCGACCACGTGGAACCCGTCCCCTGATCCGACTCGCCCCACAGTACCGACAAAGTCACCGGAGATGAACCAGTCGCCGAGAGGTAACCGTTGAAGAAGGCTGAGGTCGAGAGCACGTTGGTCGCAGGACGGTTCTCAATCTGTGGCGGAACCGGTCCAGTGATCGACTGCACGTCAGAGTAGAGATTGAACACGCGGTTCGAGGCCTGATTCGCCCAGCAGGCCCAGACCCAGTTGGATGCGCGCAGGCCTTGGGAAATGCGCATCTCGTCCAAAACTCCTGGGAAACAGTAGTTCGATTTTGTTCCTGTGGGGTCCAAGCCGGCACCCAAACCCAAAGACGCAGGGCCATCCACGATGTTGGCCGGGGTTGCGCTGCTCAGGTACACAACCCCGTTTTCCTGGCGGCCATTCACAAAGAACGTCCCTCGCGCAGTGATGCCCTGCGTTGCGTCATACTCGGCCACCACGTGATACCACTTGGACGTATCCGTAATCGCCGCGGTCTGGTTTGTGTACGAACGATGACCACTAGTACCGTCCAGAGAGCCGTACCACAAAAAGTCCAAGAAGCCCCCATTATACACCCGCAAAATACACTCCCGCCCGTCTGAGGCAGCGCCGCCAGAAATACCACAAATCTTGCCAAAAAGTGCGAACCCTCCCACGACCATGTTGGAGTTTGGTTTCACCCAGCAGTCCATCGTGAATTGCTTATTGGCACCCGCAAAAGTGCTGTCAAGTTTGTCGCCGATGGAAACGAAACTGCTGCCATTGAAAAGCCGACCGGAACCCACCTGCCCGGTGGTAGTGGTAACCCCGCTAATGGTTCCGACATTGACGTTGGTCGTCGAGTCCGGCAGTTTGCCTGCGGAATTTGTGTCGCCAAAGTGCCATACACCTACGTAGGCGTTCACCCAGGTCGCCCCGTTGGTCGTATAGGCCGGCGCGGTTGCAGCGGCGTTCCCGTACCAGGCGTAGATGCTCGTATTGTTGTCCGCCAGTTGCGGCACCTGGACCCAGACGCAGGACACGGCGGTGGTGCTCCACTGGTCGATCTCGTAGTTGAGTTCGTTCGTCAGCGTGGAATCCGTGAACCGTAGATCCGCCCCGTTGGTCGGCGATGCCAGGTCTGCGTAATGGAACGCGTTGGACCCCTCGGCAAACTGCACCAGCAGCGGAAAATTCGTCAGCGTTCCCGTTTTGGTATACCCCGCGGTCTGGATCGGCATCTTCCGGGTGAACCCCGCGCTGTTGAATGGCGCGCCCGCGGCCACCTGCCCGAAAGCCAGCAACACCACCCACAAGCCGACCGCCTTCAGCAGATTGCGATCTTTCATCAGCCATCTCCCCGTGCCCGCAAGGATATTGCCCGCGCGCTCGATCCAGTCAGCAAAACACCTCGTGCGTCGCTGCACACGTCCACCTTTTCCTAAACTTTTACGTAGAATCATATCACGCCCTTGCACCTTGGGCAAGCCCTATGCAAGGATTCGTCGTAGTCAGTTAGCGACAGGGGAGGGCGATTTCGTGCGCGGGTGAGCGGAAGGATGTCCAGTCGGCAGGTTGCATTTGTATTTATACAGGATGTTCAAGGAACTGCTGCCGCGGCGGCAATTGACGCAACGCCCTTCGCCTGTTTGTGAAACGGTGATGACGCCGGTATTGAGACTGGCCGGCACGGGGAAGAGCCTTTCGC
>SESD01001933.1_pt1 | contig 10856 bp, 7 predicted proteins | sample 3171411 | NCBI WGS metagenome assembly SESD01 (sample SAMN06051880, study PRJNA518727) | freshwater metagenome | biome: subpolar coniferous forest; feature: holomictic lake; material: water; isolation source: holomictic Lake 442, 16.5 m depth | place: Canada: near Kenora, Ontario | collected...
TGAAATTACAAAGAAAAAGGATTAATATCTTAACCATCGGGGACGGCAGCAAAAAAACCAGCCAGACGTATTACCGCTTTTCGGGAAACCACTCTTTGTGATAATGCAAGAACCGTATCGAGTAACGTTGGATATACATATAACTTATTTTTCTTCAATCCATTAATGGCCGCTTTGACAACCACGTCAACTCCAGATAGGGGCAATCGGAGGTGTGCTGTATTATGGGCTGCACGTTCAAAAAAACCTGTTTCTATGAAGCCTGGACAAACCGCAACAACCTTTACCCCCTTGCCCTTCAACTCCATGTAAAGTGCTTCACTGAGCGTAATCACAAATGCCTTCGTTGCCGAATAGAGCCCGAGACCAGGCACTCCCTGCAAACCACCGAGAGAGGCAATGTTCATGATTCCTCCCTTATTCCTTTCAACCATGTCAGAGAGAAAAAGACGGGTAAGAAGGGCCAATGCCATCATGTTGACCATCACGATCTCCTCGATCTTTCCTGTCGGGATATCATAAAAACCGCCTGCGCGAGACAATCCTGCACAATTGACAAGAAGATCAACCTTGATCTGCTGCCTGCAACAAAATTCATAAACACGTGCAGGGCCACCAACAACACTCAAATCCTCAACACACACTTCTACCCTAACCCGGCCATCTTTCTGAAGCTCTTCAGCCAGAGCGCTCAATTTTTCATCCGAGCGAGCAACAAGGAGAAGGTTATGACCTCTTGAGGCAAATTCACGGGCAAAGGCTTCACCAATCCCCATTGAAGCACCGGTTATCAACGTAACAAACATAAAAGTGTCAGATAGCATCTACCGGATCAACCCATTTTTCCCGCTCTTTTATAAGAGCAACAAGCTGATCAACTGCCTCCTCTTCAGCAATATTTTCAGCAACACACTCCCTGCCAACATAGAGGCTAATCCGGTTTTTTCCTGCGCCAACGTAGCCAAAATCAGCATCTGCCATCTCACCCGGCCCATTAACGATACAACCCATAATGCCAATCTTCAACCCCTTGAGGTGAGAGGTTCGTTGCTTGATAGCTGCCACAGCCTTCTCGAGTTCAAAGTAGGTTCTTCCGCAGCCGGGGCAGGAGATAAATTCAGTTTTTGACATCCTGATTCTGGCACCCTGGAGAATATTGAATGCCAGCTTAACTTCATCGTCAACGGCAAGAGTGGTATGAAGCGCAACCATATCGCCGATGCCATCACAGAACAGTGTCCCTTCCTGCACTGAACTATCGATCACACTCTCAAGCCGGTCGGCGGCATCGCTGCTGAAGCGAACAATAAGGGGATAGTCGATAGATTTGCTGTTAAATGCCTGAACAAGCCTCCGATAGACAAACACAACGTTATCGGAGAGGACTGAAAAAAGAAGTCGCTGAACTCCCTGCTTGCGGAGCTTTTCTGCCAAATGGAGAAGAATCTCCGCCGGGATTGAGTTGCCTGTCTCCTTATGAAGAAAGCAAAACTCGACGGACGCAAGCCGCTCGTTGTCAAAGAGCTGCAACATCTCATGTTCAAACCGCTCACCCTCAACAATATCAAACCTTACTTTAGAAACTTTATCGAGCAATCTGGAAAAAAGCACCAGATCGCTTGTAGAGGCAACAACTGAACGACCAGCCTCCCCCAGCTTGCCAAGCAGATCATCAAGGCAATCAAGATCACTTTCGCTGTTTACATGAACGGAGACAACCTCGGAACGAATGGTATCTTCGGGCTTGCCTGGCGCAAGCCTCTGTACTGCTTCGGCAAAAACTGCATCAGAATCAGCGAGTGAGGCGTGTACCTCAGTTTCAACTCTCGGGACACTATCTCCGCCAACAGCAAAACCAGCAAGCGAAATCTGACTGGCCACCCTGCGTTGATAACAGAATGGATTAAAAGGGGTAACAGATGGCAGAGCATGACTCGACAGCCTGTTGCGACTCTCTACAACATGCTTCAGGGCACCATGGCCCCGATCGCCCTTGACCAGATGAAAATCATTATACTTTTTGACAATAGCAAAACCGACAGGAACCTCATTAACAGGATCTTCAGTGAGGGAAACCCTGATAGTATCACCAAGTCCATCCTCAAGCAGCGCACCGATACCCATAGCCGACTTCACACGACCTTCGTCACCATCTCCAGCCTCGGTTACCCCGAGATGAAGCGGGTAGGCGTACCGAAGTTCAGCATCAGCCTGCTGCACAAGAAGCCGGTACGCCTGAATCATGACTCGCACATTGGAAGATTTCATCGAAAAGAGAATATCATGATAGCCCATCTCTTCACAGATTCTTGCAAACTCAATAGCGGCTTCAACCATCCCTTCAGGTGAATTCCCGTAACGACTGACAATCCTGTCTGACAAGGAGCCATGGTTGGTACCAATCCGCATGGATACCCCATACTCGCGGGCTTTATCGACCAAAGGGGCAAATTCCAGCCTGACATGCTCAATCTCCTTCTGATACTCCTCATCAGAATAGTCATTGTTGGAAAACTTCTGGCTGTTGGCATAGTTGCCTGGATTAATGCGAATGTTTTCTACAAATTCAACAGCCTTGAGCGCTGCGCGGGCAGAGAAATGGATATCGGCAACAAGAGGAGTTTCTATTTTGTCTCGACGAAGCTGCTCGCGGATGTTCCTGAGATTTTCAGCATCCTTCTCGGCAGGTACGGTAAGCCTGATAATTTCACAACCAGCCTCATAAAGCCGCCTGCACTGCGCAACAGTTGCGGCAGTATCAAGAGTGTGCGTATTGGTCATAGACTCAACCCTTATTGGTTGATATCCACCCAATGACAAGGTTCCGAAAACAACTTCACGGGTTAACCGACGGCGATACTGGTACATGGAATTGGAGTAGGACGATTAGATAAAAAATTATTCCCCTTTGATAATAAAGAGCGTCTCGGCAGGCTTGCGGAAATTATATCTCTCCCTGGCTGCCTTTTCGATGCTATCCGGCTCCCTGGCATGCACTATACGCTGCTCGTTATCTACCATCTTCTGCTCCTCTTTTTTCAGCCGGGCAAGAAGCGATCGCTGCTCCGCCTCCATCCGAATTCTTTTCGCAATACCGTAATCGTCGAAAAGCATCCAGACCACAAACAGAAGGGTGGCTACCCTGAAAAGAATTATTTTCTGGTTGGAATAGAGATATTGCCAGATTGCCTTGGAATTGATAATCTTGTTCACGCACCAAAAAGCTTTTGTTAACCGAGCGTTGCAGATGCTACAACCGGGATAAAAAGAAAGGAGCCCTTTATACACAAAAGGGCTCCCTGAGTAGGTTTATTATACACGGAAGGCCCTTTTTCCGGGGTAGCGAGCCTGATCGCCAAGCTCCTCTTCGATACGAAGCAGTTCGTTGTACTTCGCCATACGGTCGGAACGCGACAGACTGCCCGTCTTGATCTGGCCAGCATTGGTTGCCACAGCAATCTGGGCAATAGTACTGTCTTCTGTTTCACCGCTGCGGTGGCTGATGACCGAGGTATATCCATTGGTTTTGGCAAGATCAATAGCCTGGAGCGTTTCAGTAAGGGTGCCAATCTGGTTGACCTTGATAAGAATGGAATTGGCAACTCCAAGCTCTATGCCCTTGGCAAGTCTTTTGCTGTTGGTGACAAAAAGATCATCCCCAACGAGCTGTACCCTTGAACCAATCTTCTCTGTCAGCAATTTCCACCCTTCCCAATCATCCTCTGCCATACCATCCTCAATTGAGATAATCGGATAGTTTGTCGCCCACTTTTCCCAGTACTCAGCCATCTCAAGAGAGGTAAGCTCCCGCTTCGAGGATTTCTTGAACACATAGCGCTTCTTTTCAGAATCATAGAACTCGGAGCTTGCAGGATCAAGCGCAATCATAACCTGTGCATCGCCAAGACCACCTTTATCGGTCGGTGAACCTACTTTATAACCAGCCTTGCCAATCGCCTCTATAACCAGCTCAATCGCCTCTTCATTTGAGCCAAGATTCGGAGCAAAGCCACCCTCATCACCGACAGAAGTGCTCAATCCCTTGCTTTTCAAAAGCGCCTTGAGTGCATGAAAAATTTCAGCACCACAACGAAGAGCATCAGAAAAACAGTTAAATCCTGCAGGCATAATCATGAATTCCTGAAAATCAACAGTATTGTCTGCATGGGCCCCGCCGTTAAGCACGTTCATCATTGGCACAGGAAGTGTGTTGGCCATCGTACCACCAATATAACGGTAAAGCGGAAGACCGGTGTATTCTGCACCAGCCTTTGCACAAGCCATAGAGACACCAAGAAGTGCATTAGCTCCCAGATTCGATTTGTTTGGGGTTCCGTCAAGGGCAAGCAAAGCCTGATCGATCTCCTCCTGTTCAGTAACAAGCATCCCTGTCAGGGCATCATTAATGATCGTATTGACATTTTCTACAGCCTGAAGCACCCCTTTTCCAAGATAGACCGCCGGATCACCATCCCTCAGTTCTACAGCTTCGTGAACCCCGGTAGAGGCTCCGCTCGGTACGGCTGCCCGCCCGAAAGAACTTTCAGTGTATACATCGACTTCGACCGTTGGGTTTCCCCTTGAATCAAGGATCTGACGAGCAATAATCTGACTGATAATAGGCATAACAAAAAATATTTATGGTTGTTACGTACTTTCAATTCCCAAACGGGCTAAAAAGCAAACCCAGTTGGATACAACCGGAAAATATATCTTTTTTTCCCGACCATTTCATTGTCACCGCAACGGCAAATCTGACTTTTTTTTGTTTATTACCCCTTGAGGCTGTTTTGTTCAATGTAACGATCAAATAAGGAGTCCTGCCATGCAAGCCGTACAACCGCATAAATTACGAAATATTGTTATTACAGGCCATGCCGGAAGCGGCAAAACCATTCTTGCTGAATCACTTGCCCTGACAATGGGTATTATTAACCGCCTCGGCAGTATTGAAGAAGGGAACACCCTTTCCGACTACTCCGCTGACGAAATTGAAAGAAAACACAGCCTGAACACCAGTCTCGTCAACGGATTCTGGAATGATTGTAAAATCAATATTATCGATACACCCGGCCTTCTTGACTTTCACGGTGATGTAAAATCGGCCATGCGGGTTGCTGATACCGTCCTGATTACTGTCAATTCAGCATCCGGAGTTGAGGTAGGCACTGACACGATCTGGGAGTACACCAGGGAGTATTACAAGCCCACCATATTTATTCTTACCAAGCTTGATGCAGAGCGCTCCAACTTCAACAACGCTATTCAGGCACTCCAGGATCATTTCGGCCATCTTGTTACGCCAATGCAGTTTCCGGGAGATGAAGGGGCTGGACACCACACCCTCATTGACATCCTGCTGATGAAGCAACTTGAGTTCACCCCCGATAAACCCGGAAGCACCACCATCTCTGACATTCCCGACCTCTATCTTAAACGGGCAGAAGAGCTTCACCAGCAACTTGTCGAAGCAGTTGCCGAAACCGATGAAGAACTGATGAACAAGTTTTTTGAGGTTGGCACCCTGACGGAGGAGGAACTAAGGAACGGTATCAAATCAGCACTTGTTACCAGAACATTTTTTCCGGTTTTCTGCACGTCACCACTACACCTTATCGGATCAGAAAGACTTTTGAACGCTATTGTCAACCTCTCCCCCTCACCCATAGAACGCGGCCCGGAAAACGCAATCTGTACCATTGATGAGACCAAAAGCCTGATTCAACCCAATCCGGAAGGGCCAACCATCGCCTTTATCTTCAAAACAATGTCTGAACCACGTGTCGGCGAAATATCCTACCTCAGGGTATACTCCGGTCATATTGAAACTGGCCATGAGCTGATTGATGTACAGACAGAACAACTCCAAAAGCTTGGACAGGTTTACACTATTGTAGGCCAAAAGAAAACGCCTGTTGATAAACTGCTTGCCGGGGATATCTGCATGGTTGTAAAGCTGAAGGATGCACATACCAATGATACCCTGGCAGACAAAGGAACAAGCGTCCGGGTAACTCCCATTATTTTTCCACTGCCGATGCTGGCCACTGCAATCATTCCGGTTACCCAGGGGGATGAAGAAAAAATTTCGGCTGGCCTGCACCATCTGCATGAAGAAGATCCAAGCTTTGCAATCCAGCACGATGTAGAGTTTAACCAGACAATCCTGAAAACTCTTGGTGAAACTCATCTTGATACCATTATCAGCCGACTTCAAGGGAAGTTTAAAGTCAAGGTTGCCATTGCGCCCGTCAAAATTCCCTATCGGGAATCTATCAGGGTACCCTCATCAGCCCAGGGAAAATATAAAAAACAGTCTGGTGGCAAAGGGCAATACGGCGATGTCTGGGTAAAACTTGAGCCACTTGCACGTAACTCAGGAGTTGAGTTTGCAAGTGAGGTTGTTGGAGGTGTTGTCCCCACAAGATATCTGCCTGCTGTTGAGAAAGGGGTTCGGGAGGCCATCACTCACGGAATTCTGGCAGGATATCCGGTTATTGATCTTAAAGCCATTGCTTATGACGGCTCATTTCATCCAGTCGACAGTTCGGAATTTGCCTTTAAAATAGCCGCAAGCATGGCATTCAAGAGCGCTTTCGACCACGCAAGACCATTCCTGCTTGAGCCGATATTTGACCTTAATGTTTACGCGCCCGAACAGTATACCGGAGAGATAGTGGGTGACATTTCAAGCAAACGTGGTAAAATTCTTGGCATGCAATCTGACGTAAAAATGCAGATCATTCACGCACTGATTCCTCAGGCATCCCTGACGACCTTTCATCATGCACTGACAAGACTTACCCAGAGCAGGGCAAGATACTTATACAGTTTCAGCCATTACGAGGAGGTGCCACCCGATATCGCCCAGCAGATCATTGCTGAAAAGAAAGTGTGAGGAAAACTAAAGGCTGGGGGCGAGAGAGGCAGCTCCGCCCCCCTACAGGATACCGAACAATGACTTGATGGTGAGCCACCATACTATCCAGATCGCCTCACGAATATTTTTTTTTGTCATTTTCGATTTACCAACCGATCGATCAACAAAAACTATGGGGATCTCCTTGATCGTAAAGCCTTTCTTCCACACCCTGAAGTTCATCTCAATCTGAAATGAATAACCTTGGGAATTTATCCTGTCAAAATCAAGGGCCCGCAACACCTCTGCACGAAAACATTTAAAGCCACTTGTCGGATCATCGACAGGCATTCCCGTAATAATACGGGTATAGATACTTGCCATTTTAGAAAGAATCAACCTGCCGAGCGGCCAGTTGACAACGTTGACCGTATTGTTCATGTAGCGCGACCCGATAAGGAGATGAACTTCACTCATGCCATCAAGAAACTGCCCCACCACAACGGGATCATGCGAATAATCTGCATCCATCTCCACAATGTAATGGTAACCCTTCTCTAAAGCATACCTGAACCCTGCAATATATGCGGTACCGAGTCCCATTTTTTTCGCTCTTGTCATCAGATAAACTCCTCTCATCCTCCCCTGCATTGAACGAACAATATCAGCGGTTCCATCGGGGGAATTGTCATCAATGACAAGAACATCAACCGAATCTGAATATCTTCCAGCAAGTTCGCCCAAGAGCCTGCCGATATTATCAGCTTCATTGAAAGTCGGAATGATGACAAGAGCAAGGTTTGACGGCCCTTTTTCATTTCCGAACCGATCGAATGAATGTTCTGGAGTAACGTTGTTGTTTACTGGCATAAGCGTCGGGAATCTTCAAAAAAAAAGCATTGCCTCAACAAAGCAATGCTTTAATAACCCTATTGACCTGATTCTGAAGGCTTAGCGCGCCTCTCTGTGAAATCTGTGGAGAAATCTAAGATCAAAATCAAGTCGAGATGGCGGCGTGAAGGTATAATCAAGCACTTCGCCGTCTGGATGCACCTCTATGAGTGCTCCGGCTGGGCATTCTCCTGAATTAAAACAGGAAGAACAAGAGATACAGGCATCCTGATCAATATATGCCCTGAATCCACCCTCCTGAACGTCACCATAAAACTTGTAGCCAATGGCCTTGACTTTGGGCGGGCACTTGTCGAGGCAAAGGCCGCAACCCACGCAGAGGTTTTCAATAATAAAGTAGTGATCCTTCTCCCTTGGAGGCGCCTTCTTCACTGGTGCCGAAGCAGCAGCGGGAGGAACAGCTTTCGGAGCCGGTGGGGGTGCAGATGAAACCGCCGGTTTGACAGGCGGTGCTGGCTTTGCGCCAGCAACAGGTTTAGCTGACGCAGATGGTTTCGCGCCTGCTTCTGGCTTGGCTCCAGGTGCTGACTTGGAAACACCATCTGCCGGTTTCGGTGCAGGCGGAGGAGCAGGTTTAGGAGCAGCTTTAGGCTCTCTCTGAATCGGAAAGGCTGACTCCTGGGGCAATCCGCTCCTCCCAAGATTGACATTCAGCGGTTCTAGCCGAGCCTTGCCAATTTGTTTCTGGGAAAGTTCTTTTGGTTTAGACTTTACCTCACCCGCCTCCGAAGCAGCCGCCTTAGGCACAACAGGTGGTGGCTTTGGCACTGCAGGGGCAACCTTCGCTGCAGGGGCAACCTTCGCTGCAGGGGCAACCTTCGCTGCAGGAGCTGACAATATATCTGGCTTTTGTACAGGATCGGCCATGAAAACCCTCCTCTTAGATTACATGAAAAACTTTAGAAGCAAATAATTCCAGCCGAAGAGGCATTGAAGCCTCCCCGGCAAGAGTAGATTCAAGCAATCAACTTCATAAGATAGTCAACAACCTGTGTCAGCATAAGCTGGCCTGAGACCGCTGCATCACCAACCGCTGGTGGCAATGGAGAATCGGTCTGATAGAAGCCGTTACCAATGAACAAAAACACCAGTATGAAAACGCCACCGAAGTACATGAACGTGCCAGCCATCTTCGAGTCTGAAATTGTCAGCACAGGAAAACGGAAATTGACATCCCTGTTAAGAAACTTCTTTCCAAGCCAGCGGACGGTTCTGGTCTGTATGTCGGCACCTTCAAGACGTGAGCCACGATCTTCAAACCATACCGCAAAACTGATAAACCAAATAAGGTGGCCTATCATAAGTATGGTTGAAAGATGCGAACTTGAGAAAATATTCACGGTTTCCGTCCAAAAATAATAAAATATACCCGCTGAATAGTGATGGGAAAGATGTGCGACTGAATCCCATGACTTGGCATCGGCTGCAGGAACACCATACATCATGGAAGCAATCCACGCACCATCGATATACCAGCAAACTGCCGAGAGCCCCTTGATTCCCCAGAGCATCGCAAACCAAAGCTGATCCTGGATGGATACACCGCAAGTACCACCATATACAGGGCCAAGGCATGGGAAGGAGTAAGAGTTCTTTTTGAGGCCAAGATCATCCCACAGCGGAGACGTGTGCGAAAAGAAGGCGATACGCACAAGGGCTATCAGCGAGAACAGAGAACCCGCAACGATAACATGCACCATCACCCAGTCGTTGATACTTGGGTCGCGGAACATCCACTGGAAAATCGGAAGCGGTTTCAGCCAGTAGAAAGACATCAGAATGTTGGTACCGAAAAGATTAAGCTCACAGATAGTATTCCAGCAAATCACAGCATACACAGAGAGCATGGTGGCAAAACAGAGCGCCATGACTGTGCCGAGAATCTTTACCTGAACTTCCTGATCGCGCCCTTTCGTAATAAAGACAGACTTGATCTGACTGTAAAGTCCGTTAAGCTGGATTTTGAGCAGATACTGACCGCCATGATAGACACCTGCAAAAACATAAAGAACGCCGCAGATAATGTGGTTGAAGGTGATAAGGTTAATCACAACCCTTGACATTCCAAATGTAGCACCGTTCTTCGGCATAATGGCAAAAGCTTCAAAGTCGGCAAACTCCTTCGTTCCAGAGATGATTCTGCCTCCCTCCTGCACAAAATTATAACTCACCCTGTTGAAGGGCTCGCCATAAAGATAAAAAGCAAGAGTGTCAAGCTGTTTGTAATACGCGGCAAACGATGGCTGCTGGAAAGCAACAAACGCAATACAGCCACACGCTATGCTGACGTAGCCCATTACTGTCAAGTGGACAGAGAAGACTGCCTTCATATCATCATTCAGATGTGTTGCCGCATTCGGAGGATTGTTCCACCAGTAAATTCCAGCCGCAAACATAATAACAGACAAAACAAATGACATGAAGGTCTCTGCATTGATCGTCTGAAAATCAGGAATCGGCGGAAAACCAAGCACAAACCACATTAACAGACCCCAACCAAGAAAAAGCAGAGACATGTAAACGGCATGAGGTCCTAGTGCCTCCCTGTAGCTCTTGGCGCTGATTCCGCTAAAGACTACATCACCGAACTTGCCAAGAAACCTGAAGTCACGGAAATTACCGGTACGTCCGGTGAAGGGGTTCGTGAGATTGTGAGTCCAGTGACGCCATCCACCAAAAATAAGAACAGACCCAGAAACAAAGTGAAAAAGTGACCAGCCAAGCAGTTTAGAAGCTGCAAACTCAAGATCCTCTGTTTTCGTACTGTAAGTATCGATACCAAGAGAAACCATTCTTGGCTTGATAGTCAGATAGAACCAACTGTCGTGAAAACCAGGCGCACCCCATGGAAAAACCTGAATTCCAGCGATATAGTAGATTGCCATCAGAAACCCAAGCACACCAAGCAAAGCAAGGTGAGCACCGACAACCTGCTCGTCATCAATCTTGTCGGTATCGAAAATCTGGAACCACTTCGTTGTGCGTGTTTCTGTCCGCTGGAACAGAAATCTCCTCATTTTCGAAGCATCCTGCTCCTTGATAACAGACGGAGCACCCGCTGCGCCATTTCCCTTGGGAGAAGGAG
>SESD01001936.1_pt1 | contig 10837 bp, 6 predicted proteins | sample 3171411 | NCBI WGS metagenome assembly SESD01 (sample SAMN06051880, study PRJNA518727) | freshwater metagenome | biome: subpolar coniferous forest; feature: holomictic lake; material: water; isolation source: holomictic Lake 442, 16.5 m depth | place: Canada: near Kenora, Ontario | collected...
CAGCCAGTAAATCCCAGCTATCGCTATTTCTTCCCGGTACAAAGGCTTGATGGGCTTCATCAAACATGCCGGCGAGTACCACTAAGCTTACTACTAAAGGTAGCACAGGTATTTTTTTATAGTGATTAATGAGGTTTAACAGGGTGGCTAACATTAAACCCAACAGGCCGTAGGCGATAAAATGCGCGACTTTGTCGATGCCGGGGATTTGGCCAAATATTTTAGGTGGCGGCTGTGAGGATTCTACGTAGATTAATACCAGCCAGCTAAAAACGAGCAGTCCCAACATTAACAATGATTTTTTATTTGTAAGGGGCATTTATGTTTTTGGGGATTGGGGGCCAAGCAGGGGCTTGGCGTTCCGGTATTGGCTTATCTTACCTGTTTTTTAAGTCAGGTTTATTACAAATTTATGAATTATTTTGTGGGGATGGGTGCGCCGTGCCCCAGCTTGGCAGGAGGGCTTTGGTTGGTGTTGGGTTTTTGGGTGTAATGAGGGTTTGCGTGTTTGGCGATAGGGCGCAAACGCGGGCTTGGAGTGCCTTGTAAACTTATTTTAGAACTTCAATTTCCAGAGTGGTGAGCTTTTTAAGGCTATTAAAGTCACTATCAAAAGTGATGCGTTTGTCGCAATGTTGCTCTGCAAATTTTAAATGTAAAACATCGTTAATGTGTTTATAAAAAAATACCCATCAGCATGGCGCGGGCAAGGTCTACGTGATTGATGTCGATAAATCCGGGGTTATCAGCACCGACGAACGAAGTCGTAATTTGACGTTATGATGTGCAAGGCTTATGCAGAAAAGGTTGGAAGCTCTATTTTAGAATCGACCTCCATAAATATCTGCAGAGCCACGATCTGCGTTATACTAAATCGGCGACTTCCAATTTAAAGCGAAATAAATTTACAGATCCCATCCCAAGGTAACTTTACAGGCAATGAATTACAGTATAACAAGATTATTTTATTCATCATTAGACATCCAGTTTCTACCTACCATGCATTATTCCTTTATTTTTATAGCTGTTCTTTTGTTTACCGCCTGTTCAGACGCCACAACCGAAAAACACATCAATCAGGCATCTTCAATTATTAGCCAGCAACCTGCCGGTCAAGATGCAAGCAAACTAAAAACAATCTCGATTCCTGTAGCGTCTCGTCCCTATATCACCGTAGAGGAAATAAAACAGCAAAACTTTGCCGCGAATGTGCAAGCTCCTTCACGCGTCGAATTTCGCGCTAAAGCGCTATCAACCGTAGGTGCTGTTGTTTCGGGTCGCGTAGGCAAAATCAGCGTGCAAGTAGGTGATATGGTTAAAGCAGGCACATACTTGGCAATATTGGAAAGCTCAGAGGCTGCGCAAATGCGCTCTGATGTTTCACGCGCTCGTGCTGAATTGCAACGCTCCCAGGACAGGGCAAAACGTCAGGAAACCATGCAAAAAAGCGGGGTTGGTCTTGAGATTGAACGTACCGAAGCCAATTTTCAATTAGAGGAAGATAAAGCCGATTATGAACGCAGTTTGCAAGCGGTTAAGTTACTGGGTGAAGGTAATGATCAATCGGTGGTGTTACATGCACCGATTGAAGGTGTCGTGTTAAAGGTCAATACTTCAATAGGCACAGCGGTACAGGCAGGAACTGTATTGTTTGAATTGGGAGAACCGGGTGCGCTTTGGGTGGTGGCCGACGTTTTCGAAAACGATCTGCCGTTGATAGAAAAAGGTGCTAAAGTCGAACTGCAGATTACTACGCTGTCAAAACCGGTCACGGGACGTGTCGCTGCCGTCAGTGCCGCCATGCAGGCAGACCTCAGGCGCGATGCGGTGTATATCGACCTTGACGATCATAATCTACCAATAAAACCGGGTATGTATGCCAAAGCAATGATAGAAGCAGCAGGTCCCAAACGTATAGTTTTGCCAACAACTGCGGTTTTAATTAAAGATAAAAAACAATTTATAGTTTACGTTGAAATAAAGGACGGCGTTTTTGAGCCGCGAAACGTAACAATAGGACAAGCGCATGATGGTTTTGTCCCGGTACTGGAAGGGTTGGTTGGCGGCGAACGTGTTGTGGTAAAGGGTACTTTGCTGCTCGATTCTGAAGCTTCGATGTTGCTATAGGGAAGTTCAAAATGCTGCGCACCTTAATTGAAACCTGTGTCCACAGGCGCCTTGCCGTCATCACCATTACAGTGATTATCTCGATTTTTGGCATCCATGCTTTTATGGAAACCCCTATCGAGGCCTATCCCGATGTTACCAACACCCAAGTCACAGTAATCAGTTTAATGTCCGGCTACGCGCCTGAAGAGGTGGAGCGGCAAGTGACCGTGCCTTTGGAGCGCGTGCTAAACGGAACGCCAGACATGATTCAAATGCGTAGCCAAAGCTTGTTTGGCTTATCTTTAATTACTGTCACGTTTGAAGATCATATCGATAGCTTTCATTCGCGCACTGAAATTTCCCAGCGAATTTCCGGTGCAGAATTGCCGCCTGATGTTACCCCTGTACTGGCGCCTGATTACACGCCGCTCGGCGAAATTTATAAATTCATAGTCGTCAGTGACCGTCATACGCTGTTTGATTTGCGTTCGGAACTGGAATGGAATATTTCGCGTACCCTGCGCCAAATTCCGGGCGTGGCCGATGTCTTGTCTTTTGGCGGATATTACAAAGAAATTCACATTGAAATTGATCCGGCCAGGGTGGAGTCTTTAGGACTTACACTGGAAGAAGTGGCAACCGCTATTGAAAAATCCAATCGTAACGTCGGCGCAGGATTTCTTCGCAATGGCGATCAGGAGATGGTAGTTCGTGGTGTCGGCAATTTAATGTCACCCGAGGACATTAAACAAATCGTCTTAAAAAGTCGCGATGGCACACCTATTACCGTCGGCGATGTGGCTAGATTAGTCCAGGCTTATACGCCCCGACGCGGTACGGTAGGCTTGGATGAGCAGAAAGAAGTAGTCGAAGGCATTGCGCTGCTAAGGCGAGGACAAAATCCGACACGAGTTCTGGATGCCTTGCACGCCAAGGTCGAGGAATTAAATGCGCGCATGCTGCCAGCCGGCATGCGCATAGTTCCGTTTCTGGATCGTTCTGACTTGGTCAGTAAAACCCTGCATACCGTGTTTGACAATCTGTTGCATGGTTTTTTACTGGTTGTGGGCGTAGTTTGGCTATTTTTGCGAAGTATTCGCGGCTCATTGATTGTTGCAACCGTGATTCCGTTGTCGCTACTGGTTGCTTTTCTGGGACTGTATCAATTGGACATGCCGGCAAACCTTATATCAATGGGAGCGATTGATTTTGGAATCATCTTGGACGGTGCTGTGGTATTAATGGAAAACGTCATTCACCAAGCCTCGCACGAAAAACCCAAGACACGAAGAGACATGCTGCGCCTGATTGGTGACGCGGCGTTTGATGTTTCCAAACCGGCATTCTTCGCGATGTTAATCATCATTGCCGCGTTAATTCCAGTGTTTACCCTGGAACGTGTGGAAGGGCGAATATTTCGGCCACTGGCGATGACTTACAGTTTTGCCTTGGCTGGCGGGTTGGGATTCGCGTTACTTTTAGTTCCAGCGCTTTGTGCATCATTTATTCAGTCTAAACATGCGCTTATTGCTGAGCCCCGTTTTCTGGTCTGGTTACGGAAATTTTATTCAAAACTGTTGAATCGCGTATTACGCCGTCGCTTGCTGGCGCTGGGGATGGCAGGTGTTTTGCTGGCTTTTGGCATCGCGGCTGGCGCTAAATTAGGTACTGAATTCTTGCCGGAACTGGATGAAGGCGATATTCATGTGTTTGTCGAAATGCCTTCAAGTGTTTCTTTGGATAAAGGCCAAGAGATACTGCTGGATGTTCGTAAACGGCTGTTGCAATATCCCGAAGTTGAGGGCATTTTAAGTCAACAAGGCCGCTCCGAGGATGGCACCGATAACGAAGGCGTCAACATGAGTGAAACTTTCGTGCATCTTAAACCGCGTGACCAATGGCGTAGAGGCTTGCTAAAAGATCATCTGGTTGATGCGATGCGTTTGTCACTTGAAGAAATACCAGGGGTGCGCTTTAACTTTTCACAACCCATTAAAGATAATGTTGAAGAAGCCGTCAGTGGAGTTCGCGGTAAAGTGGTGCTGAAAATTTATGGCCCTGATCTTGAAAAAATGCGCGAAACACTGGAAGACGTTAAAACAACATTGATTAATGTACCCGGAATTATTGATTTGGATATTTACCGCGAATCACAGGTGCCGCAGCTTCGGGTCAATCTTGATCGTTCGGCGCTGGCCCGGAATGGCTTAAATGTGGATACCGTGCAGAATACCATTGGTATCGCCATGGCCGGACGCGTGGTGTCGCAGTTATGGCAAGGTGAGCGCCCTGTGCCTGTCCGATTGATACTGCCGGAAAAAGAGCGTAATGATGCGGAAAAGGTGGGTGATTTGAATATCGTTACGCCTACCGATACTCGCATACCGTTACGCGATCTTGCCGGCATGGAAATAGCGCGCGGCCGAACATCTATCGAGCGAGAAGCCAATAGCCGCTATATGGCCTTAAAATTCAATGTCGAAGGGCGCGATCTTGGCTCTGTTGTACATGAATCGATAGCTCTGGTCGATGCCAAAGTCAAAGTTCCTGAAGGACATTTTTTTGTCTGGGGAGGAGAGTTTGAAAACCAACAGCGGGCAATGGCACGTCTGGGCATTGTCGTACCAATTGCGGTGCTTATTGTTTTAGGCTTGTTATACACAGCGTTGCAATCAGGGCGCAGTGCCGCAGCCATTCTCATTGCAACGCCTTTTGCGATGACCGGCGGAATATTCGCGCTTTACCTGACCGGTATTCCTTTATCAGTAAGTGCCGCGATCGGCTTTATCGCCTTGCTGGGACAAGTCTGTTTAATGGGGCTGTTAGTATTAAGTGCAACAGAGGAAATGCGGCGCAATGGCTTTGAGTTATTTGAAGCGGTTCGAGAAGGCGCAACCCTGCGTTTACGGGCGGTGCTGATGGCTTCAATGCTGGCGTTACTCGGCTTAATGCCGATGGCTTTGTCAACCAGCATCGGCAGTGAGACACAGCGGCCATTTGCAGTGGTGATAGTCGGCGGTATGCTAACCACTTTTTTTGTTGCCATGTTCGTGTTGCCGGTTATTTATACGCTGGTGACTTCGAAAAGTTTATTGACGCCTGAAGAAGAAGATGAAATTGAGGACGCACAATAATGAACAACAATTATCTTTGTATGTACAAACGAATCAAACTGGCAAAGTCAGCTTTAATGGTTTTACTACTAACCAGTCAGCATGTTTTTGCCGTAGAAACCGCTACAGCTAATGAGTTTCCTAAAATTGTTACCATTCAACAGCTGCTGCAAATTGTTCGCGACAAAAGTCCACGCTATGCCGTTGCTCACAGTCAAATCGAAACGGCTGAAGCCGGAGTAATTGCCGCTGATGTTTTACCTAACCCCAGCGTGACTTACGGTCGTTATGATCAAGCTGCAGGACGTATGGGCACTCAGTTCGACGGTTTTTCACAACAAAATGTCACCGTGACTATGCCGGTGCTATTGGCTGGACAACACGGCGCGCGTAAAACTGCCGCGGAGCGTAAAGTTGACGTCAGTATAGCGGATGCGCAAGTTGAATATAATCAACTGGTTCGTGACACCTGGGGTCTGTTTGTTGAATTATTGGCCGGACAGCAACGAGTAGCGGTGCTGGAAGATGCTCACCAGGAATTAGCACGTTTAAAAACCATTATAAGCGGTAAAGAAGAAGCTGGAACTGCCAGCCGTTATGATGTGTTGCGCATTACCCAAGAGCTGCAAAATCTCCAGGTACGTTTAGAAAGCTCGCAAACCGAAATTACCAGCACGGTTGGTAAAGTCGGCGTTTTGTTAGGCTTTTCCAATTGGAAATTTGAGGCTGCCGGCAATTTGGTGCCCATTGGTGCTCCTGCTGAGGTAAGTACTCTTTGGCAACAGGTTGAGATCAATAATCCTGAACTGGAAAGTGCCCGCAGGGAAACCGTTGCCGCCGACGCAGTTATTGATCGCGCCAAGCGTGAACGCTTTCCCATTCCTTCTTTATTTGCAGGTACCGCATTTACCGACAAACCTTATGGCAATGCCGTTTACACTGGCTTTTCTGTGGATCTGCCGCTGTTCGATCGTGGTCAAGGTGGCATGGCAAAAGCCTCTGCGGAAAAAAATGCCGCATTACTTAAGCGTGAGTTGCTGTTGGCATCGACAAAGCAGGAGTTGGAACGTGCCGTCAATGTACTTGTAAAGCGTCGTGACACGTTATCGAAATTTGAACGCGATGTACTTAAACCTTTACCCACCTTAAAGCAAATGGCTGAAGATGCTTATCGCTTAGGTAAATCAGGGCTACTCGAATTACTCGATTCCTCTCGCTCCAGAATCGAAATCAAGCTAAATCATTTGGATTTATTAACTGGTGAAATAGAAGCTGAACTCGACACCATGCAGGTTTCCGGTCTATTAATAGCCACTGTAGAGCAATCGAAACGATAAACTATTTTGGCGCTTTTCATCCGAGATTCTTTGGTTAGGTTCATTATATAAAATCACCTTAAGTCGTTAAGGAACGTCCATCAAATAACTTGAGCAATATACTCACTTCTACTGCCTATTCGATTGCTGAACATGGCTGAGTTTTATGGGTAATTAGGAAAATTTATGTACACATAGTTACTGGCACTCATAAAAAGTATTGCCCAGTTGTTTGTTGACGTATTACCGAACTTTATCCTGTCATATTCTTCGCCATAAAGCGGCCTGTTGTGATCGTCAGTTTATGAATCAATGGCTGTAATAGTGTGATTCTGAAGTCAGGCTTTAACGACCGTTGAGCAACAAACTAACCCCACTGAATTTTTATCAAACTTGACGGACTGTTGACGGCCCAGGCCGTGTCAAAACTTGAAAATACGCAAAACCGATCCAGCGAATCTCACTGGCGCTTGACCAAACCGACTACAGTTGACTGTAGAGAGCAGTTTATTGAGTTGAATCAGAATAGATATTTTGACATGTGTTTTTTTAGAATCGACTATTTTAGGGTTTGATATGGCTTGGTTTTCGGAGCAAGAGCCCTCCTCATGCTCTCATTACCTGCATCAATGTGTTTGGATGAATCACATTGTGTACACCTGCGCGGCAAGGGGCGCAAACAACGCACGACACCTTTATGGAAAAGTACGGTTCAGGAAATCCGGGCTTGGTTGGGTCGCAACCCAACGTTAGTAGCCGATGCCGCATTACTGCCAAACAGGGAGGGTCATGCCATGACGCGTTGCAACGTCTGCCAGCGAATCAACATTGCAGTGGCGCGGGCGGCCAAGGTGCATAGCAGTCTATTAAATAGGAGCATTTCACCGCATTCGATTAGACATACGACGGCAATGCATCTGCTACAGTCGGGGGGGGGGCGCTTTTAGCGTGATTGCTTTGTGGCCGGGACACGAGAGCACGATTACCACGCACCGATACGTCGAGGCCGACTTGTCCATGAAGGACAAAGCACTGGCGAGGCTTCAAGAACCCGAAACAACACTGTGCCGCTATCACCCAGTCGATGACGCATTGATGCAGTTTCTTCAAGACTTATAATAATGTATAGCGCGCTGCCAGTAATCGCTGGTAGCGTGCGGGGTACAGGTCGAAATTACATGTTTCTATGCATAGGGTTCGATTGTGACTATTCGCACCGCATAAAAATCAACTTCAGTTTTCAGCAAATTTATGCTTCAGATAAGTCGACTAAAATCTGGCACAGTCGATGTTTTTTTTGACTCGTTGTTCATGCCAGCTTCGACAATAATTTATATAATTGTTTTTGGTTAAGCGATCGGTAATTTGTCAGATTATTTTCTGCTCCATTCACGCACAATCTGGCTCAGCTTCTCAGTGACAGCCGACCTGGCTTCGGTTCGCTCCCATCCGTTCGATAGAAGTTGATCGTAGTTTGTATGTTTTTGGTGAATATGAGCTTTTACGGCTAGTTCGATGTTTCTGGCAAGCATGATCAGCAATAGCTTCAGTCTCTTGGCCTGGACAGCCAGGATACTGAAGACGGATTTGTTTTGAAAGCTGCGCAATGTATTCTTTGTCAGCATGTTCGCGGACTACAGCAGCACTTTCTCGCGAAATCTTTCGGTCTGCCTCATCACCTTCGCATTCTTTCTCTGCTCTTATCAGCGCTTCTGGCTCTAAAAGCAATCCTTGACGTTCGTATCTATGGCGTGAGCGGCTAAACTTTACCACCACTGCCGATAAGGTTTGAATATTTCCTGCTACGCCGTGTCAGTGTAGCGTCGCCCTTTTGAAGGTATACCAAGTGATCAAGATCGGCGCATTCCAGGCAAATTGGATTTTCTTTCTCCATTTTCAAAAAAATTGCCCTTGGCCAATTCGGCACCACACTCCGAGCAATTCGAAGGGTTAATGATCGAAAATACGACTATCTCGTCGTTTTGGTGACTTTGTGATTTGTGGTTACTTCCCATAAATGCTCTTACCTACTAAACAAGTATTACAAAGCGGAAAATAGTCAATTTTTAGTTGTAGGTTTGTTGTTATTTGAACAGTGCATCTGCTGGAGTCAAAATGAAATCTTCAGTAAGACGAAAAATGCTCAGATTTTTAAAGCACACAGTTATTTCCTTTAATCATTAATTTTTGTGCGCGAATTGTAAGAAGTGGGGTGAAGCTTGTAGGTAATGCTATTTAATCGAAGGTAGCGAATTAAAATGGGGTACTTGCTGGGGGAGCGATCGACTAAAACTCTTAGATATAAAGAAGGCTGGGCCTCCTTTCTGCACCAAGTGGAATGGTATTGTAACTATTTAGCGAAATTAAATATACAACCAGTCTCTTCCACTGCTAAATTAGGAGTTAAAAATTCTTCAGCGACGCACCACTAACTTGCTCACACTATCGGAATGTCGGTTATCTCTCGAGCTTTTAACAGTGTAATCAACTGGAAAACATTTTTATAGTTTCATTGATTTGCTGCTTGGCTTCACTCAATATATTGAGTGAGAATTCAGGTGAAAGCGAAAGATTTTTTAATTTGCTGGCCGCAGGAATAGAGGTGATAGGCGGTATTTTAGTCATGTTGGGTTGTCCCGTTTTGTAGTGTAACTGGGAAAGGACAACTATGTCGGTTAAATTAAGTTCATTGCTGCTGTTTTGAAACCAGTCCTCAGAACAAAGTGGAACGTTAAGGAACTCCTCAGTGAATCCCCAGTCGAGCAGGATCCTGTGTCCTACCGGGCCTTTAACGTAGGGTAGGGCAAGCTTAATATCTGATTCAAAGTAACTGAAATGATTAGCGGCAAAACTCAAGAAAGGCACCGCACCTATGTCGCAGATAAGCCCTGCCAGTTGCGCCTCCTGAGGATTGATTTGTTTGGTTGCAGTGGCCAAAAAATAGCTGAGCGTGGAAATATAAACGCTCTGTTCCCAAATTTTATCAAATAATTTTTTTATAAGCGGTGAGTTGCTTTTGAAATTACTACTGAGGCCTAAACTAATCACCAAGTTGCTAGTCGCGTTCAAACCAATACGGTTTACCGCTTCGAAACAACTTTTTACCGGATTAACACTGATGTAAAGCGGGCAGTTAGCCAGTCCGATAAGCTTGGCCGAAATGACAGGATCAAGCTGAATGATTTTCACAATATCAGCAATACCCGCATCGTTTTGCATGGCGTTGCGTAATTTAATGGCCACGTCAGGCAATGACGGTATCTTAAGCTCTTCGTGATTGTAGTGATCAATAAAGCTCGATATCAATCGATTTTTACTTAGCTCACTCGGCACAACCAGCTCTGAGCGCCCTGATGCAGGGGTGTGTTTTGGGGATAAGATTTTATGTGAGACGCGTAAGACGCTGACATCAGTTTTAGCGATGGCTGTTGTTACATGAGTTGAGCCGCTTGACAGTGGAAATTTTGACTTGCCGGTTTCAGATGCTATTTCAAAGGTTTTGCCAGTTTGATCCAATAAAGAAACCGTGCCTTTTAACAAGTATAAAGCCGAGTCGGTCTTTTCACCGGAACTAAACAGAGTGGTTTGCTTAGGAAAAACTTCAGATTTAAGATCCGCTGTAAAAGCTAAAAGCATTTCATTGTCGTAATCTTTTATAGGAAAGAGTTCTTTGACCGCATCCATAGAAATAGGTTCTGGAACAAGACTGCATTCAGGCAATGTGTTTTTATTTTTTGAGGATGAGAACAATCCCATGTTTATGTTCCTTATCAGTCATAAGACATAGTAAATAGACCAACTGCACAGCAGCGTAAAGCAAGATGTTTTGATCTTACTTTACCTTTTCAGAAAGATTTTATCACATTCTATTTGCTTTGCTGTTACTTAAAATTTGACATAAAAAACTTAAATCATATTTGAACGACTTAGCTAAATTTTTGGTTTTTAGCTGATTTTTGTGTCTATGGCCTTAAGAATCATGCCGCCCAAGGGTGGAAAAGTCAGATTAACAAAATGCGGCAGATTCATCCAGGGTATAGATTCGGATGACACATTACCGTTCCCTACATTGCTGCCATCATACAAGCCCGAATCCGAGTTAAAAATTTCCTGATAGGTTCCTGCTGTTGGCACGCCTATTCGATAATTGTCTTTGACAACTGGGGTAAAATTGAGAACAGTGATTAAATCATGCTCAGCATCTTTACGGGCTTGATTCGGAACTGATGGTCAACTGGCAAGAACAATCTATTCCGCGACTGCTTAATCTGGTTTGGTCTATTAAATAACTTGCTGGAG
>SESD01001937.1_pt1 | contig 10836 bp, 9 predicted proteins | sample 3171411 | NCBI WGS metagenome assembly SESD01 (sample SAMN06051880, study PRJNA518727) | freshwater metagenome | biome: subpolar coniferous forest; feature: holomictic lake; material: water; isolation source: holomictic Lake 442, 16.5 m depth | place: Canada: near Kenora, Ontario | collected...
ATACAGATTACTAAAGCCTCCAGCAGAAATTGTGTGAGAATGGCACGTCGATTAGCGCCGATCGCCATACGGATGCCGATCTCACGAGTGCGTTCAGTCACCGAGACCAGCATGATATTCATGATACCAATACCACCGACCAACAAGGATACCGAAGCAATCGCTCCAAGCATCAGCGACATCACCTTGGCCGCACCGGTAGCGACTGCTGCAAGGGCCGCCATATTGCGCACAGTGAAGTCACTATCCGTACCCTCGGCCAGACGATGGCGTTGGCGTAATAACTGATTAATCTCGCTCTCAGCCCCCTCCATCACCTCGGGTGACTTTCCCTGCACCATCATGAAACGGATCGTTCCAGGAAACTGACTGCCAAAAATTTGGCGCTGACCAGTAGTGAGGGGAATAAATACACTATCATCCTGATCACGTCCATCCAGACTCTGCCCCTTGGCTGCAAGTACCCCCGTCACTGTAAAGGGACTCTTCTTGATGCGTATCGTCTTTCCTGTTGGGTCCTCATCACCGAACAGATTTTTTGCGGTCACCTTCCCCAGGACAACAACACGTGCGGCCGAACGAAAGTCAGTGTCGGTAAATACCTCTCCATCTTCCGTGCTCCAGTTACGCACCCTAAAATAATCTGGCGTCACACCGGTGACGACCGTGCTCCAATTATTAGCACCAAAATTCAATTGCGCAGTCCCAGTGATAATCGGCGCAACCGCCTTGATTGAGGGTAGGTTTGCTACCGCCTGCGCATCCCCAAGGGTTAAGGTCTGAACACTGCCACTCGTTTGGCGCATTGCCCCTGAGGAGGTCGCCCCAGGCAGCACAATAAACAGATTGCTCCCCATTGAGGCAATCGCCTGATTAACGGTCGCTTGAGCACCTTGACCAATGGACAGCATCAGCACCACTGCCGCCACACCAATAATCATCCCGAGCATCGTCAAACCAGTGCGCAATCGGTTAAGACGTAGTGCGCGCAGCGCCTCGCCAATAATGGCTAATAAGTTCAAGGCTCCGCCTTACTGTCATGTATCACTCGTCCGTCTTTCAGCCGCACTAACCGGCTCGCATACGCGGCTATATCGTCCTCATGAGTTACTAGCACAATGGTGATTCCCTTCTCTCGATTGAGGCGTTCGAAAACCCCCATGATTTCACCGCTGGTTTGGGTATCGAGGTTGCCAGTAGGCTCATCCGCCAGGATAAGTTGTGGGTTATTGACCAAGGCGCGACTGATAGCGACACGCTGCTGCTGGCCACCCGAGAGCTGATTGGGTTGATATTCAGAGAATTTGCCGAGACCCGTTTGTTGCAACAACTCTTGGGCTCGCTGGCGGCTCTCAGCACGACTCACCCCAGCATAGAGTAATGGTGTCGCCACATTGTCCAAGGCCGTCATGCGTTTCAGTAGATTAAACCCCTGAAATACAAATCCGAGATTGTGGTTTCGTACACTCGCAAGCTCCTCCTCCGAGAGGGACGCCACATCACGACCAGCGAGCCAATAGTGCCCGCTGCTAGGAGTATCAAGGCAGCCTAACAGATTCATCAGGGTGGACTTACCAGAACCAGAGTGCCCCATGATTGCGACAAACTCCCCGCGATTGATGTTCAGACTCACATCGTACAAAACCTGACTATTGACCGTCCCATTGACACCACTTTCCAGGCTATAGATCTTGCACAGTCGGTCTACCCTGATCAGCGGCTCAGCAGAAGAATCGGGCTGAACTGACATCATCAGAACATTCTGAGCTTGAAGTTGCTACCCGATTTATCCTTATTTGCAGCCTCTCGCACTACCAGTTTGTCACCCTCTTTGATTTCACCCTCAATAATCTCGGTGAAAGCTCCATCAGCGATACCGATCCTGACATTGATCGGAACAGGCTTGCCACCCTCCAATCGGTAGAGTACTGGCTTGCTTGGTTGCTTAGTCGGCGCACTATCGGAATCACCATCAGCTGGCTTATACCGTAGTGCTGCATTGGGCGCTCTCAACACCGAGTCCTTCTGATTAACTGCGAATCGCACATTGGCGGTCATGCCTGGTAACAGAGCACCATCATCATTGGCGACCGTGACCACGACGTTATATGTAACCACATTCTGCTGAATGGTGGGATTGAGTCTAACTTGCTTCACTGCTCCAGAAAATTCGCGCTCATGAAAAGCATCCACTGTGAAATTTGCTTGCTGGCCGAGACGTAACTGGCCGATATCTGCCTCCGCCACACTGGTATCAATCTGCATCTGGCGCAAGTCTTTGGCAATCTGGAACAAGACGGGCGTCTGGAAACTCGCTGCTACAGTCTGCCCAATCTCTACATTACGGGCCACCACCACCCCAGAAATTGGTGACTTAATTACGCTATAGTAAAAGTTAGCTCGATCACGCGCTAACTGGGCCTTACTTAAAGCAAGCTGGGCACGAGCAGCATCCAACTGCTGCTCGAACATGTTCAGGCCATCACTAGAAATAAAGCCTTGCTCCTTGAGCGCAAGATTACGGACCATCTTGTTTTCAGCGAGTTTTAGCGAGGCCTGAGCATTCATTACGTTAGCCTCAGACTGCTGCAACTGCGCACGAAACAGCGCCGGGTCAAGCTCTGCCAATACTTGGCCTGCCTCTATCTGGTCATTAAAATCAACATACATCTTGGATACCGTACCCGATACCTGAGTACCCACATTGACCAGCTCCACTGGATTGAGCGTTCCGTTGGCGGAGATGCTCTGCACGATATCCCCACGGTCGACTACTTGAGTCTTATATCGGTCCTGCTTGGACTCCGATTTGCTACTCCAGTACCAGATAGCGACAACACTGAGTAACAATATTGCGACAATGGCCAACAGTTTTTTGCGGGAAATAGTGATCATAAGCGGCTAGGTTATATTCCGTGTCAGACTGGGCGGAGATAAAGGCGAATGTTACCTGAGTGCGACGACTTTAAGGGGCTATCGAATGAGATCCGCTTGGAGGGTTTTGGTGACCGACTAATTTTTATTAGCCGCCTCCAGCTCGCGCAACTCCTTAAGGCGTGCCTCAACACCGGATACCTGATAGAAATCACCATCATTCCTTCTCAGCGCAGTCTGGAGCTGGTCAATAGCCGCAGCAAGGTAACCCTGCCGAACGTAAGCTTCGGCCTGGGCACGGTGCTGCATCAGATTGCTTCCCAATGCCGCGTAGCCCTGGGCTTGCAGATTATAGAGACGTACATCATTGGGGGTGAATAGTAACTGCTGATTGATGAATTTTAGAGCAGAATCGACACTATGACTGCGTAGTAACGCATCGGCATAGTCATAGGTCAATGCTCGGTGCTGAGGGTAGATCTGCAATGAGGCGCGATAAATATCAAGGGCCTCTGCAGACTGCCCCATGGAAAGCTTGACCCGAGCCGCCAGAGTTTCAATCATAGGGCTCGAGTGCGAGACCTTCCGCTCAATCTGGATTGCTGTACCCAGCCGATGGTTCTCCAGCATTTCTATCATGCCGCTAGCTCGTAAGGACTCGTAGAGCAGCGCTAGCTCCTTATCTGCGCGTAAGTAAGCCCTATCTCGCAACAAGGCATTAATCAACCCATACCGCTCTGCAACCTCGCTATTGTAACGTTTGTCCCGGATACTGGACTCAAAGTATCTTACCGCGTCTTTTGGCTTCCCCTGAAGAGACCGTAGCTTGGCACGCACCAACTGGAAATCAAGGCTGTCGGGGACCTGCCGGTAAGACATATTTTGAGTACGGCTCTGGATGTCCGCTATGCGCGCATAAGTAATCGGGTGGGTGCGCAAGTAAGATGGGGCGCCATTCTCTTGAAAGCGGCCGGCCTTTTGCAGCCGTTCGAAAAATTCCGTCATTCCATTCGGATTTAGTCCTGCATCAACCAGTATATTTAACCCGATCCTGTCGGCCTCCTTCTCATGGTCCCGAGTAAAGTCAAGACGAGACTGGATTGAGAGTGCCTGTGAGGCCGCTGCGGCTGCCTGCCCGGCTTGCGGGTTTGAGCGCGAAACCAGAATCGCCAGTGCCAGTGATGCGAGGGTGGTCAGCATGTTATATTTCTGACCTGAGATCATTCGTGCAAGATGCTTCTGGGTGACATGCGCAATCTCATGCGACATCACGCCAGCCAATTCTGACTCACTCTGTGCAGCAAGAATGAGGCCGCTGTTGAAACCCATAAACCCACCAGGCAGTGCAAAAGCATTGATGGACGGGTCCTGAAGTGCAAAAAACTCAAACTCTTGGTCGGGGTGGTCTTCACTCGACCCAGCAAGTAGCCTATTACCCAGACCAGTGAGATAAGCCGCTATCTCTGCATCATCAAGATAGCTCCGGTCAGCACGAATCTCCGTCATGATCTGCAGACCAAGCTGCCGCTCTTGTCGTGGCGAAATGGTGGCCTGGGAGATATCGCCCAGTTCTGGCAACTCGTCAGCAGAAACGTTAAGAACAAAAAAGAGTGGCAGTATTGCTGCCGTTAGATATCGCAATTTCATGATGATATGATAGAAATTTGCAGGCTAAGTTCCATGATAACCAAGAGGCCCTGATTGCGAGGCTCCTAAATCAAATCGCCGCCTCATTTACTTCTCCGGTGCGTATTCTGACGATCTGGTCAATGCTAGTTACAAATATCTTGCCGTCACCTATCTTGCCGGTGCGAGCAGCCTTGACTATGGCATCGATGGCGACACCCACCTGATCATCGGTCAGTATTATTTCTATTTTCACCTTAGGAAGAAAGTCCACTACATATTCCGCACCACGGTAGAGCTCGGTATGCCCCTTCTGTCTGCCAAAACCCTTCACATCCGTAACAGTCAGTCCGCTTACACCAATCTCGTTAAGAGCCTCCCATACCTCATCTAGTTTGAAGGGTTTAATGATGGCCTCGATTTTTTTCATGGTGCGATCCTTGAGTTAAATATCTCTGAAGAAACTTGATGGATGATGTGCCGGCGTCTTGGTCGGCTTAAAACTCATCTCGATATTTCGATGTGATCGGATAGCGCCAGTCCTTGCCAAAACCACGTTGCGTGATGCGGATACCCACCGGAGATTGTCGTCTCTTATACTCGCTCACTTGGATGAGATGGACCACCCGCCGCACATCGTTCTCGGTGAAATTCATCCGTATGATTTCATGTAATGACAAGTCTCGTTCCATATAGGCCTCGATGATTGCATCGAGCACATCATATGGTGGCAGGTTATCTTGATCGGTCTGGTTGTGACGCAATTCGGCAGACGGGGCACGCTGGATAACGCGATCCGGAATCACCTTTCCTAAGCTATTGCGGTAGTGACATAGTTGGTACACCATCGTCTTACTGATGTCCTTCAACACCGCAAAACCACCAGCCATATCTCCATACAGGGTGCAATAGCCCACCGCCATTTCAGACTTGTTACCCGTTGTGAGAACGATCGAGCCATATTTATTCGATAACGCCATTAGCAACATGCCACGAATCCTTGCCTGCAGATTCTCTTCCATGTTGTCTGCATTAGTAGTTAGTGGGAGCCCCTTGAACTCCTCAGTTAGTGTGCTCAAAAAATCTTCGAAAAGTGACTTGATAGCAATCTCGCTGTAGCTAACGCACAATGTTTCTGCCATTGAACGCGCATCCTCTCGACTCATGTCGGCGGTATATTGAGACGGCATCATCACCGCTCGTACTTTGTCGGCGCCCAACGCATCCACTGCAATCGCAAGCGTCAATGCGGAATCAACTCCCCCGGATAGCCCTAGCAATACGCCTGGGAACTCATTCTTTCCAACATAGTCCTTCACACCGAGGCATAGTGCCCGGTAGATGCTTGCCTGCGAAGCGGGCCGTGGCTCGATCTCTCCCGGTAAGGGTATGCCGTCCTGAAATTCGATCAACCCAAGCTCTTCAGTGAACTCACCAAATTGATGTGTCAGTTCACCTTGGCCATTCATGGCAAATGAAAGACCATCAAATACCAGCTCATCCTGTCCGCCCACTAAGTTTATGTACACGATGGCCATGCCCGTTTCGCTGATGCGTTGCCGTATCAATTGGTAACGCGTTGCTTGTTTGTCCATGTGATAGGGTGAGGCATTCATCACCAGCAGAACATCTGCCCCAGCTTCCTTTGCGCGTGCGACTGCTCCCTTTTCCCAAACATCAGCGCAAATATTGATTCCAAATTTTGTGCCCGACACATCGAAAACACAAGGATTGATACCGGCCTCAAAATATCGCTGCTCATCAAATACAGTGTAATTGGGCAGTCTATTCTTGTGATATGTGTCAATCACTTTGCCGTCACGTATCACTGAAGCGGCATTGTAGATCGCACCATCAACGAGGCTTGGATGTCCCACCAGTAGGGTGATGCCGGATATTTTGATTGCAAGACTGGCGAGCATGTTTTTGCAGGCCAGATGAAACCCCTCACGTAGCAGTAAATCTTCAGGTGGATAGCCGGATAGCGCCAGTTCCGGCGTAACGACTAATGCGGCCCCTTTGTCTTTTGCGCTATTGGCAAATGCAATAATTTTTTTAGCATTGCCGGTGAGGTCGCCGACTATACAATTAATCTGGGCAACGGCGATTTTCATGTGAGTTTCATGGTGAGAGGAAAGAATTTCCATTGTTCGGCCCATGCTAAAAGCCTGCTGGATCATAGCAGAATACACTACCACCCGCGGGCAGTCTGCTCCGGTGAGGCGGCCGATTCGTAATCAGCGCACTTGTCCCCATGTTAAGATTCTCACACTCTTACCGCTTAGTTAGTAACACATGGATCTCAAGAATTGCCTTATGAAATACTGTAGTGACTGTGGCACTCCAATTGATCTGCGTATTCCTGCAGGTGACACCTTCCTGCGTCACGTGTGTCCAGCATGCAACACTATTCATTATCAGAATCCAAAGATGATAGTTGGTTGCATTCCCGAATGGGAAGATAAGATACTACTGTGTCGCCGCGCTATCGAGCCACGACATGGCTTCTGGACTCTGCCAGCGGGATTCATGGAAAATGCGGAGACCTTGGTTGAGGCCGCTTCACGTGAGACTCTTGAAGAGGCCACTGCGCGCGTAAAAATCGGTGAACTTTATGCTATTTATAACCTACCCCATATCAACCAAGTGCATATTCTATTTCGTGCACAGCTACTCGACCTCAATTTCAAACCTGGAATAGAGAGTCTAGAGGTCCGGCTCTTCAGTGAACACGAGATCCCGTGGGACACACTCGCTTTCCGTGTTATTCGCGAACCGTTAAAACGCTACTTCAAAGAGCGCCGCCAAGGTCAACTGGGTTTCCATATGGGGACAATAGAGCTCGCACAACACTGATTTTTACTGGGCTGTTATGTAACAAGTTGATGTAACGATTGACGCGAGAGCGTTACTCCATCCACACCATTTTGGAACGCGCTAGCGGCGGATTGTTAGCAAAATATCGCTTAATACCGGCGAGCATTGCTTCTGCCATTTTGTCTTGGTAGGCAGTATCTCTCAGCCTCTTCTCTTCATCAGGATTGCTGATGAACGCGGTCTCTACCAAGATCGAGGGGATATCCGGGGATTTTAGTACGGCAAACCCGGCCTGCTCTACTTCATTCTTGTGCAGATGATTGATATCGCCAATCTCTGCCAGTACCTCCCGGCCGAGCTTGAGACTGTCGTTGATGGTCGCAGTCTGTGACAGATCTAATAAGGTTTGCTTAAGGTAATGATCTTTGCCGTCAAGATTGACTCCCCCTATCAGATCCGCGTCATTCTCTTTCTTTGCTAGCCAGCGCGCGGCGGCAGAAGTTGCGCCCCGCTCGGATAGTGCAAATACTGATGATCCCCGTGCATGTGGCTTAATGAAAGCATCTGCATGAACCGATACGAATAGATCTGCATTTAGCTGGCGCGCCTTGGTGAGACGCATTGGCAACGATATGAAATAATCCCCATCACGTGTCAATGCCGCACGCATGTTAGGCTCCTTGTCTATCTTGCTTTTAAGCTTCTGGGCGATGGCAAGCGTGATATCTTTCTCCTGGGTGCCGCTACGGCTTATTGCTCCTGGATCCTCGCCCCCGTGGCCCGGGTCAATTGCGATGATAATCAGTCTTCTTACTTCTGGCTTAGCTTTTCCAGAGGACTCGCCGCCCCTGCTAGACTTATCGTGGGACTTTACCTCTGGCCTAGTATCTGCTTCACCAACCTGTGGCATCGTTATCGCACCCCCCCCTAGAAGTGCCATCAACGGGTCAGGTGGAATGGTCGGATAAATATCCAGCACCAGTCGATAACCGTAATTAGCGACAGGTTTAAGTTCGAATGCTTGCGGCGCAACTTCAGTTTTAAGGTCCAACACCAACCTTAGTACGCCTGGTTTGAACCGGCCAATTCGCAGCGCTCGGATATAAGGGTCGTTAACACCGACCTTCCCAGGCAGATTCTCTAGCTCTGACGTGAATGTGATATCTTCCAAATCGATCACCACCCGATCTGGGGTTTTTAATATGCTTAGAGAGTACTGAATTGGCGTGGCTGATTCCAGCGTGATGCGGGTATATTCTGCTGCCGGCCAAACACGGGCGGCACTGATTGTCGTTTCAGCAATGGCCGCACTGCCAAACATCAATACTAAAGTCCCCATCCCTACTGTTGAGCGGAGCATACTTAATATTGAAGAAAACAAGGGATTGCGGCAAGTAAGGCTCGCCATGATCAGAGGTGTGTTGGAGCTTGCCAATGTTTCAGACACTGTCGACCCGCCTCCGTGTCCGCTTGAATTCTAATGCTTCGGCCTGTCTCACTGATACCAAGAAAAATTTGTAAATCTGGCGGTGGCAGAAGACCATGCGCTCTTTCTGGCCACTCAACAAGACAGACTGACTCGGCGTTGAAGTATTCGCGGAAGCCCGCATCCTCCCACTCCATCGGATCATTGAAACGATATAAATCAAAGTGATAGAAGTATAACCTAGAGTTTTTGTAATGTTCAACAAGATTATACGTTGGGCTCTTTACCTTCCCATCATAACCCTGCCCACGCAAGATGCCGCGCGCCAGTGTCGTTTTTCCTGCGCCGAGATCACCCCGTAGGAAGATGATTAATCCGGGATTCACTATTTCCCCGATTCCTCTCCCCAATGCCAGCGTTGCGGCTTCATCGTCAAGATGATGTATGTCAGTAGAGCCGGTATGATGAGGGCTATGCAAGAAAGTACCTCCAAGAATCCATCACAAGATTTCGTAGCATTATCGGTTGCTATCAAGGCCTGGGGCAAAGAGCTTGGCTTCCAGGACATCCGCATTGCTGATGCTACTGCCGATATGTCACAGGTTGAAGCAGACTTACACGAGTGGCTCAGCCTAGGCCACCACGGTGAAATGGATTATATGGCAAAACACGGCAGCCGCCGAACTCGCCCGGCAGAACTCGTGCCCGATACGCTGCGCGTAATCTCAGTTCGTATGAACAATACACCTCCTACAGCGAAAAATAGTTGGGAGGTTCTGCGTAGTGGGGTAGGGGCGTTCATCTCTCGATACGCACTCGGCCGCGATTATCACAAAGTCCTGCGGGCACGTTTGCAAAAGCTTACCGATAAGATTGCAATTGAGGCGGGCCATTTCAATGGCCGCGTATTCACCGACAGCGCGCCGGTGATGGAAGTTGAATGGGCACAGAGATCGGGTCTCGGTTGGCGTGGTAAGCATACTCTTCTTCTCACCCGCGAATCAGGGTCATTGTTTTTTCTGGGTGAAATTTATACGGACTTACCATTACCCGTCGATGACGCCGTTGGGAATTATTGTGGCAGCTGTAGTAAATGCATCTCGATTTGCCCTACTCAGGCCATCATTGCCCCCTACCGACTGGATGCAAGGCGCTGTATTTCTTATCTCACTATTGAACATAAGGGCAGCATTCCGCTTGAGCTTCGCCCTCTGATCGGCAACCGCGTATACGGCTGCGATGATTGCCAACTGATCTGCCCCTGGAATAAGTTTGCCGCCGTTACTAATGAGGGTGATTTCGCAGTCCGCAATGGACTGGATGATGTCTCCCTGGTCGAGCTCTTCGGTTGGAGCGAGGAGCGTTTCGATGCCCTCCTTGCTGGCAGCCCAATCCGCCGTATTGGCCATGAACAGTGGCTGCGCAATCTTGCAGTCGGGTTAGGCAATGCGCCCTCATCTTTAGCGGTGACCGATGCCTTACAGTCACGCCGAGATGACTCCTCGGCCTTGGTGCGTGAACATGTGAAGTGGGCTCTACAACGGCATAAAATTTCAACACCTACCCGGGAATCCGAAGACGATCTCTAACTATCAATAAGAATTATTCAATAGCTCAAGTAGCGGGAGTCGGCGCCAATAAAAAATCCTTCACAATCTTAATCTGCTCCTCGCCTACCAGCATTGGCGCGTGGCCAATGCCAGGCAGCTCAACTATTTGCGCTCTAATACCACGGACCTCCATTTCCATCGCCGTTTTAGACGACAATAAATCGGATTCCATTCCTCTCAGCACTAGTGTGGGGACCTGTAGCTTATCCCACTGCTCCCACAAATCGATATCCTTGAGTAAGTGCCTCTTGAAGCTTTCAGCAATCCTTGGGTCGTATCGAAAACCGTAGGTTCCATCATCGAACTTGCGCACGCTATAAATTGCAAGATGATGCCACTGGGCTTCGGTCAAGGGGCCAAATGGATTTGAGATTTTCTTCAAGTAGACCTCAAATTCGTCGAAGCTGTTAAAGCGCGGGGCTTTTCCTAGATATTCCCCGATCCGGGCGAGCGCCGAAACTGGGATTAACGGACCAATGTCGC
>SESD01001938.1_pt1 | contig 10835 bp, 12 predicted proteins | sample 3171411 | NCBI WGS metagenome assembly SESD01 (sample SAMN06051880, study PRJNA518727) | freshwater metagenome | biome: subpolar coniferous forest; feature: holomictic lake; material: water; isolation source: holomictic Lake 442, 16.5 m depth | place: Canada: near Kenora, Ontario | collected...
AACCATTCAGCCCACATGAACCTTCAGTAATGGGTATCAGGTCCTTTCCAGAATCAATGACAAGTGTATTGACATAACTTAATCGCGCGGTGAAATTGAATTTACCAACAGTCACATAAAGAACATTACTATTTAACTTTGCTCGGCCAGAAATTTCACAAGTCCATGCACCTGCCTTGGGTTCAGCAGTTTCGATGCTCACGAGGTATTCTGTATCAAGTGGATATAGAGCAAACCTGCCAACTTTATCGGCATCATAAAGCCCCGCTGCTGGAGCTGTTACATCTTCATCACTCAGTTTCTTAAATCTTTCGATATACTTCATTCGAATACATTCCTTATCGCTGCCGCAAGAATTGCGAGTAACTAGCCATTGTTTTTGATCAGCTCGAATCTCAGTAACTTGTCGTTCTTCGCTAAAGGAACCCAGAGTTTCACGCCACAAACCAGTCAGTTGTTGATCCAGGCGAGCCAGATCGGGGTTGTCGCATAAAGTATGTTCGGTCTGAGTTGTTGCTTTATGACAATCAAAAGAAGGTGTTGTATCAGCATTAGCTATATCTAGCCAGAAAGTAAGTAAAGTTATGCAATAAAATACTACGGTGTTAGAAAGCTTCATAATTAGTTTGAATTTTGTGATTATCGTTCTAGGCCCAGCATATGCTTAGCGCAATAACGCTCTTGTTCATAGCGTTTCGCAACACCATCCTGAACGTGCTGGGTGGACTTTGAAAAGTACTTTAATACCTTATGTCCGTGCTCATTGTTCTTTGTCGCAGAACGTTCATCATAGATTGCATCAATAATGTCCGCATCACCGAGTTTTTTTAGGTCCTTATGAGCTAAAGCACGACTAATCAGTTCGGAATGCGGGCCGTGTTGTATAGCTACTGACCAGACAACATCCCGCAAAGCAGCCGACCGACTACTTACATCGAGGCCGAAATCATGCTTGAGTTTTGCGACCAGAGGTTCGTAGTTTTTTGCGGAGATAAAGTTATGCTGAAGGTTTTCGAAATTTATATTCTTAGCAAGCTCTGTCCAGGCAGATTTAAATTTTTGATCGCCTTTCAACGCAGAATCAATACCACCCGCTTCATCCAGTTTTTTAGCGCTGTCAGGGGATTTAATCTTGGCAAAGGCGAGAAAGTTTTTCATAGTTCCATTCTTAGTCTCAATTTGGTATTTACCGTAGGACCAGCCCCCAGTCGTATCGAACCCAATTGCTGCTGAACCTCTATTCCCGGATTCATTCAGATTACCCGCTTAACTTGTTAGAATTAGAAACCACATAAAGTCCCAAGGGATTCTAAACCAACATGCAGCTTAAACATCGACTCATTCTTCTACTATTTTTCTGCTGCTTACCCGTAGCCTCACTTCAAGCGGCTTCATCAAAAGTGGTTTTAGTGATCGGTAATTCGGCTTATGCACATGCGCCACTGACCAACCCCATCAACGATGCCCATGACATGGCTGCCAAGTTGCGTGGTCTGAGGTTTGATATCGTCGAACGTGACAACATCAAAATGCGTCAGATTGGTGGAACCCTCAGTGAGTTTCGAAGCAAGCTGTCGCCCGGTGCGGTGGCCCTGGTTTTTTATGCCGGTCACGGCGTACAAATAAAAGGCGAAAACTACTTTCCTTCAGTGGATGCAGAAATTACTACCGAAGAGGATGTACCTAATCAGAGTATCTCGGTTAAGCAAATCATGGATGTGCTGGATGAATCCAAGACCCAGCTTAATCTGGTCTTTCTGGATGCTTGCCGTAATAACCCGTTCTCACGAAGTTTTCGTTCGGCTGAAGAAGGCTTAGCACGAGTCACCACCCCATCAGGCACGCTGATTTCTTATGCAACCCGTCCGGGTAGTGTAGCGGCGGATGGCAGCGGTCGTAATGGTTTGTACACGAGTAAATTGCTAAAACAACTGGATAGTAACCAACAAATTGAGCAAAGCCTTAAAATGGTGGTCAGCGAAGTTAAAGCCGCTTCACTGGGTAAACAAGAACCCTGGATGGAAGGCAGTATAGAAGGTAACTTTTGCTTTGCCGGTTGTGGCATGTATACGCCAGCTGTGCCACCGCAACAGCCGCTTATCGTCGCGATAAAAGTCAGGATCTGGACTTGGCACATGGGTAACTGGCTGGGTTAAAGTTATATTTATTTAAGTTTACTAAGATGCCAGTTACTCCCAGTTATTCGTTATTCCGCGTTGAAAATCTGCAAAAATTCTGTGGTGAAATCAGTTTGTGTGGCCTCAATATAAAGCACTTCCTTACAATACTTATGAAAGCATGCGGCGGTCATGTACAACATAGGGGTTAATGTCTTTAATGAATTAAAGTGCTCCGCAATTTCTGCATAATCGATATCATAGTCATGAGCCGCAAGATTACGAGCCATCCGGCATAATTGCCATGACTCAACCGATTCAAGTACACCTGCTTTTTCGTAAAAACCGAGTATTTTAAGAAAACTATCGGCAGGTTCACCGGAAAGAATACAGGCATGTCGCATAGCAGCCCCTAATGTATCTTGCAATTTTGCAAATCTTTCATTGATTGCGGCCATGGCTTCAAATAGCACAACATCTTTTTTGTGCGCTTTAAGCAAATCATCTGTTAATGGCCATGCTAATTTACGACTAGATGCATCAAGAAAGTAAATGCATCGTTGAATTGCTTCTAATAGCTCTGCTAGATGCTGTTTTTGCGAACTAAGCAGTGTTAAGTTCAATTAAATCCCCAATTGAACTGCTTGAGACTTGGCAAGTGTGGTAACACAATCGGTTATACAGGCAATGGCCTCTCATGACGTTATCGCCCGAACCTTGTTAAAAGACCAGCAGACCATGAAGAACTTTGTCGGCATAATCTATGATCTGGTTAAGTCGGGCAATGGTAATGATGTGTTGGGGTTATAGTGCCGCTGAAATTTTATTTACCGGCGCTTGGTTTCCAATTAAATACCCCGTCATAATCTTTGCAGTCACTAACTGAGGCTGATTTAGGATCAATCTCAAGGTATATCTGCTTAGAGGCAGAAACAGGATAGGTCAAGTAGGCGTCACAGGTCATGCTCTGACCTGTACCAATCACAACTTTTGTATTCGGCTTTAACGTGCATTGGGTTAATTTGTCCAATGGCGAAAACTGGTAACAAATTTCATAATCACTACGGTACTGCGCTATCTTTCCATCAGGCAAATTAAATGCCCACCATTTACCCAATCGACTGTTGGGATTCGTGCTGTTCCATGCGCGATACAGTGGGATTTTAACCTCACTTTTACTCACATAGACTTTAGCCTGGCATAAGCTGCCTTTATTTGTATTGCCTATCGCTCGGCTTAATAGCGGATCGTCTACAGTTTCTTCAAACGCGCCAGCATATTCAACTGGCAGATCGTTATTCCCGATGCATTGGTTTTTGGGTGTTTCGACCGGAGTTGTTGAGCAATTCTCAAGACATGGGTTATTAGTTTGTACTATGGGTGAAGTGGCGCAACCGGATAGAGAAATAATCAGGGAAGTTAAAAAGAGTTGTCTGGTAACTTTATGACTTCTCGGTAGAGCCGCTGTAGTAGGTAACTCGCCATTTTTAACAGCATGAGAAGTTTCTTTGAAAACAGATGGTATTGGGGCAATGTTCATAATTATTCTAAAGTTATTGATGCGCTTTATCGCTGATTGTAATAAGCGACTAAAATAATAGAAAGCATTTTATGATGCTTGCTTCATTTGTAAACTGGTAAAAATTTCGCTTACGGAGGAAAATATCAGTTAGTTAACATTATTATCTCTACTTTCTTAACTACGAAATAAATGAAAACGCTACGCTTCAACGATCCTCTTCTAATGCCGGGAACAGGTGAAAGTCCAGAGCAGCTTTTTGCTCGGGCTATCCCTTTAACAGGCACGTCTGGACAGGAATATGTTGAGCGGCGAGGAATTCCGGTTACTATCGCTGATGCGGCTGGATTAAAGTTCGAAAAAGACTTCGGCGGTCGGCCAGCTGTTGTTTTCGCAATGCTAGATCATGAGGGTAGGCTGGCTTCAGTTCACGGGCGTTACTTAAATACTGTTCGCGGGCAGAACAAGATATTGACGATTGGATCAGGAGGCGGTGCAATTAATGTACTGGGCGGTTGGCAAGTTGAACCCTTAATCCTGGTAGAAGGTTTGTTTGATGCACTTTCATTAGCCACTTGCGGATGGGCTTCTGTAGCAACAGTCGGGCGCTGGGCACCCTGGTTATCGGAAGTGTCAGCAGACAGAACCGTATGGCTTGCTTTTGATACCGGTCGACCCGGAGAATCTGAAGTGAGAAGTTATACCCAGCGTTTACATCAATCCAGAGTACATCGGTTACCACCCCCTTTGAGATGTAAAGACTGGAACACGGCCTTGGTCAAGCGCGGTCCGGGTGCAGTAGCAAGTTGGATTCGCGATCATTGTTCCATGACACCATGAAGGAAGTTTATGTGAGCACTGATATAGAGGTTGACGGTCCTATTCCGGGGCCGCACTCGATGCTGAGTTTTGGGTCTGCAGCCTACCGTGCCGACAAGACTCTGATTGCCACGTTTTCTGCAAATCTGGAAGTGCTTCCTAATGCTACCGCTCATCCTGATACGTTGGCATGGTGGAAACAACATCCTGAAGCTTGGGAGGCTTGCCGCCGAGATCCTCGCCCACCGATAAAGGTGATGGAAGAATACGTAATTTGGCTCGATGCACTACCTGGAGCGCCTGTATTTGTAGGCTATCCGGCCGCTTTCGATTTTATGTTTGTTTACTGGTATTTAATTCAGTTCGTAGGTCGAAGTCCCTTCAGTTTTTCTGCTTTAGATATCAAGACGATGGCGATGGTGATGCTGGGTAAAGATTATCGCAGCAGTACCAAACGAAATATGCCTAAACGCTGGATAGATAATTTTCCTCATACCCATGTGGCCCTGGATGATGCGATTGAACAGGGCGCGTTGTTTTGTAATATGCTGGCGGAGAGTCGACGTTGAACCAACAGAGGAAACTTTTAAAGAACTTAACACCGGATTATCTCCACGATACCAACAAGTCGTTTGATCTTCCTTCGAGCATTTGTTTTCGGGTTACTCGATATTGCAATGCGCATTGCAATTTTTGTCTGGCTCCACCGGATGGTGCTCATCCAGATGTGGAAACACTCATTCGTCGCCTTGACTGGCTTTTGTTGCATGGCGTGGAGACAATCCATTTTTGTGGAGGTGAACCGACCATTCACCCGGGACTTCCAGTACTTCTAGAACATGTGAATGCCAAAGGTGGCAAAATAAAACTCACAACTAATGGCATCACTCTGTCTGATGAATTACTGAAAATACTGCACGCAACAGGCAGTCAAGTTAAGGTTAGTCTTCACGGTAACCGCGAACATCATGATGCCATCGTTGGCCGGAAGGCCTTTGAACATACGACCTGCAATATTGGAAGATTAGTCAGAGCGGGTGTTCGTACCTCGGTACAAACAACAGTTGTAGCGGGTGCTCAGGAAGTCGTGGAATGGGTAGCTGGGTTTTGTCTGGAAACCAAGGTCCGACGACTGAGTATCATGCCTTTTATCCCTCGTGGAAATGGCCTGACGCGTCGAGAAGACTATGAATTGTCATCTATCCAGCGCCGGTCACTCCGTGAGCTCGTGGCCAAAAAGCGCCGAGCGTTTACGGGGCGACTTGATCTGCGCTGGCTGGACTTTTCTGCAAGCCCCCTTCTTGTTGCTAAGGCTGATGGGCGTGTGATCCTCGAAAGTTCAACAGAAGCAAGGGACATTTTAATCTATCAAATTCCTTGATAGGCCGCGATTCGTAGAATCACTATTTTATTTTCACCAACCAACCGCCACCGCCTTTGCAATTGCTTTGGGCATCGGCTTCAATCGCAATTCTGGCGTAAGTGTCTTTTAATGAAGCGGGTAACGTTCCGCTGACTTCAAGCAGACTGCCGCCATTTTTGGGTGAAACTTTGATGGTGGCTGGCAGATTCTTAACTGAAACTTTAATGCTCTCGGGGTGTGTGTTTGCAGACGCCGTAAAAGAGAACTCTGCGCCTGCCGTAACTTCGGCATTTTCTGCAGGAACAAAATCACTAAAGGTGGGTTTGGCACATGCTTTTGAACTGCTACTGCCACCACCGTAAGCCCAGCTAGTGCTGGAAGCCAGCATTAAAGCAAAAATCCAGAAGGAATTATATCGTTTCATCATGAGTCCTCAGCGTGTTGTTATAGTAGTTATTGATGCTTTGCTTAATCAAGGTATCTGATTTCGACTGAATGTCAAATAGGATGGGATACGTGGGCCATGACGATGATAGGCTTGTGTTTAACTTTATTTGTATTTATCCGAGAAAGTTCTCATAAATAATGCCAGTTGATCTAAAGGTAAATGATTAATGCCTGCCGCACCTCTTCTTCCACCGCCAGTGTTAAACAACGAACATAATTCATCAGCACCTACGGATTTATTCAAAGGTGCTCTAACACTGACTTGATAGCCCCCTTGTGGGTTAAATCTCAAAACAGCATGGGCTTGATCAGGATAAAGATTAGCTAAATGATTACCCAGTACGCCACTCACACGTCTTGCCCAGGCTTCGTCTGGCAGAATTGTGACACTCACTTTATCTGTTTGATATTCTGGGGCGATGCTATTGGCTTGGGTCATATCATCGTGGTAGCTGGATAATAGTTTTTCATAAACGACAGGGTTGTCATTGATGAATTCAAAAGGTGATTCATAAGCGGCTAACGATTGGTATAGTTTATCCGGTGCAAAATAGAGGTCAGCGAAAGAATCCCCGTAACTATTATAATTAACGCACGTGCCTAATGATTTTAATTGCTCAAATTGTTTTGTAGTTAATGATAAGGTTTTAGCAAGTTCTTCGGCCTTAGCCAATAAGTTATCACCAAAAGCCCCCGTTAATGCCCATGCTCGATACTTCCCGGATAAATAGTGATCAACCAGTAAACTGGTGCAGGTGATTTCTACCGTGTTGATAATGGTTTTAAGGTTGGGATGGTTCGGGATTTCTCCTGTTTCATGATGGTCAACATAAAACACGAAGGCACCTTGTTGCAAAATAGTATCAAGGGCAAGGCGATTCTTTTTTAAAGAAACATCGAGCACTGTGACCAGATCATTGGCTTGTACTGACACGTTATTTAAGAGCGCGGTCTCTCTTTTTACGCCAGAAACAAGTGTTGCGTTAACGACGGGTTCTGCCAATCGCAATTGTATCAGTGCACAAATGCCATCGGCATCACCATTAAAGACATCAAATTGCATTAGGTATTCCTGAGGTTGGTTTGATTATTTTCTCAACTGGACTATGAGTGTTTCGAGTGTGTTCTCGGCTTCGGTATCAATCGCAATAACATAGGGGTGTTCTTCAGTAGATAGGAGTTCAGCTGATTGTAACTGATGATGCAAAACTTCAATAGTCGCTTCTGATGGGTCATGTTGGCGATTGACTATGCGACGACATAATTTTTCATTAGAGGCTTGAACATCAAGAATTATAAATGGCGCGTTACACTCAATAGCGAGTTGTTTAAACAGGTTTCGCTGTGCTCTTTTAAGAAAGCTTGCATCAATAATGACTGAAAATCCCGACTGGATTATTGTTTTTGCACACTGGGCAAGATAGAGATAAAGTGCCTGAGTTATTTGTGGTGCATAAAGTCCTGCGCTTAATTTACTAGGTTCGTTATTAACTGCTTGATGACAAAACAGTCGTTTACGTTCTATATCTGAACGTATCTGAAGGGCGCCGATATTTTCTGCCAGTTTTGCTGAAAGGGTTGATTTACCGGAACCAGAAAAGCCATGCGTAATGATTAATTTAGGTGATGTAACTTCGGTGTAACGTTCAGCCAGATTAGCAAAACTGTTATAACGCAGTTGATTGGAGTCGTCAGTATTGGGTAGTTGCGCATCCCGCAATAAAGCGATTTTAGCAAAGACCAGTGCACGGTAAACGAGATAGTATCTTAACAATGCAAGGCTTTGATAATCGCCAGTCACTTGCAAATAATGATTAAGAAAACGGTGCGCGTAAGTTTCATAGCCATAGTGAAGTAGATCAATCATCAGAAAGGCAACTTCACTGATGACATCTATCCAACGAAACATAGGATTAAATTCAATGCAATCAAACAACCTGACTTTGTTGTTGATGAGTGTCATGTTACTTAAATGCAAATCTCCGTGACAATCCCGGACATAACCTTGCTCTCTTCTCAGTTGCATCAGTTCCGATGTGTTGCTCCATTCATGGTCACCCCAGAGTTGGATTTTTTGCAGTTGCTCTTTGTGTTTTGCCTCGATCAATAAAGGGCTGATCTGGGTGAAATTCTCATCAAACCAATGTTTAATATCTGCATTCTGTCCATAAGCAGATTTTTCTGTGGCATTTCCTATAGCAGCATGAAAGTCTGCAACACTTTTAGATAGTTGATCAATTTCATCAACAGTTAACTTTCCCTGTTCGGCGAGTTCACTGAGTGTCTGGTCGGCAGGAAACTGACGCATCTTAACCGCGTAATCAATAACGTCTCCGGTTCCACCCATTTGGGGTTTGTCTATCGTCCCTGTAATGGCGACGACTTCAAGATACAAGTCAGGTGAGAAACGTTGATTAAGCCTTATTTCTTCATGACAAAAAAAGGCTCGCTTCTCTAAAGTGGAGAAGTCCAGAAAACCAAAGTTGACCGGCTTTTTGATTTTATAGGCATAGTCTCCTGTCAGTAACACCCAGGAAATATGAGTCTCAACAAGGCGGATAGATTTTACTGGATGTTGATAGGCTTTCGCCCTGGTTAAGGCGGTAATCAGAGGGCAAGCACTTTTCAGTGGCATTTTGGTATAGTCATTAAGTGGTTGCTAAATGTATAGATTAATAATGTAAAGCGGTAAGCTATAACTGGATATAGGGTAACTGAATTAAGGGCTAAAGTCATACCTGTTTAAGGGGATTAATGATAACTTGCAAGCTGATAAAATAAATCCTAATATACACACACCGATGTACATCCACCAGGTTGGTTCTATGACGACTTTAACGACACGTATTTTTAAAAATGGTAACAGTCAGGCTGTGCGTATACCGCAAGAGTTTCGTCTGGATGTTACTCAGGTTGAAATTAGTCGGAATAAGGAGGGTGATTTGGTGATTCATCCACTTCCTGTTAATCGAGGCAAAACATTATTAGCTGCGCTAGAAGCATTTGATACTGATTTTATCAATCAACTTGAACAAAATTATCAGCAACAACCCATTATGCAAGAGCGTGAGTCTTTATGATTTATATGTTGGACACCAACATTCTGGCTCTTCCCGATTTCGTGGGGTAGCCACTACATGTAGTATAAGATAGCTGAACGCCAACAAGCTTACCGGCCGACCTACAGGTAATCAGGAAATAGATAATAAGAGAGCCATGCTAATACAAATCCCCCTGGATATTCCTGATGTTCAAATTGAAAAACTGGATACGTCGTCAAAAAAAGGCTTTGTGCTAACGCTTACCAGTACGCTAAAAGGCACGACCTGTAAGTGCTGCGGCAAACCGATTGATAAATTCTATGGTTATAGCAACGAGATCACGTTACGGCATTTGCCAATATTAGATAAAACCGTTTGGCTTAAAATAAAGCCTAAACGCTATCAATGCCCTGATTGCGATAACGGTCCCACGACCACGCAGACGTGCAGTTGGTATGACAGTAAAAGCCCGCATACCAAGGCCTATGAACAATGGCTATTGCGCGACTTGATTAATAGCACGATTACCGATGTCAGCATGAAGCGTGGTATCGGTGAAGCCGCCGTGGAAGGGATCATCAACCGCTATATTCATCAGCAAGTTGACTGGCAGACTATCAAAACTATACCGTTACTCGGCATTGATGAGATTGCGCTGAAGAAAGGTCACAAGGATTTTGTCGTGATTGTCACAGCCATTAATGAGCAGGGAGAAAAACACATATTGGCGGTACTACCTGATCGAAAGAAAGACACAGTCAAAGCTTTTCTAGCGGCTATTCCAGTGCTACAAAAAGCCACTATTCAGCGGGTCTGCGTTGATATGTATGAAGGTTATAGCAATGCTGTTTACGAGGCCTTATCTGGGGTTGTGGTCATCGTTGATCGGTTTCATGTTGCCAAGAATTACCGAGGCTGCGCTGACAAGGCCAGAAAGCAGGAAATGCGTGCTCTTAAAAAGACGCTGTCCGATAAAGAGTATGCCGAACTCAAAGGCGTGATGTGGATATTTCGGAAGCGTTGGGAAGATATAACCAAGGAACAACAGGTGCCTCTGTTGATACTGTTCCGTTATTCACCCATGCTTCAGCAAGTCTATATTTTCAGAGAAGTCATGACCTCTATTTTCAATAGGTCCTTGACTAAAGCACAGGCTGTTACAGAGTTGGAGGCATGGATTCAGCAGATTCAAGAATTAGACTTGAACTGCTTTGATTCGTTTGTGGGAACATTACGGAAGTGGATGGATGAAATCACCCATTATTTCATTCAGCGGCAATCGAGTGGTTTTGTCGAAGGTCTCAATAACAAAATCAAAGTCATCAAGCGGCGTTGTTATGGGATATATGACTTAGGTCGGTTATTTCAGCATATCTGGCTTGATGTCGAAGGTAGGCGGATATTTGGCTATGCCTAACACTATATGTAGTGGTCACCCCACGAAATCGGGAAGAGCCTCTTTTTTCTCTCGCTTGCTTCAACGTCGTTTCAGGGTAAACACCTCAAGCTAATATTTTTTCCTTCCCTGC
>SESD01001940.1_pt1 | contig 10834 bp, 9 predicted proteins | sample 3171411 | NCBI WGS metagenome assembly SESD01 (sample SAMN06051880, study PRJNA518727) | freshwater metagenome | biome: subpolar coniferous forest; feature: holomictic lake; material: water; isolation source: holomictic Lake 442, 16.5 m depth | place: Canada: near Kenora, Ontario | collected...
GACTGGGCATAAAAGCATTCAAATGCTTCGTCGCTATTACCATCCTAATGCAGAAGAAACCGCATTGAAGCTGGGCTAAGTCATATTCCTAGAAATTCATAAAAATGGGGCGACTCGCTAGAATCGCCCCATGAACTTTTACACCCTAATGACCTGCAGACAACACCTTTAGAATTCGATCGAATCCCAATGAAGCAACAGCGTCCCTTGCATTTTCTAAAGTATCAAAATATACGGGCAAATAAGCATCAAAACTTTCCACCATTGATGCATAAATCTCATCCTTGGCTTTTTTTGACCACTCAATGCGATAACTATCGTTATCGTCACCCGTGCGTTTAAAACCTTTTAAGCGTTGCGCTTCCACAATAATCAACCGCAATTCAATAGCTTCCAACGCGAGTTCTTCTGTGCCGTAGGCATTACCTAAGTCGCTAATTTTGGATAACAATTCTGGCTCAAAAGCCGAGGAATGCTCAACACTTCCATCCAGGTGAATAATCCAAAAATCACCACCAAAAGGGAGTGCATGCAGGCGAAGAATCTCATCCCCTAACTGATCATACTTTTCTTGCAACAACTCAATTCTACTCATCATCATTATTTCCTAAGTTAAAGTCTTGTTGACCTAATACGTATAGGTAATAAATTTACAATGCGTGAAACACCTTAGATTAATCTGCCATATAAATTAAGTATCAAAAAGATTGTACTAAAGCGGACACTGAAAATTGGTACTAACGACCCTAAGCGGACGACCGTCACCAGAAAATAAATATTTTATATTTACTGATTTTATAAGTGCATTTATCGCACGTTAATTCTGTTGTTTTAAGGCGTTAATTTGCGCTTGCGGTGGCGTAATCGGTTTAATAGGTTTAATTGCAAATTCGTAAAACCGCATATGGTATTTATGCGATAGGTTGGTGTTTACAGTTAAAAAAAAGGGCACTACAAAAAGTAGCGCCCAAAAAGGAGGAGATAACATGCGATATTTGCAAGTTATTAAAAATATTTTAACTAGCAATTGTTTCAGTCACGTTTCACTTTTATAAAGATTTAATTATTTTTTGCTTGTGTGCACTAGTCCACCGCCCTTAGTAAATCTCACCTAACTAGTATCGGCGCACTAATCATATTGCCCCTGCCATACATTACTTCCAATTTCAGCTTTGCTTTGTAGGCTATGATAAATAGTGCTAGCCCATTGCATTCTAAGGAGTGATTATTCAGGTCACCTCAATGCAAACATCTGTAAATAAAAAGGCTAAGCAACGTTCATCTTGGATTAAACCATTGTGCATTAAAGTGAAATAGATAGAACCTACGATCACCCACGCATCTTCGCTTAAAACCTTTTTTCTTACTGTATTCCTCATCGCATCCTGTGATTATCATTCCCGAGTGGAGTTTGCGCAAAATTCCCCCTACCCACGGGCTATAAAATTAGCACGTAGTTCGGATGGAACGCACAACTCAATATAACGTATGAAATATGAAAATCACACCGTCGTATCGCACGCGATCACAGCAAGTGGCAACTTCTGCAATTGGTCAGACATCTCAGCTGCTAAGCCAGCAACCCTACCGCGCCCTCTGACCGCATACCTCGACTGTAATATCAAGATACCCATTTCCCCAGGCCGAAAGCTTTGCGATACTCGTAGTAGCTTTCATCACACAGATAACTTGTCAGCTACCGTAAGGGTCCCGACCAGACAAATCAATAAAAAATCTCATATGTAAACGAGTATAGACACCCCTCTGCAGTGGAAATTTGTTTGGGGCATATCAATCTTAAAATTTGTTTGTATATCTAACTTATCACATGGCTAAGAGCCAACTTCATTCCATGCGGTAGCTATACCAACCATACCGGATTAACCGGATTTTACAATCGCCTGGGAAAGCATAACGTGACAGAGCCTCTTCGCTAAATGAACGAAGGAGCATTAAATGATAGGAAATCAGTTTAGATATAATGAGTTACCAAAATCCCGTTACAACGTATCAGCTACTATTAACGGAGTCAAATTAGACTTAAAAAACACTTCCCTAGGCCCTATTTGGGAGCTTAGATTGAACATTACTTACAAAAACTTGGTAGATGAATTGCGCGAGCAACTGTGTGCAAATGACCAAACCTCAGGAATCCAACAATTCCGAAACCATCTAACTAGCCTAACAGGTTTTCTGACGGCTATCGGCAAAGATGAAGACTCGCGAGTCGGGCACGAACTAAAATCTGGCTACGTGGCTTCAGTTAATACTTACATCGATTTATTGGGTTTATCAGAAAGAACAAAGGCGGATAGACGATCTCACTTGAATAAATGGAAAAACATTGCTGATGCAATAGAAAACAAAGCACGAGGCACGGCTATGCCACTTAAAAGCTTTAACGTTGCATTAAGGGATTCTTTGGTAGCCAGCAATATGAGTAAAGCTACTTTTATTAGCAATACCGGTATATCAAAATACGTTTTGGCTAAATGGCTGAGTGGGGGTCAGCCACACCAGCGTACGATTACGGCAGTTCACCGCGCTGAGAGCGAGTTGGGGTTAAGTCGCGGGGAGCTCGCGAATCTGATTCGGGCAGATAACAAATCTTGGACATCCAACTTTATTGGGCAGATTGACTACAGAACTAGATTAGCTGAAGCCATAAAAAATCCTTATAAGCTTCGCCCTGAAGAAGTTTCTGCCGAACTGTTAAAGGAGTGGAAGGACTTGTTCCGCTATAAAACAGCTGTGATAGTAAGCCTAAAAAGAATAGAAAATGCTGTATGGCGGCTGAAGTCAATTGAAAAATGCGCCAAAACTGTACCAGAAGCCTGTATTAACAACCTAACTTCTCCATCTGCAACAATTATGTGGGCGTCTATACTAAATTTTCTTGGATTCTTGCGGTTATCCATCGATAAAGAAGGTTACGGTTTAGATTTGCATGAAGTACAAACCATTGCATGGTTCGCGCACACTGATGCTCTTAACGCCTATTTAGAGTTCATCAAAAGAAGATCTGGCGGTATTAGTAACGGCAGCCATAAACGCATCTGCACTGAGGTTCTTAGTCTTATAAGGTCAGATAGCGGCTATTTAAGTCAGCAACCTGAATTTATGGAAAAGTTAAAAGTATCTTCAATCCCAGAAGGCATAGACTGGAGAATGATGTGTGCAAAAACATCCGAAGTAGCAAACGTATGGAAGAATCAATCGAAGGACAAAAGTCGCTCAACCGAAGAACCTATTGCTGCCTTGCTAGCGCTACCCTACGCCTTAGATCCTATTTTTAAAGCTATCAAGCAAATGGATATCAAAGCGGCAGGGATGCCCTCTGGAGGGTTGGTGCAGGCTCGACTTAAAAGAGATGCTCTATTGTTTGCGTTTTTGGTTTCAAATCCACTTAGGGTGCTTAATTTTAAAATAATGACCTGGTTGCCGGACAATACTGGAAATCTTTATAAGGATAGTAGTAAAAGCTGGCGCCTAAGATTTAGTGCAACTGATATTAAGAACGATAAACCATACAACGTAAAAGTTGCTAGTTGGTTAGTCAATCGCCTTGAAGCTTACATTGAAGAATATAGAGACATACTACTTGACTCACATCGAAGTAATTATTTGTTCATCTCAAGTAAAGCATCTAAGGGAGAGAAGTGGGACTTTATGAGTAGACATATTCAGATAATCACAAAAAAACTAATACCAGAAACGCCAGGCTTTGGCGCACACGCATTTCGCCATTTAATTGCTACTGACTGGCTAGCAAGGAATCCCAACGACTTCTTAACTGTAGCAGAACTGCTTAACGACCGAATTGAGACGGTAATTTCGCATTATGCACACCTCAAAAAAGACCAGTCCTTTGATCGCTACGAAAATTACGTTGTTGGGGTAATGGGTGAGAATATGAGTAAATAACTTAAGGAACTTACTGCTATCGCCGAATACTTTTACATTAAAATTCAGGTGAAGGTCTAACCGAATCATTACTGCAATTATTTCTGTATAGAACTCACCCGCTGTTCATCAATTTTATCGTTGTAATCTTGAAGAATATTTTCAAGTTCCACGCGTTTTAATTGCGTAAACGGCTCTGCACGAAGAATAGCCTGAAAGGTACTTGGCTTATCGTAGAACTTAACTAAGTCCAAGCCGAAATCATAAAGCTTGGCGTTTTTAGTTTGACAGACCTCGAGTACTTTTCCTTTTTGGGTAAGGTTATCCGTTAACTTTAGGCGCTCTTGCTCATTCACTTTTAAATCACGTTGCGCCGTTTGATATTGCAAGCTTAAGTCAGATAAACTTTTTTGCGTACTCTCAAGTAAAGCTTGTGATTGTTGAAGCTTGGCATCAATAGCTAATTTATCAGCATCAGCCTGAGTCAAACTAGAAGTTAGCGATGCCGCTTTACGATTAACCGCACTTAAATTACTTTTTAAGCCACTCGTTTCAGTAGTTAGCTTCTTAACTTCAGCTTCAATGCCAGCCTTTGCCTCTTTTTCCTGATCAAGCTGTGTTTGCAACTCAGCTTTTTCTTGCTGAATCTTCTGCACCATTTGCTGCATACGGCGGGCAGATTTGTCTTTCTTATCAGCAGCAATTGAAGGCATAGACAATGTGCTGGATAAAATTAAAATCGCCAGAAATAATACTTTTTTTGGTGCGGCCTTCAACATAATTGTAGTTTTCATTTTTACTTGCCCATTCATTTAGAACTTACTATTAAGGTCAAGCATCAGCACGTCTATAGCTAAAGGCGCTAAAGCCACACCTGATTGAGACAATCCACGAGGACTAATTTCATCAGCACTAAACCACCTAGCTGTTAACCAAGCGTTCTTGTCCAAACCATAACTAGCTCCAACTATCCAACCTTTTGCGTTGGTACCGCCTAAGTAAAAATCTGAATCGGTATATGAATCAAGCACAGCGTCTGCTTCTAAGCGCTTATAACCTGCAAAAGCTTGCCAATCACCAGCCTTATAGGTATTAGGCATGCCAATAGCTAGCTTTAACTGATAAGCATTCACTTGCTTACCTATTCCACCGGTACGACTTGCTGGCAGGCCTGTTCTAGTTGCTATTTCCTGACTATCAAAACCAATATTTCGAACGTAATCACCTGTTAAAATAATATGCACTGGATTAAATGTTGCCAAATCAACCTGCCCAGTAATATTTAACTCTTTGAATTTTGATGACAAACCATATTTAGATGATGGTATGTTATTTAATTCATTGATATCGAAATAGGAGTTACCTTTAGTGCGAAAAACTGGAGTTGATCCATCATATGACGTCAATAATGCCGGATTTGGCGTACCTTCAACATTATTAAAATCATATAATGCCACACCAAGCTTTACTGATGACAGGTTAGCTGAAGTCCATTTAATGCCAACCTGTGAACCATACATCCATTTACTCTTTGCTTTATTAGTAGCAGATCCGTTTCCAGATGAAACTTCAGTTTGATCTAATGGGAATGCACCTAGCGTTACAAAGCTTGACCAGTTGTCGTTAAGTTTTGGTGTAAAACTAGTGGCAACGCCGTCGAATGCCAAGTCTGGGTCCCAAACAAGGTCTGTTGAAAACCATGGATTATTAAACCGACCCCCAACCACATTTAGCCAAGGTGTTACTTCTGCATTTAGATAAGCACGATCAAGGCCAACTGTATATTTAGCAGTGGATGCACCTTGCGTCTGGTTCGGTGAAATTGGGTCATTAAGGCCGCCAGTAGTCATTCTAATGCCACCAGTTAACCAGTCATTCACTTTAACTTTTGCACCTAATCGTGCACGTAACCTCAAACGATTTTGATCTTCTGTAGTATTAGTTAAACTAGTTAAATTCAAAGCATTAAAGTCAGTCGGATCTGGATTGCCTGTAGGGAATTGATCTTTTTGATAGCGCAAACGAATATCGCCTTCAAATTCGAAACGATCTAACCAACCTGGCAAACCTAGTCTTTCACCTGCTTTATAATTCAGCTTTGCCATGACATCTTTTTTAATCTCATCACGCATTTCTTTTTTAACAGATTCTGGCACATACTGAATTCTTACCATTTTTTCATCCGCAGCGGCACTCACCGCATCGGCTACGGCATCTTTTTCTTTGGCTTTAACTGCATCTTGAGTTGCCTGTTGCAACAACTCATCTGCTTTAACTTTACTTAGCACGCCTTCCTGAACCAGTAAATTGACTAAATTGACGGTGGTTGAACGCAACTGCTCAAGAGATTCTCGTTCACCCGCCATTAGTGGATTGATAACCGTACCAAGGTAAAGCGCTGCAATAGTTGCGAATATTGGTTTTAGCGATATTTTAGGGAACATTTGACTGGCCAGTCTTGACCTTAACTCATCAGAGAAGTTAATGAACATGCTCGCATCGTGCAACGTAGCAGATGAGTCGCGCGTTAGGTTTTCAGAGGCTCCCTTGAGTTGTTGTAATTGCATCATGCTTATTCCCGTTTCATATTCAAAAAAATTCTTCATATCAATACCAATTTCTAATTTAATTTTATTTAACCTGCAAATTTGAACTGCAGAGTTAACCTACAGAGCGTGCAGAAATTCTTAGCTTAACTGGCTGAGGCATATCACTTGGCGGCCCTTCAGGCAATGCAGGCATTTCATCCAATGCTTTTTTAATTAAGGCGTCTCTACTAGGGTCACCACTAGAACCAACTAGCTCATAACGCTGAATATGGCCATTAGCTGCCACCCAAACTTTAACAACAACTTTGTAAGCGCCACTCGCAAGCACCTTATCTTTGGCCATTGCATCTTCAATACGGCTTTTCATCAAACCTGTGTAATAGGCAAATTGGTATTTACTAGGTCCGCCACCTATCTTAGTGCCAACATCGCCGCCTTTATATTCGTTGTTAACTGCACCTGCGGCAAATGGACTTGGTCCATCACCTGCGGCACCTTCCATTTTCAGTACTTCCGCCGGCGGCGTTTGTTCTGGCTTAGGTTGCGGTATTTCTTTCACTTCTTTAGGCTGATCCTTAGGTTGCTCCTTAGGCGGCTCTTTTGGTGGTGGAGGTGGCGGTGGCGTATCCGGTAGCAACTTGATGGTCGTTATTGCCTTTTTATGTGACGAACCGCCAGAGAGCAGCGATTTCAACATATAACCCAATAGTCCTAAAACAACCACCGCGACCAATATCATTGCAATGCGCTTCAACCAAACAGTCGTAGCTGTTGGTATTTTCTCATCATCGTCTATATGCATTTCAGCGTTTTGCATCACGTTCCGATCTTGCCAGTGACTAAGCCTACATTGGCAATTTCTAACCTATTAACTAAATCTATTACGCTGATAACGCCGGCATAAGGTGCATTAGCATCACCTCGGATCATGACGTTAAACTGAGCATCTTTTGCTTTTGCTGCGTTAAGCTGTGACTCAAGCTCGCTCATACTCACACCAATGCCGTTAATAAGCACTCCTCCGCCTTCTTGCACTTGCACAATTTTAACGTCGTGCTTTTCTGTACTTGGCTTATTGGATGGTTTAGGCAGGTGCATGGTTAAGCCTTGCACACCTGCGGTCGTCATTAAAATAAATATAACCAACAACACGTATGCCAAATCTAGCATAGGCGTAATGTTGATGGTGTCATATGGTTGTGCGTCATTTTGTACTTGCATGTTCTTAGCCTGCCTGCTTCTTGGTCACAAGACCCACTTCAGTAATATCTAGTTTTTTACATATACCGAGCACTTCAGAAACTTTATCAAAGTGTGCTGAAGCATCTGCTTTTAGAACTAATGGCAAATCAGGGTTGCCACTTTTATATTCAGCTAATCGCTGCTCTAGCATCGCCATATCCACTGGATAAGCATCTAAATAAACCGAACCATCACTGGTGATAGTGATAGCACGCATCTTTGGTTTAGCCAACGGCGCCGTCGCTTGAGTTAAAGGTGTATCTACCTTCACCCCTTGCACAGAGGCTGTTGTCATAATAATAAAAATCACCAGCAGGACATAAGCAAGATCTAGCATCGGTGTGATGTTAATCTCATCGTAAAGCTGGTTCTCTTCTTTTACGCCTTCAGACATAACAGCTCATTTACCATACTTAAATTTTTAATTGAAAAATGCATTATTTGCCGTACAACTCTGCAGTGCGTGTGACGAATTCATCCACGAATATTTGCATAGCAATGGTGATATTTTTAATACGACTAGCCAGATAGTTGTAGCCGAATAATGCTGGAATAGCCACAGCCAAACCTGCCACCGTTGCTAGCAAGGCAGCAGCAATACCTGGAGCAATCGCATTCACGTTAACGTCACCAGCTGCAGCAATGGCTGCAAAGGTAATCATTACGCCAACAACTGTACCTAGCAAACCTAAGAATGGCCCACCAGAAATCGCGATAGTAAGTAATACCATGCCAGCATTTTGTTTCTGTGTTTCGCGCACTAAATCAGCATCAATCGCGGCTTTAATTGCATCCATAGAAGCACCACTCAAAGCCAATTCCTGCCCTTCGTGCTCACGCTTACGAATTTCGCGTAGACCAGCAGCGTAAAGTTTGTAAAGCGTAGAATTAGGAAAATTAGCACCCTTATCTAGCGATAACAAATCGTTACCAGCACCTTGAAAGCGCGCTAAGAACCTCTTGTTATCTTGATCTGTAACAGTCACTAAGCGAGCTTTCTGAACCATGACATAAACACTGATAGCAAACATCACAGCTAAAATACCAATCACAACCTTAGCATCGATAGTCAGACTATTAATTAGAATGCCGATGTAATTGGTTTCACCCTCACTACCGCCCTCTTCGTCTGCGCTCTCTTCTATTTTTAACAGCTGGCTATCCATCCCTTGAGCACTTGCAGCAAGTTTTAGCCATTCCGTACTTCTAGCGACGTTGGCAATTTCCATTTCATCCATTTCACCTGTATAGCCATTACCAATTCTCACTTCAGACTCAGTATCAATGACTGAGGCATCACCAGTACCTACGGAAACACCATTAACATAAATGTTAGCTTTGCCACCATTAATAGTAAAAGCCACGTATTGCCAAGCGGCTGATTTGATTTCGCCACCAGATATATTGCTTGCACCTACATTTAAACTTAATTTTTGACCATCAATCTTCAAGCTAACCGCATCGCCTTGGCTATACAAAACAGCTTGTTGCGGTAGGTTTGCAGGCTTAATCCAAGCAGACCATGTATAACCAGCCCCAGCAGAACGCTTTAATGCAGAATGCAGTGGGAGCACTAATGGTTTATTTGCAAACACAGCAGCTTCACCAAGTAAGGCTGCTTTTTGTAAAGTGACATCTCCGCTTGCCAATAATCCATTAACGGCACTATCTTGAAATAAAGATTTTTCTGCAAAATGAAACGCAGCGACTGTACTGGCATCCCAAGTAGTTTTTGCATCAGCCGTAGTGGTCGCTTTTTCATTACCTGAATAAATCCAGAAATGTGTATCTTTTTCAGCAGCATCTACTTTTGGAAGTTGCACCCAAATAACGGCCAACTCATTGACTGAATCATATTTTTCAATATGGTATTTCAACTCAGTTTTATCATCGGCCGCAATAAAACGAATATCCGAACCATCAATATTGGCGCCACTAAAATCAAAGTTTGCTGAGTGCAAACGTACAACCACTGGAAACTGCGCTACAGCAGGACTCACCCCCACAGCATTAATGGAAATCTTCTTATGATTAGTCCAATCAGCATTCCATGCAGCTGCACTCGACAATGGGATTAACCCAACCAGCAAACTAAATAAAACTAACCATCTTTTCATACCTTATATCCCCTGAATAAACTACACTCTATTGCACGTTTCGTTAATATTTAAACTCGCTTTAAAACTCGTACCAGACACGCATGTGCGTTGCAAGATCGCCTTTTTTGATAACTGTATAATCTTTAAGCGGCGTAGCTAAATCTAAGCTAAGATTAAATCGCTTCCACGCTTTCATACGTAAGCCAAGGCCAGCCCCAGATAAAAGTGACTTCCCTGCCTGCCCGATTAATGGATTAATTGTTCTGATTTGTGCGGCGTCATAAAATGCTGAAAGTTTGACATCCTGTAACCAAGCAACACCGCTGAATAAAGCTGGCGTTCTAAGCTCCAGTGTGGAATGTAGCGCTTGGTCCCCTGCCGCTTGCGCCTCAAGATAACCTCTAACAGTATCTGCACCACCAGCAAGAAACTGTTCATTAGAAATCAGTGGACTGCCTGAAAACTGACCGTCAACTTTGACAAACCCTTGGAAACCCATAGGTAACACTTGAGTACGATTCAGTTCGGCTTTTGCTACAAAAAAGTTCGGCTTAGCACCGACACGCTTATTAGCAAATTCAGACTCATCAGCAACTATGCCACGCATGCCAAAAGTAGTCCCTGTTGTTAATTGCGTAATGCCAGAAGCATCTTGCCAAGTACCAGAATACAGCGCAGACAAAGGCATATAGGTAACTGGTGTGTTGAAACTTTCACCAAATATAACCGTCTGGCCAAAATCTTTATAATCAAGACCAAATGAAATTGAGTGATAGTAATTATCAACTGAAGGTAGCGGCTTAATTAGACGAACACCAAGAATAGTACCCTTACCTAAAATATTAATGCCGCCAAGCGTTGCAACACTGCTGTTGGATTTAACGCCATACAAAGCCAGCAACATATCACTCTTATCAAAGCGCATTAAGTAATTTGCTGAAAGCACTTGAACTTCCGTAGTATCTTCTGGAGAGGTAAGGAAGTTTAGAGATAAACTATGTTCGCGTTGCCAAAGATTATCGTACCTAACCATTCCGCTTA
>SESD01001942.1_pt1 | contig 10826 bp, 9 predicted proteins | sample 3171411 | NCBI WGS metagenome assembly SESD01 (sample SAMN06051880, study PRJNA518727) | freshwater metagenome | biome: subpolar coniferous forest; feature: holomictic lake; material: water; isolation source: holomictic Lake 442, 16.5 m depth | place: Canada: near Kenora, Ontario | collected...
TAGCCCCCAGTTCCGCTTTGGGATTTCCGTCGTAAAACATATCCCGGATAACCGTTTCACCGGTCAATACTAAGCTTAAGGCCCGCGTGGTCGGCACGCCCAAATGATACATAGCCTCGCTGCATAAAAATTCACGCACGGATGAGCGTAACACCGCCAAACCGTCTGCTGTTCTGGAGTACGGTGTAGGCCCCGCACCTTTAAGTTGCAAAGCCCAACGCTCACCTTTTTGATTGACGATCTCGCCCAGATTAATGGCGCGGCCATCGCCGAGTTGCCCCGCCCAATTACCAAACTGATGGCCGCCGTAACAGGTCGCATAAGATTCCATACCGGCAGTCAGGCTGTTACCGGAAAATACTTGCGTAAAATCATCCGCTTCACAGGCATCGGCGGTCAAATCCAATAGTTCGGCAACTTCTCTCGAATAAGCCACCCGTTGCGGATTGACCACCGGGGTGGGTTTTACTCGAGAGTAACAAGCGCCGAAAACCTGACGACGATTATTGATAGTTTCTTCATCTGCGGGTAATTCACGAATGAAGCGATTATCGAAAATTAAATCATTAAGGTTGGAGGGATTGGCTTGAGAAGTCATGGGCAATAAGTAGGTGTTGTGATAATTGACGAAAAACCCAATAGCCAGTCCGGGATATTGGCATTTGTTATTTCGTGTAGCTTATCATACTGATAAATCAGTAGTAGGGTGCGCATCGCGCACCACAACCATGCCAAAGACATCAACTCAATAGGCACCCGATAGAAAAAATAATAAATTTTGGTGCAAATAAAACCGTTTAGTGGATGCGATTTTAGGTGCGCAATGCGGCACCCTACCACTCAAGTTTTGACAGCGATTGAAATCCTTAAACGTTTCGGTCGGGGTTGCAAACCCCGACCGGCATCCGTGGTTTTAAAGATCTACGCCTGACTATTTAAATAGTCTTCGTAATTACCAGCAAAATCAACTATCCCGTGGGGTGTCAGTTCAATAACCCGTGTCGCCAGTGACGATACAAACTCGCGGTCATGACTGACAAAAATCAAGGTGCCGGGGTAATTTTCCAGAGCCGTATTTAACGCTTCAATGGATTCCATATCAAGATGGTTCGTGGGTTCATCCAACACCATGATGTTGTTTTTTTGCAGTATCAGTTTACCGAACATCATACGGCCCTGTTCACCACCGGAGATAACTTTAACCGATTTGTTGATGTCATCTGCACTAAACAACAAGCGACCCAAGGTGCCGCGCAAGGCTTGGTCATCGTCAGATTCTTTACGCCATTGACTCATCCAGTCAATTAATGTGGCATCTTCGGCAAAGTCTTCGGAATGATCTTGGGCAAAATAACCCACTTCCGAGTTTTCTGACCATTTAACAGTACCTGCATCGGGTTCTAATTCACCGACCAGCGTGCGCAACAACGTAGATTTACCGATACCGTTCGGGCCAATAACGGCGACGCGCTCACCCACGGGAACCATCAAGTTTAGATTTTTAAATAACGGTTCTGCACCATAACCTTTGCTTACTTTTTCAACTTCCAACGCTAAACGATGCAGTTTTTTGGTTTGTTCAAAACGTAAAAACGGACTAACCCGACTGGACGGTTTAACTTCATCCAGTTTGATTTTATCCAATTGTTTTGCACGCGAGGTGGCTTGCTTGGCTTTGGAAGCATTGGCAGAAAAGCGACTAACAAAAGTTTGCAATTCGGCAATCTGGATTTTTTTCTTGGCATTGCCGGACAGTAAACGCTCACGAACCTCGGTAACCGCTATCATGTAATCGTCATAATTACCGGGATAAACGCGCAGTTCGCCATAATCCATATCTGCCATGTGCGTACAAACACTGTTTAAAAAGTGGCGATCATGCGAGATGATAACCATGGTGCAATTACGCTGATTAAGTATATCTTCAAGCCAGCGAATTGTGTTGATGTCCAGGTTGTTGGTCGGTTCATCCAGCAACATGATGTCAGGATTGGAAAACAACGCCTGTGCCAACAATACCCGCAACTTCCAACCGGGGGCAACGGCACTCATTAAACCGCTATGTTGTTCCAGTGGAATATCCAGTCCCAGCAATATTTCACCTGCGCGGGATTCGGCGGTGTAGCCGTTGTATTCGGCAAACACCGATTCAAGTTCGGCAGCATGCATATAGTCGTCTTCGGTGGCTTCCAGATTAGCGTAAATGGCATCGCGTTCTGACATGGCCGCCCACATTTCTGCGTGTCCCATCAGTACAACGTCCAGCACGCGGTAGTCTTCAAAAGCGAATTGATCCTGGCGCAAATTACCGAGTCGTTCATTGGGGCTGATGCTGACATTGCCGGCTGATGGCTCTAAATCACCGCTCAATATTTTCATAAAGGTTGACTTGCCGCAGCCATTAGCGCCAATCAGACCGTAACGATTGCCGTCGCCAAATTTGACAGAGACGTTTTCAAACAGGGGTTTAGCCCCAAATTGCATGGTGATGTTAGCTGTAGAAATCAAGGTATTGTTCTCAAGGGTAAAAGTAAAAAAACAGGGTTAAGGAATATATAGGACACACTTGAGGTTACTACCTCTTCCACGGGGATAAGGTGGCAGGCAGAATACTCAGTGTGTAGTGACAATTCCAAGGGCTAATAATTAAGCCATATTTCAGGCACAATGTGAGCGGTTTGTTGGTCGTCGCTGACCCAAATCTGCCCGTCCTGAAGGCTGATTTGTAATTGCATGACGCGTTTCACCAGTACAGCCAGTTGATCGGTCGCCGATTTAGGCAGGTTTACGACTGTTAAATTGCTAAAGCGTTCCAGTTTAGGTTCAATTTGCTTCCACCAAACCGTATTGCGTCCGCCATACGTGTATAAAATAACTTTATCTGCGCGACTGGATGCCTTGCGTAAACGTTTTTCATCCGGCATTCCGACCTCTATCCATAACTCAATATCATCGGTCAGGCTTTTTTGCCAAAGATCCGGTTCGTCCTCCGAACTTAAGCCTTTGCAAAATTGCAGATGCTCATGCGCATTGACTATAAAAGCAAGCAAACGCACCATCATGCGCTCTTCAGTTTCGGAAGGGTGAAGTGCGATAGTCAGGTTATGTAGCTGATAATAGCCTCTGTCAATGTCGGCTATCTGACAGTCTGCTTTAAAAATGGTGGACTTAAGCGCCATTGAGTTTTTTTACGGATTGGTTAATTATGTTATTTTACCAGATTTTAGGGTCAGAGTATTTTGTCACGCCGCTCCAAAGAGAAATTAGCTGACAAAAAGTGAGTCCACGTGAGTAAATTTTTAAAATTTAAAGGGCGGGTTCGGGTACTATATGCCAAACTTTAAAAGAAATATTCAGATTAATCATGATGATAATTTGGCCTGAGATACTTAATCTACGGGACATGTGAGTCAATTTCAACAAACAAAACATAATCAGGAGGCTACATGCTTAATAAAGTAACTTTAATTGGACGTCTGGGTGCAGATCCAGAAGTTCGGTATATGCCATCAGGTGGCGCTGTAGCCAATATAACCTTGGCTACCAATTTTAGATGGAAAGACAAGCAATCCGGCGAAAAAAAAGAATCCACTGAATGGCATCGAGTGGTATTTTTTAACCGCTTGGCTGAAATAGCCGGTGAATACTTAAAAAAAGGCAGTCAACTTTATGTAGAAGGCCGTTTACAAACGCGTAAATGGCAAGATCAAAATGGACAGGATCGCTATACCACTGAAATTATCGCCACAGAAATGCACATGCTTGACAGTCGCAGTGGCGGCACCAGCAGTTTTGGCGGAGATCAAGCACCTGCCGAATATTCTTCGTCATCATCATCGAAGCCCGCTTATCAGCCAAAGCCGTCAGCGCAACCCAATAATTCTGCATCCATGCCACCGCCACCTCCCTCTTATGAAGATTTTGATGACGATATACCCTTTTAAAAGATATCTTAAGAGCACTAATCTGCTCCCGGCGCTTAAGGCGGGAGATACAGGCAACGTTATCCCTTAATGCTTGCAAGCGCCACTTGGCTTACGGTTTATGGAGTCGCATTAATGTTTTATGTCAGTGAAATAAATATTCACTGGCAAGGAAAATAGTTTTTTAAGTATTCAGTATTGACAATCAACCTCGCTAAAGGGGCTACCTTAAACTTAAATATTGATTCATTAGAAATTCATAGCATGGCTACTATTACGTTTGATACATTAAAATTTGCTCAACGACTTGAGCAATCAGGGGTTCCTCGCAATCAAGCGGAACTTGCCACTAAAAACGACATAAAAGATATACGCAATGAAATTCAAGCGATTCGCTTAAAAATGGTCGAGCAAGACGGACAATTTGTTTTGTTAAAATGGATGATAGGTTTTCTGATAGCCGGGATATTGTCTTTGGTAATAAAAGCTTTTTTATAAGTCGATAGAGAGAATAGGGGGCTTTCTTGCCCTCATGCCTCGCCAAAAATCAACACCCCCAATTCTCATATCCCAGCGGTGCCTGATTTAGTTCATCCCGAGACACACGCCAGTTCGATAAGTGTTGATCCATTAAGAAAGTAAACCGGTCATTGTGGTGGCGCTCCAAAAGATGCACTAGCTCATGAACAACAATGTATTCAAGGCATTGCACCGGCTTTTTTGCCAATTCCAGATTTAGCCAAATACAACGGGCTTGCGTGTTACAAGCGCCCCATTTGGTCTTCATTTTCTTAACGCCCCAAGCCGATATTTCAACACCCAATAACGGTTGCCATTTTTCCAGCAACGGGGGGATTAATTGCTTTAATTGCTCACGATACCAGTGGTACAACACTTTTTCGCGTTGTTCGGCGCTGGTCTCCGTTTTTACATGCAGCTCCAAAATGGTCTTGTTTCGCAGTAATACCTTTCCAGCGCCTTTATGCTCAAGCACCTGCAGGCGATAACGCCGACCCAAAAAGTAATGACTTTCGCCACTCACCATCGCCCGTTGGGATTGCCTCGCTTGGGTAATAAACTTGGCTTGTTGGCGTTTAATCCAGCTTAATTTGTCCACGACCGCCAGACGCACCGCCTCATCGCTTACGGCTAAAGGTACGGCTACCCGAACCCGGCCATTGGGCGGATAAACGCCTAAATGCAGGTTTTTTATATCCTTGCGGATCACCTCAACGTTGATGCGGTTGACGGTAAGCTGGTGGGTTTCAGTATTCACGTTGATTTTTTACCACATCAAAAATAATATCACTCAAGGCATCATCGTGTAATACCGAGCGCACCGCATATTTAACTTCCTTCTCTTTGACTTTATGGCCTCGCCAGCCGTCTTTGCATTTTGCTCGCACCGAAACATCAACGGCATTCGCCAACGCTTCATCCTTATTCAAATTATCATACAAAGCCCGTTTGGCCGTCGTATCAACACAGGATGGATAACTATTAGTCGGTGGTTGCTGCGCTTGTTTTGCCAACTCAACAATTTTCGCCAAATAAGCCTGATAATCCAACGCGCCTTGTTTGCGCTGTTCAATCAAGGCATCCAGCAATTCAGACATCTTTTCGTAATACTTGGGATTAATTGGAGTTTCGTCGATAATCAACTTGCGAACATTGTTTTCAATGGTTTCAGCAACCGCCTCCGGGTTGGTACGAATAGCTTTAGGCAAGGCATCGACCGCGCCAATACCGCGTTCAACAATCATCTCAATCAGCGTCATGTCATCAAAAGCAGAGATTTTTGCGCTTTCCTCGGCGCGGATATAAGTATCAATCAAATGGCGCATGGCCGGTTCATACATTTTCAGATCAATGTAATCGCCACTCGCCAACTTTACCTCGGTACGCACTTTTTCATAATGATCCACATTGGCTTTAAGCGTGGCAATAGTCGCCGCTTTAAAACCGGCTTGCTCCAGTTCGTTCGCGATATTGGCATAAGCCCGAACAAATGCCGCCGTATGTTTATACAACGCCAGGCGCTTGGCTTCCCGTTCTTTCATACCGTCTTTATCGCTGGTGTCAGGCCCGCAAAAATAACGCAAATAGGCCAACGTATCTTTAGGCGCTTCAACTAGTTCACATAACGACTTGATGGTTTCCCACGCCTCCTGCAGATGCTCTTTGGCTTTACCCAAACGATCTTCCAGCAAACCGGCAATATCGGCTTTGTCATAACCGTCCAGTGAACCTTTGGTGTAGTCATTGATAGAGTTATGCAGGCTTTCAAACAGGTCCTGATAATCAATAATATAACCGTATTCCTTGTCGTCACCATCCAAACGGTTCATTCGGCAAATAGCCTGAAACAAGCCGTGGTCACGCATCTTTTTATCGATGTATAAATACGTCGCCGGTGGCGCATCAAAGCCGGTGAGCAGTTTATCGACCACAATCAACAGCTTCATCTGCCCCGGTTCATTGATAAACTTTTTCTTGACGGCCTTTTCAAACGCTTCCGGTTCTTGACCCTTCAGCATCTTGTTGTAAATCTCGTATTTTCGCAGCTTCTCGGTCAAACCTTCACCGGAAGCTTCGCCTTTAATATCCGCAGGTGAAGGCCGGTAAGACGTGACAATGGCGCATTTATCCGCCAAATCGGTTTTGGAAAATAACTCGTAATACTTACAAGCATCCAAAATACTACTGGTGACCAGCATGGCATTGCCACGGCCACTTTGCAGACGATCACGAATTTCCATATCCATTAAAATATCGGCAACAATCTTTTCCAAGCGGGATTGACTGGACAACACCCGCTGCATCGTGCCCCATTTCTGCTTGAGTTGTGCCTTGGCCAGATCATTCAGCCCTTGGGTTTTGGCCTCAAACCATTGGTCAATCTTGGCTTGGGAGGTGATGTTTTGATCAATGTCGCGGGCTTCATAGCGTAAATCCAGTACCACGCCATCTTTAACCGCTTCATTAAATTTATAGGTATGGATATACTGACCAAACACCTCAAAACTGCGCTGTTTGTCAGCCTTTAACAAGGGCGTGCCGGTAAAACCGATAAACACCGCATTCGGTAAAATAGCCTTCATGGCTTTGTGTAATTCACCGGATTGAGTACGATGGCACTCATCAACAAAAACCGTCAAATCGCCTTTGGCGCTAAAGTCAGCCGGTAAGGATTTCTTAACCTCATCCAGATAAGCCGTTACGTTACCCACGCTCTCATCGTCTTCCTTGCCGCTAAACTTATGGACCAAAGAACATAATAACCATGGCGACGGTGCATTGAGTTTGGCAATTAAATCGGCACCGCTGGTGGTGCGATAAATCTGTTCATTAACGCCCCCAAATACCTTTTCAATTTGTTCATCCAGTTCGGTACGGTCGGTAATAATTAATACCCGCGCATCCGGCCGGTTCTCGCGTATCCATTTAGCCAGCCAAACCATCGTCAGCGACTTGCCGCTGCCCTGCGTATGCCAGATGATGCCGCCTTCACGGTGCTTGATAAAATCCTGGGCTGCACGCACCCCAAAATACTGGTTATGCCGACACAGCTTTTTAATGCCGGAATCGTAAACGATAAAATCGTGGATCAACTCCAAAAAACGTGCTTTATTGCACAACTGGCTTAACTGCCTGTCCAGCACGTTAGCTATCGGACTGTCTTCTTTCCAGGCCAGATAATACTTTTCTTTGGTTTCAATACTGCCATAACGCAAACCTTCGGTATCGTTACCCGCCATCAATAATTGTAGCGTCGAGAAAAACGGTTCAATAAAAACCGGTTTTTGATTATCCAGATTCTGACGGATGCCTTCGGTCACCGATACCGTAGAGCGTTTTAACTCCAATACGCCCAGCGCAATCCCGTTCACATACAACACCACATCGGGGCGCTTATCAAACGCGCTGGCATTAGCCGCTTTTACCGTCACTTCTTCAGCAATGCCAAAATGATTATTCAGCGGTTGCTTCCAGTCAACCAGCCAGACGGTTTCGGTATTTTCGCCCACCTCGGGCTTTACTTTGACGCCATAACGCAGCAATTCATAAACCGCTTTATTACGATCAAACAGACTTTTACTGGTATCACCGGCGGCTTTATCAAACAGATGCAAAGCACGGTTAATCAGGTTTTCTTCATAATTCTGCTTGCGTAAAAAGCCGCGCAACAAGTCCGATTCAATGTTGCGATTATTCGTTCGGTCTATCCAGTTACCCAAATACTCGTAACCCATTGACTCACAAAACAACTTAACCACACGGGCTTGGGTTAGTTTTTCTATTTGGCCGACATTGCTCATGTTAATTCCAATTGGTTGTTGCCGGGAGCGCTGAGCCCCAGTTCAGCGGAGTTTGATTGAGTGCCAAACTGGGGTTTGGCGTTCCCTGTTTGTTTTTTAGTCATTATCGCCAATATAAGCACTTGACCAAGGCCAATCAGAAGGAGCCGCACAAAGCTTGGCCTTTACCGGATTATTGTGAATATAATTGATTGTACTGTAAAAATGCGCTTCATCACGAATATAACGATCCCAATATTCGCGCATCCAAAAGGGTGTGCCGGGAATGCCAAGTCCCAGTTTGGTATTATTCGCTATTGCCCAACGACCAGTAAATGACTTCCACGATTGCAATATCTTCGGCAGCCTAAAAATAGGCTCAATTAACACATGAACATGATTAGGCATAACACACCAAGCGATTAAACGATAACGTTCACCATCAAATAGCTGTAAAGTTTCCTGCATAAGATCAGCCACAAGTGGGTGACCCAAGGCACAGCAACCCAAACCTGCATCCAACCAATGCTCAATTTTCTTGCGCCGCTCACGCTCACGGATTGAAACCGGCACTTGCAAAAGCTCTAGCTCCAATTGTTTAAGGATTGTTTGCGGTAAAGAGTCAGCAAGACGAAAGGTAATAAACTGCAAAATATCCGGTACATCCAAATGCGGCAAATAACCCCGACTATACCAACCATGATGACTGAGATCGTTACTTCCGGGTGCGCTACTCCCGGGAGCGCTGAGCCCCAGTTCGGCGTAGTCTGATTGAGTGCCAAGCTGGGGCTTGGCGTTCCCGGGGTTCTTGTCTTTTTCAGTCATTTTGGCTTGGTTTCTATCTTTTCCAGATAAGAAGGCGCATCGCCACCAATGGCAACCGGCTTGCCATCTTGCCAAATGACTGCATATTCGCCCAAGCGCCGTTTATGTTCCAAGGTGTCTTCCGCGACCTTTTTTAGTGTTGCCCACATAACTTTTATTTGTGGTGATAGCTCTGTCATATTTGTGCCTCGTTCAATAATTCATGAGGGTGGTTTTAGTTGCTTTATACCAAGCTAATCCTGCCTTATTTTAGATATTACGAGAAAACTAAAATAACTCAAACTGCTATTTTAGTTTTCTGCCGTTACAAGTCATATTAGCCTAATCCTGCCGGTCAGCAGTTCCTGCATCATGCCTTGTTTAAGGTCACGGGTTTTATCTCGGCAGGCTTCCAGGGCTTTGATTTCGGCATCCATGTCGGAAAGGATGGTGGCGATGGCGGTTTGTTCTGGAAGTGAAGGACTTTGAATAAAAAGAGGAATAATATGTTTATTGTTGATCTGGGGAATTGATGTTGTGTCAGCAACCCTCCAAAGCTCAATATATGTCAGTAGATAATAGAGAAATTCATTATTTATAGACGACCTTGGCGTTAATGTCATCAAATTTGTATCCATAAAGGAATCATTGTAGAGGATACGAACTTTATTTAGCAAAATCGATGCACCTCTCTTCGGAAAGATCAAACTTCCACTTAGCACAATCTTACTTTTCAAAATGAAGTAAGGTGTTGCAGACAAGTATTTACTGTCGTTATTGAGCTGATCAACTTTGAAATAAGGTACACCTGAGGTTTCGAAACGAAAACGCGACGGACTTTCTCCACTATTAATTTCAACATGCGAACCAAGAGTAGAGACATCCCAATCCTCTGGAATTAAACCAACTTCTGTTTTTTTATATTTAGTATTAGAACTAAACTCAGGCAAACGAGTCTGGCCGGTGAGAAGTTGCTGCATGGTGGCCTGTTTGAGGTCACGCTTCTTGCTGATGAGTTGGTCAAGTTTGGCGAGCAGGGCATCAACATCGGATAGCGCAGTGGCGATGGCGGTTTGTTCGTTCAGAGGTGGGCATATAACAAACAGTTTCTCGAATTTCTTCCTCTGAATACCTTGCGCAGTTGATCCTGTGGCATTTTCAACGAGTTGACGTTGAAACCACTGAGACATTAGGACGTGATATAAAAATTGACTAAAAGTCTTTTCGGAATTGGTTTGAAGAAGGACTGTGCGCTGACTCAGAATATATTTTCGGTTATCTGGAATTAACGCGACATTACCCAATGGTGCCTCCATAGTAAAAACAATGTCATATTGTTCGATGTCACCGTTAATCATCCATCGTTTGTAGAGTGCTTCAGAAGCCAGATAGCATTCTTCATTAAAGTCGATAAACCCCATCTTTACATTACCTGCGGACAATGCAGGTATGTCTCCGCCACCCCAATCCATGCCGAGTTTCTTTGGTGTGCGCCCTCGGTAATCCTGAATTTTTCGAGAAGTCTGAAAAATGGTTTGAGTAATCCAATCCACCGGAATCACTCCCACCTCAGTCTGCTTATAGCCTTTCGGCAAGCCGCAATTTTCAACAGCTAATTGATACGTGCTACTTGCTCCTTCAACGACCAACGGTTTCTTATTCATCAGCTTCCACCTCGCGCAAACTTAATTCCAGTTCCTTGCGTAGCTCTTCGCGATCCGGTAGATAGAGCTGATATTTCTGTACGAAAAGCTGGCTGTTCATTTGATAGGTAGCGTATTCCACCAGTAGTTCGTCCTTG
>SESD01001943.1_pt1 | contig 10819 bp, 8 predicted proteins | sample 3171411 | NCBI WGS metagenome assembly SESD01 (sample SAMN06051880, study PRJNA518727) | freshwater metagenome | biome: subpolar coniferous forest; feature: holomictic lake; material: water; isolation source: holomictic Lake 442, 16.5 m depth | place: Canada: near Kenora, Ontario | collected...
TTCGATAAATTTATCGCAAGCGATTGGTCGTGGCGGTCAAAATGTACGTTTAGCCAGCCAACTTACAGGCTGGGAATTAAACGTTATTGATGCGTCGAAAGCCGAAGAAAATAGCGAAGCCGAAGCGAATAAATTGATACAAATGTTCGTTGATTTATTAGATATTGATGACGAAATTGCGGTGATTTTGGTCGAAGTCGGTTTTAATACTATCGAAGAAATTGCTTATGTGCCGTCTAACGAATTATTAGAAATCGATGGTTTCGACGAAGAAATTGTTGAAGAATTACGCAAGCGAGCAAAAGACGCGCTGTTGATTCGCGCCATTGCCGCAGAAGAAAGTATTGAGGTTTCTGTAAAACCTAGCGAATCTTTAGTCGTACCAAATGAAGCATTGCTCACAATGGAAGGCATGGACGCTACATTAGCGCAGGAACTAGCCAATAACGGCATTGTGACATTGGATGATTTAGCCGAACAAGCCGTAGATGATTTATTAAAATTTACGGGTGTTGATGAAGATCGCGCAGCAAAACTAATCATGAAAGCTCGTGCGCCGTGGTTTGTCGAATCAACAACCGAATAGAGGATAGAAGAATATGAGTATAAAAACAGTACGTCAGTTGGCAGAAACCGTCAAAATTCCATTAGATCGATTGTTAGTACAATTGAAAGAAGCGGGCTTAACCGCCTCGACCCCAGAATCCGAAGTGAATGACGCAGAACAGTCAAAATTGCTCGCACATTTGCGTCAGCGTAACGGTAAAGCAACATCCGAAAATGAAAATGCACCGAATCGTGTGGTGTTAAATCGTCGCAAAGTGAGCGAATTAAAACAATCTAATACGCCAGGAACTTCGACGAAAAGCATTAGTGTTGAAGTACGTAAACAAAAAACGTATATCAAACGCGAACCACGAATCGCTGAAAATGGATCGCTTGCGCCAGTTATCGCAACATCTAATCAATCTGTTGGCGAAAAAACAGCGGTCGTTGCCGCGTCTAAAAATGTAGAAGTGAATGCGGCTCAAACCACTGCGTCTAACGCTGATAACGTGGCTTTTGAATTGTCACCGGAAACAATCAAAGCGCAAGAAGTGGAAGCCGCGCGTAAAAGCCAAATGGAAAAAGATCAGCGTTTGGAAGATTCGATTAACCGAAATGCGGACAAAGTTCGTCAGCAAGCAGCCGCCAAACAACAAGCGGCAGCGAACGCATTAAAGCAGCAAAATAGACCGCAAACGACGGGGGCAAGACCGGCTCAAACCGGTGCGAAACCACCACAAAATGGCACGAGACCGCCACAAACTGGCGCGAGACCTCCGCAAACTGGCGCGAGACCTCCGCAAACGGGTGCGAAACCGCCACAAACTGGTGCAACACCACCTCAACCGGCTGCCAAAACGCAAGAAGAAAATCGCACCCGTCGTCCGGCTAAACCAGCGGGCGGTAACTCGTCCTACACAGGTAAAGACGCGAAACGTAACAACAAGAAAAAAACGGGCAAGCAACCTGCTCAACGTAATATCATTCAAAATGACGGCAAACATCAGTTTGAAATGCCCGTTGCACAAATGGTTTACGAAGTGACCGTTCCTGAGATGATTATCGTCGCTGAATTGGCAAACAAAATGAATGTCAAAGCGGCATTAGTCATTAAGCATTTAATGAAACTTGGCATTATGGCGACCATTAACCAAAGCATCGATCAAGATACGGCGGCGATTTTAGTGGAAGACATGGGACACACCGTCATTATGCAAAGCGACGATGATTTCGAAAAAGAAATGCTCGCTGAAGTGACCGAAGACGAAAATTATCCGGAATTACCGCGTGCGCCGATTGTCACCATTATGGGACACGTTGATCACGGTAAAACGACGTTACTCGATTATATTCGTAAAACGCGCGTCGCGGCAGGAGAAGCGGGTGGGATTACGCAACACATTGGAGCGTACCAAGTGAAAACCGATCACGGTTCGGTTACATTTTTAGATACACCTGGTCACGCAGCATTTACTGCCATGCGTGCACGAGGCGCGGATGTGACGGACGTAGTTATTATTGTGGTCGCAGCCGATGATGGTGTGATGCCGCAAACTAAAGAAGCGGTTGAACACGCCAGAGCCGCCAAAGTGCCGATTATTATCGCCATGAACAAAATGGACAAACCTGGCGCGAATCCTGACAAAGTGATGCAAGAATTGTCGGTGTTGAACGTGTTGGCGGAAGAATGGGGCGGCGATGTGCAATTCCTGAAAATTTCCGCAAAAACCGGCGAAGGCGTAGACGAGTTAATCGAATCGTTGATTGTTCAAACTGAAATTTTAGAGTTGAAAGCTCCGATTCAAGGCGCGTCGTCTGGGATTGTCATCGAATCCCGTTTGGATCGTGGACGCGGCGTAGTGGCAACGGTACTGGTTCAACGCGGCACATTAGAAAGTGGACAAATGGTTTTATGCGGACATGAATATGGGCGCGTTCGGGCGATGTTTAATGAACTCGGTAAAACTATTAAAACCGCTGGGCCGTGTGAACCGGTTGAAATTTTAGGATTATCAAGTACACCGAACGCGGGCGACGAATTCTTAGTCGTACAAAACGAACGTGTCGCCAAAGAATTAGCGAAACATCGCGAAGACAGAAAACGTTTTACCCGCCATGCCGCGCAACAAGCCTCAAAATTGGATGAGGTCTTCGCAAAAATGACTTCGGGCGAAATCTCGACGTTGAATTTGGTCTTGAAAACCGACGTACAAGGCAGTTTAGAAGCGTTACGCAGTTCGTTAATTGAATTGTCGAATGACGAAGTTGAAGTGAAAGTGGTTTACGGTGGCGTGGGCGGCATTAACGAAGGCGATGTGAATTTAGCCTTAGCTTCAGGCGCAATCTTGATGGGCTTCAACGTCCGTGCTGACGCGACTTCGCGTCGAATGATTGAAGAACGAGGCGTAGATTTACATTATTACAGCATCATTTATGAAGCCATCGACGAAGTTAAAAAATCGATTAGCGGCATGTTGGCTCCAGAAATCAAAGAAAATATCGTTGGTTTGGCACAAGTTCGCGAAGTCTTTACGTCACCGAAAATGGGCGCGATTGCCGGTTGTATGGTGTTGGACGGTTTCGTTAAACGTAATTTACCGATTCGGGTCTTACGCGAAAACGTGGTGATTTACGAAGGTCAATTGGAATCGTTACGTCGTTACAAAGACGATATTGCCGAAGTTAAAATGGGCATGGAATGCGGTATTGGCGTGAAAAATTACAACGACGTTCGCGCAGGCGATCAAATTGAAGTATTTGAACGCATCGAAGTCAGACGGGAATTGTAATGGCGAGAGAATTTGCTCGGCACACACGAGTATCTTCACAAATGCAAAAAGAGTTGTCGTTAATTTTACAGCGTGAAATTAGCGACCCTCGAATTGGTTTTGTGACGATTAACGAAGTGATTGTGACCAAAGATTTAGCGGTGGCGAAGATTTATATCACCGTTTTGAATACCGACGATGCGGGTAAAAGAGCCAGCACGAAAGCCATGAATGCAATATCACCAATGATTCGACATGCTTTGGCGAAACGAATGCGATTACGGCATATTTCGGAATTACGTTTTTATTACGATGATTCATTTGATACCGGAATGCGCGTGGCGGAATTATTGAATGAAGTGTCGGACGATTTGGTTGATTAAACATAACATTGGAACAAAACAATGACCAAAAAACAAAACGGTTTTACGTTAGTTGAACTCATGATTGCGATGGCGATTGCGGGAATTTTGACCAGCGTGGCGTATCCAAGTTATGTGACCTATGTTCAAAAAGCCAAACGCTCTGAAGCACAAGCGGCGTTGGTTTCGATGGCGACAGCAATGGAACAGTGGCGAGTTGAAAATAATAACAATTACGGTGATGGAACAGATTCTATTTTTGCGACACAGGTTCCAACTGATGGCGCGGGAACCAAAACTTATTCGTTGACTTTTACAACTACGGTTTCTGCATCTGATCCGACAAAGTACGATAAATATACACTTACTGCAACGCCTGTTACACCTCAGGATGCGGATATTTGTGGCGTACTGACATTAAAATCAACAGGTGAAAAAGGGGCTAATAACGTATCACCAGATACTGCCGGTTGCTGGTAATAGCACATAAAAGCACGAAATCGTTGACTTTAATAAGTTCGCTCTATAAAATCACGACAGCTCGAAATAGATTTACCGTTATGCTTATCTCTACGAAGTTTAGTTGTACTGCTCGTCCTGCTTAAACCATGAAGTAATCTTTAATTTCACAGCTCCACCCCCGAAAGGGATTTACATTTCAAATTTTTAAAAGGCTACAACAATGGCAACAGGTACAGTTAAGTGGTTCAACGCTGAAAAAGGTTTCGGTTTCATTCAACAAGAAAGTGGTCCAGATGTATTCGTTCACTTTCGTAACATCGCTGGATCAGGCTTCAAATCATTAGATGAAGGACAAAAAGTCCAATTCACAGTGACTCAAGGTCAAAAAGGTCCACAAGCTGAAGACGTTACTTTAGTCTAAATCTTGTAAGATGACAAAGCCGCTCAATCGTAAGACTGAGCGGCTTTTTTGTACCTGCAAAAAATTAAAAATTACCCACCGCTCGTTTTATTCGCAAACCCGCTAACGCAAAATCATAATTCGCATTGTTCAAATTATTATGCGTTATCGTTCGTAAATCTTCCGCCTGAATTACTTCGGTATGCGTCGCTAAACCTTGTTGATAGCGGCCTGTCGTGACTTTTAAATTTTCGTCCGCTTGCACAATCGTCTGTTTCGCCACCTGCAAACGTTGTTGCGTTTCTTGGCTATCCAACCACGCTTGCCGAATCTGTAACAAAATTTGTCCCGACAATTCCTCGTGCTGTTCTTTTAACGCCAACGCTTGTTTTTCCAACGCCTCACCTTTGTGATTTGTGCTGCCATCGTACAATTTCCAATCCACGCCCACATTCGCTTGCCACAAACCTTCGTACGCCTGATAGCGACTTTGTTGATATTGATAACCGCCATTCAACGCAACTTGTGGCATCAAACCCGCTTTCATTGCCTTCGTTTGTTCGTGCAAACTTTCGATTTGTTCATTCAAAACGACCAATTCAGGACGTTGAGTTAACGCACTTTGATTTAAATTTTCCAACGTTGTTTTGGGCAATTCAGGAACGTGTTTGGCGAGTTCCACTTTCGCTGTCAAAGGGCGCGTCAGCAATTGGTTGTAACGCGCTTTGGCATTGTCATAAACATTCGCCGCTTGTAACAAAAGTTGTTTCGCGTTCAATAATTCAACGTCCGCCGCCAACACATCATTTTTCGCTACAACGCCTTGTTCAAACAAATTTTTCACATCTTTTTGATGACTTTCTAAACTGTGAATATGACTTTGGGCGACTTGCACCGCGTCTTCCAAACGCAAAACGGCAATATAACTGTCCGCCACCTGCATTTTCAAATTCAACGCGGCAACGTGTTCACTCGCTTGCGTCGCGTCCAACGTAGCTTGCGCGGCATTGATGTTGTGAGTAATTTTTCCACTGGTGTAAATCGGCAACGTCGCCATCGCCTGCGCTTTCACGCTGCCCATTTGTTGCATCGCGAATTGTGCCGCCTTCCCTTCAATACTTGTTTTCGCAGAAGGTGTTTCGTTATATTGCGTGTAACCCGTTCCCACATTTAAATCAGGTAGATTCTGCCCTTCCGCCGCTTGTAATTGTGCTTTTGAAACGTCGGTATTCGCTTGCGCGGCTTTGATTTGATGATTGCTATTTAATGCTGCCGTCCACGCATCGTTTAAGTTTTCGGCGTGAACGTTGAGCGGAAATAATAAACAGAAAGCGAAGGAAAATTTTAAATGTGTCATTAGATTGAAATTGGCGTAAGTGCGTTGCGGATTCGGTTAGAATAAAGCAAATTCAACCTCAGCGGCAGATTTATGAAGCGTTTTCTTACTTATTTAATTTTAATTTCAATTTTAGCGGGTGCGAGTTGGTCTGGTTTTTCGTGGTTTGAAGAACGCCAACATTACGAAAGCACCGACAACGCCTATTTAAAAACCAACAGCGTTTTGATTACGCCAAAAGTGTCGGGTTACATTACCGATTTACGAATTGACGATAATCAAACCGTCAAAAAAGGCGAAATTGTCGCTGTGATTGATGACCGCGATTATCAAGCCAAACTGGAATTTGCTCAGGCGCAAGTGATTGAAGCGCAAGCGCATATTCAACGGGTTCGCGCCACAAAAAATACGCAACACGCTAATATCGCCAGCGCAGATGCAGCGGTTTCGGTGGTGCAAGCGAAACGCCACCACATTACGCAAGATTTGGAACGCTTCACGGCGTTAATCGAACGCGGTTCTGCCCCGCAACAAATACTCGATAAAATGCACGCCGAATCGAAACAAGCCGCTGCCGAATTGCGCGGTTCACAAGCCGCCGTTTCCGCGCAACAAAAACAACTGACCAGTTTTGACAGCGAAATTTCCGAAGCCGAAGCGCGGGTTAAACAAATGCAAGCGCAAGTTTCGTTGGCAAAAATTGATTTGGACAACACCAAAATTCGTGCGCCGTTTGACGGCGTAATTGGACATCGTGGCGTACAAATTGGCGCGTATGTTGAAGCAGGAACAAACTTGGCGTATTTGCTCGAAACGCAAAAAATATGGGCAGAAGCGAATTTCAAAGAAACGCAAATCGAAAATATGAAAGTTGGTCAGCCCGTCAAAATTCACGTTGATGCCTATCCAAACATCAATTTCACTGGAAAAGTGGACAGTTTCGCGCCAGCCAGCGGTTCAGAATTTAGTATTTTGCCAGCGGAAAATGCGACGGGAAATTTCACCAAAATCGTGCGTCGTGTCCCCGTGAAAATCGTTTTTGATGCGAACGAAAATACCGCATTATTAAAATCGGGCTTTTCTGTCAACGTGAAAGTGCAAGTGAAACCGCTATGACCGCCGCCGTCAATGAAAGAGGCGAACGGATTTTAACGACGGGCGAATGGATTGGCTTTTTCAGCATGGCGATTGGCGTGTTTATGGCGGTGTTGGACATTCAAATTGTTGCCAGTTCGTTACAAGAAATTCAAGCGGGTTTGTCCGCGACGCAAGATGAAATTGCCTGGGTGCAAACGTCGTATTTAATCGCCGAAGTTATTGTTATTCCGTTATCGGGTTGGCTCGGACGGGTTTTTTCGACGCGCTATTTATACGTTTTATCGGCTGGCGGTTTTACCTTAGCGAGTTTGGCGTGTGCGTTTGCGTGGAATTTACCGTCGATGATTGTGTTTCGCTGCATTCAAGGATTTTTCGGTGGCGCGATGATTCCGATGACCTTCACGATTATTTTCATTTTGTTCCCGCCGCGATTGCAACCGACGATGAGTATTGTGTTGGGTTTAATTGTCACAATGGCTCCGACAATTGGCCCTGTTTTGGGCGGTTATCTGACCGATTCCTACAGTTGGCACACACTGTTTTTAATCAACATTATTCCTGGTTTTATCGTTTGTTTTATGGTGTTTAACTTTCTCGACATCGACAAACCTGATTGGGCGTTGCTGAAAAAAATCGATTTTATCGGGATTGCGTTGATTGCGATTTGTTTGGGCAGTATGCAAGTGGTGTTGGAAGAAGGCGCACGCGATCAATGGTTTGAAGATGATTTGATTTTGATATTGACGGTTGTGGCGGTATTGAGCGGCGCGGCGATGTTCTGGTGGGAATTGGTTAATCCGCACCCGATTATTGATTTGTATGCGTTTAAAAATCGGAATTTCGCGGTTGGCTGCGCGTTCAGTTTTGTTTTAGGCATTGGACTTTACACGATTATTTATTTAACGCCGATTTATTTGGGCAGCGTGAAGGGTTTGAACAGTTTGCAAATTGGCTATTATTTGATGGTCGTCGGGCTGTTTCAATTGGTGTCGGCATTTATTGCGGGGCCGCTCGAAAAGAAAATGGATTTGCGTTTAATGCTGTGTTTGGGCATGAGTTTATTTGGTTTAGGATCGTGGCTGAACGGTGAATTAACGGCAGAATCGGGTTATTGGGAATTTTTTATTCCGCAAGCGATTCGCGGCAGCGCGTTGATGTTGTGTTTTTTGCCGATTAACACGTTGACGCTGGGTTTATTGCCGATGGACGAAGTGAAAAACGCCAGCGGTTTGTATAATTTAATGCGGAATTTAGGCGGCGCGATTGGTTTGGCGGTGGCGAATACGTTGATGTTGACGTTAAATAAAAGTCATTATGCTGTGTTGCGGGAATCGATTAGTGCGACGGATGAAATCGGGCAACATTTAACGCAACAAAATTTGGCGCGTTTGACAAGTTTAGCGTGGCGCGAAGCCGAAGTGATGACATTTAATAATCTATTTCAAATTATCGCTTTCATCTTTTTATCAGCATTATTGCTTGCCCCGCTTTTACGAAAAGTCGGTGCGGAGAAAGCGGCATCGTTACCAATGGATTGATTCCGACGTGCTTTATTTTTTGTTCATTTCAACCAGCAAAAGGTGGATTGCAACCATTCTAAAATGATAATTTTGAAACGGGCAAAAAAATTCCCTTATTTATCGGATGGATAAGTATTTTCGGCGTAACTGGTTTGATAATTGCGTTAATCATGCCACTACGAAAATTTAATTTAGGAAAAAAGCATGTATCAATATAAAAGCTCAATTTTAACCTTTTCAATTTTATTAACCGCAGCAACATCGCTTACCAGTTTTGAAGCAAGTGCCTTACCGAGTTTCACCCGTCAAACTGGCGCGGCGTGTAGTCAATGTCACACGCAATCATTTGGCCCGAATTTAACACCGTTTGGACGTGATTTTAAATTGGGTGGTTATACGATGAGCAACGGCAAAGATTCTAAAATCCCCGCCGTTAGCGCATTAGTTTCTGGTTCATTTACCAATACTAACAAAGACCAAGACCCCGCCAATATCCCCGCAGGCTACAACAAAAACAACAATTTCACCTTTGACAGTGTTGATGCGTTTTATGCCGGAAAAATTTATGGCAAAGTTGGTGCATTTGCTCAATTAAATTATGACGGTGTTTCAAAAGCCGTTGCAATCGACAATACCGATATTCGTTTTGCCGATAATATGGATATTATGGATACGCCGGTTACTTACGGTATTTCAGTGAATAATACGCCAACCGTTCAAGATTTATGGAACACCACCGCATGGGGTTTTCCGTATAACGGTAGCGCATTACAACCTGGTGCGGGAACAAGCGCGTTGGTTGATGGTGGACTTGCCGCACAAGTAGGTGGCGCGACGGCTTACACCATGATTGATAATTTATTGTATTTAGAAGCAGGCGGTTATACGAGTTTATCGAATGGCATTCAAAAAGGCATTGGCATTCCAACGGGTGATAGATTGGAAATCGACGGTGCCGCACCTTATTGGCGAATGGCGTTGCAAAAAGATTGGAAAGGTCACTTTTTAGCGGTCGGTCATTACGGAATGATAGCAAATGTGTTCCCAAGTCGTGATAAAAGTGTAGGCGCAAGTGATCGTTATACCGATATTGCATTCGACGCGACCTATCAATATATGGCGAATCCAAAACATATTTTTGAAGTCAAAACGACCTACATTTACGAAGATCAAAAATTGTCTTATTCGCGCCTGACTAACGAATTAAATCCCAATGCGAAATCCTATTTGAACACGTTTAAATTCAATACTTCTTACACCTTTGATCAAACTTATGGCGTAACGTTTGGTTATAACAATGTGAAAGGTTCAAACGTTTCGACATTAAATACAGCCGATGACGGAACGACTTTTTACGATATTGGCAAACCAAACAGCGATTATTACACCGCCGAATTGGTTTATATTCCCTTTGGCAAAAGCGGTTCTTATCTCGCACCGTGGTTGAATTTGCGGACGAGTTTGCAATATATTGGTTTTGCAAAAGTGAACGGTTCGACGCAAAAAGTTTCGGATAACAACACATTTATGATTAACGGAATGTTGGCGTTTTAATTTCGACTGATATTTATTTTATATTCAAGGCGTTCAAAATTCACTTTTGAACGCCTTTCTTTTTTAAGGATGACCGATTATGGCTGACAATACTTACATACGATTCAAAGATATTTCAATTAGCGAACGCATTTTAAACACCGTTTTTTTGTTGACGATTGGCTTGGGATATTTAGCCGCGTTGGCAAATATGTATTACACGCATCAAGGTTTGGATGGAAAAGCGGGGCTTTCGGTGGAGGACGTGGTGATTAGTTATTACGGTTCGTCCACGCAAACCCGTTTGGGAACAGCGGTAAAAGGCATTATGGCTCCGAATCTAAAAATCAAAAGTGATCAAGATGTGATTTTGAAATGGATTCACGCTGGCGCGGATGAAGAAGGTTATAACCAAAACATTGCGCCAATTTTGAATCGCGATTGCATTATGTGTCACACGCCGAGCATCAATCCCTCGTTACCGAATTTAACGAATTACGCGGGTGTTTCTGAAGTTTCACACGCTGGAGGTGCGACCATTCCAACGTTGATTCGCATCTCACATATTCATTTATTTGGGATTGCGTTCATTTTGTTTTTTATCGGCAAGATTTTTCTACTTTGTGAAATCAATGTTTACGTTAAACGTGTTGCGATGGTGGTTCCGTTCGCCGCGATGTTGCTGGATGTCGTGTCGTGGTTCATCACCAAAACGATTCCAGGGTTTGCTTATGTGGTGATTTTGAGTGGCGCGTTGATGGGCATTTCGATGGGCTTACAAATTCTGTTGAGCA
>SESD01001946.1_pt1 | contig 10815 bp, 7 predicted proteins | sample 3171411 | NCBI WGS metagenome assembly SESD01 (sample SAMN06051880, study PRJNA518727) | freshwater metagenome | biome: subpolar coniferous forest; feature: holomictic lake; material: water; isolation source: holomictic Lake 442, 16.5 m depth | place: Canada: near Kenora, Ontario | collected...
GCCAGATCTTCCTACAAAAGGCCTGCCTGTGGCATCCTCTTCTGCTCCAGGGGCCTCTCCGATAACGACCAGATGAGCTGAAGGATGGCCCTCACCAAAAACAAGATTTTTTCTTGTGCCTGCAAGTATGCATTTGTCGCACTCCTTAGCGGTATTAAACAGGAGTTCCAGATCTGTAGATAAAGAATTCACATTTTTCTCTACAGGTGCATGCTGTTCGTGTTCGTCGAATAGAAGAGGTTGCATGAAACAATTACACTTATTCAGAGGTTAATTTCCAACTTTGAGCGAAAGTTTTTCCAGGGCGTCAAGGAGTTTGCCAGCAGCCGCATCCTTTGTCAGCAGAGGGAGCTCAGTGGTTAATCCCCCAGTTTCAATCAGGGTAAGAATATTGGTATCGACTTCGAAACCCGATGTTTTACGGTCAAAAAAATTGAAAGCAATCAGGTCAAGATTTTTGGCAACCAATTTTTTCCGGGCATTGTCCAGGCCTGTTTTGGTTTCAAGCGCAAACCCTGCCGCGAGCTGGCCTGGAGCTTTCTGAATTCCAAACTCGGCAAGAATATCGGGATTTTTTTCGAGGGTAAGCTCAATCTTTTCATCATCCTTTTTTAGTTTCCCTTCGTAGTATGCTGCCGGGCGGTAATCGGAAACGGCCGCTGCGCAGATAAAAATATTGCAGCTTTTAAAATGGCTTTTGGCTGCGGCGAGCATTTCGGCAGCGCTTTCAACATCAAGACGATCTACCCCGAAAGGTGTCTTAAGATGAACTGGTCCGGTAATGAGCGTGACTTTTGCTCCGCGTTTTGCCGCAGCGCGGGCGAGGGCAAAACCCATTTTTCCGGAAGAGTAGTTGGAGATGAAACGGACGCCATCAATTTTTTCTCGTGTTGGCCCTGCCGTAATGACCACCGATTTGTCACTAAGCGGAGAGGGTTCAGCAGCGTCCTGGAATCTCTTTTCAAGGGAGGCGACGATAGATTCCGGTTCCGGCATTCTCCCGAGCCCGCATTGCCCCGAAGCAAGCTCTCCGCTTTCAGGGCTGATTAAATGACACCCCTGGCTGGCAAGGGTTTCTATATTTCTTTGGACAGATGGCGACAAATACATCTGGCCGTCCATGGCAGGAAATATCAATACCGGTTTTCCAGGGCGAAGGGTGATAAAGCAGGCAGTAAGCATGTCGTCGCAAAGGCCTGCACTGAGCTTGGCGATGGTATTGGCAGTAGCCGGGGCAATAACGAAAGCATCAGCCCATTCACCAAGAGAAATATGGCTTGTAAAATCAGTGCCATTGGTCTGTGTTGCGGGAAAGATAGTGGAGTACACCTGTTCTCCAGAAACGGTTGCAAGTGCGAGTTCACTGACAAAATGGGCTCCAGCCTCTGTAAGTACCACTTTGATGTTTGCCCCTCTTTTTTTTAAGAGCCTCACCAACTGCGGTGTTTTATAGGCAGCAATGCCGCCGCAGATGCCGATAATGATATTTTTTCCTCTCAACATGCTATTTCAATGTTTATTGCAGAATGAATCTGCCCGCAATTTACAAAAACAGCAAGGATTTATTGCTTCTTGTCGGATGAAGGGACAAGGCGTTTCCATAACTCATCCCAGGTGTGGAAACGCTCTTTGTAAGCGAGGCTGATGCCCCATGTTTCTGCAGGTTTTTGCAGATTGGAGCTTGTTGTTGTACCTCCATTTTGCCCGAACGAACGGAATGCTTCAAGGTAGACTTTCGGAGTAATCCTGTATTCAATTTTCTGAGCAGTGCCGTAATAATCGGAGAAAGTTGTTCCACTGATGGAGGGAGAGCTTCCTGTACCAATAAAGCGGATTTTTCCATCAGTACCTGGAACCCTGAGTGCAAAGTAAAGGTCAAGTCCGCCGAGGGCTCCACGGTTATCCATCCCCACATTGACATTGAAGCTTTCCAGTCCGCCGAAATCCTGAATTACCTTTGAAATTCTGGATGAAAGAATGCCGGTTCCTGCAGAAAAGCCTACGCTTGAAACGGCAATGTTTCCGGTTTGTCCGGTACTTCCTGGTTTGGCATACCATTGTTTGGAAAGCAGCATGGAGATGACATTCAGTTCTGCATTAGGGTCTATCTGACTTGATTGTCCGCCAATCATGTTAGCCGATGCGTAGGGTTGTGTCTGTTCATTCAGGTAATAGCCCATGGAAACCTGTGGGTCGTTAAGCGTACCTGTCATGGCAAGGAGCAAGTTTACATTATCGCGCTCCCCGGTTTGCTGGCTTGAAGCGCTCACATACTTGCTTCCGTAAAGATTTTCTATAGCACCGCTTCGTATGTCAACATTGTTCCAGGTAATTTTCCCGCCATTTTGCATGTCAAAGTTTGAGTTTGAAAAGTTGTATTTGCCTCCAATGATGTTTACTGAGCCGAACAGGCTGTATTGCTGATTGTTTTTATCGATAATCAGGGCGAGGTTGTTGATTGATGTTTCAAGTTGTTCGCCTCTGTTGCGGTCAAAAATCATTGTATACTTGAGTGGTTCAATACTGCTGAGTCTCAGTTTTTTTATTTGCAGAATATCAATCAGTGAATGATAAAATTCGGTCGTTTTTGCAGGAATTACCCTGTTTTCGGACTCGACAGTATTCGCAGGATGGTAACGAGAGGTAAATTCTATAAATTTGTCGATGCCCACATATTTTGTGCTTTCATTTGCTCCCGATCGGTAGAGAGAGAAGTCGGCAGCATCAATGCGCAGTTCCCCTTCAATAACCGGCGCGGAAAGATTGCCGTGAACAAGAATGTTATTGGTTGTGCCGGTAATGCTCCCAAACGATGTTTCATCCTGCATGTCATTTTTGTTAAACAAGAGGAGCTTGTCAAACTTTCCTGCAAGGTCGAGTTCCGTTGGTTTCAGTTTTTCAAGCCTCACGACTCCATTTATTCGCCCATTTCCATTAAGGTTATCACTGATGGTCACATCTCGCAATTCAAGAGCTTTCGCCGTGATATGGACTTCACCATTAAGCCGGTAAGAGACCTGAGTGGGCTCTATTTTAATTTTGGTATTATGCAGAGTTGCTGAAAGATAAATATCCGGGTTTGGCGTTTTGCCTTCTATCTGGAGCCTTATCGGGATAATGCCTTCAACTGATGCAAATAAAGGGCTCAGGTATTCAAGAAACTGGGCTGAAAGATTATCTGAACGGAATGAGGCGCTGATAGCCTGCTGTTCTGTGGTATGAAACTGCAGTGGATAGTAGCTGAGTACAAGAGGAATGGTTCCATTTCCTTCAATCGTATTTAAAACTGAATCAGCTCTTTTCGCCATGTTGGCTGGCATTTGGGTGTTGCCATGCACTTCAAAGCGAAGCTGATTTCCTAAGTGGAGAGCATTTCCTTGCAGGGGTCCTATTGCGACATTGTCATAACGGATGTTCACTCCAGTTATGTTGAGCGAGCTTGTTTTTGAGCCTGGAGCTCCGCTGACGGTCAGGGAGGCATTGATGGTTCCGGCAAGCTTGTCAAGAGAAGATGCGTACGCAAAGGGTGTGAGTTCATTGAGTTCAATATTGGACAAGGTGCATTGAAAACTGCCCGGTTGGGAGTTGCTTAGCTCACCGTCGAATATCGCCTGCTGCATACCTTTTGCTATGGTAAAATGGTTGAAGCTTGCAGCTGTTTTGCTCAGCATGATATGTGAGTTGTCAATGGTCTTCCATATTCCGGTATCCTCCTTCAGCGACAGGTTGTCAATGGAGAGGTCATAGCTGCTTTCACTTTTTGCGACTGAGAATTTTGCCGACATGCTTTGCGCAGGAGTGGGTATGGCAACGTCGAAGGTGGCTTCAAGTCGGGATGGAGTATAGAGAGTCGAAAAAATTGCATTACCTGTTTTTTTGCCTGAAAGGGATATGGAAGAAGCCTTTCCGTTTACCGATGCTGCCGAAGTGCCACTGGAACTACATCTTATTTCAGCTTTCACGAAGAGATTGTCAAGAAAAAAATTGTCATGGAACCGCAAGTTGGCAAGGTTGATTGCCGAGTTGATAGAACATTCTCCATTAAGGTACTCAGCTCGCCCATCAGCGCTTCCCTGCAGGGTAAGGTGCTGTACAGGCAAAAGCTGTGCCATTAGAGATATATCCTTGACTGCAATATGGTAGTTGACCGTGAAAGGCTTTTTGAGTGAATTTTCAGCAATGGCAGGAGCCTGAAGGTTGGTGTGCCAAATATTCTGTGCGGTTATTTCTCGTGAAATGCCTGAAGTCGCAAGTTTGCCAAGCGAAATCAGGTCGTCAAACGAATAATTCCCTTCAGCAAAAATATCCAGAAAATCACTCTTCAAGTTTACTTTCGAGGTGCCACTGTTCTGTATAATTTCGACGGATACTTTTGAGTGTTCTTTTAGCTCGATATTGTTGATTGTAGAGGCAGAAAATTGCATAATGCCAGCGAAATTAACTGTTCCTGCCTGAAATCCTGATCCCTGCATGGAGAAGAATCCGTTCAGATCAGTTGTAAACTCTCTTGAATCAAGGATTTTAGAAATATCAACCATAGATGCTTTCCCTGATGCGCTATAATGGGGCGATTCATTCCCCCAGTCGATCTTGCTGTCGAAAGCGAAACTTGTCAAATTGTTTTTCAGAAACAGGGCACTATTCAGTATCCTGTTTTCATAATTCAGCGAGATAGTGCCCTCCTTTACAGGCTGATTCTGCCAGTAAGAATCAGTCAGCTTCATCTGAAGTTGTAGCTGACGCAGCTCCTTGTTACTCGCCTTTACTTCAAAACTGCCTGTGGCGTTGACAAGTCCTTTCCTTCTCTCTGAATTCATGAACAGGTGTGGCTTGAAACCTTTCAGCACCATGGTGCCCCTGGATGTGAGTTGCCCTGATTTTTCCATCGAAGTTTCAGCACTCAGGGAGGCCTCTCCAGCAGCCGAGAGTGTTGATATATCTGTTTTAACGGTATTCAGGGTACCCTTTGCACTGCCGAAAAAAGTTATGTCGCCACTATTCCGGGCAAATTTTTTCAGCGCACTCTCTTTAAGAAGAGATTCTATCAACGGCGCAGAGATTTTTGAACTGTCACATTTCAGGCTAAAAGCACAGGCATTTTTGTTCTGCAGATTAAATAAATGCCCTCTTACCGCTATTTTACTTGTGAGGTTAGTCAAAAGTGCGTCAATGATTTCTAAATTGTCTTTTTTTCCTCTGGCATTGCCTTTCAACGTGTAGATGCCGTGGGGGACAATGAGCGCCGGATAGAAGAGCTTCAGGTCGTCGCTATCAAGGGCAAGCTCCTGAAGATTCAGAAAGGAGGTGCTGAGGGCAAGTCCTTTTTGCCGTTGCCGTGAAAAAATATTGAAGTGGTCAATGGTGGCAGAAAGTTCAGCGTGACTTTTATTGCTTGCTGCTTTCAGGACAAGCACCTCAGAGCGGGTTTCAGAAAAAAGAAATTGTCCGGAAGCATCCTTTAAAAAGAAGTTGAGCTTGGGAATTTCGAAGCGCAGTTGCTCCAGTTTACCTTTAAGCAGTTTTTTACTAACAGTCAATTCTGAGAAGTCAAAATTAATATCCTTGAGGGCAACATGTCCGTTGTCTTGATGTTCTGGTTTCCCAGAGAAAGATATGTAGCTGTTGGTAATCTGCAGGGTTTTACAGAAAAAATATTTAGGCGATTTTGTTGAATCGGGTTCTCTGGAGGTGAAAACACGGACAAGATTTATCTTGCCGTCAGGTTGTTCAATAATCCTTGCGCCGAGCGAATCGATTGAAAGGCACCGCAGATATATATTTTTGAAGTCTGGCTGAAGGAGCGAGAGGAAGTTGAGTCTCAATGAGATAGTACGAGCTTCAAGTGCGGGTGTTTTTTCCCCAATTGCATAAATACGGGGATTAATCAAGGTGACATTGTTCGGAAATTCCAGGTGAAGCGCATGCACCTCAAGCCGACCGAAAAATTTTTTCTCAAAAAGGTTGATGGCCCGATCCTTAGCCAAATGGTCAAGCACCCCGCTGTTCAGCACAATCAGGGAGACTGCCGACAGCAAAAGCATGACTGCTGAAAAAGCGGCAAGTAGTTTTAGCGTATACCGTTTAATCCGTTCCACTGCAGCTCGATGATGGAGAGTAAAGCTGAACGACTTTGTTTATGATATCACTTGTTGAACGCCCTTCAAGCAAGGGTACGGTTAACACTTCTCCGCCATGTGCCAGAACAGCCTGTGCTCCGGCAATACGCTCGACCTCCCAGTCTGCTCCCTTGACCAGAATATCTGGCAATAAGCTTCCGATAAGCTCTTCAGGAGTATCTTCATCGAAAAAAGTGACTGCATCGACATCTTGTAGTGCACAGAGTACTGCGGCTCGGTCCATTTCACAGCAGATTGGTCGGTTTATGCCTTTCAGACGACGTACCGACGCGTCGCTGTTCAGCCCGATCAGAAGTATATCGCCAAGTTTTTTTGCCGCCGCCAGGTATTCAACATGTCCTGCATGCAGGATATCGAAACAGCCGTTTGAAAAGACAACTTTTTTTCCTGAGGCCTGCCATGTTCGAACTTTTTCAAGAGCTCCTTGTCGGCTTACCAGTTTGCAGGACGCGGTCACAGTGCGCATAGCATTGATTTTTTGCGAGGATAGTTGCGCTAACTTGACAAAAGATAAATATCTGATATATTGCCGCAATTTAGCGTATACTCTTCGATTGTCCGCATAGTAAAATTGAGGCTAATTCCATGAAACGAGGCTGGGAAGAGGATGACCGAATTATTGACCGGGTGTTTTATGCTATTATTATGGCACTTGGTCTGCTGGTCAGAAGCATCGGGCGCAAGAATTCGACAGTAATAGCCTGTTTTCTTGGCGATTTTAGCTATCACATTCTTAAAATACGGCGGCAGCTTGTGACCGAGAATCTTGCCTGCACCTTTCCTCAAAAAAGTGCATCTGAAATTGATGCCATTGCTCGCCAGGTATATCGTAACCAGGCAGAGAATGTTATTGAAATGCTTCGCCTTCCCACGATCAAAAAAGCAGAAGATGCCGCACAGCTGATTGATGTTGATGGTCGTGATGTTCTTGCAAAGACTCGCGACCGAAAAAAGGGGGGGGTACTGGTTTCGGCGCATTTTGGAAACTGGGAATTGCTTGGAATGGCTGCCGGATTATTAATGCATCCCCTGACGCTTGTGGTAAGGCCTATGAAAAATCATGCAATTGACTCCATGATCAATGATTGGAGAACAATGCATGGGAACAGGATCATTTATGACGCACAAGCGCTTCGTGAGGGATTGAGGGCACTTCACAACGGAGAGATTTTAACCATTCTTGGTGACCAGTCTGGAGGATCCTTTTTTACTGAATTTTTGGGTCGTCGCACAACTGTGTTTCTTGGGCCTGCCTATTTTGCTCTTAAAGCAGAAGTTCCACTTTTCGTTGCTATGTGTCGCCGAACCGGTGATGGCCGCTATATCGTAGAGTGTGAAGAAATTGACATGACTGGCCTGGGAACAGCAAAGGCCGATGTTGAAGAGCTTGCGCGACGCTACACTCGAATGTTTGAACATTTTATCTATCAATACCCTGAAGAGTGGTTCTGGCTGCATAATCGATGGAAAAACGGCGGAGAGGGGTAAACTGATGGGTAGCATATATTATCAAGAGTTAATGGGAAGTTTCTGTGCCGATGGCGAAAGGAATCACCGATACAGCTTCTTGATCCAGTCATGAGCCTATTATTGTCACTATGTCAAATCACCAAGATCGCTACGTTATTGTCATCCCGGTTTTCAACCAGCTCAAGTATACTGTACAGTGTGTGGAAAGTCTTCTCTCCCAGCGTGTCAAACCAGAGGAAATCCTGATTATCGACAACGCCAGCAGTGACGAAACGCCGCTGTGGCTGGAGAAACATTCCGAATTGAAGCGTCTGCACAACAAGGTCAATCTTGGCTGCGGCTGTGCCTGGGCTCAGGGCGTGGTTCTCAGTCCGGATGCCGAATGGATTGTGCTGCTCAACAACGACGTGCTTTCTGGCCCTGATGCCATTAACGCACTGCTGGATGCGGCTGAGCGAGAAAAGTTTGGCGTGGTCAGTCCGGCGCTTCTGGAAGGGGAGAACGACTACAATTTCGAGAATTTCGCTGTGAACTATCAGAAGAGCATGTCCAGTCTGGTTCGCCGGGGGCTGTTCCATGGCGTCTGTTTCGCAGTTCACCGGAGCGTTATTGAGCAAATCGGCTTTCCGGATACAGATCGGCGCTTGGGCGGCTATGAAGATGCTGAGTTCCTTTTCCGGTGCAGGAGAGCGAACGTTCCAGTCGGTATCGTCGGCGATTCAGTCTTCCTTCATTTTGGGTCGATTACCCAGAAAGCGATCAAGCAGAAAACTGGGCAGAAATCCCTCGGAGATCTCAAATATTTTCGCGATCGGGTTGGCTCGAAATGGTTCTCAAGAAAGAAATATAAATTTTTGATGAAGATTGCTTTCAGGAAATGGATAGGTCAAGAGATGGCGAGAACGGGTTTATCACTTCATATGTTACGCAGGGATGGGGAGTGGGAGTTTCGTTGAGGTACAACTGGAGTTCGACATATAGGCCTGTTTCGGTGGGCCGGGAGGACGTAATCCGAGCGCTGGGAATGTGACGCGAGCATAATAAAAATGAAAAAAAGAGCTGCGGTGGTTAGTGCTGGTTGGTTGGGGGATACAATTGCCTGTTCAGCAGCAGCGACATCACTTTTTAAGTGTGGTTACGAGACAACTCTTTTCATACGGTGGCCACAATTAAAACCTATTTTTGATAACGATAACAGATTTACCACAAAACTCTACGGTCGTTTTTTGACATACAAAATTCAGAGACCACTTTTTGGGGTAATGTATGATATTGTGGTACGGGAGCCTGAAAGGTGGAGTTACGAAGAGCCATTTACCTCTGAAATCAGAAGGAGGGCGGGATGTGAGCCGGTTTCAGAGTATGATCTTATGCTTTCGTCAGAACAAATAGCCATGACGAAAGCAATGCGTCCAAAAGCACGACCAGTAATTGCCGTATCGAGGGATATTTATAAAAGAGCTTATCGAAGGGATGTCGACGGGTTGATTGACAAGCTGTTGTGTTTTGCCGATATTCAATGGGTTGGGTTAAACCCGGATCAGGATAGTAAAAAAGGTAAAAATACTTTGTTGACTCATGACGCATCTCTTATCTATAACGCGGATATATTTGTTGGCCCGGAAGGGGGGTTGTTATGGTTAGCGGCTGGTCTTGGGACGCAGTGTGCATATTTTACAGAGCATATAGTCGAGATATCTAAAACCATTAAAACTGGGAATCCATCTTTGGCTTTGGGAAGTAAGAATCATTTTTCTGGATCATTGCATATTGCACTTCCAGCGTATTGCTCAAATGATTTTGTTGTTCAAGCGATATTTAATTTTTTGGAAAGAGCTTCATGTCTTGATAAAAGAAAAGTCTGTAGTTAGTGGCACTCCATAAAGTCTCACATTTTTATGCATTATCACAATTCTGGGCCAAAGCCCATGCTTGAAACCGCTCCGCAACGTATCCTCATCATTGTACAGCGTTCCAACGGTGATGTTTTTCTAAGTTCACCCCTGATCGAAGGGCTTTTTCGGGCCTATGGCAGCCCGCGTATTGATCTTTTGGTCAACAGCGATACTCTGCCGATTGCCCGAACGCTGCCGCATATTGTTGATATTCATCAGTTTTCTTACAATGGTGACGAGAGAGGGCGGGGAACCCAGACTACAGATCTACTTAAAAAGATTGCCCGTCGCTATCATCTGAGCATCAACCTTACGGCGAGCGACCGATCCGTTCTGTTTGCGCTAGTTGCTGGCCGCAAGGCTATAAGTGCGGTGGAGCAAGACAGGAAAAAATCGTGGTGGAAACGCTTGCTGCTTTCGGCATATTATGAGTTTGACTCTAACAGGCACATCATCGAGAACAACACGACAGCTCTTGAGCTGCTGGGCATTGGCTCTGGCAAACCGACGGTTTGTTCGTATTATTCTGAGATGGCGGCCAAAAGCGTCTGCAAGATGCTTAGTGATAGAGGTATCCGTGAATTTATCATCGTTCATCCTGGTGCGCAGTACAACTACAAGGTCTATCCAGAAAAATTCCGCAATGAGCTACTCGAACGGCTTGATAGCCTTGGTGTACCACTGGTTGTTACAGGTTCGAAAAGCGCACTCGATCTGGAGATTAAACGGAAGCTTCCGAAGTTTACCAATGTCCATGATTTTATCGGTTTGACCAGCATGGAGGAACTGATTGCGATCAGTGACCGATCGATTGCCTATATTGGGACAGATACGCTGACCATGCACATTGCCGCGTCGCAGAACCGACGCATTTTTGCTCTTTACGGGCCAACCATTCTCAGTATGTGGTCGCCGTGGTGCAATGAGTTGCGTACGGGTGCCCGTACGAACAGGCCAATGCAGACTTATGGGAATGTCACTATCTTTCAGGCAGATATGCCCTGCGTTGCTTGCGGCAAGGCGGGTTGCGACGACCATCATGGTGCAAGCGAGTGTCTTTATCATATCGATCCTGATGTCATCTTTAACGAAATCAGCGAGTGGCTAACAACATATCGGTAACCATCCTTACCAAAAATTCAGGAGCTTATCTTTTTGAGTGTTTGAGTGCTCTTGAAGCGTTTTCTGAGGTGGTGATTGTCGATAATGGTTCGACTGACGACACCATAGCCATTGCGTCTGGTTTCACGAATGTTACGCTGCACGAGCATTCGTTTATCGGGTTTGGGCCGATGAAGAACATTGCGGTTGAT
>SESD01001947.1_pt1 | contig 10809 bp, 8 predicted proteins | sample 3171411 | NCBI WGS metagenome assembly SESD01 (sample SAMN06051880, study PRJNA518727) | freshwater metagenome | biome: subpolar coniferous forest; feature: holomictic lake; material: water; isolation source: holomictic Lake 442, 16.5 m depth | place: Canada: near Kenora, Ontario | collected...
CGACAGCGATATTGTTGAAGCGGTGATTCAATTACCGACCGATGAATTTTTCAACACCGGCATCTACACCTATCTCTGGGTGCTCAACAAAAACAAGCAGCCGCATCACCGAGGGAAAGTGATGCTCATCAACGCCAGCGACAAATTCAAGCCGTTGAAGAAAAGCAAGGGCTCCAAGCGCAAAGAGATTGACGAAGCAAGCCGGCTTGAGATTGTGGCTACCCTCACCGCTTTCCAGGATAATGACTACGCCCGCCTCTTCGACAAAGAGTATTTTTACTTCAACAAGCAAGCCATCATGCTCACCAATGTGGATGAGCAGGGGAAAAGTTTTGAAGAGCACCTGCCATGGAAGGAAGATAAACAGGGTGAGATGAAGCGGGCCTCTTCATTGGAGCTTGCACCACTGAAGATCAAGCAGGGTGAAATTGAACTGAGTGAATTTTGCATGACCGGGTTTGATGCGACCGAGTACATGTCGCTGGAGGAGTATTGCTTTGATACCATCAAACTGCTCGTTGGCCAGCTTGACTACAAGGAAGAGCCTCTGATAATCACCACAGATGAAGCCAGCTACTACTACGACAATGAGCAAGAGAGCCTGATCAAAGAGGTGAATGGTGTCAAAGAGGCGCTTGGCTGCGGAAAAATCATCGTTACGGCCACCTTCAAAAAGGCAACAAAAAAGCTGACGGAGCGCATTCTGGTCACGGTGGAGCTGACCCCTGACTACCAGAAGGATTATGAAATTATTCCGTTTCACAAGGATGCTGAGGCCAACCAGGCAGCCATTGAGGCTTTCATGGCACGGTACATCACCAAGCCCTTTGCTTATCTGGAAAATGTTGTCGGTGTTGAACTGAATTTCAACAAGATATTTTATCATCCTGAACAGCTCCGCCCTGTCAGCGAGATTGTGGCAGAAATTGCCGCGCTGGATGAGGAGTTGAAAGCTCTGGAAGAGGAGCTGGCCTTATGAGTGACCGGCATGTGAAGCGCTACGGAGCGTATAAAGAGAGTGGGGTTGAGTGGATTGGGGAGGTGCCTGCGCATTGGGAGGTAAAACGGTTGAAAGAGTTGGGCAAAATTCAAAATAGCAACGTAGATAAAAAAACATATCCAGATGAAAAGGCCGTGCGCCTTTGCAATTATGTTGATGTCTATAAAAATGAGTTTATCAATAGTCATCTGTTACAAGAATTTATGTCGGCGACTGCTGATGAATTCGAAATATTAAAATTTGCTGTAAAAGAGAATGACGTGCTCATTACCAAAGATTCTGAAACAGCAGATGATATTGCGATTCCTGCTCTGGTAACGGAAACACTCGATGGCGTCTTATGCGGATATCATTTGGCTCAAATTCGCACAAATTCAAAAAAGCTTTTGGGCCCGTATTTGTTCAGGCTCTTCCAGTCGAACAGATATAACAGTAGATTTGAAGTTTCAGCAAAAGGCATTACTCGCGTTGGTCTTGGTCAATCGGCAATATCGGATGCTCTGACTCCAGTTCCACCACTGCCAGAACAAACCGCTATCGGTGCATACCTCGACACGAAAACCGCGCAGATTGATCGTCAAATAGAGCTGCTCAACAAAAAGATGATGCAGTACGGCAAGCTGAAACAGTCGCTGATCAATGAAACCGTTACCCGTGGATTTGATAGCTCCGTTCCGATGAAAGAGAGCGGGGTTGAATGGATTGGGGAGGTGCCTGCGCATTGGAAACTAACTCGAAATAAAGAAATTTTTTACGAAAGTGGGAGTTTGAGCAAGTCAGGTGAAGAAACCCTATTGACCGTTTCTCATATCACTGGCGTAACTCGAAGGTCTGAAAAAAATGTGAATATGTTTATGGCTGAAACGATGGAAGGCTATAAACACTGCAAAAAAGATGATTTGATTATAAACACCATGTGGGCATGGATGGGAGCTATAGGAACAGCCAGAGAAGACGGTATCTGTAGTCCTGCTTATGGTGTCTATGCACCCAGAGCATTTATTGCTTATAATCCCTCATATTTTGAATATTTATACAGAACGCCAAAAGCGGTTTCTGAAATGACAAGGCTCTCAAAGGGAATCGTCTCATCAAGATTACGATTATATCCAAAAGACTTCTTTCAAATATTAACGGCATTGCCGCCACTACCAGAACAAACCGCCATTGCAGCATACCTCGACACGAAAACCGCGCAGATTGACCGAATCGTTTCTACCATAAACACCCAGATCGACAAGCTCAAGGAGCTGCGCAAGACGCTGATTAATGACGTTGTCACTGGCAAAATCAAGGTTATCCCTGAAGGAGAGCTGGCATGAATGAACTGCACCTGCAAGACCGCTTTCTCATTCCCTTTTTTCGGGAGGGGTTGGGTTACAGGGAGGTCAAGGCTAACACAGTTACCCAGTCGCTGATTATTGAGGAGGACTTGCAGGTCTTTCTTGAAGAGAGTTCTTTTAACCGGAAGCCCTACGAAACGCTGCTGAAAAAGTTTCGGGGCGATAAAAAATCGTTGCTGCATGAGGTGATGGCTTTGATTACGGATCGCATGGCGAGCAGCCGCAATATGGGGCTTTTCATCAATGCGAACAAGTCGATTTCGCTGCAAGGGGTGAAGCTCTATCTCTTCTACACCAGCGACAGCGTGATTCATGGCAATGCCCTGTTTGAAGAAAATATCTTTTCAGTGGTGCAGGAGCTGCCCTACAAGTTCAACGTTCAGGGGGCGCAGATATATGCCTTCCGGCCTGATCTGGTGCTCTTTGTAAACGGAATCTACCTCGGTTACAGCGAGCTGAAGAGCAACTATACCAGCCAGAGCACCATCAAGAACGGGCGGGGCAAGGTGCTGAAGGATTACTTTGAGGCGGTAAAGGTCTATCATCAGCACATCGAGAGCAACAGCTTTCTCGGTGACAAGGAGAAGCAGGCATACCGACGAGATTTTCTGAAAATCTTTGAGAGTGCCATTCATATTACCACCACCGATATTGGCGAAACTTATGTTATCCGCTCCATCTCTGACTATTTCGAGGAGATCATGGAAACATGCCGCCAGGGTAAATTTGACCGCGAAGAGGTTGAAAAAAACGCTACAGCAGTGTTCAAGCACTATCCATTACTGAACCCTGAAGCCGATAAAAAGGAGAAGCTCAAAGAGCTGTTTGCAGCCTTGTACGGCAAGCTGATGATTGAGAAGGAGATTTTGTACTACAACTTTATCGAGCGTGATGTCTACGTCAACAACGGTGTTAAAGAGGTTAAAAATGAGCTGGGCCACTTGATCTCTCCCCGCCCGAAACAGAAGTTTGGTACCGACAAAATCCTTGCCAAAATCGACGAGTTCCTGGCGCACGAACAGGAGCCCGACTATTTTGAAAAGCTGCTGGAGCGACAATTGGCCGGGGTCTCCGAGGCAAAAAGAAAAGAGCTGCTGGAAAAGCGCAAGGCTTACTCAAACAACAAGAATGTCTACTCCCTCTTGATGCAGTACGCTGCCGGGTTTGGCAAATCGAACATTATCGGCTGGTCGGCCCTGCAGTTGAAAGATTTGCGCCGTCCTGACAGCAACGGCAAGATGCACTATGTCTACGACAAAATCATGATTGTGGTCGATCGCCTCCAGTTGCGGAGCCAGATTGATTCGCTCATGCTCAACATGAATGTCGATAAGCGCATGGTGATCGAGGCGACCAACAAAAAGACATTTCAGGATGCACTGGCCTCTGACGTGCGGCTGGTGATTGTGAATCTGCAGAAGTTCGGATCAGTCAAGGAGATGCTTGACGCTGAGGTGCTGAAAAAGCTGGCAGGGATGCGCATTGTCTTTCTGATTGATGAAATTCACCGCTCAAACAGCGGCGAACAGCACGAATCTGATTGATGAAATTCACCGCTCAAACAGCGGCGAACAGCACGAAGAGATGATCAGCATTTTTGACGAACTGCAAAGCCCCTTTGATGGTGCTGCATACTCCGGAAAAGCCATCAAAAAGAACCTGATTATCGGCTTTACCGCCACCCCTGACGACCATGCCCTCGCCCGATTTGGCGAGTTCAGCGGCTATGCCGAGAGCGAAAAATTGTGGCGCCCGTTCGACAGCTACACCATGAAAGAGGCCATTGAAGATGGCTTTATCCTCAATCCGCTCAAAAATATTGTGCCGGTTGCCTCCAAAATGCTCTTTGATTTGCCCAAGCATCCGCTCGAAGGTTTTACAGAACAGGAGTACAGGGATGCACAGAAAAAACAGATTTATGAAAACCGAGACCGCATTGATGCCATAGCCAAATATGTCGCCGACTTGCTGGTAAAGGATGTCTACCGGCAAATCCGGGGAACAGGCAAGGCGATGCTTGCGGTCTATTCAATCAAAGCGGCTATCGCCTATAAAGAACGGGTAACCGGGCACTTCAAGGCATTGGTAAAAGAATCGAAGTATGAAAAGTATGCAGACGCACCAATCCATATCGTCTATTCAAGCAACCAGGACGAGCAAAGCGCCAGCGGCCTCAACGGTGGATTGACCGAAGAGAAGGTGCTGGAAAGCTTTGCACTGAACAAAAACGGTCTGATGATTGTGGTTGCCAAATTGCAGACGGGCTTTGATGAAAAGAAATTGCACACCCTCTTTCTCGACAAGGAGATCAGGGGAATCAGCGCCATACAGATCATCTCCCGTGTTGACCGCACCATGAAGTATAAGTACGACTGCAAGATTGTTGACTTTTCATACAACAACGTCAATGTCCAGAACATCAAGGATGCCTTCGAGCATTACTCTGATGTGGTCGTCAGTGACTTTGACCCCTTTGGCGATAAAAAGGTACTCGATATTTTGCTGACAGAACTGAAACGCTCCGATACCTTCGACAAGTTTTTTTCAGTATTCATGGGCATTTACCGTGATGCCGCCCTGCGTGATGAGGAAGAGAACTATTCGAATGTTGAAAGCAGCCTGAAGAAATACCTTGATGCCAACCCGAAGCATACCGCCGATACCAAAGCAAAGGCAACGCAATACTTTACCATTCTCAACCGTATAGAATATGTCATTGAACTCGATGCCAAGTTCAGTGAGCCCGGATTTTTGTTCTTCTGGCGCAAATTCAACACGCTCTACAACATGCTGCACCGCAACCCGGACATCAAAGACCCGATTGAAGTCTATTTTGATAACCAGATCGGCATGGTTGAAGTGGTGGCGCACGATAAACCAAAGACAGGAAAGAGGCTTACAGAGGTTGCCGAGGGCTCAATACCCTGGTTAGGAAGTCAGTTTGACATACTGGCCATCATCGCCGCCCGTAACGAACAGGAGGCAATAACCGGTTCCCTGATCAAGGATTTTGAAGCCAAGATTCTTGAGTTTTTCCGCTACATCCGCGACTCAAAAGAATGCGAACGCTTCATCGTCAAAATCAAATCACACGTCTCCGAAGAAGAGATTTACAACGACTTCGCCATAATCTACCGCCGCTACAAAGCGCTCCACCGCCAAACCATCGGCGACTACTTCTTCAAAGAGACTGAGGATCTGGTTGAGAAGCTTTGTGATGATTTTGAGCGGACGGTGGAGGGGTAGAGGGCTCGGGGTTGTTTTGTTGTCGGCTGCTTGGGGTTAAAGTAATTTACACACATCAATAATTACCCGTGTGATAGGTGAAATCGTTGGCATTCTGTGGAAATAAGCATAACTTGGCATTTTATGTCCTGGCCTGCCATGCAGGATAGGTTCTGTGGGAAGCTGGAGGCGTTGCGGGAAACACGCTTTTTGATTTAGCAAAAGCGAAAAGAGACGTATATGATACCGCGCTGTAGATGAAATGAATCTAATTTAAAAAACGACTGCTTGAAGATAGAGTATACCATAGTGTTTGAACGAAAATGTCCCATGAAATTATATAATAATATGTTATACTGACCCCTGACGGATGAAGATTTTTTATCATTAAGCTCCAAAAGCGAAATAGTCCTTCATTATAGGCGTTTTGGTCAAAAAAAGGTATAGTAAGATGCACTGAAAGTACAATTGCCTCCAAACTTCGATTTCTGAAATCCACTATGCGTAGCGTCATCAACCATCAAATGATGTTCGGCCAGACCGATATTTCTGCTATACAGTTCAATGAAAAATCTCGGGATGATATGCCAAAAATCTTTAAGAGACTTCAGGCTATTTACATCAATATTGAACTGCGCAAACAAGTGTTTTCCATTCTTGAAAAGGGACTCCCTGAACAAAAAAATGGCAAAGGAAAAGCTGATTCTCGTACGGGACGGCCAGGCATGGATCTATGGGCCATCCTGGTAATGGGTGTTGTTCGACTGGTACGCAATGCCGATTATGATCATCTTCATGATTTGGTCAATCATCATGATACTCTTCGTCAGATGCTTGGTCATAACGATTCGACAGATGACACAAGCTATGCACTTCAGACAATAAAAGATAATGTCCGCTTCTTTACACCCGAACTTCTTGACAGAATAAATCAGGAAGTTGTCATGGCAGGTTATGCTCTGGTTAAAAAAAGAACACGACAAGGTCAGACCACTTATGGGCCGGGGTAGTCTGCGCCGGTTTTCACGGTCGCTTTTGTGCATATTCGACAACCTGAAGAGGAGCTATTCCAGGTCCACTTGGGTGAACCTTCACACGAGTGGTGGAAAGGTGATAAAATTTGCGGATTTTTTTGAAATAGTTCGATTCAGCTTTCTCTCCCTCCGAAACGATCAATATGCGATCAAGGTGAAGCCGATGCTCAGTTACTCGTCCCGGCTTTCTATGCTTTTCTTTTGAAGCTGCGTTTTGGTTTCCTTAAGTACTTAGAAACACAATAATACTGTTTATACAGGGGATAGTGCCGATTTCTTTTCTTACCGAATAATTACATCTTTGTTGGTATTTGAGCTCAGGATGCTCTTTTCCAAGGAGATGCCCTATGCACGAATACATTAAGATTGAGTTCAATGATGAGCTTTTGAAATACCTGGTTTGTGAACGGATTGAAAAGACCGACAGATTTTATTCCTGTGCGATTACGTTGTGATGTTCCAGGAGCCAAATATATAATCCTGTCATTTCGAGCATCAGCGAGAAATCTTTCTTATTGTGCGTTAAGATTTCTCCTCACTTCGTTCGTCGAAATGACAAGGTGGCAAGTTCGCTTTTAGTCGTAAATCAGGTATATTCCTGAAAATATAACAGGGAGGAAAATGGAAACGAAGTATGAGGTGGGCGGCGATTTTTTTCGTGAAGAGGTTATAGCCGCTATTTTTTTGGGATTCCGTACGGTCAAAAACCCTGTATCCGTAACGGTTCATCCTGAGCTGATGGTGAGGGTAAGGGAGAGCTTTAAGGATAAAGTGGTTGGGCCGAAAACTATCGATGATGTAGAGTTGTTTTTTGGTCTGCCGGTTATTGAGGATGCGACAAAAGAGAAGGATTATATCTCTGTGAATTAAGGAGCGAACCTTATCGCCTCAATCGAAATGCGTGACGTACAGCGTTGGCGATGGGTTTGAGTTGGCATTTCCTGATGATGATGTTGGATCGGTGGCAACAATTCTTTCTGCACTCAACGGCAAATTCTGCCGTTGGAGCTTATGTCGCGAGTTTCCTTACTCCATGGAGCTTACACGCACTGAGACGCTGAGCTTCTCTTTGGCGCTCCCTTTAAAGGTGCCCCGCACAGGCGGAATATCGTCATAGTCTCTGCCGGAACCGATTTTGATGTAACGTTCGTCAACGAAGAGGGTTTTGTGAGTCGGGTCCATTCCGACCCACCCTTTCTCTTTGCCACAATAGACTTCACACCATGCGTGGCTTGCTTCGTCGTGTCCGTCGGGGGTGCTGCCGCCGTAGAGGTAGCCGCTGACGTAGCGGGAGGGGACTCCAAGACTGCGGCAGGCGGCCAGCATAATATGGGCAAAATCCTGGCATACTCCGCGTCCGAGAGCCATGACGACGGCACTGGTGCTGTGAACGTCGGTTACTCCGGGTTCGTAGATGAATGAGCTGTTGATGTGGCGGCAGATCGATTCGGCAAGCTGAAAGCTGTCGGTATCTGTTGCAAAACGGGCGGCAAAGTCATGGATTGCCCGGTCGAAATGGACGTAGCGGCTCTGGCTGGACAAGTCCATAAGATAGATATCCTCGTCCTCACTGGCCGAAGAGATGCCCATGCCGGTTTCGACCACGGAGGTTGCCACGATTTTCACTCGCTTATGGCTCTGGAGCAGATTGAAGTGGTTGACGTGGTTCCCATAAAAATCGGTGTACTCAAAAAGTGTCGCAGGGGGATCGACCTCAAGCTTGAAGCTTGCGCAGCGCTGCGGAGCTGCGGGGTTGTTGTCGGGGTGGAGCCTTACTTCGGTCGCTGTTTCATAGATTGGATTATCATATTCAAACAGGGTTGCGTGCTCAACTTTCAGAATCATGCTTTTTGTCTTTTTACGTGCAGTTATTGCTGTTGCTGATGCTGCTGTGCCTGGCTCCAGTTGGCTCGTCCTCCGGCCACTCCGGTAAAGGGCAAGGCCTCTTCAATGTCCTGTGGTTCGATTTCTGGCGTGTGGTAGGCAAAATAGGTCAAATGGACCTGCTCACCAACTTTCATCAGCCACTGTTCCAGGTCTTCGAGGTAGTGATGCAGGCCTTTTGAATAGATGTCTTCAATGGCAGTGTAGCTCAGCTCGGCTTCCAGTTTTCCGATAAGCCGGCCGGCGTTGTTAACGTAACGGTGGCGCGAGCTGCCCGATATGCGCCAGAGTGCATCTTCAGCCGCACAGACGGAGAAGTTGATGCTGCGCGGGAATGTTCGGTCGAGAATGAGAAAGCGCAGAATGTTGTCGGGATCAATTTTTGAGAGATAAACCTTCCGGAACGCCTCAAGGGCGCTGCAGCTTTTGAGCACCGCCATCCACTGGATAATATCTTCAGACCCGGCGACAATCTCAGCCTGGGTTTCTGCTTCGGAGAGCAGCATGTGGTATTTCACATCAATCAGCCTCGCAATATTGTCGGTGCGTTCGAGATATTTGGCAATCTGTATGAAGTCCCACCCCTCGTTGTGGGAGAAGGTGTTGTCGGTAATGCCCTGGAAGAGGTGAGAGGCATTTTTGATCTCCTTGTAGAAGCCGTACGGGTTGTTATGCACAAACTGCGGTGTCACGCTCTGCAGGTAGTGGTAGAGGTTGTTTACCTGCTCCCACATTTCGCTTGAGATGCTCTCGATGATGCTTCGCCCATTTTCTCTTGCAAGGCTGATACAGGAGGTGATGGAGTTTGGATTGTTTTTGTTGAATACCAGATAGTCTGTGACGGTATGGGCCGAGTACTCATCGTAGAGGCTGTTGAAGCGATCCTTGTCGCTGGTGACAAGAATCAGCGCTATCCAGTAGTTCGGGTTCTCGACGTGAGTAATTTTGTTGAGGTCAAGCAGCAGGTTAAAATTGACGTCGAGAAACCTCGCAGTATTCTCTGCCCGCTCAAAATATCGGCTCATCCAGAAGAGTGATTCGGCAACACGGCTTAGCATGATAGTACAATATTAGTATTTATTCATCGACAACCCACGTATCCTTGCTGCCCCCGCCCTGGGAGGAGTTGACCACCAGCGAACCTCGCTTGAGGGCGACTCTTAGCAAGATTTCTCGCTGATGCTCGAAATGACAAGATTATATATTTGGCTCCTGGAAGCTCCGGGAAATGAAGATTTCGTGCATTTTTGATATTTTTATGGCCGCAGATTGTGTTTATTATGGGAAAATGAACAGCTCAGATTTTTCAACGGCCGCTCAAAGACGGCTGTAACTTGTTATTGATTAAAAGCAATGAAGATATTGGTAACTGGCGCCGCCGGATTTATTGGGTTTCATGTCTGCAAGCGGCTGCTCGAAAGGGGAGAGCAGGTAACCGGAATCGATAACCTGAATGACTATTACGATGTGACGCTCAAAGAGGCCCGACTCTCCATGCTTTTACCTTATGAGAGTTTTACGTTTGTGAAGGGTGATATTGCCGACCGGAGTGCGATGGAGGAGCTTTTCAGGACGGGTGAATTTGAGCGTGTGGTTAATCTTGCTGCCCAGGCGGGCGTTCGCTATTCAATTGAGAATCCCCACGCCTATATTGAGAGCAATATAGTAGGGTTTCTCAATATACTTGAAGGGTGTCGGCATAACGGAGTGAAGCACTTGGTCTACGCCTCCTCAAGCTCGGTGTATGGCGCCAATGAGTCCATGCCTTTTTCTGTGCATGACAATGTTGATCACCCACTTTCACTCTATGCTGCAAGCAAGAAGGCCAATGAGCTGATGGCACATACCTACAGTAACCTCTATAATCTGCCGACAACCGGCCTGCGCTTTTTTACTGTTTATGGTCCGTGGGGAAGGCCTGATATGGCTCTCTTCCTCTTTACCGATGCCATTCTGAAGAACAAGCCCATCCATGTGTTCAATTACGGAAAGCATCGTCGCGATTTTACCTTTATCGACGATATTGCCGAGGGGGTTTTGAGAACGCTTGATCATATTGCCGAACCAAATCCCTTGTGGTCAGGCCTCAAGCCCGATCCTGGTACGAGCAAAGCTCCATGGAAGGTGTACAATATCGGCAACAACAGTCCGGTTGAACTCCTGGATTACATTGAAGCCCTTGAAGGGCAACTTGGCCGGAGTGCCATAAAAGAGTTTCTTCCACTGCAGCCTGGTGATGTCCCCGACACCTGCGCCGATGTTGATCAATTGGTGGAGGACGTTAATTACAAGCCGGAGACCACTGTGCCAGAAGGTATCAAAC
>SESD01001948.1_pt1 | contig 10808 bp, 9 predicted proteins | sample 3171411 | NCBI WGS metagenome assembly SESD01 (sample SAMN06051880, study PRJNA518727) | freshwater metagenome | biome: subpolar coniferous forest; feature: holomictic lake; material: water; isolation source: holomictic Lake 442, 16.5 m depth | place: Canada: near Kenora, Ontario | collected...
GAACATATCCGGCGCAAGGTGCTTGCCATGGGTGGCCTGGTCGAGCACCAGATTACCACAGCCATAGAGGCGTTCCGGCGCAACGACCTGCGGCTCATTAATCGCGTAATCGAGGACGACAACGGCATCAACGGCCTGGAGCGCGAAATCGACGGGCTGTGCACCGCCGTGATCGCGCGGCGCATGCCGGCCGCCATAGACCTGCGCTTTGTGCTGGTGTCGCTGAAAATGATAACCGACCTTGAGCGCATTGGCGATGAGGCGAAAAAAATCGCACTCTACTCGCGCCGCGTCGGCGATTCCGGCCGCTTCATGGTGTCGCGTTATACCGAGCTCAAGCATCTTTCGCTGCTGGTTACGCGCATGCTGCGCCACGCGCTTGATTCATTTGCGCGGCTCGACGCCGGCGAGGTCATGGAAAACGTGCGTCGCGACGATGAAGTGGATGAACTGTTTCATGCCTTGCTGCGCCAGTTGCTCACGTACATGATCGAAGATCCGCGTACCATCTCCTCATCGCTCGATGTCATCTTTATCGCCAAGGCGCTCGAGCGCATCGGCGATCATGCCAAGAACATTTCCGAGTACATCATTTACCTTATCAAGGGTACCGATGTGCGCCACGTGACGATAGAGCGAATGGAAGAGGTGGCCAGAAGCTGAGCCATTGCACACGGGGCTTGCATGAGGTTCACTGGCGGCGTTTTTTGCCGCCGTTTTCATTTTTGGTTTGCAGCGACCCTTCCGCAGTGCTAAGGTTGGCGCATGCTCTACCGGCACCTCGCTGAACCATGAAATTCGATTCGATTGCCGCGGTTGACCTCGGCTCCAACAGCTTTCACCTGCAGATCGGGCGCGTCGTTGACGACCAGATCTACCCGCTTGATTCCTTGCGCGAACCGGTGCGCCTGGGCGCCGGACTGACAAAGGACAAGCGCATTGACCGCGCCACGCAGTTGCGCGCGCTCGAGGCGCTGGCGCGTTTTGGCGAGCGCCTGCGCGGCTTTCCCAAGGGCGCGGTGCGCGTGGTTGGCACCAATGCGCTGAGGGTGGCGAAGAATGCGCCGCAATTCCTCGCCGAGGCCGAGGTCGTGCTGGGTTTCCCGATTGAGGTGATTTTCGGCCGGGAAGAGGCACGGCTGATCTATGCCGGGGTGTCGCGCACCCTGGCCATTCCGCGCGAAGAGGACGAAAGGCGGCTGGTGGTGGATATCGGCGGTGGTTCCACCGAGTGCATCATCGGCAGCGGCCTCAATCCCCTGTTGATGGAAAGCCTGCACATTGGCTGTGTCAGCGCCAGCCTGAGGTTTTTCCCCGACGGACGCATCGACAAGCAGGGATTCAAGCAGGCCGAACTGGCCGCGCGCAGCGAGGTGCAGATCCTGGTCGAACCCTATCGCGAACTGGGCTGGAGCGAGGTGATCGGCTCATCGGGCACGGCCAAGTCGCTGGCCGCTATCCTGCAGGCCAACGGCTGGGCGGAGCAGGGCATCAGCTTTGAAGGGCTGGAAAAACTGCGGGCGGCGTTGATCAAATGCGGGGATGTCGGCAACATCGACATTCCGGGCATGCGCGGTGACCGCGGCGAAATGCTGCCTGGCGGTTGCGCCATCATGTGGTCGGTGTTTGCCGAACTGGGTATTGAACAGATGGCCATATCCGACGGGGCGCTGCGCCAGGGCGTGCTCTACGACATGATCGGGCGCTTCCATAGCCAGGACATGCGCGAGGTGACGGTGCGCGAGTTCATGTGCCGTTACCACGTCGATTCGGTGCAGGCCGGGCGCGTCGGCAAACTGGCCTTGCAGTTGTACCCGGGCGTCGTGCCGCAGCCGGCGCCCGAAGAGGACAAGGCCTTGCTCACCTGGGGGGCGGCGCTGCATGAAATGGGGATTTCAATCGCCCACACCGGCTATCACAAGCATTCGGCCTACGTCCTGTCCAATGCCGACATGCCGGGTTTTTCGCAAATGGAACAGTTGCGCCTGTCGCGCGTGGTGCTCGCGCATCGCGGCAAACTGGCCAAGCTTAAGGGCCTGGAGCCCGGATCGCCCGATTGGGACCTGATTTTTTGCCTGCGAACCGCAGTGTTGTTTTACCGCAGCCGCACCAACTTCGTTCTGCCGGCCATGGCCTGCAAGGCCACCGGTGCGGGTTACCAGTTGTCCCTGCCGCAGGGCTGGCTGGACGAGCATCCGCTTACCGCCGCTGCCCTGGAAGCGGAAATGGACGAGTGGCGCGGTGTCGGCTTGCGCCTGGAAATCAAGGAGTGGTCGGAAGAAAAGCTGCGCGCGGCCGGGTGACCGCACGGGCCGCAGGCCGGGAAAGATTTCCCGGGCGGAGACGGCTTAAAAGCCGCTAGAGCAGGTCGGGCGCCATCGAGGCGCGCAGCACCGTCTGGGTCTCGCCTTCACGCACGCGGTTTGAGAACCACCATACCGCGCCTTTTTTCAGGCTCCAGTCACCCTCGCTGCCCGAGAGCAGCAGGGCGGCCATCTGTCCGAGTACGGGTTGGTGGCCGACTACCAGCACGGCACCACGCTTGTCCGGCCAGCCGGTGGCGGCGATAAGGTCGGGGAGGGTGGCGTCGGGGGCGATCTTGCGCACCGTCTTGAACGGTTTGTCGAGGGCGGCAGCGGTCTGCTGTGTGCGCACCGCCGGGCTGACCAGCACTTCACAGCGTGCCGGCAGGCGTGCGTCCAGCCAGGCCGCCATCAGCCGCGCCTGCTTTTCACCGCGCTTGGTAAGGGCGCGTTTCATGTCGTCCGAACCTTCCTCGGCTTCGGCGTGGCGCCACAGGATCAAATCCATCCGGCTGTCTTTCAGAGTGGGCATGTCAGCCTAGCTTGCAATTGTTGCAGTGTCGTGACCGGGTTGCTCAAGGCGGCGCCTCCATGCGGGGTTGCGCCAATATCCAATGTACGAAGCATACCGTTTGCGTTCCTTGTCAGCCGAGCCCGAGCCCGAACCCGGCCAAGGCGGCGATGCCCAGCGCCGCGAACAGCGCGGCGGCGATGTAGCGCACCGCCTTGAACGGTATTTTGGGCGAAGCGGCCTGGGCGATGAACACTGCCGGCACATCGGCGATCATCATGCCCAGCGTGGTGCCGGCGACCACCGCGGGCAGCATCTGGTACTTGGCGGCAAGGGCCACGGTGGCGAGCTGAGTCTTGTCGCCGATTTCAGCAAGGAAAAAGGCGACAAAGGTGACCAGGAACACACCGTAGCGGCCGAGGTTGCTGGGTGCCTCGTCAATCTTGTCGGGTTTGAGCGCCCAGGCGGCGATGGCGAGGAATGACAGGCCGAGGCCCCAGCGCAGTGTCTCGGGCGCGAGGTTGGCGCTGACCCAGGCGCCGACCAGGCCGGCGACGGTGTGGTTGGCAAGGGTGGCTACGAGGATGCCAAGGATGATAGGCACCGGTTTGCGAAAGCGCGCGGCCAGCAGCAGGGCGAGCAACTGTGTTTTATCGCCGATCTCGCCAACGGCGACGACCAGCGTTGATACCAAAAATGCTTCCATCAGGGAATTTCCGGGTGTTGTTGCGGCGATTGCGAATTGCAATCGCGGCGCGGCGGTGCCGGCGGTTTAGTCGCCGGATTTGTTCGGGCAGTCGGCCTTGATGCACTCGGCGTAAAGGTATAGGGCGTGTTCGCGCACGGCGAAGCCGCGTTCCTTCGCCACCTTGTTCTGGCGTTTTTCAATTTCCGCGTCGTAGAACTCCTCGACCCGGCCGCACTGTATGCACACCAGGTGGTCGTGGTGGTTCTCGGCACTGAGTTCGAACACCGCCTTGCCCGATTCAAAATGATGGCGTTGCAGCAGGCCGGCCTGTTCGAACTGGGTCAAAACGCGATAGACGGTGGCAAGGCCGATGTCCAGGCCCTCGCCGATCAACAACCGGTAAACGTCCTCGGCGGAGAGATGCCGTACCGCGCTTTTCTCGAACAAGTCGAGAATTTTCAGCCGCGGGGCGGTGACTTTAAGTCCTATGGTTTTGAGGTCCTGAGCGTTGCTCATCAGTTTGCTATCCGAAAAATGAGGGGGTTTGGGCTATCATATAAGCATTTGCACGCATTGAAAATGCAAGTCTTGCACCGGTGATCCAGTGAAATTCAGCCGCAACCTGTTTTTGCCCTCCCTCGCGCCCGTCGCGCTGGGCCTGCTCGCCGGCTGTTCGTCCCTGGGCATTCCGGATGTTCCAATGCCTTCATTCATCAAGCCCTACCGCATGGAGATCCAGCAGGGCAATTACGTCAACCAGGAAATGCTCTCGCAACTGCGCCCCGGCATGACGCGCGACCAGGTGAAGTTCGTAATGGGCTCGCCGCTGCTGGTGGACATGTTCCATTCCAACCGCTGGGAGTATATATTTCAGCGCCAGCTTGAATTCAACAAGGGCTTCGAGCAGCGCAATCTGTCGGTGTTTTTCGAAAACGACAGGTTGTTGCGCATACAGGGTGACGTGGTGCCGGCACCGTCAGTACCCGCGGTGGAGGCCAGACCGCAGGCTGTGCCGGACCCGTCGGGCGTCGTTGTGACGCCGGTTATCCCACAGTCCACACCGGAGACCAGAGAGGCCGCACCCAAATGAGTATGAATATCGCAATCGCCGGTGCCGGCGGACGCATGGGCGTCACCCTGATCGACGCGGTGCTTAACTCGGGCGACACCAGGCTCGCGGCGGCCCTGGACATCCAGGGCAGCGCAACTTTGGGCCAGGATGCAGGCGCATTGCTTGGCAAGGCCACCGGCGTGCGCGTGACATCGGATCTTGGCGTGCTCAACAGTGCAGACTGCCTCATCGATTTCACCCGGCCCGAGGGAACGCTGCTGCACCTGGATGCCTGTGTGAAGGCGGGGGTGAAAATGGTCATAGGCACCACCGGCTTTGATGAGGCTGGAAAGGCGCGCATCGCCGTTGCGGCGAAAAAAATCCCCATCGTGTTTGCGCCAAACATGGCAATCGGCGTGAATGCCGTGTTCAGGCTGGCCGAGGTCGCGGCGCAAATCCTCGGCAATGACTTTGATGTGGAAATCATCGAAGCCCATCACCGCCACAAGGTCGATGCGCCTTCGGGCACGGCCATCCGCCTCGGCGAAGTGGTGGCAGGCGCGCTGGGTCGCAAGCTCAAAGACTGTGCCGTGTACGGGCGCGAAGGCATCACCGGCGAGCGCGACAAAAAGGCCATTGCGTTTCACAGCCTGCGCGGTGGTGACATCGTCGGTGACCACACCGTGGTGTTTGCCGGCACCGGCGAGCGTGTCGAGGTCACGGTGCGTTCGCAAAGCCGCGCCACTTATGCCATAGGCGCGTTGCGCGCGGCACTGTTCCTCAACAACAAGGCTTCGGGCCTGTATGACATGCAGGACGTGCTTGGCTTGCGTTAAGGGTGACACGTCCGGTCGTGTATCGGCCTGCGGATTTTGGGTGGCTGGTCCATCCACGGTATAATCCGAACGCTTTGTTGAGCGGGACCAAGCGGGTCGACCGAACCGCCTGCTCAACTGCGTACCCTGGAGCACCTTGAAGTGATTGTCGCCAAGCCGCCCGCCATCCTTGCCCTTGCAGATGGCACCATTTTTCGCGGCGATGGCATTGGTTCGGAGGGGGCTGCGGAGGGCGAGGTGGTGTTCAACACCGCCATGACCGGGTATCAGGAAATACTCACCGATCCGTCCTACTGCCGCCAGATAGTCACCCTGACCTACCCGCATATCGGCAATACCGGCGTCAACAGTGAAGACGCCGAATCGGGCCGCATTGATGTCGCCGGCCTGGTCATTCGCGACCTGCCGTTGATGGTGTCGAACTGGCGCAGCGAACAAAGCCTGTCCGAGTACCTTGTCGCCAACCGTGTCGTCGCCATTGCCGGTATTGATACGCGCAAACTCACGCGCATCCTGCGGGAAAAAGGCGCGCAGGGCGGCTGCCTCATGGCGGGGGCAGGAAAAATCGACGAGGCGGCGGCCTTGCGCCGGGCGAGCGAGTTCTCCGGCCTTGCCGGCATGGACCTGGCGAAAGTGGTGTCCACGCCCAGGCCCTACGAGTGGGCCGAGGGTAGCTGGCACCTGGGCAAGGGTTACGCCAAGCCGGGCACGGAGCGCTTTCACGTCGCAGCCTACGATTACGGAGTGAAGCGCAATATTTTGCGCATGCTGGCCGATCGCGGTTGCCGCGTCACGGTGTTGCCGGCGCAGACCGGCGCCAGGGAGCTGCTCAAACTCAAGCCCGACGGCGTGTTCCTGTCCAATGGTCCGGGCGATCCGGAACCCTGCGATTACGCCATTGAGGCGATACGCGAGATCATCGCCGCGGGACTGCCGGTGTTTGGCATTTGCCTGGGCCACCAGTTGATGGGCCTCGCCTCGGGTGCGAAGACCATCAAGATGAAATTCGGCCATCACGGCGCCAACCATCCGGTAAAGGACCTCGATTCGGGGCGGGTGGTGATTACCAGCCAGAATCACGGCTTTGCCGTTGACCCGGCCAGCCTGCCCGACACGCTGCGCGTCACCCACAAGTCATTGTTCGACGGCTCGCTGCAAGGCCTGGCGCGCACCGACAAGCCGGCGTTTTGCTTCCAGGGCCACCCGGAGGCGAGCCCCGGCCCGCATGATGTGTCGTACTTGTTCGACCGCTTCGCCAGGTTGATGGAGGAGCGCGCCCATGCCTAAGCGCACCGACATCAAGACCATCCTGGTCATCGGCGCCGGCCCCATTGTCATCGGCCAGGCTTGCGAGTTCGATTACTCCGGCGCGCAGGCCTGCAAGGCGCTCAAGGCCGAGGGTTACCGCATCATCCTGGTCAATTCCAATCCGGCGACCATCATGACCGACCCGGAGACGGCCGACGTCACCTACATTGAGCCGATCACCTGGCAAATGGTCGAATCCATCATCGCGCTGGAGCGGCCCGAGGCCTTGCTGCCGACCATGGGCGGGCAGACCGCGCTCAACTGCGCGCTCGACCTGGCCAAGCACGGTGTGCTGGCGAAGTACGGCGTGGAAATGATAGGGGCCAACCGCGAGGCCATAGATATGGCCGAGGATCGCGACAAATTCAAGCAGGCGATGACCCGCATCGGGCTGGCCTCGGCGCGTTCGGCGCTGGCGCACTCGATGGAAGAAGCTTTCCAGGTGCAGGCGGCACTGGGCTACCCGGCGGTGATCCGGCCGTCCTTCACCATGGGTGGTTCTGGCGGCGGTATTGCGTATAACCGCGAGGAATTTGTCAGCATTTGCGAACGCGGCCTTGAGGCTTCGCCGACGAGGGAGCTGCTGATCGAAGAGTCGCTGATCGGCTGGAAAGAGTTCGAGATGGAGGTGGTACGCGACAGCCGCGACAATTGCATCATCATCTGTTGTATCGAGAATCTTGACCCGATGGGCGTGCACACCGGTGATTCGATCACGGTGGCCCCGGCGCAGACGCTGACCGACAAGGAATACCAGATCATGCGCAACGCCTCGATCGCGGTGCTGCGCGAGATCGGCGTGGACACCGGCGGCTCGAACGTGCAGTTCGCCATCAACCCCGACGACGGCCGCATGATCGTGATTGAGATGAATCCGCGCGTGTCGCGCTCCTCGGCCCTCGCCTCCAAGGCGACCGGTTTCCCCATCGCCAAGGTGGCGGCCAAGTTGGCGGTGGGCTACACCCTGGATGAACTGGCCAATGAAATCACCGGCGGCGCGACGCCGGCGTCGTTTGAACCGAGCATTGATTATGTTGTGACCAAGGTGCCGCGCTTTGCCTTTGAGAAGTTTCCCCAGGCCAATGACCGGCTGACCACGCAAATGAAATCGGTGGGGGAGGTGATGGCCATAGGCCGCACCTTCCAGGAATCCTTCCAGAAGGCGTTGCGCGGCCTTGAGGTCGGTGCCGACGGCCTTAACCAGAAGACCACCGACCGCCAGACGATTGAAAAGGAACTGGGCGAGCCCGGGCCGGAACGCATCTGGTATGTCGGTGACGCCTTCGAGAACGGTTTTTCAATGGAGGAAGTGCACCAGTTGACGCATATCGACCGCTGGTTCCTGGCACAGATCAAGGACATCGTCGACACCGAAATGCAACTTGACGACATGCAACTCGCGACGCTCGACGCCGCGCAGATGCGCATGCTCAAGCGCAAGGGTTTTTCCGACCGGCGCCTGGGATTCCTGCTTCGGGCGAAAGAGCAGGATGTGCGCGCACTGCGCTGGCAGTTCGGCGTGCGCCCTGTGTACAAGCGCGTGGACACCTGTGCCGCGGAATTTGCCACCCGTACCGCCTACATGTATTCCACCTACGAGGAGGAATGCGAGGCGGCGCCGACGGAACGGAAAAAAATCATGATCCTTGGCGGCGGCCCCAACCGCATCGGCCAGGGCATCGAGTTCGATTACTGCTGCGTGCACGCGGCCCTGGCGCTGCGCGAGGACGGGTTCGAGACCATCATGGTCAATTGCAATCCGGAAACCGTGTCGACCGATTACGACACTTCCGACCGGCTGTATTTTGAGCCGCTGACCCTGGAGGATGTGCTCGAAATCGTCGACAAGGAAAAACCCGCTGGGGTGATCGTGCAATACGGCGGCCAGACGCCCCTGAAGCTGGCGCGCTCGCTCGAGGCCTGCGGCGTGCCCATCATCGGGACCAGCCCGGACATGATTGACGCCGCGGAGGATCGCGAGCGCTTCCAGAAACTGCTGCAGGAAATCGGCCTGAAACAACCGCCCAACCGCACCGCGCGCACCGAGGTCGACGCCCTGCGCCTGGCCGATGAAATCGGTTACCCGCTGGTGGTGCGGCCTTCCTATGTGCTGGGCGGCCGCGCGATGGAAATCGTGCACGAGCAAAAGGACTTGGAGCGCTACATGCGCGAGGCGGTCAAGGTGTCCAATGACAGTCCGGTGCTGCTTGATCGCTTTCTCAACGATGCGATCGAAATCGACGTGGATGCGGTCGCCGACGGCACCGACGTGGTAATCGGCGCGATCATGGAGCACATCGAGCAGGCCGGCGTGCATTCCGGCGATTCGGCTTGTTCGCTGCCGGCGTATTCGTTGTCGGGTTTCCTTGAGCGCGAACTCAAGCGCCAGACCGTGGCGCTGGCCCAGGGGCTCAAGGTCAACGGCCTGATGAACGTGCAATTCGCCATCCAGGGCGACACGGTCTATGTGCTGGAAGTCAATCCGCGTGCTTCGCGCACCGTGCCCTTTGTCTCCAAGGCCACGGGCGTTGCGCTGGCCAAGGTTGCGGCGCGCTGCATGGTCGGGCGCACGCTTGCCGCGCAAGGGGTTACCCATGAAGTGTTGCCACCGTATTTTTCGGTGAAGGAGGCGGTGTTTCCCTTCATCAAGTTCCCCGGTGTGGACACCATCCTCGGACCGGAAATGAAATCCACCGGCGAGGTGATGGGGGTGGGCGACACTTTTGGCGAGGCCTTCGTCAAGTCGCAGCTGGCCGCCGGGGTAAAACTTCCCAAGTCGGGCAAGGTGTTCATCAGCGTGCGCGATGGCGACAAGCTCGCTGCGGTGGAGGTGGCGCGCGACCTCGTGGCACTTGGGTTTTCGCTGGTGGCGACGCGCGGCACCGCCGCGGTGCTGGCGGCGCACGGCTTCAAGTCGTTGCTAGTCAACAAGGTGGCCGAAGGCCGGCCGCACGTGGTCGACATGATCAAGAACGGCGAGGTGGTGTTGATCGTCAACACAGTGGAGGAAAAACGCAGCGCCATCGCCGATTCGCGCTCCATCCGCACCACCGCAGTACAGCAAAGAGTGACCTATTACACCACCATGGCGGGCGCGCGCGCTGCGGTCGCCGGCATCCGTCACATTGGCGCACTCAAACCCTACGCCCTGCAGGACTTGCATAAGCGGCTCAAGGCTGCTTAACTGGGGGCCAAGCGTTACCTGCTGCAGACGCCCCCCGGACTGTTCCGGGGGGTTCTTTTTTGGAAGAACATCATGACCAAGTTTCCCCTTACCGTGTATGGCGCTGAATTGATGCGCACCGAATTGCATCGTCTTAAAACGGTCGAACGCCCGAGCGTGATAACGGCGATCGCCGAGGCTCGCGCCCACGGCGATTTGTCGGAAAACGCCGATTACGACGCGGCCAAGGAGCGGCAGGGCTTTATCGAGGGCCGCATCGCCGAACTGGAGGGCAAGCTCTCCAACGCCCAGGTCATCGATCCCAAGCTCTTGGATGCCGAAGGCCGCTGTGTGTTCGGCGCGACTATCGACCTGACCGAAACTGCGTCGGGTGACAAGGTGACCTACCAGATCGTCGGTGACGACGAAGCCGACATAAAGAAGGGCAAGATTTCCATCGGTTCACCTATTTCCCGCGCGCTGATTGGCAAGTACGCCGGTGACATGGCCGAGGTGCAGGCCCCGGCCGGGGTGCGATCCTACGAAATCATGGACGTACGCTACGAGTAGATTTCCCCACGCCCCAATAAAAAACGCGCCCCAACCATGGGGCGCGTTTTTTATGGTGCTAGCCCTGGCGCGTCAGAAAGAATAAGTCCAGGACGCACTGAGGATGTCGACGCTGCCGCTGTAGCTGCCGTTGATGAGTCCATAGGCAGCTGTACTATTGGACAAGTTTCCACCTGCATTCTGATTGATGGGAACATTGGCGACAAACAGGTGGGCGTAGCCGAAATCGATTACGCTTGCTTTTGACATCGAATACTTGGCGCCCAAAGACAACCAGGTGCGATCGCCGTCAGGCAGGCGCGGACCGCGGTCGATGTTGTTGGTCGGCGTCTGGTCGTAGGCAACACCCATTTTCAGCAGCCAGCTGTCGCTCATCTT
>SESD01001949.1_pt1 | contig 10807 bp, 10 predicted proteins | sample 3171411 | NCBI WGS metagenome assembly SESD01 (sample SAMN06051880, study PRJNA518727) | freshwater metagenome | biome: subpolar coniferous forest; feature: holomictic lake; material: water; isolation source: holomictic Lake 442, 16.5 m depth | place: Canada: near Kenora, Ontario | collected...
TCGCGGCACAACGCATGTTCGTGACGGTAATGACCTGAAACGGACGATGACTTTTGTAGTGATAGCAACGCTGTTTTGTGTACTGATGGCGATGTATAACACCGGTTACCAGGCCAATTTGGCAATGGGCACCATGGGTCTTGAGAAAATAGATAACTGGCGCAGTATCCCGATGACATTGTTCGGCTATAGCACCATGAATCCTTTTTCCAACCTGGCTCACGGCGCTTTATACTTTTTACCAATTTATATCACTACCTTGGCTATCGGTGGTATTTGGGAAGTATTGTTTGCTACCGTTCGCGGCCATGAAGTCAATGAAGGCTTTTTGGTTTCGTCCATGTTGTACGCCTTGATTATGCCGCCTGATATGCCTTTATGGCAGGTCGCTTTGGGTATTTCTTTCGGTATCGTTATCGGTAAAGAAGTATTTGGTGGTACCGGTAAAAACTTTTTAAATCCTGCCTTGACCGGACGAGCATTTTTATATTTTGCTTATCCCGCATCAATGACCGGAGATTCAGTTTGGGTCGCAGTGGATGGCTATACCCGGGCAACGCCATTGGGTTTGGCTGCAAACGGTGGTCTTGATGCTGTTTATGCGGCTGATTATAGCTGGATGCAAACATTTTTTGGTTTTGAACCCGGTTGTTTGGGTGAAACATCAACCTTGGCGATTCTAATTGGCGCTGCCTTCCTGTTGTATACCCGTGTTGCGTCCTATCGCATTATGGGTGGTGTGTTTGCAGGTATGGTCGCTATTGCTACGCTGTTTAACGTGATTGGCAGTGATACCAACCCCATGTTTGCTTTTCCGTGGTATTGGCATTTAACCGTAGGCGGTTTTGCTTTTGGTATGGTTTACATGGCAACCGATCCTGTGAGTGCGGCAATGACCAATACAGGTCGTTGGGTATTCGGGGCACTGGTCGGTGGTATGACCGTGTTAATCCGAGTGGTTAATCCTGCGTTTCCGGAAGGTATTATGCTGGCCATTCTATTTTCAAACATGTTTGCACCGACGATTGATTATTTCGTCATTCAGGCCAATATTAGAAGAAGGATGAAACGTCATGCCTAATAATAAAAAGTCTTGTGAACACATGGAAAAATTGTGTACTGCTCTCAATAATAACGCCTATTACCAGAAATTTGACGCTTATAAAAACAAAGTTCTGGCCTTAGGTAACGACAGTCTGGAAAAAACGATTGCCATTGCGGTTGCGCTATGTCTCGTTTGTGCGGTTTTGGTTTCATTTGCTGCGGTTGCTTTAAAGCCTTTACAAATAGACAACAAAGCAGCGGATATGAAGAAGAATATTCTTGATGTTGCGGGTTTACTGGAAGAGGGTGCTGATATCAACGCGGCATTTTCTGAAAAAATCGAAGCCAAGATTGTTGATCTGGAAACAGGTGACTATGTTGAAAATGTTGATGCAGATGAATTTGATCAACGTAAAGCAGCAAAAGATCCTGCACAAAGCGTCGCTATTCCAAAAGATAAAGATATTGCCCATATCAGGGTAAAAGCCAAATTCGCCAAAGTCTTTTTGGTTAAAGAGGCTGGCATCACTAAATCCATCATTCTGCCTATGCATGGTTATGGCTTATGGTCTACTTTATATGGTTTCCTGTCTTTGGATGCTGACGGACAAACCGTACAAAGTATCAACTTCTATGACCAAGCGGAAACGCCTGGACTGGGTGGTGAAGTCGTTAATCCTAACTGGCGTGCTTTGTGGAAAGGCAAGAAAGTGTATGCCGAAACAGATCAACCGTCTTTGGAAAAAGGGCTGATTACTGAAGCGGATATTGGCGAACCAGCGTTAAGCTTGATTAAAGGCGTGGTAGACAACACCAAGCCCGGTTCTCAATATCAGGTTGATGGTCTTGCGGGCGCAACCTTAACCAGTACCGGTGTGACTAATTTGGTCAGATACTGGATGAGCAATGAAGGCTTTGCACCGTATTTGAAAAAAGTAAGAACGGTTAAAGGGGTGAAATCATGAGCGCAATTTTAAATGATGAAACAAAAAAAGTATTAACGGCTCCGCTGGTTAATGACAATCCTATTACTTTGCAGGTTCTGGGTATTTGTTCAGCGTTGGCGGTTACTTCACAAATGTCAACCTCGCTGATTATGGCGCTGGCTTTGACGTTGGTAACGGCCTTTTCAAGCGCGGCAATTAGTGCAATTAGAAACCATATTCCAAGCAGTATCCGGATTATCGTGCAAATGACCATTATTGCTTCTTTGGTTATTGTGGTTGATCAAATACTCAAAGCTTTTGCTTACGATGTCAGCAAACAATTATCGGTATTTGTGGGTTTGATTATTACCAACTGTATCGTTATGGGTCGTGCTGAAGGTTATGCAATGAAAAATCCGCCTTTGGAAAGTTTCATGGACGGTATCGGTAACGGTTTGGGTTATAGCTTGATATTAATTATCGTCGCGTTTTTTAGAGAGACTTTAGGTTCCGGTAAATTACTGGGTATCGAAGTTTTTAAATTGACTAAAGACGGCGGTTGGTATGATCCCAATGGCTTGATGTTATTGCCACCCAGTGCTTTCTTTATTATTGGTTTGATTATCTGGGCGGTACGTCAATGGAAACCTGCTCAAGCTGAAAAAGTAGAATTCAAGATTATGTCGATTGCGCACGGTGAAGGAGGGCATCACTAATGGAAGCTTATATTAGTTTATTTGTTAAGGCCGTCTTTATTGAAAACCTGGCACTGTCCTTCTTTTTGGGAATGTGTACCTTTATTGCTGTTTCCAAGAAAATATCCACCGCGATGGGCTTGGGTATCGCTGTTATGGTGGTGCAAGCCATTACTGTTCCGGCCAATAACGTGGTTTATCATGCCTTGTTAAAAGAAGATGCTTTATCCTGGATGGGTATAACAGGCGTTGATTTAAGTTTTTTGGCATTATTAAGCTGTATCGGCATGATTGCCGCTTTGGTACAAATTCTGGAAATGATTTTAGATAAATTCTTTCCTGCGTTGTATTTTGCATTGGGCGTATTTCTGCCTTTAATCACGGTAAACTGCGCTATTCTTGGCGGTAGTTTATTTATGATTGAGCGTGATTATAATTTTGGTGAAAGTGTCACCTACGGTGTAGGCAGTGGTTTGGGCTGGGCATTGGCTATTACGGTTATGGCCGGTGTGCGCGAAAAACTTAAATACAGTGATATTCCTGCCGGTTTGCAAGGTCTGGGCATTACTTTTATTACTGCGGGTCTGATGTCACTTGGCTTCATGGCTTTCTCTGGAATCCAACTTTAAGAAGGTAGTGTAATGCTGGAAATTCTATTAGGGATCATTATTTTTACGGCTTTTGTTATCGCACTGGTATTTGTTATTATCGGCGCTAAAAGCAAATTGGTCGCAGAAGGAGATGTTGAGATCCTGATTAATAATGAAAAGAAAATTCATGTGCCGGTCGGGTCAAAACTGTTAACGGCGTTGGCTGACAATGGTTTGTTTGTCTCATCAGCCTGCGGTGGCGGTGGTACCTGCGCTCAGTGCAAAGTTGTTGTACATTCAGGTGGTGGTGAAATCCTGCCAACTGAACTGACGCATATTACCAAGCGCGAAGCGGCTCACGGCGAACGTCTTTCATGCCAAGTCTCGGTAAAACATGACATGAGCATTGAAGTCGAAGATGAAGTCTTTGGGGTAAAAAAATGGGAATGTACTGTTAAGTCCAATAATAACGTAGCTACTTTTATTAAGGAACTGGTACTTCAGTTACCTGAAGGCGAAGAAATCAATTATAAGGCCGGAGGTTATATTCAAATTGAATGTCCACCACACATTGCCAAATACAGCGATTTTAAAGTTGAAGAACGGTTCCGTGAAGATTGGGATAAATTCAATCTATGGCGTTATGTTTCTGAAGTAAAAGAACCGGCCTTGCGTGCTTATTCAATGGCCAGTTATCCTGAAGAAAAAGAAATCATGCTTAACGTGCGTATCGCGACACCACCTCCCGGTGCTCCCGATAGCGTAGCACCCGGCATCATGTCGTCTTATATCTTTGATTTAAAACCCGGCGATAAATGTATTATTTCAGGCCCTTATGGCGAGTTTTACGCCAGAGATACTGAAGCTGAAATGGTCTTTGTAGGTGGTGGTGCCGGTATGGCTCCGATGCGTTCTCATATCTTTGATCTGTTACGCAGAATCAAATCCAACCGTAAAATCACTTTCTGGTATGGCGCACGTAGTAAACGCGAAATGTTCTATGTAGAAGATTTTGATATGCTGGCCAAAGAAAATGATAATTTTGAATGGCATGTTGCGTTATCTGATCCACTGCCGGACGATAACTGGGACGGTTATAAAGGCTTTATTCATAATGTACTTTTTGAAGAGTTTATTAAAAACCATCCAGCCCCTGAAGATTGTGAGTTCTACATGTGTGGACCTCCAATCATGAATACATCCGTTATTAATATGTTGATCGATAATGGTGTAGAGCCTGAAAACATTATGTTGGATGACTTTGGTGGTTAAATAATATCGTCACTCTCTTTCTTGAATTCTGTTGATTTTGAGGCAGAGGGCAAACGGTATTAATATAACGAGGATTGGCTAGTCTAATCCTCGTTTTTTAGTTATAGGCGGGTTGTAAAAAAGCCCATGCTTGCGTTTTTAATGATTTAAAGCGACAAGGTTTTGATGTTAACATTACGTCAACCTTCGCGGACTTTACGAGGTAGTATCATGACTTATTTTTTAGTAACTTTTGTAGTAATGCTGGTGGTAATTACCATCATGGCAATCGGTGTTATTTTTGGCAGACGCGCCATTAAAGGCTCGTGTGGTGGTGGCATGAGCAAGGCAGAATGTGTTTGTGTAGAAAAATGCGATAAAAGAAAGAAAATGGATGCAGAAGCGCATTTAACTCAGGGATAATTTTTTAAGTAAACTACACTTGTTATTTTACATTGAGGAATTCATCATGCTGGCAAAAATTACGGTAGCAGATTACATGGCTAAACGGTTAGTCACCTTAACCAAAGACACGAATGTGATTGATGCGATCAAAAAATTATTAGACCACAAAATTACTTGTGCGCCGGTTATTGATTCCAAAGGTCAGTTGGTCGGCATGTTTTCTGAAAAAGACGGCATGAGGGTTTTTTTGGAAAGCGTTTACAACCAAGGTATGAGCGGAAAAGTAGGCGACTATATGAGCACAGAAACGATCAGTGTCGATGCCAAGTCCAGTATCGTGGATTTAGCTGAAAAGTTTCAAAAGTCTTCTGTCAGAAGCTTTCCGGTATTTCAGGATAGCGAATTTGTCGGTGTTATTAGTCGTGTAGATGTTCTAAGGGCCTTGGTTGCCATTTAATAAAATGCCCGAACGCAACCCTAATACCCAAACCTTTTATTGGCACGATTACGAAACCTTTGGCATTGATCCTCGGCGCGACCGGGCAGTACAATTTGCCGGACTGCGAACCGATGCCGATTTTAATATTATCGAAAAGCCGCTGGTTATTTATTGCAAACCAACGCCGGATTGTCTGCCTCAACCGGATGCCTGTCTAATTACCGGCATTACACCGCAGCTTGCCCAGCAAAAAGGCGTTTGCGAAGCCGACTTTATCGGTCAAATACATCAGCAACTCGCCCAACCCAACACCTGTACCCTAGGCTATAATAATCTTCGTTTTGATGATGAAGTGACCCGCAACTCGCTGTATCGTAATTTTTATGATCCCTACGCCCGCGAATGGCAAAACGGCAATTCCCGTTGGGACATTATTGATGTCGTTAGAGCGGCAAGAGCGCTACGACCTGAAGGTATAAATTGGCCGGTTAATGGTGACGGCAGACCCAGTTTGCGACTGGATCAATTAACCATCGCCAATGGTATCGCCCATGAAGCGGCGCACGATGCGCTATCCGATGTTTATGCAACGATAGACATGGCTAAATTAGTCAGACAGGCACAGCCCAAACTGTATCAATTTCTGTTGCAACATCGCGGCAAAGCCAAAGTATTGGAGTTACTCCAGTTGGACACTTTTAAACCGGTTGTGCATATATCCGGTAAATATAGCGTAGCCACCAACAACCTGGCTATTGTATTACCGCTCTGCAAACACCCGACCAATACCAATGGCATCATTGTTTACGATTTGTCCATTGATCCGGAACCCCTGCTGACCTTATCAATAGAAGACATACAGCAACGGCTTTTTACCGCGACGGACGACTTGCCCGAAGGGGTCACCAGAATACCGTTAAAAACCGTGCATATTAACAAATGTCCGGTAGTGGCACCGGTGTCTGTTATCACAGCGGATGATGCACAACGACTGGCGATTGATTTGGCCTTGTGCTTGACACACATTGACAAGATAACAGCCGTAACCGGCTTGGCTGAAAAATTAGCCGCCGTGTTTAGTGGCCATGCCTACGCCGACCAGGATGCTGATCCGGACCTGTCCATCTACAGCGGTGGATTTTTCTCTGAAGCAGATCGGCAGAAAATGGTAAAAATCAGAGTGACGTCCCCAGAACAGTTAGCAAAATCGGAATTTAGTTTTAACGATCGCCGCCTGCCGGAAATGCTGTTTAGATACCGGGCCCGAAATTACCCCGAAACACTCAATCATGAAGAACAGATAAAATGGAATCAATTTTGCCAGAATAGGTTAGCAGGTCATCAAGCAGGCGCCAGCATAACACTGGATGCTTATCTTGCACGGTTGGAAGAATTACGAAACAGCAATAATAGTAATATGGATATAATCAACGCACTGGACGCTTATGCACATAATTTGTGTAAAGTTTAAGTAAATTTATCACCACGAAGATACGAAGGACACGAAGAAAAAAAAGGGTCGACTTTACGCGCATATTTTTTTGCAAAAGCGGCAATAAATGTAGGTAATTCATCAAAAGGCAGATGATTGATACCCGCAGCGCTTTTGCGTCCGCCACCGGTTGAAAATGACGAGCATAATTCATCGGCGCCTGCATTACTGGCTAAGGGGGCGCGAACACTGACTTGATAACCACCTTGGGCATTGTAACTAAGCACGGCATGAGCGCATTCCGGGTTTTGATTAGCCAGTTGGTTTCCTAATACCCCGCTAATGCGCCTGGCCCAAGCAGCATCGGGCAATAGATAAACACTCACTGTATTTGTCTGATATTCAGGTTTTATCCTCTCGGCCTTGAGCATATCTTCGGCATATCCGGTTGATAATTGTTCGTAGACACTATAATTATCGGCCATAAAATCAAAAGGTGACAAGTAAAGCTCCAACTCACGGTAAAGCAAATCCGGTGCAAAATGCAGGTCCGTGATGCTGTTACCATAACCGTTATAATTGATGCACACCCCCAAGTCTTTAAGTTGCTTAAGTTGGTTTGCAGATAAGGACAGGGTTTCAGCGGCTTGTTTTGCGCGATCAAGAAGATTATCGCCAAACGCCGCAGTCACTGACCAGGCACGGTATTTTCCGCCAAGATAGTGATCAACCAAAAGACTGGTACAGGTATTTGCAGCGGTATTGATTAGCGTTTTTAGCTGGGGATGTTGTGGAATGTCACCTGATTCATGATGATCCACATAAAATACCGAGGCACCTTGCATAAGAATTCTATCCAGAGCTGTTCGATTTTTTTTTAAGGAAATATCCAGCACCGTGACATCATCATTTTTTTGGACTTGTAAATGTTCCAATAAATGGATATCTCTTTTTACACCGGTAACCAGTTTGGCTTGAACAGGCTTTGCCAAACGTAACTGTACCAACGCACAAATACCATCGGCATCACCGTTAAACACATCAATTTGCACAGCTTGTTCCTTATTTTTTATGTTATGTTTTATTTTACGCGATGAATCGGGCTTATGAAAAACATCTTGCCTTTAAAAACGGTATTGCCTGTAGAATGCTATCCATAAAAACAACTATAAAAACTATTCTGTTATTGATGACAACTCAAGCCCACTCTTCAAACTTACGTTTTTTTTCTGATTCCTTTAAACGTTTTTTGCCTAATTCCCAAGCGGTTTCGCTGGCCATTATTTTAATTGTCAGCTTTGTGCTGATTTATTCTTTGTCTAGTATATTGATGCCTGTTTTTGCCTCAATTGTATTGGCTTATTTACTGGAAGGGTTGGTGGGTAAGGCTGAAAATTTAGGGGTGCCGCGTTTGCCGGCGGTTTATCTGGTGTTTTCCGGCTTTATGGCTTGTTTGGGATTTTTACTGTTTTATTTGATGCCGTTAGTTTCACAACAAGCAGTCGAACTGATTCAAAATATTCCCGAGATTATTAGCCGTGCTCAAACCGGCATTATGCGCTTGCCGGAAATGTACCCAAAATTGATTTCAGAGAGCAAAATTCAACAGATGATATTTGCTGTTCAACAGGAATTGCTAACCTATGGTCAAAACGTGTTGTCGCTTTCTGCGGCATCAGTGGTGGGTATAGTCAGTGCCTTGATTTATCTGTTTTTGGTGCCGATGATGGTGTTTTTCTTTTTAAAAGATAAAACAGCATTAGTTTTATGGTTTTTACAGTTTATGCCCAAAAACAGAAACTTAACCGTGCGGGTCTGGGAAGAAGTCGATATACAGTTGGGTAATTATGTACGAGGAAAATTTTCGGAAATATTTATTCTCTGGTTTGTCAGTTACGCAACTTTTGCCACAATGGACTTAAATTATGCCATGTTGTTGGCGGTATTGATGGGCGTGCAGGCAATTATTCCTTATATAGGCGCTACGTTGGTTACTTTTCCGGTACTGGGTGTCGCTTATTTTCAGTGGGGTTTAAGTGGTGATGATTTTATGTATATTGTTGTCGCGTATTCCATTATTCAAGCCTTGGATGGCGTTGTACTGGTTCCTGTATTATTTTCAGAAGCCGTCAATTTACATGCGGTCGCAATTATAGTCGCTATTTTGTTTTTTGGTGGCTTGTGGGGGTTTTGGGGGGTATTTTTTGCCATTCCCTTGGCAACAGTTGTTAAAGCCGTTTTAACGGCCTGGCCTCGATTGGATGATAAAGATATTGATGCCTAATGTTGATATTTTTTGGCTATCAAATAACACCGCCGCATCGGGTTAGCGAAAGCGTAACCCCATACGCATCAACTTAAGGATATTACAGACCACGAAGAGACGAAGAAAAAAAAGATTTTTCTTTGGTTTTTCTTCGTAAACTTCGTGTCTGCGTGGTGAAATGTCTTAAACGGAATTAATTTTACAATCTGGCCAATAATTCCGCTTTTTTGGCACTGTATTCGGAATCCGTCAAAATGCCTTTATCTTTCAGATTGGCCAATTTTTCAAGTGCACCGAAAATATCTGCGTCCTGTATGAGTTCCTGAGTATTAACAGGGCTGGGTTTAACGTAGGTAGGTGCTGCTTGGATGTAGGCAGGTTCAGGTTGAAAAGGAATCGGTGCTTGATAGGATACGTTGTCGATAGAAATAATGGGTAACGTGCCAACATCGACTAGTCCGTATTGACTGGTAAAAGTAATTGATCCTCCTATCGATTGCTGCTGGGAAAAACCGCCAATCTGATGATCCAGGGTATCGTATAGCGTTACTTGTCCATTGACATCAATAGCCAGTCTGTGAATATTGGCAAAATAAGCGTAACGCACGTTATTTTGAGAGCCGGTACTGGTTGGAAATTGCAGGCCGATGGGCCACCAGTTTCCGGAACTACCGGCCGGTGGCGGTACAAACAAGCTAACCGGACCAGTGGGGCCTGAGCTGTTTTGTTGCTGTCCACCGCCAAAGTTGCTTTGTTGCTGTCCGCCTTGGCTCTGTGACTGAAAGCTGCCGGTTTGAATGAGATCCGGTTGATTGGCAATTAGATTTGCAAGCTCTTGACACAGTCCACTGACTGAGTTTTTTAAGCCATTATTGAACATATCGCCCAACATAATCATGCCGCCCCTCATCCATTGGCCGGAACCGCCAAATTCACGATGATTAAACTGGGCCATGGACCCGTTGCCGTTGATGACCGACAGCAACATGCTGAAGACGGCATCTGGACTAAAATTATAACGTTGTGCAATGTTGTTGATTATTTGCTGGCCTTCCGGCGTGAGCTGTTTCATTGGAAATATCCGCTTGGTTAAGATGAAGGGAGGGTACAAAGGATTAATCAGCAGAGGTAGTGCTTACAAAACAGATTGTTGACTGATTTTAATAGATAGCAGTGTAAATCAAGCGCCTGTTAAAAGCACTTTAAATCTTAACTTGCCAGATGGGTAGCCGTTAAAAAACCGGGGCTGCCAGTTTTTAAATCCTCCTTGTTTAGCACCCTTTCAGTGCAAGGGTTTCAGTTAAAACCAACTTGGTGCAACTAATACCTTCATAAGCTCTTTTTTTAGCATTTATACGGGTAAACTATCGGCTAGACTCATCGTGCGCCAAGCAGATAGCCGCTAAAAATAAGGTATTATTTACCGGATAAAAGATAAATAAGTCAGTATCAAGCGGCAACGGTTGTTAATATCATAAATGGCATAATATCTGCTTGTTCTCTTTCTTATAAATTTAATAGATTACTAAAAATAGACGCCTTGTAGCCCATGAAACTAAATGATTCACACGATAAACTTGACGCTTACTACCAGCAGGTTCAGGGCATTATTCTTAACAGACAGGATTGGGTAAGTGGTTTACTGCCTGCCAGTACCGCTGTTACTGTACATGGCAATTATACCGATGCTTGGGTAAGGGATAATGTTTACAGTATTCTTGCTGCTTGGGGTTTGGCGCTGGCTTATCGGCGCGTGGAT
>SESD01001950.1_pt1 | contig 10807 bp, 4 predicted proteins | sample 3171411 | NCBI WGS metagenome assembly SESD01 (sample SAMN06051880, study PRJNA518727) | freshwater metagenome | biome: subpolar coniferous forest; feature: holomictic lake; material: water; isolation source: holomictic Lake 442, 16.5 m depth | place: Canada: near Kenora, Ontario | collected...
GGCTGACGGGTACAGCAACACGATGCGATCCCCGCGAGAGATCTTCGTGCCATTCAGTTCATCGTCGATGCCGGCGCGGCGGAACATGTTGTTGAGCGGCGTGACCCACCGCAACACTTCTTCAACGGCAAGCGGCACCAGCGAAGGGTCGCCAGCCATTGCCTCCCACTGCTCGGGATTGTCGCAAAAGGCGCGCAGACCGTGGCTGATCGCCGTTCGCGTGGTCTCGGCTCCACCCGAAATGAACAGACCCACTTCGTGCACCATGGTGGCAGGAGGCAACGGCTGACCATCGATTTCGGCATGCAACCACAGCGAGATCAGATCGTCGGCCGGACACGTCATCTTCTCTTGTGCGATCTGGCCAAGGGCACCAATGAACTCCATGTTGGCGTCGATGAAGTCGGTGAAGATGTGGCCATCGCGCTCGCGCATGTCGATGCGCATCAGCCGCTCGCTCCAACTCTTGAGTTCGCGCCACATCGTCTCGGGATAGCCCAGCAAACGACACGTGAGTCGGGCGGGCAGTTGGCCCGAGATCGCGTCGATGAGTTCGCATTCGCCGTCGTTGATGATGTTGTCGATGAGTTCGGCTACCAGCGCATCGATCTCGGCGCGTCGATCGCTGACAGCCGAGCGGGTGAACTTGTGCTGCACGAGCATGCGCTGCTGGCGGTGCCGTGGATCGTCTTGAGCGATCATGTTGATCTCGTCGGGTGACCAAATAGCGCGATAGCCCTGACCGCTGAGGTACACGCTGCTGCGCCGCTCAACCTCCATCAGATCGGCGTGACGGGTGATGCCCCACAGGCCATTGCGATGGTCGCGATAGATCGGTTCGTTGGCACGCATCCACGTATACGCGTCGTGCGGATTCGATCGATAGAACTCTGGGTCGAGAAGATCGACCACCAAACGTTCGTTGCTCACTGCAGTCATAGGCGCGACCTTGCCACGAAGTTCGCCTACGGCGCCACACCTACCTCGTGATCACGGGCTTGGCGGTGGGAACTCGGGCGTGTAGCCCTTGTTGTCGGGATTGATCTGACGTGGATTATCGCGACCAAACAAGGTCACAGCGGCCTTCCATGTGTCGTCCACAAGATCCCAACCGGCGCTGTTGGTTTCTTCATAGTGCCCAGGAGGTTCGCCGAGCTCGCGACCAAGCGCCTGGCCATAACGACATGAGTCGAGCGCTACCTTGGCGAGGTCGGCCGGCACACCGTCGAGGCTGGATGGGTCATCCGTGATCTTCTTACAGATCGGCCCGCTCACGCCATCGACGGTGTTGATAACCCCAGCCTCGAAGGCTCGCTTACAACCATCGGGAGGCCCAATAATTTCGGCGGCGCAACGCACTTTCACTTCGTTGAGCGGAACCCAGTAACCCAGTTCGTCGCCACCCAGACCAACCGTAAACGTGGTCGGTTCATCGACCAGGTCGAGCAAGTAGCCCGGCGTGGCGTAGTCGGCGCCGCGGGCGTGCTCTTCGTTTGCATCGCGGTAGTACTTGTCGGTAGCGGTCACGAAGTCGGCGGGCAGCCCAATGACCAACTCGGGAGGCAACTCGCCAGGCATAAACAAAAAGCCGACCGACCCGAGTGACAGATGGACAAGGCGAGTCTTGAGGACATCAGCGACTCGAATCTGACTTTGAACGAGTGGCGTAAGAACCGGATCGTCGACGACCTTGCCGTCGTCAGATACACACGTTGCATCGCTGAACGGCATCGTGCAGTTGTAACCCATTGGGCTCTTCCACCCGAGGTCGCCATCGGCGAGCAACACCCGAAAGCCAATGTTGGTGAGGCGCGTATAAAACGACTGCTCGCGCCACACCAATGCCGGCACCGTTATTGCCTCGGCAGCATCGACGAGCTGCAGCACATGAAGACCCAACTGCCTACCGATCGATTCGGTCTTGGCAAAGCTCTTCCCGAGATAGTCGGTGGCGCCCGGAAGCGGCTTGGCTCCGGCTGGCACAACCCAACCGTTGCCCTCAGGGTGCTCGGCGTCGATGACCCAAGTAGGCGCCTGGCCGGGCCCGATCTGACTGCCGAGCGGACCATTGAAGTACATCACCTCGCCGCCGATTTCGCTGCTCACGACATCGCGCAGCACGCCCGGATAATCAGACGTGAAGTAACGCCCGTCGGCTTTACAGTCGTCGTCTGTCCAACCCTTGGCCGTGCAGACAGCCGCAATATCAAACCCAGTCTTGGGCTCGAAACCCAAGGTGGTTTCGGGGTGACTCGCCCATTGCACAATGGTGGCAATCACGTCGTCGGTAGCCGTGCTGCGCGCAACCAACACGTTGAGCGCCGGATCAAAAACAACAGGATCGCGAACGTCGTTCATGCCATATCGATGCTCGCCCGATGCCACCGCCAATGTTGCTGGCTCGAGCGCGGCGACAGCCTCGTTCACGGTGGCCGCGGTCTCGGCGGCCATCGCCTCATACCACTTGTCGTTCACGCTGAACGCAGTGTCGGGACCGTGGTGGTTGTGTGTGGCAGACACGATGATTTTGGCGCTGTCTTTCCACTGCGCAGGCAGGCTCTTGCGCGCCATTGCCTCGATCTCGGCAGCGTCGGCAGCGAACACCATGTAGACGTCGGCGGTAACAAGAACCACCAGCGAGTCGCCTTCTTGAATTGCTACCGCGGTGGCCTTCACATCATCGTGCACCCAAGCCGCATCGTTGTTGCCGTTACCCACATCGACAGCGCCCTGATCGAACGCAGGCACGTAGACGCCCGGGTTATACGGGTCAACGTTCGACCAGCCAGGAGCGGTTGACACGTAGTCGCGATTGCCACCCACCGTTGGCAACACCGAGCGGCTTGCGGCGCCAACGAGAACATTTGAGGCGGCTACATCAGAGGTGGTGATTGGCGCGCTCGAACCGGTGACGTCCACCGAGCTCGAGCCCGACGACGAACTGCTTGAGCATCCCGCCAAAAGACCAACACAGGCAACGGCGGCGAGCAAACGAGTACGGCGTGGTGACATCGCCAGAATCTAGTGCGCCATGGCGCCCGCTTACGTGAAGATGATCAGACCGCCAGCAGCCTTCTCGTATATCTCGCCAACCGAGACTGTTGCGTTCATGACACCTTCTCAGGCTTTGACCCTTCCGCTGGCCGTCCGATCGAGCGCAATCGTTGGGGGCCGCCGAGCTCGACGCGCTTACCTGCGGTGGGCATTTTTGATCTGATTCCGGGGATGCGCCGACCTGCGAGCAGGGCGTGCCAATACACCCATTGAAACGCGACCTTGCCCCAGTGGTTGAGCCGGCTCTCCTTGAGCAGCGGCAGTCCAACCGTGCCGGGGAACCGGCCGGGCATCGGCTCGATGTCGTAGTTGAAATCGATGAGCAATGCCTTGCCGAATCCCGATTCGATGAAGCAGTTAGTGTGCCCGTCGTAGCTGGCGTCGAGGGGTTCGCCACTCATGAAATGGAGCACGTTCGCCACCAACGCATCGCCTTCGAAATGGGCAGCCGAGCCAGCCTTTGATGCCGGAATGTTTGCAGCATCACCGATCACGAAGATGTTTGGTCGCACCAACGATTGCATCGTGCGCGGGTCGGCCGGCACGAAGTTGTTTTCGTCCCCAAGGCCATGAGAACGCCCCACGTAAGCAGCACCCCTATGTATCGGGATCACCACAGCCAGATCGAACGGCACCTCGCGACCGTCGTAGCCGACAAGCCGGCGCTTGATTCCGTCGACACTGCCGGTGTTGAAATTTGGCACAAGCCGAATGTTCTTTTCGATGAGCAAGCTCCCGAGAGTGTCGCTCGCGATCGGCTTGGTGAAGGCACCGTCCAGCGGCGTGACATAGGCGATCTCGACACGATCACGGATGCCACGTTGATGGAAATACCAGTCGGCCAAGAAACAGAACTCAAGTGGAGCTATCGGACCCTTGATGGGATTGTCAACCACATTGACAACCAAGCGACCGCCGTCGAAACGATCGAGCGCTGCTTCCAGCACTTCGGCCGCGTGCAAGGTGTAGAAGTGGTGTACCGAGTTCATCGCAATCGCATCGGACAACCCCTCAGTTTCATCGGGGGATAACACGGCACCGGTAGCCACAATGAGCACGTCGTAGGGAACCTCTTCGCCGTCGCGTAAAACAATCATGTTTCGATCAGCATCGACATGGTCGATGAGCCGTTCGATGTAGAGAATGTCGCTCTTCAGCTGACTCTGTCGCGGCCGTTCGAGGTGATGAGACCGGGCAAGACCAAACGGTACGAACAACAACCCAGGTTGATAGACATGTACATCGTCGAGGTCGATCACGGTTATTTCCGCGTCGCGACCATCGAGTTCTCGATGCAAACGGTTGGCGGCCAGAGTGCCACCCGTGCCTGCACCAAGAATCACAATCTGAGAACTCACTGCGACTCCTTCACGCACGTATATGGTGCGTCACCAAGGCGGCAATGGTTAGGGCACAAAGTCCATTTTCTTAGTCTGCGGGCACAGAATCAGGCTCGGCAGAACCCGCCGGATTCATAAACTCAGCCAGACGGGCCCGGTAGTGCACTAACGACTCGAGCTTGATCGACTCGTAACCGCGCACCAGTTCGGGCAGACCGGCGGCCTCAAGCGTTACGGCCGCTGGAGCGTTGGCCCGAACAAGCACCGTGATTGAGTCGGCGTATTCGCCTGCGAGCGCACGCTCGATACGACGCAGCTTGGTCATGCCCAGTAGGTCGAATGGTGTGCCTCGCAGGCGGCGGCCAGCCCGCAGGCCAACCATCAACGGCGTGGCCCAACGACCCAACGAGATCTTGTTCTTCATCCCCATCGCACGAAGCATTGGCGGATGTAGCTGCCACTGAACTCGGGCACCCTCGCCAGCGATGGCTTCGGCCGCGGCACGCGCCTCTGGGGCCAGCAACAGCCGAGCGACTTCGTACTCGTCCTTATAGGCCATCAGCTTGTGCAGATTGGTTGCAAACGCATCAATCGTTTCGTCCGAAGCGCCAGCGGTGCGCAGCGCCTCGACGCGATCGAGATACAGCTGTGAATACTCCTGCGACTGATACGCCACGAGGTCGGCTGCACGCATCTCAATCGGATCGAGCGGCTCGGCTGCTGCCTCGACCGAAGAGTGCACGCCCGCCGCCTTGGCGACCACGTCGGGATCGATGATCCATTGGCGGCCCCATGCAAACGCAGCAAGGTTGCGATCGACTGCAACGCCATTGAGCGAGATGGCCCGCTCGAGGCTGATGGTAGACACCGGCAGCACGCCCGCCTGATGAGCCACACCAAGTAGGAACACGTTGGCCGTGGTGGTGTCGCCGAAGAGGCCAGTGACCAACTCGAATACTGGCGCATACCGATTGAGTTCGGCGCGGCTGGTGGCATTGAGCCGACCGGAGAGGTCGTCGAGTTCGGGATACGCCACCGTCGGATGGAGCACCATCTTGCCGGTAGGTGTGGGCGAAGCGGAGCCGATAACGATTGTGCGATCGACCGAAGCACCGCGAAGCTGCGCGTCGGTTGCGGCGCCGAGCAAGTCGAAAGCGATCAACACATCGACGCTGCCAGCAGCGGCCTTGTTGGAGCCCACCTGTTCGTCGCGACTGATGAACACATCGCTCACCACCGGACCAGCTTTTTGCGACAGCCCTGTTTGGTCGAGACCGCGAACCTGTAGCCCATCGAGCATCGCCGCGGTGCCAAGGATCTGGCTGACCGTGACAACACCGGTGCCACCAATACCTGGCATACGAACCATCAGACCATCGATTGGATCAACCACAGTCGCGGCCGCAAGATCGGATGGAGCGTTCGTGAAACGGGTCTTCACCTTGATGGGTCGCTTTGGCTCGAGCACCTTCACGAAGCTCGGGCAGTCGCCGCGCAGACACGAGTAATCGAGATTGCACGAACTCTGATCAATACGTGTCTTGCGCCCGAACTCGGTCTCTACGGGTTGCACCGACAGGCAGTTGCTCTGTTGCCCACAGTCGCCACAGCCCTCGCACACGCGCTCGTTGATGAGTACCCGGAACGCCGGCTTGGCGGCCTTATCGCGTTTGCGTAGTCGTCGCTTCTCGGCAGCGCACAACTGATCGTGGATCAGCACCGTGACACCCGGGATCGCTGCCAACTGTTCTTGCGCCTCGACCATCCGGGTGCGGTCCCAGACCTCAACTTCGTTGGGCAATCCAATTGAGTTGTACCGATCAAGGTCGTCGGTAGTCACCAGCACGGTGCGCACGCCTTGCAGCAGCAAGATGCGCGCCATGGTGGGCACGTCGACCGCGCCGGTCGCGTCTTGCCCGCCGGTCATCGCCACAACACCGTTCACCAAGATCTTGTAGGTGATGTTGACGCCAGCAGCGATAGCACCGCGAATAGCCAATTGGCCGCTATGCGCGTAGGTGCCGTCGCCGATGTTCTGGATGAGATGAGGCGTATCGACAAACGGAGCCATGCCCACCCACTGAGCTCCTTCGTTGCCCATACAGGTAAGCCCGACAATTTCGCCAACGCGTGACGAGTCCATCATTGCGACCATCGAGTGACAACCGATGCCGCCGCCCACCAGCGACCCAGCAGGTACCTCGGTGCTCACGTTGTGCGGACAACCGCTACAGAAATACGGCGTGCGGTTCAGCGTGAGCGGAATGAGCACCCGAGAGCGAGCAGCGGAACGCAAGGGAGCGAGTCGATCGTCGGTGAGTCGCTCGACGAGGCGCGACCGCAACGGGCCCACGATTGAGTCGGCATCGAGCGATCCGTGCGCTGCCAGAAGATGACGACCTTGTTCGTCGTTCTTGCCCGTGATTGTCGGTCGATCGGGCGACGACCAGAGCGCCTCTTTGAGCATCGCTTCGAGGGTGGGGGTCTTATCTTCGACCACGAAAATCTCGGCGAGTCCGGCGCCGAAGCGACGCAACAGCGCATGGTCGATTGGCGAGATCAACCGAAGGTGCAGCAAGCGAATGCCGGCATCGGCAATCTGCTCATCGGTGGCCAGCCCCAACATGCGCAACGCCTGACGGACCTCGGTGTAGGTGTGCCCAGCGGCAGCAATACCGATCCACGCGTCGTCGGGATTGACATCGATGGTGTTGAGATTGTTCTCGGTGCCATAGGCCCGCGCCAGCTCGAGTCGAATCTCGTACAACTCGCGTTCGAGGTCGAGCGTGTGCGGCGTGAGTAGCCCGCCGTCGGCATGGGGCACGAACGTATAGCCCTCGAAGTCGACCTTCGGCGCAACCGTAGAGACGCGATCGAGCGCAAGGTCGATGGCTTCAGTTCCGTCGGCAACGGCTGCCACAATCTTGAGCGCCGACCACAGTCCGCTGGCGCGAGACATCGCTACGGCATGACGTCCGAGATCGAGCGCCGATTGCACATCTCCCGGAAAGAGGATGGGCATATGTAACCCAATCAAGGTGGAGTCCGATGCACTCGGCAAGGTAGACGACTTGGCCGCGCCATCGTCGCCGACAAACGCGACCGCTCCCGAGTTGCGATGCACACCGGCGAACATCGCGTGTCGTATTGCGTCGCTGGCGCGATCGACTCCCGGAGTCTTTCCGTACCAGTAGCCAACAATGCCGTCGTAACGACAATCGGGTCGCTCGGCCGCCAACTGGCTACCCATCACTGCGGTAGCCGCAAGCTCTTCGTTGAGCGCGTGACGGTGCACGTAGTTGAGTTCGCCTGCCGACTTCGCGGCGACATCGGCTTCACGATCGAGCCCCGCCAACGGCGAGCCCGGATAGCCCGTGACGAAGGCTGCGGTGTTGAGCCCATTGCTGCGGTCGACACGCATTTGCTCGAGCGGCAATCGAGCGAGCGCCTGAACACCCGACAAGAAGACGCGACCCGAATCACGGTCGTAACGACTGGAGAGTTTGTAGTCGCTCAGCTCTGGCTCGACAATGTCAGTCACGTATCAATGCTTTCTTATCGAGATCCGGATCGCTGCGTCTCGGCCCAAGTTAGGCCAATCTGAACATCGATATCGTGAGGCAACCCCAACACCCGCTCGGCCACGATGTTGCGCTGCACGTCGCCGGTGCCGCCACCAATGGTGAGCGCTTGGCTGAACATGTAGCCGTCGTACCAACCTGGGTGACCAAGGTCGTTTGGCGGGCGACCAGGCCCAAGGCCCTTGGTGTCGGTGCCCGGCACGAACAGATCGCGGCCTTCGCTGCTCGTGAGCATTCCCGAAGCGCCAAGCAGATCGCGCGCGACAGCCATCACGTGCTGTCCGTGCTCGTCGGCCATGATCTTGCGGATGCTGGCCTCGGGTCCGGGCTGCTCGCCGCGCAGCTTGGCAGACAACGTGCGCAACCGGATGAGGTCGAGCACCATGTGCTCGATGTAGATCGATGCAAGCCGCTGGCGCATGTGCACATCGGTGACGGGACCATTGGCGCGAACGGCATCGAGCATCTCAAGAGCCGTTGGACCGCTGCCCCACAGCACACCACCGGTTGAGAGTGACACGCGCTCGTTGCCCAAGGTGACCTTGGCGAGACGCCAACCATCGTTGAGATCGCCAATGAGGTTCGCGGCGGGAATACGAACATCGGTGAAGAACACCTCATTAAAGGTGTGTCCACCGGTCATCTCGGTGATGGGCCTGATCTCGATACCGGGAGCATCCATCGGGCACACGAAATACGAGATGCCCTTGTGCTTGGGCAGGTCGGGATCGGTGCGCGCGATAAGGATTCCGTACTTCGCATGCTGTGCGCCGCTGGTCCAGATCTTTTGACCGTTCACGATGAACTCGTCACCATCGCGCAGCGCACGCGTACCCAAGCTGGCGAGGTCGCTGCCGCTGCCAGGCTCGCTGAACAACTGACACCAGAAGTCTTCGCCGCTGAGCAGCCGATCGAGGTACAGATCCTTTTGTTCCTGTGTGCCTGCGTACAGCAACGTTGGTCCGGCCCAGCCAATACCAATGGGGTTCGTAGGCCGGCGCACCGCCGCTCGGTTGAGTTCGTCGTCGATAATCAGCTGATGAATTGGGTCTGCAGCGAGGCCCCACGGCGCAGGCCAATGCGGCGCCACATAGCCGGCTTTCGCCAAGGTGGCGCCCGACGGTTTCGGGTTCGCTTTGATCCACTCGCGCACTACTTGTCGTCGCGGGTCATCCTCGGTGGGCAACTGAAAGTCCATGGGGCCACATTAGAACTCCAGAGCCAATGCCGGTTGCATCGCTCGACCACCTCCGCGAAGGCCTTTCATCACTGGCCTGACTCCGCATTCAACCGATTCAGGGTTCGCTCCAAGGCCGCTCTAGATTCAGTGCCGTGACTACCTCAGGTTGGAATTTTGCGGAAATGTGGGAGCACCACGCCGATCGCTTCCCCGAAGCAATGGCGCAGGTGCAAGGCGATCGTGTGTTCACGTGGAGTCAGTTCGATCGTCGCGCCGACGGTATTGCCGCAACGTTGCTCGCTGCGGGCGCCCAGCACCAAGACAAAGTGGCGCAGTACATGTACAACTGCCCCGAGTACCTCGAGAGCATGTTCGGTATGTACAAAGCCGGACTCGTTCCGGTCAACACCAACTACCGCTACACCGACGACGAACTGAAGTACCTCTGGAACAACGCCGATGCCGTCGCAGTGGTCTTCCATGGCTCATTCGCATCACGCTGCGCTGTACTGCGCGAACAACTTCCGGCCATTCGCACATGGATCTGGGTCGACGATGGCAGCGAGCCTTGCCCCGAGTGGGCAGTGGCATACGAGACTGCTGCAGCATCCGCTAACTCACGCACCTTCGCCCCGTGGGGTCGCAGCCCCGACGATTTGTACATGCTCTACACCGGCGGCACCACCGGTATGCCCAAGGGCGTGATGTGGCGCCAAGACGATGTCATCGGCAGCCTCGATGCAGCATCCAAGCAACCGTTGCCGCCCGTGCCCGGTTGGGCCCAACTCGAGCAGCGAATCGTCAAAGCTGGACCACGTAACCTTCCGGCCGCTCCGCTCATGCACGGCACCGGCGCATTCAACGCGATGTGGAACCTGTCACTCGCCGGATCGGTAGTCACCTTGCAGGGACGCCACTTCGACCCCATCGAACTGCTCGACACCATCGCGCTGCAGCGCGTCAACAGCATGTCCATCGTGGGCGACGCATTCGCGAAGCCACTGTTGCGCGCCCTCGACGCAGAACCCAATCGATGGGACATCTCGTCGTTGCGAGTCATCGTCTCAAGCGGCGTGATGTGGTCTGCTGCATCAAAAGCTGGCCTGCTTCGCCATAACGCACGCTTGATCCTCATCGACAGCCTCGGCAGCAGTGAGGCCATCGGCATGGCCAACAACACCACCTCGGCCGACGGTGCCGGCGAGACCGCCAAATTCACGCTCACACCGCACACCAAGGTGCTCACCGAAGATGGCCGCGAGGTCGTGCCCGGCAGCGGCGAACGCGGTCGGGTCGCGCTTCGGGGGCGCACTCCGGTGGGCTATTACAAAGACCCCGAAAAGTCAGCTAGCACCTTCATCACGTTCGATGGTGTGCGCTGGAGCATTCCCGGCGACTTCGCCGAAGTTGAAGCCGACGGCACCGTCAAGCTGCTTGGTCGTGGCAGCCAGTGCATCAACACCGGCGGCGAGAAGGTGTACCCCGAAGAAGTCGAAGAGGCGCTCAAACACCACCCCACCGTGGCCGATGCAGCGGTGGTCGGTCTGCCCGACGAACGCTTCGGCGAAGCCATCACCGCGCTGGTCGAACCCTACGATGGCGCCACAATCAACGAGGCCGAACTCATTGCCCACGTGAAGATTCATCTCGCT
>SESD01001952.1_pt1 | contig 10799 bp, 9 predicted proteins | sample 3171411 | NCBI WGS metagenome assembly SESD01 (sample SAMN06051880, study PRJNA518727) | freshwater metagenome | biome: subpolar coniferous forest; feature: holomictic lake; material: water; isolation source: holomictic Lake 442, 16.5 m depth | place: Canada: near Kenora, Ontario | collected...
GGGCGACCTCCGAGAGCTTTAAAAATACCTGCGAAGTCGGAACGTTGGGCGGGGAGAAGTTTTGCTAAGGCACGTGCACGTTCTTCCAGATTTTCGGCAAGGATCATTTCACGAACGTGATCAATGCGATCGCCTTCAAAGAACATGTGCTCGGTACGGCAAAGGCCGACCCCTTGGGCGCCGAAGGCGATGGCGTGGCCGACTTGATCGGGCTGATCGGCATTGGCGCGGACTTCGAGTTTCCGACGTTGATCGGCCCACTGCATGAGTTGAGCAAAGACGCGGTAGATTGGGCTTTCGGCCGCGGTCATATCCTTATCGATGAGTACCCGAACAATATCGGAAGGGGAGGTTTTAACTTCGCCTGGAAAGATTTCTCCAGTGGTGCCGTCGATGGAAAGGAAGTCGCCTTTGTTAAAAGTTTTTCCTCGGACGGTGAGGGTGGCCTTGGCGTAGTCGATATGAAGGTCGGATGCACCACAGACGCAGACTTTGCCCATTTGGCGGGCGACGAGGGCGGCATGAGAGGAAACTCCGCCACGGGCGGTGAGAATGCCTTCGGCAGCGAGCATCCCGCGAATATCCTCTGGGCTGGTTTCGATGCGGACGAGGAGAACTTTTAAACCCTTTTGGGCGGCGGCTTCGGCGTCGTTGGCTTGAAAATAGATCTGACCTGAGGCGGCGCCAGGTCCTGCGGGGAGGCCGCGGGCGATGACCTCGGTAGTTTTGCGTGCTTTGGCTTCGAAGACAGGAGCAAGAAGTTGGCTGAGGGAATCGGCGGGGATTCGGCGGATGGCGTCGTCGGGTTTGATGAGCTTTTCTTTAACCATCTCGACGGCGATACGGACGGCGGCGAAGCCTGTGCGTTTTCCGTTACGGGTCTGGAGCATGAAAAGGCGGCCTTGCTCAACGGTGAACTCGAAATCTTGCATATCGTGGAAGTGACCTTCGAGGGTGTGGCGGACATCTTGGAGTTGGCGGAAGACTTCAGGCATTTCGACCTGAAGTTGGGCGACTGGTTCGGGGGTGCGGACACCAGCGACGACGTCTTCGCCCTGGGCGTTGAGGAGGAATTCCCCGTAGAGAACTTTTTCGCCTGTGGCGGGATCTCGGGTGAAGGAGACCCCTGAACCGCTATCATTGCCTGTATTGCCAAAGACCATGGCTTGGACGTTGACGGCGGTACCCCATTCGTGGGGGATGTTGTATTTGCGACGATAGACGATGGCGCGGTCATTATTCCATGAACCGAAGACTGCACCGACGGAGCCACGGAGCTGTTCGCGAGGATCATCGGGGAAGTCTTTGCCTGTCCGTTCTCGGATGAGTTTGCGGAATCGATCGGTGAGGGTGCGGAGTGCGGAGGCATCCAGTTTGGTATCGGCGATATGGGGATCCTTGGGATGGAGCTCTTTTTTGAGATTTTCAATGACGACTTCGAAGGGATCGTGGTCTTCACCGGGGCGCTTTTGGACGCCCATGACGACATCGCCGTACATCTGGAGGAAACGGCGGTAGCAGTCGTAGGCAAAACGTTCGTTACGACTGCGTTCGGCGAGGGCACGTACGGTCTTGTCGTTGAGACCGAGATTGAGGATGGTGTCCATCATCCCTGGCATGGAGTCGCGGGCGCCTGAGCGGACGGCGAGAAGGAGTGGATTGACTGGATCGCCGAGTTTTTTACCCATGGAGTGCTCGATCTTGGCGATGGCTTCGTCGATCTGCCGTTCCAAGGATGGGGGGTAGGTGCTCTGGTTCTCGTAGAAGTAGGTGCAGACGTCGGTACTGATGGTGAAGCCTGCGGGAACTGGGAGGCGAATTCTGGTCATTTCGGCGAGGTTGGCCCCTTTGCCGCCGAGGAGGGCCTTCATCTTACCGTTACCATCCGCTTTGCCGCTCCCAAAGGAGTAGACGTACTTTACGGCCTTGCGGAAAAGTGGTTTCTTAGTTTTCGAAGGCTTTGTTTTAGTTGGCATGGTGTGAAGTGGAGCGAAAATAAATGCCAGCCAATTGGCTTTTTTGCAAGCCTGATCAGGCTTGTTTTGCGGGAAGGGGAGAAGCGGGTGGGCGAGATTTCCAGGAAGATTCTTGGAAGGCGAAGACTTTTTGCAGTCCTTGTTCGGCAAGGGTGAGGAGAGATTGAAATTCAGCTCTACTGAAATCATGTTCTTCGCCTCCTGCCTGAACTTCGACAAGGCGACCCGCACCGGTCATGACTACATTCATGTCGACTTGGGCGTCGCGATCTTCGGGGTAATCCAGATCAAGTATGACCTGATCTTTGAGGAGGCCGACACTGATGGCGGCAACGGGGGTACGGAGGGGATCGGCGGTCATGCGCCCTGCGATTTGCAGGCGTTCAACGGCTCGGCGCAGAGCGAGGCAGGCTCCGGTGATGGCGGTGGTACGGGTGCCGCCGTCGGCGGCGAGAACATCGCAATCAATCCAGAAGCTACGGGGTCCGAGAGCGGTGAGATCGACCACGGCGCGAAGGCTACGACCGAGAAGACGTTGAATCTCGGTGGAACGTCCGTCGACTTTGCCACGAGAGGAGTCGCGAGCTTTGCGACTGGGGGTCGAAGCAGGGAGCATAGAGTATTCCGCGGTGAGCCAGCCCCCTGGGACGTTCTGATCTTTCATCCAGCGGGGAACGGCTTCGTCCACGCTGGCGGTGCAGATCACCTCGGTTTTGCCGCAGCGCAGAAGGACAGATCCGACGGCGTTAGGGGCGATATCCCAAGTGCAGGATAAAGGGCGCAGATCGGAAGCGGAACGGCCATCAGGACGGGTACTCATCGAGAGAGATCCTCGGCAGAACGGACGGTGTTGGAAAGAAGAAGTGCAATAGTCATTGGACCGACCCCTCCTGGATTTGGGGTGATGGCACCCGCGATGGTGGAAACGGAGGCGAAATCGACATCGCCGACGAGGCGGTATCCACGAGCATTGGTGGCATCAGAGATTCGGTTAACGCCGACATCGATGACGGTGGCACCTGGGCGAACATGTTCTTTGGTGAGAAAGAGAGGGCGCCCGATGGCGGCGACGAGAATATCGGCTTGGCGGGTGAGAGAGGGTAGGTCGACGGAGGCGGAGTGGGCGAGGGTGACGGTGCAGTCTGCGCCTGGGGATTTACGTGCGAGTAGAGCGGCCAGCGGGCGCCCGACGATCTGGCCGCGACCAAGGATAACGGCGTGCTTTCCTGCGGTGGGGATTTTGCCGAGGCGGAGAATTTCTAGAATTCCTGCGGGAGTGCAGGGGAGAAAGCCGGTGGGATCGCCGAGTAGAAGTTTTCCAAAGTTGAGAGGATGGAAACCGTCGACATCCTTTGTCGGAGAGACGTGGGCATAGACTGTGTCGTTAGGGAGGGGCGCAGGGAGGGGAGACTGAATGAGAATACCGTGGACGAGGGGATCGGCGTTGAGAGAGTCGATTTCATGGAGAAGGGAGGACAGGGTGGTGGTGGCGGGAAGAACGAGAGTGTGACTGGCGATGCCGACTTCTTTGGCGCGGGCTTCTTTGCGGGCAACGTAGGCGCGGGAGGCGGGGTCTTCCCCAACGCGAATAAAGACAAGTTTAGGGGTGACGCCTCGTTTGTTGAGGGCGGAGACGCGAACTGCAGTTTCGCGGTGAATCGAACTGGCAAAAGCTTCTCCATCGAGGATACGTGCGGGCATGGGAAAAGATTGCAACGAAGGAGGGTAAAGTGGAACTAGGAAAGTTTGCGGAAGAGGGGAATGGGAAGGCCAGGAGGCGGTTGAACGATTTCCATGCCTGGGCGGGATGCGGCGAGGGCGGAGGCGAACCAGGATTGGGCGTCGGGGTCGCCATGAACGAGTAGAACGCGGGAGGGTTTAATGTCTTCGGTGACCCAGCGGAGAAGGTCTTCCCGGGTAGCGTGAGCGGTGAGGTCGAAGTGGCGGACTTCGCAACGGACGGGGAGAGAACCGCCCTGTTCGCCCCAGTCGACGGTGCCTCCTTGGCCTGCTTTACGAAGAAGGCCAGCGGGAGAAGAGGGTTCGGTATAACCGACGAAGAGGATGGAGTCGTGTTCCCGAGGAAAGAAAAGGCGTGCGATGGTGTGGCTGGTAGTTTTGGGAGTCATCATGCCAGCGCTGAGGAGGTAAATATGGCCTGCGCGGAGTCGAAGGCTGGGCAAGCGGCGGGGGTCGAATGTTTCGGGTTGGGCTTCGGGGATGAGGCGGAAGTTTGCGTGTTGGCGAGGGGCGAGGGTTCGTTGACGGTCGTAGACTTCGGTCATGGCCCGACCGAGTCCACCGATGTAGACGGGGGCGGAAGGAATTTTCCCTGCGAGGCGGGCATGGTGAAGAAGGGTGATGACTTCTTGAGTTTTGCCCATGGCGAAGACGGGCATAAGAACGGCTCCACCGCGTTCGAAGGTGGTGCGAATGGCGGTGAGGAGTTCTTCTTCAAAGTAGGCACGATCTTGGCCAGGGATGGCGGGTTGGGCGCCGCGGGTTGTTTCCATGATCAAGGTATCGAAAGGGCCGGTGGGAGTTTGGCAAGGGAGCATAAGGGATTGGCGCTGGAGATTGAGGTCGCCGGTGTAGAGTGCTCGGCGTTCTTCGGTACGGATTTCGGTAAGGACCGAACCGAGGACGTGGCCGGCATCATGAAAGACGAACTCCAGGTCGGAAGATGAGTCGGCGCGGAAGGGGCGATTGAGCGGAGCGAGTTCCCAAGTAACCGCGGAATCGTCCACCGTGCGGTGGGTATAGAGAGGGTAATCCATGCGGCCCAGTTCGCGTCGTTGCCGGGTCATGACATTGACAGAATTGTGGAGAAGGGGTTCGGCCAGTGCGGCGGTGCCTGAGGTCATAAAGACTTTGGCGTGGGGATGGGCTTGGGAGACGAGGGGAAGAGCTCCGATGTGGTCGTGGTGGGCGTGGGAAAGAATGATGGCGTCCAGATCTTGGGGAATCTGATCGAGAAGTGGGGTGGCGTCCCAACCGTCACGGCGCGGGTGCATTCCCGCATCGAGCATAACCGAGGAGTCGCCTGCCTGAAGAAGGTAGGAGTTAGCCCCGATTTCTGGGGCACGGGTTAGGTTTGTAAAGGTGACCATGGAGTAGGGGCGAAGAGAAAGAGGAGCAACCGCTGGCTCAGGGCGTGCCCCGGAGCTGGGCTAGGACTTGAGCGGGGAGCTGATTTCCAGGAAGGGTGGCGCGGCCTGCAAGCCAATCGCGGGCGATTTGGCCGCGGCGTTGGTTGAGGAGTTGTGCAGAGATTTTAGGAAGGGTGGTAGCGGCGACTGCTGCGGGAGCCGGATCCCGTTTGACTAAATACACGGCGAGCAGGCCGGTGGGAGTGCGGAGAAACGGACTGACGCGCTGTGAATCCATTTGGGCGACGGCTTGGCGAATTCTGTCCGCATCGGGAAAGGTGAGGGGTTTATCGTCGGCGGGGGCAAAGACGGGTATTTTTGTGGGGGTAAGCTTTGCCGATTGAGCGAGTGCTTCCCATTTCTGTCCGCTGGCGAGGCCTGCATTCGCGCTTTGGATAAAGGCTTGGGCTTGTTGGCTGGCCAACTGGATCCGAGCCATTTCTTGCCAACGAGTGCGGACTGCGGCGGTAACTTCGGACAAGGGGCGCTGGCGTCCAGGTTGCGCTTCGCGGAGGTGGAGAACGAAGAAGCCATTTTTCGATGGAAGAAAATCGCTGACTGGGTCTTCGGCGGTGAGAGCGAAGGCAGCAGCGGTGAGCCGAGGATCGGTTTCACCTGGGAAAGGGGTTTCAGTGGGGGCGAAAGGTCCGTAGGTGCGTGGGTTAAGTTTAGCGGCGGCGGCGGCAGTGGAGAAGTCTGGGCGGGATTTTCCTTCGGCTAGATTGAAGAACTGTGAGGTAAAGGCGAAAGCAACCTCGCCAGCTTTAGCCCGAGATTCTTCGGTCGAGGCCCCTGCAAGAAATTCGACGATCTCGACCGTTCGGCGTGGGGGAATAGTAAACTCGGATTCGCCTGCCTTATAAAAAGATTCCAGATCTTGTTGGGTTGGCTCGGGGGGTGTGATGGTGGCGGGGTCCCAGCGGACGACTTGGACTTCGACCGGGCCGAAGAGGCGGAGCAGACGGGTTTCGGCTTCGTTGGGCATGACCACGGCGGTGGAGGTTAGCGTGGTGAGGAGTTTGCGAGTGCGCACTTCATCAGCAATGGCTTGGTTGAAGCGTTCCCCACTGAAACCCTGTGGGGAGAGAAAGTTTGCGGAGAAACGTTGAAAGAATTCAGGGTCGTACTGTTTATCTTTTTGGAAGAGAGGGTTTTCCTTGATGGCACTGATCAGTTGAGCTGGCTGTGTTTCGAGTTGGGCGGAGTCGGCCGCTTGGATTTGGAGGAGGCGGATCCATGTTTGAAAATTCAGAAGCTCATTTTGCTCGGCGGAGGGGATCCGACCTGTTTCAAGGGTGATCTCGAGAAGGGCTTGGCGTTGCGCGGCGACAAATTCGTTGAGAGAAAGAGATCGGCCATTGATCTGTCCCATGCTTTGGGAGGCTGGATCGACGCCCCCTTTGGGTGTCCAGTTTCCAAAAAAGATGAAGGAGACGCCGACAACTGCGAGAAGGAGCAAAAGGAGGCCTTTTAGTTTGTCGTGAAGGAAGGTGATCATCATCGTTTTTGGCTTGTCAGGGGGGTCGGAGGGAAGCGCAAAATGAGAGGATGCGCCGATTTCTGCCTTTTTTCGTTTTTGGGATAATGGTGGCCTCTGCGAGTTGTTTTGCAGAGGATCAGATACGGCTAAAAAATGGGGAGGTCTTGAAGGGTACGGCGACTAAATTTGACGAGGGATCAATGACTTTAACCTTCAAATTTGACAAGGGAACATTGGGGTATAGCCAAGCCGATCTGGCCGAGGTGACTTTGGCGGAGCGGCCGGGGGTGGTCGAGGGCAGGAAAGCTTTCGCGGAGGGGAATTTGGATGAAGTTGTTGCCAATTGGAAGGGGCCGGTGGGTGAGTTCATGGGGGTAGATAACCCGTGGGTACTGGAGTGCACGGGTGGTTTGGGACAAACCTATCTTGCGCAGGGCAAAGTCGCGGAGGCTGAGGGTCTTTATGGAAGGATGAAAAAGTTTTACCCCACGGGTCCGGCGGCCTTACGGGCGGAAGTGGGGCTAGCCGAGGCGACATCGGGGCGGGATGTAGATGGGCTGCTCAAAAAACTGGACGAGTTGAAGGGGCAACTTAAAGAAAGTCTCCGTCCTCTGCGCGCGGATCGTGAAGGATTGGCGGAGTTCTATTTTTCGCGGGGTGGGGCCTATGAAAAGAAGGGTGAGTTTAAAAAAGCGTTGGAGGATTATCTCCGGGTGAGCGCTCTTTATCCTGAACCCCCCTCACTTGGGCAGAGGGCGGAAAAAAAGGCTCAAGCCCTACGCTTGGCTAACAAAGACCTCGTCACCGACTAACTTTTGGCCTTACTCTTTGACCTTATGAAAAAGATCAGCTTCCGTTCAATCGCACTTACGCTTCTGACTTGGTTTTGTCTTGGGTCGACGCTCCTAGCGGAAGAGGCGGTTGGAGAGAAAAAGCAGACGGTCTGGGAGATATTTAATGGGGGCGGTATCGTCATGTATCTCCTGCTGGTCGCTTCGATTTTGATCATGGCCTTTACGATTGAGGCCTTTATCAAGATTCGGATGGGGCGTTTGGCTCCTCCGGCGGTGTTGGCTCAGCTGAAAGATGCGATTGTTTCTGGAAACTACCCCTTGGCCCATCAGGTCTGTACGGCGAATCCCTGCTACTTGGGGAGAATCGTGCAGGCGGGCTTGGAAAGGCTGGGGCGGGGAAGGGAAGCGGTTGAAAAGGCAGTAGGTGATACAACAGCCAAGGAGCTCAATGGGATTAAGGCTAACATTCAGTACCTTTCCGTCATCGGGGTGGTGAGTCCGATGGTCGGGTTGACTGGAACCGTGGTGGGCATGATCAAGGCTTTTAAAACTTTGGGTTCATCGGGGGCAGCCGACCCAAGTAAGTTGGCCGGAAATATTTCCGAGGTTCTGGTGGCCACAGGAGCCGGACTTTTTGTCGCGATTCCTGGGTTTGTTCTTTATTATGTCTTCCGGAATCGGGTGCAGTCGGTCTCGGTGGCGGTGGATGCGGAAGTCAACCTTCTCTTGGAGGATGTTCCCTTTGAGCAACTCACTGGCTATCGCGTGAGTGAATATCTTGGGACCGCCGCCGAAGCCCCGGTGGCGGGAGCGTAACGACGGGATCGCGTGCCATGTCTGGGCACGGAAAAAAATTTAGCGTCCACACCGCGGGTGGTGAGGAGGAGCCAGAATTTCAAGTTGCACCCATGGTGGACGTGCTCTTGGTCTTGTTGATGTTTTTCACGGCGACGACTACGACCGAGATTAAAAGTCAAATGGCGGATTTAACTTTACCCGACGCGCAAGATGCGAAAGATCGGGAAAAGGGAGAGGGACAGTTTGTGGTGAATATTAACCGCTTAGGCGGCTTGGAGCAGGCAGGGGGACAATCAGGCCTGACTGAGGCAGCCCTTTCTCAATTAATTAAGAAGGACTACGACAGCACAAGGAAACTTAACCCGAATGCGAGTTACCGCGTGCTGGTGCGGGCAGATAAGGATCTGGGCTGGGAAAAGACTAAAGTGGTCTTGAAGGCGGCGGCGACGGCAGGAGTCGCCAATGTGGTTTTTGCGACGACCAAGGGTGGTAAAGGGTAAGTTATGGCTGGAGGTGGATCGAGCGACGGGGATTATGGATTACAGATCGCGCCGATGTTGGACGTGATGTTTGTTCTCCTACTTTTCTTTATGGTGATGGCAGGGAAGCAGGTAAAGGAGGCGGAGTTGGGCGTGCAGGTGCCAGGGGCCTCGAAGGCGGTGAGTACGGCGAAAACCCCCGTGACCTTGAAAGTTTCGGAAAATGGAGTGGTTTCTTTTAATGATAGCCCAGTCGACAGTCGGGATGATCGTGAGATGCCTAAACTGCTGGCGAAGCTTAAGGCGTTGGTTGAGGCGTCGCCCGATCAGTCAGTGATTATTCGCCCGAAGGACACGGCCCCTTATCAGAGGGTGATTGATGTGCTGAACGCTTGTGGCGCGGCCCGCGTTAAGAACCTGACTTTCGGCGGGTAGAGTTTAAGGGAGAAGTCTAAGAACAAACCCAACGGGTGCTTAGGCGCGCCCCATGTACTTCTTTTCGCGAGTGTCGACGCGGATGAGCTCACCTTCTTTTATAAAAAGGGGCACTTGCAACTGGAGGCCGGTCTCGAGCTTGGCTACTTTCATCACATTATTAGCGGAATCACCGCGTACTCCCTCAGGAGATTCGATGACTTTGAGAATGGCGCTGGCAGGAGGCTCCACCGAAACGGCTTTTCCTTCGATAAAAAGAATTTCGCAAACCATGTTTTCCGAAAGAAAATCTTTGGCATCCTCAAGCAACTCGGGAGCGAGGGTCAAGTTCTCGTAATTCTCGGGGTTGATGAAGGTGTAGCCGGTGTTGTCGTGGTAGCTAAATTCCCACTTATCTCGGGAGACGCTGACCGACTCGAGGCGGTCGTCCGAGGCGAGACGATGATCGGAGGATTGGCCTGAACGGAGGGAGCGGAAGGTAGCTTGGACGAAAGCGCGCTTATTTCCTGGGGTACGATGAACTGTTCCTAAGACCACAAAAATATCTCCGTCTTTCTTTACGGCCATTCCCTTTTTTAGATCATTTGCAATTACAGCCATGGTTTCATTCTCCTTCTTTTTCCTAGCTCAAAGCAATCTGAAACGAGTTAGATCCTGCGCGTCGACAAGGCCGACGGGACGCCGTGCGGCATCAACCACAACCAAGTCTTCAATCCTGTGGGATTCAAAAATATGCAGGGCTTTGGCGGCTAAGCTACCGACGGTAATCGTCACGGGATTTTTCGTCATGACTGCGCGGAGTAGGCGCTTGCCGATCTGAGGATCTTTCTGAAAGCCTCTAACGAAATCCCCGTGGGTGTAGATTCCTGCCACCTTGCCCCTTGCATCCAGAACGATGGCGGCTCCACATCGTTTGGCGGTGATTTCGGACAAGGCTTTGCTCACAGTGGTTTCCGTGCTGCAAATGGGTACGGACGCGCGGGGTCGCATAATTTCACCGACGGGGAGGAGCAGATCCCGACCGATGGCACCAGCGGGATGGAGACGGGCGAAATCTTCGCGGCGGAATCCGCGGCTTTCGAGAAGGACCATGGCGAGGGCATCGCCCATCGCCAGCATGGCAGTGGTGCTGGAGGTTGGGGCGAGGTTGAGCGGGCAAGCTTCCTGCTCGACTGAAACATCGAGTGCCACGTCCGACTGGCGAGCGAGGTGAGAGCGGAGGTTGCCGGTCATTACGATGATGGGAGTGCCTAGTCGCTTGAAGAGGGGAACGACGCGGAGTAGTTCATCCGTACTTCCGCTGTAGCTGAGGACAAGGATGAGATCTTTCTTGGAGACAACGCCCAAATCCCCGTGGGCGGCATCGACGGGATCGAGGGTCACTGAGGTCGTTCCCGTACTAGCAAGGGTGGCGGCGATCTTATTACCGATGTGCCCTGATTTGCCGATGCCCGTCACGATGATCTTTCCTCCGCTTTCGAGTCGTTGCTTCATGAGGGCGATGGCCTTAATGAAAGAGGGACCGAGGCGGCGACTGACTCGCCTTAGGGCAGCGATCTCGATATCGATAACGCGACGCGCTTTCTGGATTTGGTGTCCGTTTGCCATAAAGAGGAAATAATATGCGACCTTGGCTTCAGGGGCAACCTGCATGAGAGCTTGAGCCAATACCCGAAAAACGGCACGGT
>SESD01001954.1_pt1 | contig 10788 bp, 5 predicted proteins | sample 3171411 | NCBI WGS metagenome assembly SESD01 (sample SAMN06051880, study PRJNA518727) | freshwater metagenome | biome: subpolar coniferous forest; feature: holomictic lake; material: water; isolation source: holomictic Lake 442, 16.5 m depth | place: Canada: near Kenora, Ontario | collected...
GGCCGGCGCCGAACAGCCGATAGGGAAACACGGCGTACAGCTCCGGGCTCTCCACGTTCCGGCGCGGCGGCAGCGGCGGCGCCACGGCCAGCAGGACCGGGTCCGCGCCGTCCCGGCCGCGCGGCAGGGCCGGCACCTTCGGGCGCATCGCGCGCAGCCGGGCGCGCAGCTCGTCCGGCAGGTCCGCCGCCGGCAGCGCGAGCAGCTGGTCGAGGTTCCAGCGGAGCCCCGCGACGTCCGGCAGGTTGTTCGTCCCATCCCAGTAGGTCTCGAGCGCATGGGCCGGGGCAATCCGCCACTGGCCGTGCGCGTCCACCGGCCAGTGCAGGTCCCACCAGCGCAGGATCTCGCCGGCGAACGGGACCAGCCGGTCGCGCAGGAAGTCGCGGTCGCCGGTGTACCGGTAGTAGTCGATCATGAGGGCGACCGCCTCGAGCATGCCGTTGTAGTGGTGGCGGGTGTAGGGGCCGTTGATCCACTCGCTGGGGTTGCCGAGCTTGGCGGGCTCGTGGCGCCCGAAGTTGTTGGGATTGGCGCCCCAGAACGAGACCACCTCCGGGATGAAGGCCCCGGCGTGGTGGAAATAAACCCGGGAGCGCTCCTGCGACAGCGGCAGCATGCGGGCGTACATGTCGAAGAACGGGCGCATCATGTCGAAGTCGCCCGACGCCAGCATGGGCCAGTACATCAGCCGCGTGTTTTGCATCCAATACCCTCCGCCCCAGCGGCGGTAGTCGGGATCGTAGTTCCGCTCGACGGAGAAGAGCGAGCCGTTGAACTTGATCGGGAAATTTCCCCGGCCGGCGCAGGCCTGGACCCAGCGCTGGAGCACATAGGCGCGGGTGACCTCCTCGGCCTCGGGCGTGCCGGAGGCAAAGACGTAGCTGCGGCCCCAGAATGCGCCCCACCACCGGCGGTGCTCGGCCCACTCGCCCGGCCAGTCGGCGGCGCCGACCGCGGCGGTCAGGCGAGCGGCCTCCCGGGTCCAGTCCGCCGCCGCGGGCGCGAGCTGGGTGTGGGTCACGACCGCGAGCCGGGCCGCGGTCACCGGCCCGCGGCTGGCGAGCTCGGTGTCGCTGCGCCGCACGAGGTCCGTCCCCGTGAGCATGGCGCCGAAGGTGCGATGGAGGAGGGGATCCACCGAGGACCCGGCCGCCCCGCCGAGCTCCTGCAGCTGCAGGGAGGTCGCCCACGGGGAGACGACGTTGCGGTGGTACCAGGTGAGGCGGTCGGGTTCGCCGCGCACCAGGGTGTCGGGGTAGATTTTGCGCTGGTCCTGGGGAAACTCGTAGACGCTGTGGTCCTCGCGGAGCTCGGCCCCGACCGGCCCGCGGAAGGGGCGCTCCGCCGTGCGCCAGAGCTCCACCGCGGCGGAGAGCGCGAAGGGCCGGGCGGAGTGCAGCTCGAGGTGCACGACCTGGCGGTGGGCGTTGACCCACACGCGGGCGTCGATCCGCTCCGGGCCGGCGCCGAAGACGAGGTCGATGCAGCCCTCGGCCAGGTTGAGGGTTTGCCGGAAGCCCTGGGCGACCGGGTTGGGCGACAGCCGCACCCGGACCCGGCCGAGTTTGCACGGCCGGCTGTTTTCATCCCAGGCATCGGTGCGGGCGAGGTAGAAGAGGAGGTCGCCGCCGGGCTCGACCCAGAGGTTGAGGCCCGTCTCGCCGTTGCCCGCCGGCATCGAGCCCAGCGGTCCGGTGCTCGGGGAGTCCCACCCGACGTTGCAGGCCGCGAGCGACTCCGCGGGCGTCGCGGCGCGGGCCGGCGCGGGCCCGGCGAGCGCCAGGGCCAAGGCCAGGACGGCCAGCGGGAAGACCAGGCGAAGTCGCGGCATGGGGAGCAGGACCTCAATGGGTTTTTGGCCGGGAGGCGTCAATCTCCCCCGGATCCGCCCCGGGCCCCGCTCACTCATCCGGCCGCCCGGGGTAACCGCGCGCGTCCGAGTACTGATGCAGCGCCGGCAATTTTTCCGGCGGGACGAGGGCATCCCACGCGCGGATGGCCGGCGCCGCGGGGGCGGCGGAGGCGGTGGCGAAGCGGAGGGTGACGATCTGCTGGGGCTGCACCGGGAAGCGGCAGCGGCCGTCCGGCTCGGCCAGGCTTTGCCCGTGCTCGCCCATCAGGTCGGTCCGCCGGACGTCTTGGTGCGGCAGGTGCAGGGTGAGCTCGGCCTCGCCGGCCTGGCCTGCGCACTCGACGAGGCGAACCTCGAGGTCGGGCCCCACGCGGCGCACGGCCTCGACGATGAGGTTGGGGGAGGTCTGCAGGAAGCTCACGTCGTGCGCGAGCGTCCGCCCCGGCTGGGCGAACACCGCTGTGTTGAATTCCCAAGCGCGCCGCGGCAGGCCGGCCGACGGCCCAGTCCCGGCGTGGGGCCAGAGCGCATAGCTGAACGTCCGGCGGCCCTGGCCGGTCAGGAGCGTGTTGGGCAGCTGGCGATAGGTGCTCTGCGCGTTCAGCAGGGCGAGCGTGACGGTGTTGCCGTTCAATTCGTGGCTGGGCAGGCCGCGGTCGAGCAGGGCCACCCCGCCGCCGTCCGCGCCGCGGTAGTCCGACCAGCGGACGCTGGGTGCCAGCGCCCCGGGCGACCCGTACTGCTTCAGGTCGGGCTGCATGAAATAGTCGGTGGGCACCGGCACCGACCGGGGATCCGTGGTGGTGAAGCCGTAGGGGATCCCGCGGGTCCGCTGCACGACGGGGCCGGGGAGCGGGAAGTCCACCGTGAGAACGACGTCCGGCTGCCGGAGGTCGACCGTGGTTTCAAAATCGATGCGCGGGTAATTTTTATAGAGGATGAGGCGGCGCTCGAGGGTCGACGCGCCGGCCAGCCCGGAAGAGGCCACCAGGGTCGTGGTCAGCGGTCCCTCCCGCACGGCCCAGTGCACGGGGTGGTTGGAACTGTGGTCCACGAGCTTGCGCCGGGGCCGGGCCGCCATCCAGTTGGCGGGGTCCTGCACCACCCCGGCCACGCTCTCGACCAGGACGACGTTGGCCGGCCCGCCGAGGAATTCCCGGCCGGAGGCGCGGTCCCGCAGCGATAGGAGGGCTCCGGTCAGGGGGTCCAGCTGCAGGGTGTAGTAGTCGGAGACGACGGTGGCTTGGAAGGGCCGGGCCACTGGCGCGGGGGCCGAGCCGGCTTCCAGCGGGACGGCGGTGAGGCCGGCCGAGGGTTGGCGCGGGGCGCAGAGCACGCGGTCGCCCTGGGATTCGCAGGGGATCCCGGCGGGGCGCATCCCGGCCGGGGGGACGAGGGCGATGGGGTCGTGGCGCTCCCAATTCAGCGGGTTGAACAGGACAATTTCCCGGCCGGGGGTGGTCAGGACATGCAGCGAGTCCTGCAGGATGGCGCCGGCCTGCTGCTCGACAAAACTGAAGCGGTCTGCGGCGTTCCAGTGTTGCGGGTCGTAGAAGGGGGCGCCGGCCCCGGCGCCCCACAGGATGTTCCGATCCATGTTCATGAGCATCTGGATCCAAGCATGGTACAGGGTCGCGGACGGGTAGGGGGCGCCGCCTTGGAGGCTGCCGGCGGTGGCGAGCAGTTCCGCGGCCTGCAGCAGGTGTTCCGCCCGCCGGTAGCGCAGCTTGATTTCCGGCAGGTTTATCCAAAACGCGTTGTAGGCGCACAGCATGTCGCCCTCGTACTCCGGCAGCGTGGTCTGGCCCGACTGGACTTCGCGCTGGAGGGCATCGACGTACTCGCCCGGCACGCCGAAGCGGAGGTTCACCTCCGGGTGCAGCTGCCGCCACTCGGCCAGCAGGTCGGTGGGATAGCTGCGGCGCTTGGGGGCCAGGCTGTAGTCGCCGCCGCCCACGGCCATGAAGAGGCTGTGCCGGCTGGGGCTGACCGCGCGCTCCTCCTCGATGCACCCGAAAAGTTTGTCCAGCTGCGGCCGGGTGAGCGGGCGCTCGCTCTTGAAAATCTCGGAGGTCGCGGAGTAGCCGCGGCCGATGCAGATTGCCAGCGTGCGGCTGCCGTCGGGCGCGCGCCACCAGAAGGCCGAGCGGTTGACGGGGTTGTTCCGCGAGAAGAACAGCGCTTCCAGCCCCAGGCCGCTGACGATCTGGGGCATTTGCCGGTGCGCGCCGCAAACATCGATCATCCAGGCGAAGCGCGGCCGCCGGCCCATCACCTCGTCGTACCAGCGCAGCCCCAGCACGCCCATCTGCACCAGGGCCTCGCCGCCGGAGAGGTTGATGGTGGGCTCGAGGAAGAAGCCGTTCACCAGCTCCAGCCGGCCCGCCTGCAGCTGCGCCTGCAGCTGCCGCACCCGCGCCGGGGCAAATTGCATCAGGACCATCAGGTTGGGGACCTCGGAGAACGCCATGGCGTACGCGGGGTCGCTGGCGACCCGGTCCAGGTGGCTCGAGTAGTTGTTCACCACGTGGCTGCGCTCGCGGTCGAAGTCCACCAGCCAGCCGCTGACGGTGCCGTGGGAGTTGGGCGCCAGGTAGACCGTGAGCTGGCTGGGTGCGTCGGCCCCGGCGGCCAGCCAGGGCGTGGCGAGGAGCAGGGCGACCCGGAGCAAGGATTTCATCATGAGGAGAGTCGGCCGTTCACGGGTGCTTACGGGCGGATCTTTTGGGCGGGAGCCTCGAGCAAGGCCGGCTGCACCGTCATCACGTGAAACATGCCGTTCAGATTGCCGATCATGTCGCGCAGGAACTCCCGCATCTCGGCTTGGGCGTAGTGGCCCTGCCGGAGGTCCTGCAACTCGCGCTTCAGGGCGAGATCGAGCGCCTCCTGCGGCGATTTGTAGAGGCAAATGGCCCCGAAGACATTCCAGTGCCTGCTCTTGTCGCTGCCGTCCTCCTTGTTGCCGGGCAGGAGAAAATTGTCGTAGGCGAGCGAGTCGGGGAGTTTTTCGCGCGGGATGGACTTGATCCACGCGAAGGGGATCCGGATGGCCTCATCGAGCAGCCCCGCGGCCTGCTTCTTGTCGCCCCGGGTCAGTTGCAGGGCCTGGCGAAACAGCAGCACCATGGGCAGGTTGTGGTTGGCGACTCCGGGGTCCTGCAGTTTCCGGCTGGTGCGGGCGACCGCGCGCAGGTAGCGCCGGTCGTGCTGCGCGTAGGCGATCAGCGCGCGGAAATCATCCGCGTGCGTCCGGCTCTTGTAGTACTGCCATTCCGCGCGCTGGAGGTAGCTTTCCAGGCTGGTCAGGTTGCGCGGCGGACCGAGGGTGGCGAAGTCGTAGGCGAGGCCGAGGTCGGCCTGCAGATGGCTCGAGACGATCCGCAGCAGGGCCTGCCCTTCCTCCGGGCTGGCCTGGTAGCGGGCATAGGCCGGCGAATTCAGCACGTCGCGGAGGTGGTCCCGCAACGTGAGGAGGCGGAGCGCGAAACCGGATTGGCCGCGGGTGGTCAGCGTCTCGGCGTCTTCCACGAGCTCGATCAGGGCGAGCAATAATTCAAATTTCTCTCCGGTGCGAAAGAGGGTCTCGGCCCGGGCCAGCTTTTGGGCGGCATAGCTGCGCTCGAGGGGCAGCAGGCCGGCGGCACGCTGGCGCCAAGCTTGGTCAAAGCGCACGGCTTCGTCATAAATCTCCGCCTCCAGGGCGTCGGCGTAGGTCCCGGGACTGGCGGGCGGATGGAACTCGGCCAGCCAGGTCAGCACCGAGTCCTTGGCCGGCGGGTAGGGCAGGGCCCACAGCGGGCGCTGCTGGAATTCATCGACCGTCCGGTACCGATAGAACTCGCGCGGCCGGGGGAATCGCTCTCCCCGGGCCCGGGCGGTTTCTTCGGCGGCGTAGGGATCGCCGCCCGCCTCGGCCAGCGCCTGCAGCAGGTGGCAATCCTCCAAGTCGATCCGGCCGTTCTGATTGAGATCCAGCCGCCCGGCGAGCGCCTCCGAGCCGGCCGACGGGTCGGCGGCCCAGGCCGCAAACGCGGCGACATCCTGCGCCGTCCAATGGTGATCGCCGTCCAGATCGCCCAGCATGATCAATTCCGAGCGGGCACCGATCCGGTGAACGGGAAAGGCGAACTTCCAATAGGCCAAGCCGCCCAGCGCCAGAAGCACGACGACCGCCAGTGGCCTCCACCAGGAATTCATCAGGCAAGGGAGTGCACCCACCCGCCCGAAAACGCGAGCCTGACCGGCGGCGGGCCGCGCCTACAGCCGGACGACTTCGCCGGTCGTCCGGCTCTCGATGGCGGCCCGGGCCAGCGCGCTCGCCGCCAGCGCATCCCGCGGGCCCGCGCCGATGAAGTCCGCTTTTCCCCGGATGCAGTCGGCGAGATGCTCCAGCGCGGCCCGCCAGCCCTTGTCCACGAGATAGTTCACGTGGGGAAAACTCTGCTCCATGAACTTCTTCAGCTCGGCGTCCGCGGGGTCCAGCTGCCCCAGTTCCTGCTGCTCGCGCAATTCCCAGCGCAGCCGGCGGAAGGCGGTGAGGGCCTCGGCGCCCAGTTTTTCGAACAGGTATTTGTGGGTGAACTCGCTGTCCGGGTGGGTGTGCCCGGCGAAGCGGCGCAGCGGCGGCTCGCCCCGGCAGCCGTAGGTGCGCAGCTCGGTGTACTCCTCGAGGACCAGCGCCCCGGGCTCGCGCGTCACGATTTCCATCCGCTCCTTCGGCAGGTCGCAGGTGACCTCGCCAGAGCTCATCACCGTCGCCACGCAGCCGGAGGCGAATTTCAGGGTGTAGATCTCGTCGTCCGCCCGGGCGCTGGCGCAATACACGGAGACGGCCTCGGACCCGGCGAACCAGCGCAGGAGGTCGAAGACGTGGCAGACCTCATGGATGACGCGCTGGCCCGGCGGGTTGCCCCGGCCCCAGTTCCAGTATTCGTCGCTGATGCGGAAGTACATGTTGGTCGGCCCGCCGCGCCCGGCCGCAATCCGCCGGGCCTCGCGGCAGGCCGGGGCGAAGCGCCGGTTGAACCCGACCTGCACCAACTTCCCGTGCCGGGCCTGGGCCGCGACCACCTGGCGGCATTCCGCGGGCGTCTCGGCCAGGGGCTTCTCCACGTAGACGTGCTTGCCGGCCTCGAGGGCCTGGCAGGTCAGCGGAACCTGGAAATCCGCCTTGGTGGCGACGACGATCAGCTCAATCGCCGGGTCGGCCAGCAGGTCCTCGAACCGCGTGGTCATGTGCGGGACGCCATAGTCGGCCTGGGCGGAGCGGGCGGCCTCGGCGTTGAGGTCGCAGACGGCGGCCAGGCGGAGGTTGGGCGCGCGGGTCAGGTTGGGCAGGTGCTGGGAGCGAGCGATGCCGCCGCAGCCGACGAGCGCGGCGACTACAGGGCGGGCTGCGCCCGGTTCCGCTGGCGTGGGTGAATTCATGTCGTGGGGGGCGGTGGCTCCCACTCTTCCGGTGTCGGGGGAGGGCGTTCAATCACTTTCGCGCCCTGGGCCGCCCCGGGCGCAACATCAACTTTACGTGCCCGGCGAAAAAGCCTTAGCTCGCCGGATGGGATCGAGGATGCTGCTGCGCGACACCTTTGCCCGCCGGCCGGGGCCGAGAATTCCACTGACCGAAATCTGCTTCTGGCCCGAGACGGTCCAGCGCTGGGAGCGGGAGGGGCTGCCCGCCCACTGCGAGCTGCACGACTATTTCGGACTCGATCGCCTCGGGCTGTATTCCCCGGACCTCTCGCCGCGGCGGCCGGCCCAGCGGGTCGCGGAGGATGCCGAGACCATCGTGCAGCGCGATGAATGGGGCCGCCTGGTGCAGAGCTGGAAGCACGCCACGGCGACGCCGGTGAACCTCCGCTTCGGGGTCAACGACCTCGCGGAACTCGGGGCCTACCTGGACCAATATGCCGCGCTGGACTACCGGATCACCGACCCGCTGCAGCTTAACGAGCATGCCCGGCGGCGGGCCGCCGGCGACTTTACAGCGGTGACGCCGATGGAGCCGGCGTGGTTTGTGATCGAGTTCCTCCTCGGGTTTGAGGAGGGGCTCATGGCATTCCTGTCGCATCCGGAGGAGGTCGGGCGGGCGCTGCGGACGTTCACCGACTACAGCCTCGCGCACCTGCGGTGGCTGCTCGATGAGCAGGGCGTGCAGTTCGACGCGCTGTGGTTTTTTTCCGACCTTTGCTTCAAGAACGGTATGCTGCTGCCGCCCGAGGTCTACCGCCGGTGGGTGCTGCCGCTGCACCGGGAATACCGGCGGTTTTGCGACGACCGCGGCCTGGTGTTCATGCTGCACTGTGACGGGGATGTGCGGAACTTCATCCCGCTGGTGATCGAGGCCGGCTTTGATGTCATCCAGCCGCTGGAGGCGCGGGCGGGCAACGACGTGCGCCTGCTGAAACCGCGGTGGGGCGACCAGATCGCGCTGATGGGCAACATCAACGCCGATGTGATCGCCGCCGGCAGCGAGGCGGAGATCCGCCACGAGGTGTGCTCCAAGCTCGCGGTGGCGAAGCCGGGCGGTGGTTATATCTACCACATTGATCACTCCGTGCCGCCCACCGTCAGTTTCAAGAACTACTCGCTGCTCGTGAAGCTGCTGAAGGAGCACGGGGCCTACTAGCGCCCCGGGCCTTTGGCGGCTTGCACCGGGCGCGTGAAACCCAATGCTGGTCGGGCCGGCCGATTCCCCGCACCCCGCGGGGCAAGTCCGGCACCTGCTCGGGCCCGCCGGCCATGCTCAAACGCGTCTTCCGCCATGACGTCGTGCTGCTCTGCTGCAGCACGCTCATCAGCATTTTGGCCGCCATCATCACCCTGATCTACGCGGACCGCCTGAAGTCCCAGTCGGCCCAGATCGAGTACTGCCTGCAGCAGAGCGAAAAAGCGGACTTCGAGCTCCAGCAGACGATCTTCCGGTTCGACGTGTTTTTCGCCACCGACCGCGTGTTGGAAACCCAGCTGAGCAACGAGCAGGTGAACTCGGAGATTCGGACGCTGGTGGGGGAGACGCTCTTTTTCGACCGGCAGGCGCCGTTCCTGTTCATGGCCTCCGCGGTCGCGCGTTCGCCCGAGGCCTACGCCACCCTGCGCGACTCCTACCTCGGGTTTTCCGCCAAGGCGCGCCAGCGCGACGTCGCCGCCTATCGCGACCTGCTGGGCCTGGAGGGCCGCGTGGTGCTGGCGGCGCAACGACTGGTCCAGGCCCGCCATCAGCAGATGCAGGAACTGGAGATGACGAAATCAGCGCTGGAGGCTCGGCGCACCAACGCCTTCCTCGTCGGCTTCACGCTCCAGCAACTGGGCGCCCTCTGTGCGATGCTCGCGGCGGTGCTGCCCCGGATCTTGCCGCCGACCGACCCGAAGCCCTCCGCCACCTGAGTCCACCCGCCGGTCGCACGGCACCGGTGTCCTGCGGATTTCGGGTGCCCGGCTCACTCCATCCGTCCTCCTGCGCGTCGTCGCCGGCTAGGCGTGGGCGGTCATCAGCCTTGGTTCGGACTTAGGGGGAACTCCTCACGGTCATGCGAAAAATATCACTATGCCTGCTACGCGGCATAAACTACTCTCCGGTCAGGTCAGCTCAGTCCTCTGGCGCTTGGCGTGATGAAAAAGATCCTCCTCCTGCTCGGCATCGTTTCCGCAGCATGGGGCCTATTGTTGCTGGGGGTTGGCCTGGCCCAGGTGGGAGAGCGGCCGGCCAAGCTGACGTGGTCCGCGCCCGATGTGAAATCGTCGCTCATGTCGGTCGGCTACAAGGTGTATGCGAACCGGAGCGTGGAACAGGGCCGGCACTACCTCTCCAAGCTGGTCTTCAAGAATGTGGGCGAGCATCCGGTGACGGACTTCGCGATCAGCTACAAGATCGATGACTGGGTGGACTGGACCGAGCCCAGCCGGCGCAAGCAGGTCCCGGCGGACTTTTCGTTTGTGGAGCTCTATTTCCCGCGGCTGCCGGGCACGGTGTCGAAGCTGCGGAATGCGGCCACGACCACCTTCCGGACCCGCATCCAGTGGAAGGAGGAGGGTCGGCCCAAGGAGGAGGTGTTCGCGCGGGACCTGGTGCTGCGGGCGGTCAACGAGGTCGCGTTTTGCGATGTGCCCGCCAGCGAGGCGGTGACGTTCTTCGACTACTGCAGCGCCTCGGCCTTCTGCGTGTCCATGGTGACACCGAACGATCCGGTGGTGGAGCTTTATGCAGGGGAGATCACCAAGCTGGCCGGGGGCACGACCGCCGGCATTGCCGGCGGTCCGCAGGAGGTGCAGCGCCTGTGTCAGGCCACCTATGATTACATGGTGCGGAGCGGACTCCGGTATGTCGGCGATTCCGGCGTGCCAGCGACCTACGACAATATCACCACGCTCATCCAGACGGTGCGCCTGCCGCGCGATGTCATCGTCAACAACCAGGGCCTCTGCATCGAATTGTCGCTGCTCTGGTGCTCCGTCCTGGAGCACCTCGGGGTGCGCACGGTGATTTTCCTCGTGCCGGGTCACGCCTTCGTGCTGGCCTATTCGCCGAGCCAGGGGATGCCGATGGAGGCGGGCATCCCAATCGAGTGCACGGCGATCACGCCCCGCGCCGTGGGCAAGACCGACGTGGTTCCCTTTGCCGATGCGGTCAAGATGGCGGTGGAGGAAGTGCAGCGGGCCTACAAATCCGGCCAGGTCATTGTTCTTAATATCCAGGATCTTCAGGCGGCTGGATTCACCCCACCCGAGCTGCCGGAGGTGGACACCGAAAAATTGGCCGGCGTTCTGGCGGGTCGGACGGGCGGCTTTGATCGTCCGGGCAACGAGGGCGGGGGCGCTGCCGGCAACCCGGCCGCCGAGGCGTCGGCCCCCGCTCCGCTGGCTCCCGCTCCGCTCTCGCCCGGTGCCGATCCGGGCCGGCCAGCCCCCGCGAGTCAGGACGACGGCTACGAGGATCC
>SESD01001955.1_pt1 | contig 10787 bp, 10 predicted proteins | sample 3171411 | NCBI WGS metagenome assembly SESD01 (sample SAMN06051880, study PRJNA518727) | freshwater metagenome | biome: subpolar coniferous forest; feature: holomictic lake; material: water; isolation source: holomictic Lake 442, 16.5 m depth | place: Canada: near Kenora, Ontario | collected...
CGGTTCATTACGCTTCGCTGACGCACCCTGCTGCTGTGCGTAGAAGCGGGTAGCCCATCTCCTCCCGCTGTCGGAGGTAACCCTCGGCGCTCAAACGGGCAAGATTCCGGACACGGCCGATGTAGCTCGTCCGCTCGGCCACACTGATCGCCCCCCGGGCATTCAGCAGGTTGAAGGTGTGGGAGCACTTGAGACAATGGTCGTATGTCGGTAGCACGAGACCCTTTTCCGCCGCCCGCATCCCTTCGGCCTCGTACATGTCGAAGCGTTGTCTGAGCTGGGAGATGTCGGCGGTCTCGAAATTGTAAACGGACCACTCCACCTCGCTCTGGTGATGGACGTCGCCGTATTTGATTCCTTTCGTCCATTCGAGGTCATAGACGTTATCGATCCCCTGGATGTACATCGCGATCCGTTCGGTGCCGTAAGTCAACTCCGCACAGACGGGACGGCAATCGAAACCGCCAACCTGTTGGAAATAGGTAAACTGGGAGATTTCCATCCCGTCGAGCCAAACCTCCCAGCCGAGCCCCCAGGCGCCAACAGTGGGAGACTCCCAGTCATCTTCAACAAAACGGATATCGTGCTCCAGCGGATCGATCCCGAAGCTCTTCAGCGAATCGAGATAAAGCTCCTGGATGTTCAGAGGCGACGGCTTCATGATCACCTGGTACTGATAGTAGTGCTGGAGGCGGTTCGGATTTTCACCGTAGCGACCATCCGTGGGTCTGCGAGAGGGTTCCACATAGGCCACGTTCCAGGGTTCCGGTCCCAGGGCGCGCAGAAAGGTGGCCGGGTTGAAGGTACCCGCCCCCTTCTCGACGTCGTAGGGCTGCTGAATAACGCAACCTTGGCCTGCCCAGTACCGTTCGAGGGCAAAAATCAATTCCTGAAAAGTCACATCTCCTCCTGTCGGTTAATAGATGTTATTTCTTGATATCATAGCTGTTTTACGCGCAGTTCCTTAGCACGCCACCCGGCGTCTGTCAATACGAAATCGGGGCAGTTCAGATCCCCAGGCGTCGGATTTCATTCAGGACGTGAACTGATTTCAACTCACGCCCAAGGAGGTGGCGGATGAAATGGGCGAGGATTCGGCGGCTTTCATCAGCGGACTGATCCGAGAAAAGCAGGCGGCCAAGACGGTCGATCTCCATATCGCGCCCCAAAAGCAGCGTCCGGATCGTTCCGAGAGATACGGGGATGGCGTCCCGGCTCCCCGGTGCGCAAATATTGCAGGTCAGGCCGCCTTTCGAGGCGTCGAAACGGTAGGAAGCCTCTTTTACGATCGGCGTCCGGCAGGAAACGCAGTGGTCAAGAACCGGGTCGTATCCGGAAATCCGGAGGAGACGGATTTCGAAAAACCGGAGCAGCGCATCCGTTATGGCTCTCTCCTCTATCAGCCGGAGAAAATCGAGCAGAAGGCAAAACGAAGCCTCGCTCTTTTTGTCTTCCGGCGTGAACTGATCTGTAAGATCTATCAGGCAGGAGGCGGCCAGCGTTTTTTCAAGATCGGAGCGGATGCCGGGAAAATGCGAGAGTACATCGCACCCCTCGATCAGGGCCAGGCTGTCCGGACTTCTCCGCGAAAATAGAATCCGGGAAAAGCAAAAGGGCTCGATCGCGTTTGCAAAACGTTTTCGGCTTCGTCTTGCCCCTTTGGCGATTCCGCGGATCTTACCGAAGTCCGCGGTGCAGAAGGTCACGATCCGGTCTGATTCGCCGTAGTCGATCACCCGGAGAACAATGGCCCCCGTCCGCAGCTCTGTCCTGGTCGGAATCATGTCAGCAGTCGCGATAGCGGATCTCGCCGCCGACAATCGTCAGGACCGCCTTTCCCTTCAGGGGCCAGTTGTGAAAAGGGGTGTTCTTCCCCCGTGAGCGGAAAAGTCCGCGATCCACGGGCCACTCCCTCTGCGGATCGATGATTGTGATATCGGCGTCGGCGCCTTCGGTGAGGGTCCCCTTCGGGATACGAAGGATGCAGGCGGCGTTGACGGTCATTTTTTCGATCAGCTCCGGAAGCGTGAGAAGGCCCTCCTCAACCAGGCGAAGCGAGAGGGCCAGGGAGGTTTCCAAACCCGTGATGCCGCTTGCCGCGTAGTCGAATTCAACCTCCTTGTCCGTCCGGGCATGTGGCGCATGGTCGCTTGCGATCACATCGATCGTGCCGTCGCGGAGACCTTCCCGGATGGCTTCGCGATCCTCTGCACCGCGCAGCGGGGGGTAAACCTTCGCAGCGGTGTCGAAGGTCCGAACGGCCTCATCGGTCAGCGTGAAGTAATGGGGCGCCGTCTCTGCGGTGACACGGACTCCGCGGGCCTTGGCCTCGCGGATCAGATGGACCGCGCCGGCGGTGCTGACGTGGGCAATGTGCAGATGCGCCCCGGTGTATTCAGCAAGAAGGATATCCCGTGCAACCATGACATCCTCCGCGATCCCGGGGATACCCGGCAGGCCGATTTCGGTGGAGACAAAGCCTTCGTGCATCATCCCGCCCGCGGAGAGGTTCCGGTCCTCACAGTGCGCGATGACCGGCATGTCCAGTGAGGAGGCGTATTCAAGCGCGCGGCGCATCAGGGCAGCGTTCATGACCGACCTGCCGTCATCGGAAAACCCGATGGCGCCGGCGTCCTTCAGATCCCAATATTCACTGAGTAGCGCACCCTCCGACTTGAGGCTGATCGCCGCGATCGGATAGACGTTTGCCAACCCGCATTCCGCCGCCTTTCTCCGGATGAATTCGGTGATGGAGCGGTTGTCGTTCACGGGATTCGTGTTGGGCATGCAGGCGACAGAGGTGAAACCGCCAGCCACGGCCGCTTCGCTTCCGGAGGTGACCGTCTCCTTGTACTCGAAGCCGGGCTCCCGCAGGTGGGTATGCATATCGATCAGGCCGGGGACGACAATCTTTCCGCGGAGATCGAGAACCTCGACGCCGGGGGGCGCCCCCTTCCCTCTGCTCTTTCCGTTCTGGTCCAGCTCCCCTGCGCTTCGGGCAATTTTTCCATTTTCGATCAGCAGGTCCCCCGTTCCATCCACTTTTCGGGAAGGGTCCACCACCCTGCCGCCTTTTAATAAGAGAGTCATGAGGTTCCTCCCGTCAACAGGTAAAGAAGGGCCATCCGGACGGCCACGCCATTTGTGACCTGGTCGAGGATGATCGAATGGGGGCCGTCAGCGATATCCGGCGAAATCTCCACCCCACGGTTGATCGGTCCCGGATGCATGATGAGAACGTCCTTCCGCGCAAAACCGATGTTCTTGCGGTTGAGGGAGAAATACTGTGCGTATTCCCGCAGTGACGGAAAGATGTTCTGCTTCTCCCGCTCCGTCTGTATGCGGAGCATCATGATGATGTCCGCATCGCGGATCGCCTCTTCGATACGGAAATGTACAGCAACCCCCATCTTTTCGATGCCGCGGGGGATCATGGTGGCCGGTCCGGAGACGCAGACCCGGGCTCCCATCTTGGTCAGACCATGGATGTTGGAGCGGGCGACGCGGCTGTGGGTGATGTCGCCAACAATCGCCACCTTCAGCCCGGCTATGCCCCCTTTCTTCGTCCTGATCGTCATCATGTCCAAAAGCGCCTGGGTCGGGTGTTCATGCGCCCCGTCGCCGGCGTTGATGATCGACTGTCGGAGGATGCCGGCCAGCATGTGGGGCGCACCGGCGGCGCTGTGCCGGATCACGATAATATCCGGATTCATTGCCTCCAGGTTTTTCGCCGTATCGATCAGGGTTTCACCCTTCACGACACTACTGGTCGAAGCTGAGATGTTGATCGTATCCGCACTCAGACGCTTGCCGGCAATCTCGAAGGAGGTCCTCGTCCGGGTGCTGGCCTCATAGAAAAGGTTGACAACGGTCTTTCCACGGAGGGTGGGGACCTTCTTGATCTCCCTGGTGGATACCTCGATGAAGGAATCCGCCGTTTCGAGAATCAGGTCGATCTCCTCCACGGAGAGTTCCTGGATGCCGAGGATGTCTTTCCGGTTCAGTTTCATGGTAGTGCCTCTTCCCTTATGTGCTCTCCTCGATAACAACCTCGTCCATGCCGTCTTTCTCCGTCAGCGACACGCTTACCGCTTCCCAGAGCGAAGAGGGGAGGTTCTTGCCGACAAAGTCCGCACGGATGGGCAATTCGCGGTGCCCACGGTCGATCAGGACGGCAAGTTGTATCCGTTTAGGCCGACCAAAATCAATCAGGCAGTCCATGGCGGCGCGGATCGTGCGGCCTGTAAAAAGGACATCGTCGATGAGGACAACTTTTTTCCCGTCCAGAGAGAAAGGAATATCCGTTTTTCCCAGTCGTGGTGCTCGGTGGGAGGTCTGCAGGTCGTCGCGGTAGAGGGTGATATCGAGGAGCCCGAGAGGAATCTTTTTCCCCTCAATTCCTGAGATCTTCCGGCAAAGTCGCTCCGCGAGAAAAACCCCCCTGGTCTGGATTCCAACCAGTACCAGCTCCCGGACCCCTTTGTTCTTTTCCAGGATCTCATAGGCGATGCGTGTCAGAGAACGGTCAATTCCCTCCGCATCCATGACGACCTTTTTCTGCTCCATGGTTCCCCTCATTCCATACTGTGATTCAAAAAAAAAGCCTTCCCCTGATGGGTGAAGGCCTACATACCGATTTCTGAAGAGATATTTTTTTGCATGAGTCTTCCCTTTTCAATCTCGCGGGATTCAATTAAAAGGGTATAAATAGCGCCAATTTCCGGAGCGACCATACAACAGAAAAACAGGCAGTGTCAAGCCCCAAAATAGGGTGGAAAAAAACTGTTGAAATATCAGGTTTGGTGTTATAGGCACCCCTATGTGGAGGCGATGAACATGGTACTGAACATGGCGGTGGACCATGAACCTCAGGTTTTTTTGTTTCTAAGCGAACTCCTGGGGAGAAAAATTGTTGACTCGGAAGGCCGTGCCATCGGCAGGGTTCTCGACCTGACTGGAAATATCGGCGGGATGTACCCTCCGGTCGCCGATATTCTCCTGCGACGCGAAGAGGATCGACGAATGGTTATGCTTCCCTGGCAAACTATCGCGGCTGTTAACGGGACCTTGACCACCCGGCCCCTCTTGCCAGAAGATTTCCGGGACCCGGCGCCTCGACCCGGCGAACTTCTCCTTAAAGAGACCCTGCTGGACAAGCAGGTCGTGGACACGGACGGGGCAAAAATCCGGCGGGTCAACGACCTGCAGTTTTTGATGGCGAAAAAGACTCTCTTCCTGGTCCATGTGGATGTCGGTTTTCTTGGTCTTCTGCGGCGCGTCGGTCTGGAAAAACCAATCGGTTTTATCCTCAGCAAGCTGTTCGACTACGCCATGACGGATCAACTTATTTCCTGGAAATTTGTTCAGCCCGTCTCCTCACCGGATCTGCTGCGGCTCACCGTCGCCCAGAACCGCCTGGCTCAGCTCCACCCAGCGGATCTCGCCGATATCATCGAAGATCTCAATATCCATCAGCGCTCCGCCGTATTCCGTTCGCTTGACGTCGAAACGGCCGCGGAAACCCTGGAAGAGACCGATCCGAAAATTCAGGTGAGTCTTATTGAGGGCCTCTCCACCGCGAACGCCTCCGATATCATCGAAGAGATGTCTCTTTCCGAGGCGGCAGACCTTCTGGGAGACCTCCCCAAGGAGAGGGTTGAGGGAATTCTCAAGGAGATGGAAAGAGAAGTCGCGGAGGATATGAAGGAGCTTCTCGCGCATCCGGAAGAGATGGCGGGAGGGCTAATGACTACCTCGTATCTCAGCTTTGCACCTGCGGTGACAGCCGACGAGGCCATGGAGAAGATCCGTCGTGAAGCCGAGGATATGGATCTGATCTATTACCTCTACGTCGTGGACGACCAGGAACATCTTCTCGGCGTGCTGAGTCTCCGTGATCTGCTGGTGGCGCAGCCCGCAACCATCCTCTCTGATCTGATGGATACGCGGGTGGTTGCGGTGAACATCGAGGAGAATAAGGAGCGGATTGCCGATGATTTCGCAAAGTACGGCATCCTGGCCATGCCGGTCGTTGATGGCAATAACTCGCTGAAGGGTGTTATTTTGTTCAAGAATCTCCTTGAATTGGTCGCGCCGAAGTTGGGCCGGTAGAATAACGATGAATGAAGAAGGCGGCACTGAGCGATGGTTGATTTCCTTTCCGAAGGCATTCGCAGATTCCGGCAATCCCCGTCCGTCCGAAAGTACTGGCGGTCGCTAGGACTATTCTTCGCGCTGATCGGACCGGGGATTATCACCTCCAACGTGGACAACGACGCGGGCGGCATCACAACCTACTCCCTTGCCGGTTCCGAATACGGTCTTACCCTTCTGTGGACCCTTATCCCGATCACCGGCGTGCTGATTGTTATCCAGGAGATGTGCGCCCGGATGGGCGTGGTCTCGGGTAAGGGTCTTTCCGACCTGATTCGCGAGCGGTTCGGGGCGAGGATCACCTTCTATCTGATGATCGTCCTGTTTCTGGCCAATCTCGGGAACACAATTTCCGAATTTGCCGGCGTTGCGGCAAGCCTCGAGATCTTCGGCATCAGCCGGTACATATCGGTACCGTTCAGCGCTGCCTTTGTCTGGTGGCTGGTCGTCAAGGGAAATTACAAGTCCGTGGAGAAGGTGTTTCTGTTTGCCTGCGTCTTTTACCTCTCCTACATCGTCTCGGGTTTCATGGGAAAGCCGGACTGGAGTGCCGTGGGGTCTTCACTGCTGAAACCGACCTTCAGGATGGAAACGGGCCTCCTGACGATGGCCGTGGCCTTGATCGGAACCACGATCGCCCCCTGGATGCAATTCTACCTCCAGTCCTCTGTGGTGGACAAGGGGCTCAAGGCCGACGACTACCCGTACATCCGGATGGACGTTATCTTCGGATCGGTCATGGTCAACGTGATCGCCTTTTTCATCATCATGCTCTGCGCTGTAACGCTCTTCCAGAATGGCGTCCGGATCGAAAGCGCCAAGGATGCCGCACAGGCGCTTGCGCCACTCGCGGGGGAATACTGTTCCTGGCTGTTCGCATTCGGACTTCTGAACGCGTCGCTCTTTGCCGCCTCGATCCTGCCGATCTCAACCGCCTACACGATCTGCGAGGCCTTCGGGTGGGAGTCCAGCCTTAACCGCAAGTTCATGGAGGCCCCTCAGTTCTACGGCCTCTACACCCTGATGGTTCTCCTCGGCGCAGGAATCATCCTGTTGCCCGACATGCCGCTGATCCGGATCATGTTCTACTCCCAGGTCATCAACGGGGCAATTCTTCCCGTCATCCTTGTCTTCATGCTTCTGCTGGTGAACGACCGGCGGATCATGGGAAAATACAAAAACGGCCCCGTCATGAACATCCTCTCCTGGCTGACCGTCGCGGTTCTCACCTTCCTTTCGCTGGCTATGCTGGTCTTTGCGGTGTTATAGCTGTGTCAATCCTTTTGAGCTCCCCCTCAAACGATGAATCAGAACAAACCCTGTCTTTCCCGTTCTTTTTCCCCTGGTACATGAGCTGGTCAACCCGGTGAATGAAGGCCTTCATCTCTTCCCGGACCTTGTACTGGGCAAGCCCGATGCTTGCCGTCATATTGACATCCTGACCCGGCACCGGAGAGAAAGTCTCCTTCTTGAACTCCGTCCGGATTCTTTCCGCTGTAACGGCGCCTTCCGCACTTGTTGTCATGGGCAGAATGATGGTAAATTCTTCGCCACCGTAGCGATAGGCGGAATCGGACTGGCGCAGGCATCGTTTGACCACCTGACCAAGTCGCATCAAAACCTGGTCCCCCTCGACGTGGCCATAAGTGTCGTTAAATACCTTGAAATCGTCGAGATCCAACAGCAGAAGGGTCAAAGGCTGGCGATAGCGGTTCGACCGGTCCAGCTCTATTTTAAGCTGAAAGTAAAAATGCCGGGAATTGTAGAGCTGTGTGAGGTCATCGACAATACTGAGTTCGCGGTACCTTTGTTCGCTGTCCCTCAATTTGCGGGTGCTTACTTCAAGTAAATCCTGCGCCCGCAGAAGGGCTCGCTCCCTTCGTGCCCTGACGCAGAGTTCGATGAGGTACGCCGGTTCAAAGGGCTTGCGCAGGTATGCTGCCGCACCCCGCCTCATCCAGATCAGCGCAAGCTCCGGTCCGGGGTCGGTGGTCATCATCAGGCAGACGCATTCGGGCCGCCCGGCGCAAAATGTGTCGAGCAGGGTGTCGCCCGTACCGTCAGGCAGGTGGTAATCGAGCACTGCAACATCGAAGGGTGTTTTGTTAAAGGCATCGGCCGCCATCCGGACCGTAAACGCTGTAGCCACCTGGTAGCCGTGGGCTTCGAAGGCTATCCTGATGATGTCGGATTGGGTTTTGTCGCTCTCGACGATCAGCACCCGCAGGGGAGTCCGAAGTTGCTCTCCCTTCATGATTGCCTCCACCTGGTGCACAAAGCGTCTGCCGTCCACCGGGGAGGGCAGGAAGGCTTCGGCCCCAAGGTCGGCAGCGATGCGGTTGGCTTCATCACCGGCGAATGTAGCGGACACCACAAGGATGGGAATCCTGTTGAAGGCGGCGTATTCGGGCGAACGGAGCAGGCGACAGAAACGCCAGCCGTCGATGCCCGGCATGTAAAGGTCGGTGACGACGAGCGCCGGCAACATACCGGAGTCCCGGTCTGCCATTCCTGCCAAAGCAGCTTCGGCGCCGGTGAACGCGTGAGGTTCCAGGCCCGCCCTGCGTACCAGCAGGGACAGCACCTTGAGCTGGGTAACATCGTCATTGACCACCACAGCAAAAGGCGCAGAGGGATTCAGGATCTCGCGGCTCATAAATCTTCCTCCTTGTGCGGCCGTTTCCTTAGTCCAGAATCGATCCGATGCGACCCAGGCGTACGTTGCTCTTCTCCTGATTCCAGGACCAGTAGATGACCAGCGCTTTGCCAAGAACGTCTTTCATCGGAACAAATCCCCAGAATCGGCTGTCGTAACTTTCATCCCGATTGTCTCCCATCACAAAGAGGGAACCCTCCGGCACCGTGACCGGTCCAAAATTGTCGCGGGGCTGAACGGAGCCCGGAATGATCAGGCTGTCCACATGAACCCCGTGGGTATCGTTCCATGAAAGGCCGTTTAGAAGAATATTTTTATTCCGGATCTCGATGGTGTCTCCTGGCAGGCCGACCAGGCGCTTGATGAAATCTTTTGAGCGGTCCTCAGGATAGATAAAGACGATGATATCCCCCCGCTTGGGCGTCCCGATGGGGATCAGCGTGGAACGGATCATCGGGAGCTTGATTCCATAGTTGAATTTGCTGACCAGGATGTGATCGCCGATAAGCAGGGTCGGCTTCATCGAACCGGAGGGAATCTTGTAGGCCTGGATCACGAAGGTTCGGATGAAAAAAGCAATCACAATGGCCAGAAGGATCGCTTCAATATATTCCCGCAGTTTCGATTTCGGTTTGCTCATTCGGTTTCCTTAGTTATAAACGCCCGACAATGTAATCAAGATCATGACCAGCGCAAAGCCACCCTTCACGAAGATCCCCGCAGCCCGCCCAAGAATCGCCCCCCAGGCCGCCCGGAGCGACGGTTTCATTCTGTTTTGGAGGAGAAGATCGACAGTCAGCACGCCAACGAATGCGCCCAAAAAACCACCGGCTACAGCGCCCACACCCAGAAGAAACGGCGTCATCAGCGAGGCCCCGATCAGACCACCGATGATGGAGGCGCCAAACGCCTTCCGGGAGACGCCGAAGGTGACGGCGCCCGCCATCCCGACGGCGAAATCCGCCAGTTCCGCGAGAATTGAGAGAATCAGCAGCGTGACGAGTATCTTGAACCCGATTCTTTCAAACCCGGTAATGGTTGCGTAGGCCGCCACATCGATCAAGATGATGACCGTCCCCGGAAGGCCAAAGAGTATCGAGAAGGCGCCGAACAGCAGCACCAGGATGAACAAGGTCAATCCTCCGATCTCCAAGGGGGTCAACGTTATTTTTTCCTATTCAGCTCCGTCGGTTTGATCTTCTCAAACAGAAGGATGATCGGGCTCGCAATAAAGACGGTCGAATAGACGCCGGCGACGGTCCCCACGAGCAGCGCAAAAGTGAAATCATGGAGCACGGCCCCTCCGAAAAAGAAGAGGATGATCAAAACCATGAAGACCGTCAAGGAGGTCAGGATGGTTCGGCTGAGGGTCTGATTCACACTCATGTTGATCACTTCATTCAGCGATTGCCGCGTGTTTTTCCGCGCATTTTCACGAATCCGGTCAAAGATGACGATCGTGTCGTTGATCGAGTATCCGATAATCGTCAGCAGCGCCGCCACGATGTTCAGGTCGAACTCCTTGTCGAAGACGGAGAGAAAGGTTATCGTTACGAGCACATCGTGAACCAGCGCTATGATCCCACCCAGCGCGTAACGGAATTCGAACCGCACCCCGACATAGACCAGGATACCGATCCAGGAGAAGATGATCGCCATTATCGCCTTCCGCGTCAGGTCCTTGCCAACTTTCGGACCGACCATCTCGATCCGCCGGACCTCATAGCCCCCTTTGCCGAAGGCTGCGCCAAGCGCCTCATCGACACGCGAAGTGAGCCCCTTGGCATCGGTTCCTGATTCAGCCGACCGGACGATGACCTCCTTCGGACCGAAATCCTGGATGATGCTCCCCTCGAAGCCGATCGATTTGAAGGCGGCCCGAATCTTGTCCGCCGGGGTCTCGTTCTGAAATTTGATCTGGATCAGGGTGCCGCCCGCGAAATCGATGCCGTAATTGGGCCCCCCGTGCCAGATCAGG
>SESD01001956.1_pt1 | contig 10786 bp, 9 predicted proteins | sample 3171411 | NCBI WGS metagenome assembly SESD01 (sample SAMN06051880, study PRJNA518727) | freshwater metagenome | biome: subpolar coniferous forest; feature: holomictic lake; material: water; isolation source: holomictic Lake 442, 16.5 m depth | place: Canada: near Kenora, Ontario | collected...
AACCAAAGACGCCCATCGCCACCGCCACAAATCCGATGCCATCGGTCAGTTCCGGAATGCCGAAGCTGTAGCGCGCCACGCCGGAATTGACGTCGGTGCCAACCAGGCCCAGCAGCAATCCCAGGATGATCATGCCGATGGCTTTGAGCAGGGAGCCCGACGCCAGCACGACGGCGCCTATCAAGCCCAGAATCATGAGCGAAAAATACTCGGCTGGGCCAAACTTGAAGGCGAGTTCGGTCAACGGTGGCGCGAACGCGGCCAAAATCAGGGTGCCAACGCAACCGGCAAAAAACGAGCCTAAACCGGCTGCCGCCAGGGCTGGTCCGGCTCGCCCCTGGCGTGCCATCTGGTAGCCGTCGATGCAGGTGACGATGGAGGAAGATTCACCCGGCAGATTGACCAGGATGGCAGTGGTGGAGCCACCGTATTGCGCGCCGTAATAAATGCCGGCCAGCATGATGAGGGCCGACACCGGTGGCAGCGCGTAAGTGGCGGGCAGCAGCATGGCAATGGTGGCAACCGGGCCGATGCCGGGCAACACGCCAATCAGGGTGCCCAAAATGCAGCCGATAAAGGCGTACAGCAGGTTGATTGGGGTAAAGGCAACGCCAAATCCGAGGGAGAGGTTTGCAATGAGATCCATGAGTTACTCCATCAACCCGTAATGAACGTTGGCCAGACCTGAATCTGCAGCTTGAGCAACAAAATGAAAGTCACATAACTGCCAGCGACAAGAATCGCCGCCAGGATCAGGATTTCCTTCAATTTGAACTCGGAGCCGGCCTTGGCCGCAATCAATGTCAGGGCAACAATGGCAATCACCATGCCCATGGCTGGCAAGTTGATGCTGGCCAGCCCCCCAAGCAAAATGCCAAAAGCCAGGTTGGCCGCGACAATGTAGCCGACCGGGCGCCAGATCCATTTGCCAATTTTTTCGCCATCCTCGGTTTCGACCACCATCGCCGTGAAGGTAATCACGGCACCCAGCAGGGCCAGCAGGACTCCCAGCACCAATGGAAAGTAGCCCGGCCCCATGCGAGCACCGGTGCCCACTGTATAAGTGGTGGCGCCCCAGGCAAAGGCACCGCCTACTGCCATAAAAGCCAGTCCCGTGAAGAAGTCTTTTTGACTCTTTATAGCCATGAATTCACTCCAGATTCTCTCTATTTGACCCATCTATTTTGCATGGGAAGCCACAGGCGAAGAGACATTGGTTGCACGTTTATCGGTGTTGCAACCTTGCTCACGTTAAAGACGGCGTAGCGCTCAGAACTTCCTGCACCACAGTCAGGCCTTCGGCCACCCGCAGCGCGCCGGCCAGCCGCAAGGGCCGCATGCCGTCGATCACTGCCTGACGTTTGAGCGCATCGCTGTTAGGTTCACGGTTGACTTTTTCCTTGAAGGCTTCCGTCACAACCAGCAACTCGTACAGCCCCATGCGCCCCATGAAACCGGTCATGCGGCACTCGACACAACCGACTGCCCTGAACGGTTGGTAAGGGCCATTGATCTGCCATGGCTTGACCAGTTCGGCCAGTGCATCCCGTGTTGCCGCCGCATCTGGCAATTTGCAATGCTTGCACAAGGTGCGTACCAGGCGCTGCGCCAGCACGCCCAACAAGGTAGCGTTGATCAGATACGAAGGCACACCCAGCTCCATCAGTCGCGTGATAGCCGACGGCGCATCATTGGTGTGCAGGGTGGAGAAAACCAGATGCCCGGTCAGCGCAGCTTGCACCGCCATATCAGCTGTTTGCTGATCCCGGATCTCGCCCACCATGATGATGTCCGGGTCCTGCCGCATAAGGGCACGCAAACCTTCCGGAAAACCGAAATCAAGCTGCGGCTGCACCTGGGTCTGGTTAAAAGAAGGTTCGATCATTTCAATCGGATCTTCAACCGTGCTGACGTTCACCTCTTCTGTCGCCACCCGTTTGAGGGTGGAGTAAAGGGTGGTGGTTTTTCCCGAGCCGGTCGGGCCAGTGACCAGAATAATACCGGTGGGACGTTTAACCAATGCCTCCCAGCGTTGCGCGTCGTGCGCAGAAAATCCCAGTGCATCGAGGTCTTTCACGGTGGTATCGGGATCAAAGATACGCATTACCATCTTCTCGCCAAAAGCTGTTGGCAAAGTAGAGATGCGCATCTCGATCTCGTCGCCGCGTGGATTGCGCGTCTTGATGCGGCCATCTTGCGGCCGGCGCTTCTCCACCACATCCATGCGACCCAACAGCTTGATGCGCGCTGTCATGGCGCCCAGCACGCCCATCGGCATCTGGTAAACCGGGTGCAGCACACCGTCGATGCGAAAACGTATTACGCCCTGCTCACGGCGTGGCTCCAGATGAATGTCGCTGGCACGCTGGTCAAACGCGTACTGCCAGAGCCAGTCGACGACCTGCACCACGCTCTGGTCATTGGCATCGAGCTGTTTGTTGGTCTTGCCGAGTTCAACCAGTTGCTCGAAGCTGGCGCCGCCACTATTGCCGCCCGCCTTGTTGGCGGCTTTCACTGATTTGGCAAGCGCAAAAAACTCTGCTGTGTAGCGCTGAATTTCCAGCGGGCTGGCAACCACGCGGCGCACTGTCCGGCGCGATTGTCGCTCGACCTCGGCCACCCAGTCGATGATGAAAGGTTCGGTTGTCGCTACGACGATTTCACTGGGGTTCACCAGTACCGGCAATATCTTGTGGCGCTCGGCATAGGCAGCGCTCATGGTGTCTGCTACCTTGCCAACGTCAACCTTCAACGGGTCAATGCGTAAATAGTCCAGCGCCGCACGCTTGGCCAGCCACTGCGTCAACAACTCTACGTCCATCGGTTTGCCGTCACTGGCACGTCGCACAGACACGCTGGCAAGGCGCAACAAAGGGTGCTGCACGCTCTCGGCCTGGGCGCAGCGTGCCGTGATACGCCGATCCTCTTCGGCACTGATCACCCCATCAATGTGCAGCCATTCGACCAGCACCCGCCAATCCAGTGCGCCAGTAAACGCAACTCGCGTTGGCATTTTGGGGCGTGCGGCGCTGCTCATGCCAGCATGGGCTTGAAAACCCGTACCCATTTCGCCGCCGGCAGACCCCACCGGGTCTGGATGACCTCGGCACGAGCAAGCAGCAGATCGCGGCGGGGCCGACTCGGTGTTCGCTGCGCCAACACCACGGTATTGCCTTCGCGCGTCGGCTTGAACGCCCACACGGTATCCGCTCCAAAAGCGGCCGATATCTTTTCAACTGTTCGCTTAAAACTCGATGCCCGGCCAAACAAGTTAACGGTCATGCAGCCGTCAGTGGTCAGCAAACGCCGGCAATGTGCGTAAAAGGGAAGACTGTCGAGCACCGGCGCCGCCGCTTCATGATCATACAAATCAACCTGCAACGCGTCCACCCGACCCCACCATTTGACATCCTGAATTTCAAGCGCGGCATCTGCCAGAACCACCTGCATGCGGCTGTTGTCAACAGGTAACTTGAACCAACCCCGGCAAGCGGTCAACACCTGCGGATTAAGTTCTATCGCAGTAGTTTTCATGCGCAGTTCCTTGAAGCAAAATTTGGTAAGCGAGCCCGCCCCCAACCCCAACTGCATGGCGGTAAGCGCAGGCACGCTAGCGGGCTCCACAAACAGCAGCCAAGCCATCATGCGCTGAATGTATTCATGAAACAGCGCTGTCGGAGCTTCCATCCGCATGGTGCCCTGAATCCATTGGGTCCCCAGATGCAGGTGACGAAGTGAGCCTTCGTCGGAGAAGTTAACTTCGGGGAGCTTGGTTGCGCGTTTTTTCAAGATGTTGGCATTATCACCAAACACTCGTGGGGAACACGACTTGCCGCCAGTCAGACTGCAAAACGCTATGTATTTTATAGCTGCATAGGCCTATTTTGCCTATACCATTACGCCAAACATGTCGTTTTTCGTGGTCTCGGTTGCAGCGTCGGTCACACACTCCATGAGCGTTGTCGCACCTGCACCGGATAATTTTTCCCTTGGTCTCGGTCCATATTTGATCTGGCTCCTTGATTTAAATGCTGGCTTGCCAAGCCCCATTTGTGACGGTTTTGCCGACCTCATTTTGCCGACCCGAACCCTAACAAAATATTACATTTGAAACGAATAAACCATGCTCCAATTTCTACGGCTTAATTTCTATTGACAAAAGCGAGTGCATGAATGCGGCGACCTGTGTTGACAACGTATCGATTTCCGGCCGGGACCTGCATCCAGCAAGCGCAGCCAAAATTAAAGGGTAATGTCTCGCTGGATTCGTCTGCCCTCGATGTGATGACCGATCTGGCCATTGTCAAGGCCGAGACCATCGATCCCGTGACTCCGCTGGCGCAAGCAGAGAGGGTCATGATCGATAGAGGGGTGCGGTCCCTTTTCGTGACAAGTGACTTCCCATGTGTTGAGGGTCTTGTCACGGCGTCTGCTCTGATCGGCACTAAACCAATGCAAGTAGCCAACCGTCGCCAGGTGAAACTTGAGGATCTTTGTGTGGCTGACGTCATGACCGAGTTAAGCCAGCTTGACGTCATTGACTATGACGAACTGAAGAACTCGTATGTTGACAGCGTGGTGACCACGTTCGAAATATTAAGTTGCACGCACCTGCTTGTTGTTCAAGCCGCCAAAGAACAGGGTCCAGCCAGAATTCGCGGCGTGATTTCTGCTACCCAGCTGGAACGCCTGCTGGCCAACAATGACATGGTGAAGTCAAGTACGCGTTGAGGTGTCAGAGTGATACCGACACACTACTGACGGTCCCCTGGTGACCTAACATTGAGCTGGCAGCAGCGCACGCAGGCGCGGCAGGGCAGCGATGGCATTGTGCGTGGTCGCGCCGGCCAACTCGTCGGATGTGATGCCGCGCAAGGCTGCCAGAACGGCGCCGATGCGTGACAACTCGCCCGGCTCATTGCGACCCTGCGCCATGCCAGTGGCACGCAGCGCCGCACTCACATACAACCAGTGTGGAGGCATGTCGGGCGCATCCGTCTCCAGCACGATGGATTCAAGCGGCAACGTGGTGGCAAGGCGTCGAAGTTGCAGCGCCCGCTCATAGGTCAGCGCGCCGCCAAATCCAAGTTTAAAACCCAGCGCAACGAAGGCTTGCGCCTGGCTGGCGCTGCCGTTGAAGGCATGGGCGATACCGCAGCCACCGATATCGTGCAAGCCTTTGAGCAAGCGGTCAGCCGAGCGGCGCACATGCAGGATCACCGGCAGTTCATGCTTGCGCGCCAGCTTCAGTTGCTCGCGGTAAAAGTATTCCTGGCGTTCACGCAATGCGCCCACCTTCATTTCCGGTACAAAATAGTCCAGCCCGATTTCTCCCACCGCCAGCAGTCGCGGATCGGCGTGGTGCTGCGTTAGGTGCGCGTCCAAACTGGCCAGATCTGAGTCGTTGGCCTGCGCAACGCACACCGGGTGGATGCCCAATGCGTAGCTGTAGGCATTGGCATGCGCCAGGCGCCGCACGGCGTCGAAGTTGGCAACCGCCACCGCTGGCAGCACGCAATGCAAAACCTGATTGGCTGTTGCCCGCGCCCGCACCACCGCAAGGTCCGGCGCAAATTCTGGTGCATCCAGGTGGCAATGGGTGTCGATCCAAAATGTCATACAGGGAAAATACCATACCTGGGTCATCGAACTGACATCAAAATGTCACTTGCCTGCGGTAGTCTTCGCAGACTTCTGGTCGCCAAATCTTCTTGTCAACCGGATTTAGCTTTGTCACACATATTCAAGGAAACACGCATGAAAGCTCACCATACCCTCATTGCGGCAAGCGTTATTGCGCTGGGCGTTGTCGGCACCGCCACGGCACAGGATAAAACATTGCGTCTGCTGACGTGGGCCGACTATGCGCCGGCTGACGTGGTGGCGCAATTCGAAAAGGAAAGTGGTTACAAAGTTGAGCTGACACTCTCCAACAACGAAGAAATGATTTCCAAACTGCGTGCCACCGGAGGCGCGGGTTTCGATCTGGCACAGCCTTCGCAGGACCGCATCACCGGACCACAACAGGAATTCGGTATCTACAAGCCGATGGATTTGAGCAAACTCAAGGCTCAGTTGTTCATCCCGTCGATGCTGGAAGCCACCAAGAAAAACACCACGCTGGCCGGCAAGGTCTACGGTCTTCCCCACATCTGGGGTACCGATGGTCTGGTTGTCAATACCAAGCTCACAAAAATGGGCGACTACCCGGATCTGTGCCGCGCCGACGTCAAGGGCAAAACTGCCGTGCGCCTGAAGCGCCCAACCTTGCTGGCATTTGCCTTTGCTTCCGGCAAGGACCCGTTTGCGCTTTACCAGGATGCCAAAGCCTACACTGCTCTGATGGATGACGTCGGCAAGACCGTCATCGCCTGCAAAGGCAATCTCAAATTCTTTTGGGACAACAAGGACCAGTTGCTTAACGGCATGCGCACCGGCGAGATCGTCGGCGCCATGATGTGGGACACCGGTGGCTGGAAGCTCAACGGCGAAAAAGCTGAAATCCAGTTCATCGCACCGAAGTCGGGTGCACTCGGCTGGATTGACACCTTTGCCATCCCCGCCAAAGGCAAAAATGATGCTGCGGCCTACGCCTGGATCAACTTCAATATGCGTCCCGAAATTGCCGCCAAAGTGGGTGCCTCGGCCGGCAACTTCACCGCCTCCAAAGGCGCGGACCAATTGGCGGATGCCAAGCTCAAGGCCCAATTTGCCGCCAGCTTCCCGGAAGCCGCTCTGAAAAACGTCAAGTGGTACCCGGCGGTCCCGGCTGGCATTGAAGACATTGAAGGCCGCGTGCTGGACCGCATCAAAGCGGCGAATTAAAACCCCTGCGGTGAGTCATACAGCGGCTGCGTCCGCACCCATTTCGGTGGGGGCGCAGCCTGATTTAGAAGCGGTGCGCGTGAGCAAGCGCTACGGCGCGTTTGCGGCGGTGGACGATTTGTCGTTCAGTGTCGCGCGTGGCAGTTTCTTCTCTATCCTGGGCCCTTCCGGCTGCGGCAAAACCACCCTCTTGCGGATGATTGCTGGCTTTTTGAGCCCGGACTCTGGTGAAATCCGCATTGGTGGAAAACCCATGAACGGTGTGCAGCCCAACCAGCGCCCCGTCAACATGGTGTTCCAGCACCTGGCGCTTTTTCCCATGATGTCGGTTGGCGACAACGTCGGCTACGGCCTGGCGCGCCGGGGGGTGCCACGCACCGAGATTGCGCGGCGTGTTGGCGAAATGCTGGAACGCGTCAGTTTGCCCGGCGCGCAAAGCAAGCGGGTCGATCAACTATCAGGTGGGCAAAAGCAGCGCGTGGCAATTGCCCGCAGCCTGGTGCTGGAGCCGACCCTGCTGTTGCTCGATGAGCCACTCGGTGCGCTGGATCTCAAGTTGCGTGAGCACATGAAGATCGAGCTCAAGCAGTTGCAGGCGGCTTTTGGCACCACCTTTGTCTACATCACACACGATCAGTCGGAAGCGCTGGTGTTGTCTGATCATGTCGGCGTCATGAACCACGGACGCTTCGAACAACTCGGTACGCCACAAGAGCTTTACTACGCGCCGCAAACGCCGTTTGTAGCAGGCTTTGTCGGCGCCAACAACAGCGTCAAAGGCCGGGCCACACAGATTGACGGCGACATTGTGACCGTGACCAGTGCGGCGGGCTTTGCGCTGCCGGCACGCGCCATCGGAACAATTCATGTCGGTGACGCGGTGGAGGCTTTTGTGCGTCCGGAAACGGCCAGTCTGTCACGCACTGCCCGCTCGTTCGCGGACGCAGGTCTGCCCCACTACGAGGCGCAAGTCGACAGTCTGCTGTTCGACGGAGCCAATTCGGCAGTGCTATTGCATGAGACCAGTTCGCGTACAGAATTCCGCATTGCCTTGCCCCAGACCGGACACCTGTCTGATCTGGTGGTCGGCGAAGCTGTGGTTTTCGGCTTTGATCCGCAACGGGCCGTGTGTTTTTCGGCCGACCATGGCAACTCAAAATCCTGACAGCGGCAAGGCACAGGCGCGCCTGATGCTGATGTTGCTGCTGGCACCGGCGCTGTTATGGCTGGTCGGTCTGATCCTGCTGCCGCACGTGGAGCTCGGCATCTTGTCGCTGCGGGCTCGCGTCGCGCCGCGTGTTTATGAGGCCAGCCTGGCGCAGTACCGCACCTTTGTTGAAGAGCCGCTTTATTGGCAGACCTTTGTGCGCACGGCAACGATGTCGATTCTGGCCACTGTCATCACTCTATTGATGGCGTTCCCTATCGCCTGGATGATTGCCAAGATCGCCCGTGGTCGCGCCAAATCGATGCTGTTCATTCTGTGCCTGATCCCGTTTTGGGTCAGCGAGACTGTGCGTACCCTGGGCTGGATGATTCTGCTGCGCGAGTCCGGTGTATTGCCGGCTCTGCTGGTTTCGCTGGGGCTGACACCGGTGCCGGTGGAGTTGCTGTACCACGACGCTACCATCATGGTTGGACTGGTCTACACCTCCATGCTGTTCATGGTGGTGCCGCTCGTCGGTGCGCTGGAGAGTCTGGACGACTCGTTGATTGAGGCGGCCTACGATCTGGGCGGCAACGGTTGGTCCATATTGCGTCAGATTGTTATTCCACACGCCGCGCCCGGAATTGTGGCGGGTTGCATCGTGGTCTTCATGCTAACCCTGGGCAATTATCTGACACCGACTCTCCTGGGTGGCAAGAATTCACAATGGTTTACCGAACAGATCTATACCCAGTTCATCACCCGTTTTAACTGGGAACAGGGGGCGGCGTTTGGCTTTTTACTGCTGGGTTTGTCGACCGCCATCGTCTGGCTGGGCCTACAACTCAGTGGTCAAAAATTTGGCGAAGTGATGCGGCGCTCATGATCCCCTCACTGCCCCGCCCGCTTTGGCTGCGTGCCAGCACAAATGGCTACGCATTGGCCTTCTTTGCCTTCCTTTTTTTGCCGCTGGTGGTGGTCGCAGTATTTGCATTTAACGACGCGCCCTACCCGGCACCGCCCTGGCGCGGCTTTACGCTGGACTGGTTTCTAAGCGGCTCCCTGGGTAGTGGTCGTCGCGGCCTGTTTGCCGACGCCGCCATGCTGGGCAGTCTGTGGACCAGCGTGTTGGTGGCCAGTTGGGTCACTGCCCTTGCAGTGCTGGTAGGCACCGCCAATGCCTTCCTGATGGAGCGGTGCGAGTTTCGGGGCAAACGGGCGCTATCGTTGTTAATGCTGGCACCACTGGTCATCCCCGGTGTGATTCTTGGTATCTCGATCCTGGCCTTCGCCAGCCGCATTGCCAACCTGGCAGACGACTTGTGGGGGCTGGAACTGGAGTTTTTGCGTCCCGGATTGCCGCTGGTGGTGCTGGGACAGTTTTCCTACATTGTGTCGATTGCCAGTCTCACCATTGCAGCACGACTCCAGCGCTTCGATGTCACGCTGGAAGACGCCGCCTACAACCTGGGTGCCTCGCGCCTGGCCGTATTTGCCACCATCACTTTGCCCTATCTGCAACCCGCCCTCATCGGCGCTGCCGCCATCTCCTTCCTGATGTCGTTTGAAAACTTCAACACGACGCTGATGCTGGTCGGCTCGGATGCACCGCTGACGGTCATGATGTATGGCCGCATGCGTGAAGGCGCTTCACCGGTGTTGAATGCAGTAAGTTTGTTTTTGATGGTGGCCTCGGCTTTGCTGGCACTCACCTTGCTGCGCGGGGCGAAAGCGGATAAAGGCCGGACCTAGCGGAGTCGGTCGTCACTCCCGAGTGACCAAACTACCTGGTCAGTGTGGCGAAACTTTGCATGTTTTCCAACTCTGCTCATGGCAAGGCTTAGCGAGGCCTGTTGCCCACCCGTTGGCTTCTTGAAATAAAATACAACGAACTGACCAGAACGAAGCATGCGGCATGGGACCAGCTTCCCGGCGGATCAGGTCTTGGAATATCGTCCAATTACAAATCTTTGGGAATGAACACTTGTTAAGCCGCACCAATCCGCTGAATTCCAGTCGCAACCGACTTGTGAACGGGGCCGTTGACCTCTACGTAAGGTCACATTGATAGCTATCGCGACCCCCCATCGGTCCAGGGCATGAGACCAAGTTCAAGGGACCGTTCATCGCCGCGTGCAGAAGCTCGACGGGATCGGCGCCGCCGCTGGAAGCCTGCCAGATTACGCTTGAGCATTGAACAGGCATTGCTGATTTCGCTGCTGATTCATGGCCTCATCATGACCCTACAGTTCGACCTGTCCGGCGTCGGACAACCAGGAGGCATTTTTGGAAGCAGCGGGGGACGCGCCACAGCGCCCGCTTTGAATGTAGTGCTTGCCTCAGCGCCCGGAACGGTCGCCAAGCCGAATTCGGCAACGTCGCCGACGCAAGAGGTTAAAACCGGCGCCAATCCCGCTCCAAGCCAGCAGGTCGGCGCTCCCGCCCCAAGTGGTGCCCCTGCTAGCGATTCAAACAAGGAACCGGTGCGCTCCAGGCCCGTTGCAGCCACGCCGGATCCGATAAAACAACCGGTCGCGACTCCACCTCCAAAACCGCAGCCACCCGAGGCGGCCCGACCACAAGCATTGAAGAAGGAACCCATTAAGCGAGAAGTTTCGCGGCAGCAAGCAGAGCAAAAACAAGCCGCGCGTCAGGAAAGGCAGCGTCAAAACGCCGCACGGCAAGAAGCGCGGAAGCAGGAAGCGCTAGAGCGCCGAAGGGCGAAACTGGAAGCCGTTCAACAGGAGGCTCAACGAAAGGAAGCAGTCAAACAGGAGGTGGCACGCCAGAAAGCGCTCAAGCTGGAGGCGGCAC
>SESD01001957.1_pt1 | contig 10778 bp, 8 predicted proteins | sample 3171411 | NCBI WGS metagenome assembly SESD01 (sample SAMN06051880, study PRJNA518727) | freshwater metagenome | biome: subpolar coniferous forest; feature: holomictic lake; material: water; isolation source: holomictic Lake 442, 16.5 m depth | place: Canada: near Kenora, Ontario | collected...
ACTGCTCAGCCGACTTTTTCATTGCATAGTATATCACAGCTTCGCGATAGAACGATATGTCGTATGGCTTTTAATTAGCAAAATTCAGACCAGAGAAGTCTTGCTCATGATTTTTAATAGGAATGCTACGTTTCCTTGGTCATATCCAAGGCCGCCTGATACAACAACTTCCTCCTTACACCTGTGATTTCTACAGCCATGGCTACCGCTGTTTTAATGGAACATTCACTTAATAAGACACTCAATATTTTTTCCTGTTCGGGCGTAATAATTTGTTCTTTTTTATCGATGGTCGCGCCATCAACAATCACTACAAACTCACCTTTTCTCATATTGGAATCTTCTTCAACCCGCTTCAGCATCTCACCCAAGCTGGTTTTTACGATAGTTTCATGCAACTTGGTAAGCTCTCTGGCGATAACGATTTGTCGATCCAAGGGCAATATCTCAGCCATGTCCTGCAATGAGGCCAGAATTCGATGGCTGGATTCATAAAATACCCAGGTTGTCGGGCACATTAAGCGTTCACTAAAAAACTTTTTTCGCGCCGATGAGGTTCTTGGTGAAAAGCCTTCAAAAGCAAACTGCGTTACCGGTAATCCGGCGGCAGACAAGGCCGCAATTAAAGCACAGGCGCCTGGCACGGGAACCACATCAAGCCCGGCGTCTTTTACCATTTTAACCAGTGGCATGCCCGGATCACTTAATAAAGGCGTTCCCGCGTCAGAAACCAGGGCGATAGACAAGCCCTCGCGCAGTTTTTCCAGTAAACCGATTGAAGCCTTGTCTTCATTGTGTTGATGCAATGAAATTAGTTTATTGTTGATGCCATAATGTTGTAGCAACATTATTACATGCCGGGTATCTTCTGCGGCAATCAAATCAACCTGCTTTAATATTTCAATCGCCCTGTAACTTATATCTGCTAAATTACCTATCGGCGTAGCAACAACGTATAATTTGCCGCATTCACTTGACATTCGATACACTCACTTGAAAACTCCTAATTGAAGATGCGTTCCAACGATAAGCCGTTATTATTTTGCACTCTGCTTGCCAGTTTATGGCTTTTTTCAGGCTGTACAAGCAAAGCTGTCAAAAAAACTGAAGACCAGTCAATGCCTGCGCAGCAAAACGCTGAGCCAAAGCAAGAAACCTTGGTGACACAGCCGTTCGTAAAAAACGAGCAACCGGAACATATTGTTGAAGTATACCAGCATCCGCTTACAGTAGAGTCTTTGGGTCTTTCTGAAACGCCACAAACAGAGCATTGCCTTGACAGCATTGAAATGTGCAAGAGCTATGAACAAAATCAGCAGCGATTACAAGTCGTCGATAGTTTAATCCAGTCTGGCGATGGCACGTCCGCAAAGCAAAATGCCGATGCTATCAATGCAGCCATGCTTCCTGCTGAGCAACGCGCCCAACTGAGTCTGCTTTATGCGCAGATTCTGCTTAGTTTTGGCGAGGCTGAGCAGACCATTGACAGTCTGGCACTCCTGCAACCGCAACAATTTAATACAGAAAACCGGATTAAATATTTTCAGTCACAAGGTTTTGCCTATTCCCTGACAGGAAATTTATTAGCCAGCGCCAAATCCAGAATTGAGCTGCACTCATTACTACAATTCCCCGATGAACTTGAAAAAAATCAGGCGGCCATTCTTGAAGCATTAAACCTGCTGCCTGATTCCGCCTTACAAACCAGTTCAACCGGGATTTTAGCCGGCTGGATGACTTTGGCCGGCATTTTAAAGAAAATAAATCAGCCTGATTTTAATAATCAAATTAACCATTGGCGTGCAACTTATCCGACACATCCCGCCGACTTGAGTTTTTTAGAGCGCACCCCGGATGCCTCTGGAATTTCACCAATAAAAGCCAAGGCGGTTGCGCTCTTGTTGCCTGAATCGGGCTCTTTTGCCCAAGCCGGCAAGGCCATACGTGCCGGCTTTCTTGCCGCATCCAATAATGCCGATAACAGAGCCAAACTTACTTTTAAGTTTTATGACAGTGAACAGTCAACGCCACAAACTTTATATAATAAAGCTATCGCTGAAGGTGCTCAGTTAATCATTGGCCCGCTGGCGAAAGAACAAATTCAGAGTCTGGCCGAGACTGTTACTTTTAACGTTCCTGTGCTGGCGTTAAATCATATTCCCGGCTTGCAAAAAACTCAGCTTTATCAATTTAGCCTCAGCCCGATTGATGACACGGAACAACTCACACATAAAGCATCGACAGATGGCCATAAAAAAGTATTAATGTTCATGCCTGATAATGCGCCGGGGAAACGTATCTCAACTTATTTAACAGAATACTGGCAAAATCAAAGCGGATCGATTCTTGAAACGCAAACCTATAATCCCAAAGAAACTGATTTTTCATTAGCGATTCAAAAACTGCTTAATCTGGATGAAAGTGAACAACGCTATCGCAAGATTCAGACACTTTTGCCCGGCGTAAAATACAGACCCAGAAGACGGCAGGACATCGATGCCATTTTCTTGAGTGCCTACAGCGCAGAAGCGCGGTCTATCAATCCTCAGTTACAGTATTTTCAGGCTGGCGATCTTCCGGTCTATGCGATGCCTAATGTTTACTCGGGACAAGTCAGCACCTTACTTGATGCAGATCTTAATAAAATAACGTTTTGCGATATTCCCTGGTTATTCAATCAGGCCAATCAGGGTGGTATGGGCATGGATGCGCTTAAAGACACCTGGAAACAGTTTCCCAGTTCTTACTTACGTTTGATTGCTATGGGTATTGATGCTTACAATCTGGCTACGCAACTGGATAACCTGGAACTGAGTCCTTATGCCGGTGCGACTGGCATTTTGTCCTTAACGACTGATCAGCGTATCCAGCGCAGACTGACTTGCGCCACCTTCAAGGGCGGACAACCTGAAGTTGGCGATGAGTACCAGAGAACCGCTCCAACTCTTGGCAAAGCAAACTACCAGAATCATGCTATTTACTGAGCTTAAGGCAAAAGCGGCGCATTTGATTCGAGGCGAAACAGCTGAGGAACAAGCCCACAATTTTCTGATTAAAAACGGACTGAAACCCGTCTGCCGGAATTTTCGCTGCAAACAGGGCGAACTCGATTTGATTATGACCGACCAACAAACCTTGGTGATTATTGAGGTTCGTTTCCGTAAAACCGATAAATACGGCAGCGCCGCTGAAAGTGTTACCCGAAGCAAGCAAACACGGATTATTGCGGCAACCCATGTTTATCTTTCAGCCCAAAAGATTGATCGTCCTATCCGTTTTGATGTCGTTGCAATGTCGGGCAATGGCGCCATTGACTGGATAAAAAATGCCTTTTAGTACCTACAGTGTTATCTGTCGCAAGCGGCCACTCGATGGACAGTTTGAAGGTAATTGTCGCAGGCTGAGCCGTTAGCCTTTATAATTGTTCACCATGAGCTTACAAAACCGCATAATTAATCACTTCGAAAATAGCAGTTTGGTCCAGCAGAATACGCTGGTCAATCTTGGCGAACTCATAGAATTCGCCTCTCAACGTTTGGTCGCAACGCTGCTTAATGATAAAAAAATTATGACTTGTGGCAATGGGCGTTCAGCGGCTGTTGCTCAATTACTTTCCTCGGCGATGCTTAATCAACACGAGCGAGACCGTCCTTCCTTGCCCGCAATTGCTTTAACCACTGACACTACCGCGATTACAGCCATAGCCAATGACTATCATTTTGACGATGTTTTCGCCAAACAGCTCAGGGCTTTAGGGCAGGGCGGAGATATATTGGTTGCATACACTGACGGTATTAATTCAACCAATATCGCCAAAGCCATTGCCACGGCTCATGATAAAGATATTCCAGTTATTGCGCTGACCGGCAATAATGGCGGCATGATTGCACCGTTGCTTTATGATAATGACATTGAAATTCGCGTTCCATCAAATTCGAGTATTCATATTCAAGAAGTTCACATTATGATTACGAATTGTTTATGTGACTTAATCGATCATCAGTTGTTTGGCGGCTAAATAATTCGCTATAAATAAATTGGTTTTAATTGATCAATATTATTTATTTCAAGAGTGACAAGAAAAATCTGCTTAAGCTATTTTCTATAGGCCACTATGAATATTCTCTGACAGCCTCCAGTTGTTTTAGCGTCATTGCAATAAAAAATGATAGAATCATTCCCTTTTTTGCACTTTGAGAATGTCTATCATCCATGTCTAATACTTTAAAGCTTCCCCTTGAATCACTGAAACTAAATGTCGATTTGGCTGGCTTTGAGTTCCCAACCGCACCTAAATTACCTGAAACTATCCTAGGGCAGTCCCGAGCCCAATCGGCGCTTGAATTTGGCGTTGAGATGCAGATTCCCGGATACAATATTTTTGTGATGGGCGAGCCGGGATTGGGACGATTATCGATGATTACCCAGCATCTGGATGCTCAGGCAAAAATGTTACCTGCGCCGCCTTCCTACGCTTATGTCGATAATTTTGATAATTCCAGAGAACCGGTAGCACTGGAATTGCCTGCCGAGCATGGACAGACACTTGGCAAAGATATTGAAAAACTAATAGACAATTTGCTGGCGACTTTCCCCGCCGCCTTTGAAAGCCCCAGTTATCAGCAAAAAAAGAGTTCTATCGAACGTCATTACAATCAGCTTTATAACACAGCTATAGACGTGGTTGATAAACAGGCTCAGTCCTTAAGTATTGCGTTGTTCAGAGATACCGAATCGATTACTTTTGCGCCAATCCGGGACAATAAAGCACTTAATGAAGATCAATTTACCCAACTGCCGTTACCGGAACGGGAAGTTTTTCATAAGCACGTTGAGGAGCTGGAAGAATATCTTGGCGAAGTATTGCTGGAAATGCCCCAGTGGCGCCGGGCAATGGTTGAAAAGGTCAAACAATTGGATAATGACACCATCAGCCTGGCGATAGAGCCGCTATTTGTCGAATTGAATGACAGTTATCAAAACATTGATGATGTCATTACCTTTTTAGCTGAAATACAAAAAAGCTTGACCAACACCGTCACCGATTTTCTCATGCCGAGTCGGACTCCCGAGCCCCAGGATAACACCACAAAACGCTTGTTGCTGACAGAGCTTTATACCCCCAATATTTTGGTTGATAACAAACTTGAAAACGGCGCGCCGGTTATTTACGAACCGCACCCGATTTATCAAAACCTGTTTGGACGGATTGAATATGTTAGCGATCAGGGCGCGTTGGTCACCAATTATCGTCGAATTTGTGCCGGTTCTTTGCACAAAGCCAACGGCGGTTATTTGATTATTGACGCGGAAAAACTGCTGAATTGCCCGTTCGTCTGGGAAGGACTGAAGCGGGCTTTACAATCCGGTTGCATTGAAATCGAATCGCCCTATTCCGACCTGGGCATTAACACGGCCACGCTTAAGCCGGAAGTCATTCCGTTAAACGTAAAAGTGATACTGGTCGGTTCCAGAGATATTTATTATTTGCTGGAAGAAATGGATGACGAGTTTAACGAGATGTTCAAAATTCTTGCCGATTTTGATAATTACATTCCACGTAACAATGAGTCTACACAGCGCTTTATCCTATTGATGATTAAACAGGCCGTCGATTCTGGTGGTAAACCTTTGACCCAGACTGCCATTGAATGTCTGATTGAACATAGTTGTCGTTTGTCTGAAAATCAGCATCATTTTTCTGCACGCATCAAGGATTCACTTGAAATTATCGCTGAAGCCAACCTGTTTTGTAAGCGTGATAATCAGCCGGTTTGTGACCGGGCTCATATTGAACAGGCGTTGGCGGCAAGAGAGCACCGTAATGGCAGAATGCCGGAAAATATTCTTGAAGAAATGCTGGTCGGCACTATTTTGATTGACACTGAAGGCGAAGCCGTAGGAAAAGTTAATGGATTAACGGTGTTGGAGGTGGGTGGTAGCAGCTTTGGTGCGCCGGTACGGATTACCACCAGTGTTTATCCTGGCTCACGAGGTATCGTCGATGTAGAGAGGGAAGTTGAACTCGGGCAGGCCATTCATTCCAAGGGCGTCATGATTTTAACCGGTTATCTGGGGCACACTTATGCCCAGGAATTTCCTCTGGCCATTTCAGGCAGTATCGCCATTGAACAATCGTATGGCTATATCGACGGCGATAGCGCTTCATTGGCCGAACTTTGCTGTCTGATTTCTGCTTTGACCCGAACACCAATTAAGCAATCGTTTGCTGTTACCGGTTCTATTAATCAGTACGGTGAAGTGCAGGCGGTAGGCGGTGTTAACGAAAAAATAGAAGGTTTCTTCCGGCTTTGTAAGGCGCGAGGTCTTGACGGGCAACATGCCGCTATTATTCCGGCCGCCAACAAGCGCAATTTGATGCTCAAACAGGAAGTAATTGATGCCGTGGCCGCTGGGTTATTTGCCGTTTACGCAGTTTCAAGCGTTGATGAAACCTTGGAGTTACTCACAGGACAACCTGCAGGCGCAGTCGATAGTGACGGATTTTATCCTGAAAACAGTATTAATTTTAAAGCCATTTCCCGGTTAAAAGAGATTTCGGATATGGCTACGGATGAGGATGGAAAAGAGGAAGAAGGTTAAATAGAGTCATGCAAAATAAGCGGCGCAATTAATTTTATTGGCCGCCGCCAATCTCTATAACCAACACATCAATACCATTTTCTTTCAAACGGTTTTTGATGGTGCTAACGCTGGTCATTTGGGTATAAGGACCCATTTTTACCCGGTTCCAGACTACGGCGCCCACTTTAGCTTTTTCAACTTTGGAGTCAATTCCCATTAAAGCCAGCTTGGCTCTCAACAGGTCGGCGTCCTTAAAGTCTCGGAAGGAACCGGCCTGCAAAATATAACTGGCTGTTTTGGCTTGTCCTACACGCTCTTCTCTGGCACGGGTGTTGATTTCATAATCCGGTACAATCACTTCTTTTTCCGGCAAAATGGTATAAAAATCAAATTGCGGTAAGACCGGAGCCGGTTCAGGTTTTTTCTCTGGTTTGGGCGCTTCCGCTACAGCCGTGTTTGAGGCCTCAGGTTTTACAATCTCAGCCTTGTTTGGTGGCTCTGCTTGAGGATTTACGGCAGGTTGATTCGAGCCAATATTACTCAAATAAACCAGAAACACTACGAACGAAATAATCAATGCCGTAATCAGCATCCAGCGCCAGACACCCATGCCTTTGGGTGCTTGTCGGTACGATGAAACGGAGTTCTTATTCTGCGTCCGGTGTTTGTAGTCTTTAGCCATTACATTGCTTCAGGTGTGTTGATATTCAGCAAGTCCAATCCGTTTGCCAATACCTGTTTCACAGCGCAAATTAGATTAAGTCTTGCGTTACGAATCCTGGCATCATCAACCAGAAATTGGTGCGCATTGTAGTAAGTATGGAACTCGTTTGCCAACTCGCGCAGATATTGAATGAGTTGATGCGGTTCATACTGCAGGGCGGCACGTTCCAACATTTCCGGATAACGCGTCAAAGTGCCGAGCAGATTAGTCTCGTGTTCTTCAGTTAACAGCGTCAGGTTTTCCATCCCAAGATGTAAATCGCGCTTCAGGCTTTTTTCATCCAATTGGCGGAGTACACTGCAAACACGGGCGTAGGCATATTGCACATAAAACACCGGATTCTCGTTGGATTTTGAAGTGGCCAGTTTCAGGTCAAAATCCATGTGTTGTTCTGATCGGCGCATAACATAAAAAAAACGCGCCGCGTCTTTGCCGACTTCATTGCGCAATTGCCTTAGAGTAACAAACTCGCCGGAACGGGTCGACATTTGCACTTTTTCTTCACCCCGAAACAGCGACGCAAATTGTACCAGCAGCACTTTTAACTTGGATTCATCAGCGCCCAACGCAGTCATGGCCGCTCTGACTCTGGGAATATAACCGTGGTGATCAGCGCCCCAAATGTCTATAATCTGGTCAAAACCGCGATCCAGTTTATTCATGTGATAGGCAATATCCGACGCAAAATAGGTCGATTGGCCGTTCTCACGCACCACAACCCGATCTTTTTCGTCGCCCAATTTGGCGCAGGCAAACCAGGTTGCTCCATCTTGCTCATAAAGATGACCGGCTTCGCGTAAGCGGTTCAGGGCTTTTTCTACTGAACCGTCGTCCATTAACTGACGCTCTGAAAACCATTCCTGATAGTTAACGCCAAATTCGCCTAAATCGATTTTGATATCTTCCAGAATGGTGTTTAAACCCATTTGAAAAAAATCCGAATATAACGAAGCGCCCAGTAAAGTTTTGGCGCGGGCTATCAAAGCATCGATATGCGTTTCTTTGTCGCCGCCTTCAGTTTCGTCGGGCGGAATGTCTTCTAACACCAGTTCTACAGGTCGGCGATATTCATTATTCGCGTTTTTATGTATATCTGAGGCAATTTCGCGGACATAATCGCCTTTATAGCCATTGCAGGGAAAAGTCAGAACTTCACCGCAATCTTCAAGGTATCTCAGCCAGATACTGGTAGCGAGGATATCCATCTGCCGCCCGGCATCATTGACATAATATTCCCTATGCACTTCAAAGCCGACCGCTTGCAACAAATCGGCAACCGCAGAACCATAGGCGGCCCCACGACCATGGCCGACATGCAACGGACCGGTCGGATTAGCAGAAACAAATTCGACTTGTACTTTTTTACCTGCGCCGACCTTGCTTAAGCCAAACTCTCGACCCTGGTCGTGAATCTGATTAATGATTTTGAATTGTGCAGTAGGATCAATAAAGAAATTGATAAAACCGGGACCGGCAAGCTCAACTTTAATAATTGCAGGATCTTGAGGCAGCGCGGCAATCAGTTTCTCGGCCAATTGGCGTGGGTTTGACTTTGCCGGTTTGGCCAGCATCAACGCCAGATTTGAGGCAAAATCACCATGTTGTGCATCGCGGGTACGGTCAATTGTAATGTTCGGGGTAATTTCCTGGGCAAGAATGCCGTCTGTCTTAAGCGTTTCGACGGCTTGCAGGATAAGTTCCTCTATTTTCTTTTTCATTGCTTCAATGCGTTAGGTGGGATCAACTAAATAGGCGTGCATTATCCATTAAAATCATTCGATTATCCATTCAAACAATATCAATGCGGTGTGTCAGCTAAAATCTGTAGCTTTACAAAAAGACATAAACTCCCTACAAGGGAAGTCATGTCTGACGATCATAATTAATGAAAATAGGAATGGAAAACGGTAATCTTTTTGATCGCCTATTCCAGGCCAAAAATCAGTACACTTTACGAATCATCAACTTCATCGGCAAGCGCAGATAATTGTTTGATCAGTTCTGCCAGCTGCTCTGTGCTTTCTGCCCGAACCGTAGCATGTGCCACTTTACGGCCTGTGCGCGGTGCTTTATCGTAAAGATGCAAATGCGCATTGGGGATATTCAACAGTTCTTCGGTCACTGGCAATCCGCCGATAAAATTAACCATTGCCGCTTTACCGACCGGCGTTGTTGCGCCCAAAGGCAAGTCCAGAATCGCCCGCAAATGGTTTTCAAACTGACTGGTTTCAGCGCCTTCAATCGTCCAGTGTCCGGAGTTATGTACCCGTGGCGCAAACTCGTTAGCTAACAACTGCCCGTCTACTTCAAATAATTCCAGGGCCAAAACGCCGACATAATTTAGTTTTTCAAGCAAGCGGGACACATAGCTTTCAGCCTGTTTTTGCATCGGGTCATTGGCGCTGCATTCGGAAACTCTTAATATGCCGCCACGATGAAGATTTTCTGATAACGGGTAAAAAACAATCTCGCCGGAAACGTTGCGCACGGCAATGATAGAGACTTCCCGCTTAAAGGATACGAAAGCTTCAACAACAGCAGGCACGCCTTGCAACAATTCCCAAGCGTGATTTAAATCCTCTTTTGATTTAAGCAGCGATTGGCCTTTGCCGTCGTAGCCCTGGGTGCGGCTTTTTAAAATAGCCGGATAACCAATGGTGGTCATGGCCAGTTCCAGGCTGTTAAGGCTATCGACCGCAGCATAAGGCGGGGTGGGGATATCGAGGTCGTGAAAAAAACTTTTTTCGATCAACCGATCCTGAGCTACGCCCAAAGCTTCAGCCGATGGATGTACTTGGGTGTGAGACGCGAGAAACTCAGCAACTTCAGCCGGAACATTTTCAAACTCATAGGTGACAACATCAGCACGTTCCGCCAATTGAGCCAACAATTCAGGATCACTGTAATCGCCATGTAAATGTTCGCCAAGACGGTTGGCGCAAGCATCAATGGAAGGATCAAGAAAAATAAATTCCAACCCTAAAGGAATACCTGCCAGCGCAATCATTCTGGCCAGTTGGCCTGCGCCTAATACACCTACAATCATGAAGTGCTCCCAATACGCGGATCAGAATGAGCCAGAACCGTTTCGGTTTGCTCGCGTCTGAAGGTGTTTAAAGCTTCTTTATATTGAACGTGTTTATTGCTGATGATGGCCGCCGCCAGCAAGGCCGCGTTAATCGCGCCCGCCTTACCGATTGCCAAAGTTCCGACCGGAATACCGGCCGGCATTTGCACGATGGATAACAGCGAATCCATGCCGTTAAGCGCTTTCGATTGAACCGGCACGCCCAGCACAGGCAAGGCTGTTTTAGCCGCTGCCATGCCAGGCAAATGCGCAGCGCCACCGGCACCGGCGATAATGACTTCCAAGCCTTTGCCTTCGGCAGTTTCGGCATAACTAAACAGTTTATCCGGTGTCCGATGAGCCGAAACGACTTCAACGTCATGCGGAATTCCAAGTCGCTCC
>SESD01001958.1_pt1 | contig 10773 bp, 11 predicted proteins | sample 3171411 | NCBI WGS metagenome assembly SESD01 (sample SAMN06051880, study PRJNA518727) | freshwater metagenome | biome: subpolar coniferous forest; feature: holomictic lake; material: water; isolation source: holomictic Lake 442, 16.5 m depth | place: Canada: near Kenora, Ontario | collected...
AGAGGGTGCCATGGCCATCATCCTTCCCCACGGTGTACTCTTCCGTGGCGGTGTGGAAGAACGTATCCGCACCAAACTGCTCAAAGATGGCCACATCGACACCGTCATCGGCCTGCCCGCCAACCTCTTTTTCTCCACTGGTATTCCGGTCTGCATTCTGGTGCTGAAAAAATGCAAAAAGCCCGATGATGTGCTGTTTATCAACGCCAGCGAATACTTTGAGAAGGGAAAACGGCAGAACCGGTTGCGGGAGGATGATATCGACAAGATTGTTGAGACCTATCAATTTCGTACAGAGGAAGAGCGCTACTCCCGCCGTGTCTCAATGGATGAAATTGAAACCAACGGCTATAACCTGAATATCTCCCGCTACATTAGCACCGCCACAGCAGAGAAAGAGATTGACCTCACAGCACTGCACGCTGACTTGGTCAACATCGAAGAGCGAATTGTCAAATCCACTAACAAACACAACGAGTTTCTCAAAGAGCTTGGGTTGCCTCCCTTACCTATTGGAATTCGTTAACAAGGTTTTGATATGCTTTAAAATGTCAAAAAGCTTTATCTTTTCTTATGTTGTAAAAAAAGTGTGGAGTTGCGTTGGGGAGGATACCGGAGATGCGCTAATGTTATAATTTGAGGTTGACGATGAAAAAGCTGCCAGTAGGGATACAGACCTTCAGTGAGATTATTCATGAGGATTATCTGTATATCGACAAAACGGAGATTGCTCGAAGCCTGATTGAGAGGTTTAAATACGTTTTTCTGTCGCGGCCCCGGCGATTCGGAAAAAGCCTTTTTCTTGATACGCTGAAAAATATTTTTGAGGGGAACCGGGAGCTGTTTCGGGGACTGTTGATTGAGGAGCAATGGAACTGGGAGGTAAAATATCCGGTTATCAAAATCAGTTTCAGTGGGGGAATACGCAGTCAGGAAACGCTTCCGAAAAACCTTTTCTATATCCTCAATGACAATCAGGAACGACTTGGTGTTGCTTGCACGGAAAAAGAACTGTTTTGGATATTTCTGTGGCTGCAATTGCCGCAGCAAAGAGTCGTCTGGGAGTAGATCGCTGTAACAAGGTGCAGTGGGATACCGGCAATGTGATCACCAGTTCAGAGCGGATGCGTCGATTTTGCTATAGAACAATTCATTCTCTATCTTGTCCCAGTAAAACCGCCTTGAACTGATGATTTTTGCTGAAGTTGCTCCTTCCTTGTTCCTATGACGGTTTTTGAAATTTTTAACGTATTCAAAATAAAATGGATAGAATGGCTGGCGCAAATATAACAGATAAATTTATTGTTATTGGCGATAGAGTATTAATCAAACCAAAATCTCTGGACGAACGGACAAAATCGGGAATTTATCTTCCCCCTGGCGTTCAGGAAAAAGAGAAAATCCAGACTGGTTATATCATAAAAACCGGACCTGGTTATCCCGTGGGTCCACCTCCTGAGTCTGACGAACCATGGAAAGAGCGGGTTTCAACGGCCCAGTATATTCCTTTGCAGGCAAAAGTAGGTGATATGGCTATTTTTATTCAGAATAGCTCGTATGAGATTGAGTATGAAGCGGAGCGGTATATTATTGTCCCGAATTCGGCTATTCTGCTTTTAATCAGGGAAGATGACGATCTTGATTACTACCTCAGATAATAATACCCATATCTCTGTTTGTAACCCATTGTAACTCAGCCCATGACCATAGATTTTACTTCAGATAGTGCTGCTCAAGGCAATTATTCGCATGAAGAGCTTTTCATGCGGATCAGTGCGCTTAAAAAAGAGATGAACGCTCTTATTCTTGCCCATTATTATACCGTTCCGGAAATACAGCAGGTTGCCGATATTGTTGGCGACAGTCTTGCTCTTGCCCGTGCGGCTGAAAAAAACGATGCTGATGTTATTGTTTTTGCCGGTGTCTATTTTATGGCTGAAACCGCCAAAATCCTTAATCCCTCCAAACAGGTACTGATGCCTGACGCTTATGCGGGGTGCCCACTTGCAGACAGTTGCCCTGCAGATGAGTTCAGGAGATTCAAGGAGTTGCACCCGGGCGCTGTCGTCATTACCTATATCAATTCGACGGCTGAGATCAAGGCGCTTTCCGATATTACCTGTACCTCGTCCAATGTTGAACACATTGTTCGCCAGATTCCCCTAACCCAGCCGATTATTTTTGGCCCGGACAGAAATCTCGGCGCTTATATAGCAAAAAAACTTGGCAGGGAGATAATTCTCTGGCAGGGGTACTGTTATGTTCACGAGGCCTTTTCTGAACACTCTGTTCTCAACGCATGCGCGGAGCATCCCGATGCTGAGCTTATTGCCCACCCTGAGTGTCGTGAAGAGGTGCTTCGTCATGCGGCATTTATCGGGTCAACACAGGCATTGCTGAACCATACCGTTTCAAGCTCTGCCAAAAAGTTTATTGTTGCTACGGAACCGGGCATTCTTTACGAAATGCAGAAGCGTTCGCCAGAAAAAACCTTTATTCCTGCGCCCAAAGATCCCGATAATCCCCGGAGTGTCTGCACACAGATGAAGCAGAATACTCTTGAAAAGCTTTATCAGTGTATGCAGAACCGAAAGCCCGAGATTGTTGTTGACGACGTCCTTCGCCTTGCAGCCCTGGGCTCTATCAGGAGAATGCTCGAAATGTCTCCGGGATAACAGAATGGCTGATGCTCAACATCTGAAGCTCCTTCAAGAGGGAGTTTCGACCTGGAACCTGTGGCGTCAGGAGAATGCAGATATACGTCCGGATTTGCACGATGCTGTTCTCTCGGCTCTCGATTTGCGTGGTGCAAATCTTGCCGGGGCGGACCTTGGGGGGGCAAACCTTGCAAAAGCAAATCTCGTGTCGACGAATCTTGCCGAAGCGGATTTGCGCGGCGCTGATCTCCGGGGAACTGATCTCAGCAGAGCCAACCTCAGCGGAGTCAATTTCAGTAAAAGCACCATTGATATTTTCACGCTCTATCGAGATGTTCAAGGGTGTGATATTGGTGTTAATGGACTTTATTCGCCCCTTACCGACTCAGCCGCACTGTTGAGGATTGATCCTCCAGGGAACTCCATGCAGGGAGCCAACGCCGATGCAGTTATCGAAAGCCTCCGCCATGCCCGCAAGCTCCACACCTTTTCCCTTTTGCTTGCAGGGATTGCCATGCTCTTTATCGTCATCAAACCAAAAACCATCACGCTGCCCTATCTTGCAGGATCGTTCAAGTTCGATGATATCAGCTACTCTTTTCTGGCCATGATTCTTTCCACCGTGCTTCTGAGCCAGGTCTCCTCGTTTATTGATTCCGCACTGCAAGGGGCGCACTATCTTAACGACCGAAGGTCTGCCATGCTTGTAGGCCATTTTCCCTGGCTGCTCTCAAAGTATGAAAGTGAAGAAGCAAACCGGCGCCAGTCAAAAATCATGCGCTTCTTTCTCGTTTTTCATCCGCTCATTTATCTCTATTTTTTTACAAAATGGGATGTGCTTTTCAGCGGAAGCTGGGAGGGGCTCAGGCAACACTACCAGGAGATGCCAGTCGTTTTCGGTGAGTATCTGATGCCGGTTTTCTATGTCATTATTATCAAGCTCTGCATTCATATTTTTCGTCTTTCGGAAGGGTTTCAGAAACCGATTCTCTTCGATACCCAAACGGAACGCGGGCGTCATTCCGACATGGAACGTCTTGCTGAAGCTGTTGAAAAGCAGGCATCACGAACAGCAGAGCTTGTCGAGCTCATGCGCAAAAGGGAAGAGTGAGAAGATCTACAGTAAAGCAGAGACACGGTTATTTGTTCTCCACCACACAAACAAGGCAAATCATGAAAAGAGCACTCTCCATCATACGTATCGGTCTGTTTGCCTTTATGACCATGTCGGTTTTTAACCCTGACCCAGGTTTGTGTGCTTCATCACACCGTAAGGCTAAAAAAAATAACAGCGTACGTAAAGCCAAGCCGTTGAGTCGTGTTCATTCCCGTGTGGTTAAACAACACGGGAAACAGAAAACCCGTGAATTGAGCTTAGCCCCGCCCTCAGTTGATGCACAGAGCTTGAACAATCAGGCTTTATTGCTGTATAGTCAGGGAAAATATGCAGCAGCGGAGCTGCTTTATCGTCGTTCTCTGGCAATCCGAAAAAATCAGTTGGGTATTGAACATCCTCTGGTGGCCACAACCCTGAACAATCTGGCGTTGTTGCTCGATGCGCAGGGGAGGTATGCCGCAGCAGAGCCGCTCAGTCGTCGTGCGCTGGTCATCGATGAAAAAGCGCTTGGAGCAGAGCATCTCGATGTGGCAACTGATTTGAACAATCTGGCGGCAATGCTGCAGGCGCAGGGCAAGTATGCGGAGGCTGAGCCACTCTATCGTCGTTCTCTTGCGATCAGGGAAAAGCAATTGGGCAGTGATCATTCCGGTGTAGCACAGAGTCTCAACAATCTGGCGGCATTGCTCCAGGATCAGGGCAAGTACACGGAAGCAGAGCCACTCTATCGTCGTTCTCTTGCAATCCGGGAAAAGTTGATGGGCAATGAACATGCTGATGTGGCGCAGGGCCTGAACAATCTGGCCTCTTTGCTGAAAACTCAAGGCAAGTATGCCGAAGCGGAACCGCTCTATCGCCGTTCTCTTGCGATCAGGGAAAAACAGTTGGGCGTTAATCATGCTCTGGTGGCCACAAGTCTGAACAATCTGGCTGAGTTGCTGCAAGCGCAGGGCAAGTATGCTGAAGCTGAGCCACTCTATCGTCGTTCTCTTGCGATCAGGGAAAAGCTGTTTGGTACTGATCATTCTCTTGTGGCTACGAGCCTGAACAATCAGGCGGGATTGCTGCAAGCGCAGGGCAAGTATGCCGAAGCCGAGCCTCTTTATCGCCATTCTCTGACAATCAACAAAAAAGCGTTGGGAGCGAATCATCCCTCTGTTGCCATGAGCATGAACAATCTGGCAGGATTGTTGCGAGCGATGGGCAGGTCTGCTGAAGCCGAACTTCTCTATCGTCGTGCGCTGTCAATCGACGAAAAAGTTCTGGGCAAAGATCATCCACAAACCATAGATATCAGAAATAATTTTAATGCGCACTTAGTGAAAATGAAGTAGAATGGTGCGGATTAATAATTGGTTACGCGGCATATTGCATGTTTTTTTATTCCCATACCACGATACCTTATGCCATGTTCAGGTACAGTAAGTCTCATGCTTTTTTTTTGCCTTCTTGTGCTGGGGAGTTGTCAGAAGAGCGACAAGTCGGACGGCTACGGCAACTTTGAGGCCACCGAGATCATTGTCTCCTCCGAAGCGAACGGTAAGCTGGAGTTGCTGGAGGTAGAAGAGGGGAGACGAATGGCGGCAGGCAGTATGGTCGCGGTTGTCGACACAACCCAACTGCACCTCGTCCGCAGCCAGCTTCAGGCGGAGAGAGAGTCGCTTGTTGCAAAGCGGCCAAGCCTTGGTGCCCGCATCGGTGTGCTGCTTGAAGAGCGGCGAAATATCAAACGCGACGATGACCGCTATCGGAGGCTGGTGAAAGAGGGGGCGGTTCCCTCAAAACAGCTTGAGGATATTGAGAACAGGCTCAGCGTTATCGACAAACAGATTGGCTCTCTCGAAACCGAAAATCCCGGTATTGCCGGGGAGATCAGCGCCAAAGAGGCCCGCATAGCGCAGCTTGACGATCAGATCAAAAAGAGCGTTGTCCGCAATCCGGTTGATGGCGTTGTCTTGAGCAGATATGCCGAAAGGGGTGAGTTGACCTCCTACGGCAAAGCGCTCTACAAGATTGCCGACCTGCAGACCATGTTTTTGAGAGTCTACCTGAGTGGCGCACAGGTGCCACAGGTGCGGATTGGCGAGGAGGTTGAGGTGCTGATTGATAACGGCAAGAGCCGGAAAGGCAGAATCACCTGGATCTCTGCGAAGGCTGAGTTCACCCCGAAAATTATCCAGACAAGGGAAGATCGGGTGAGCATGGTCTATGCGGTGAAAGTGCAGGTCAACAATCAGGATGGTCGCCTTAAAATCGGGATGCCCGGAGAGGTGAGGTTGCCCGCAAAACCTGGTTCATGAAGGAGGCTGTGCTGATCGCCGGTGTTGGCAAGCGCTTCGGCTCAGTTCAGGCGCTTCAGGAGATGACTCTTTCTGTTGGCGAAGGGGAGTTGTTCGGCTTTATCGGCGCTGACGGGGCGGGGAAGAGCACCCTTTTCCGGATTCTCGTAACACTGCTCCTTCCCGATGAGGGGAGGGCTGAGGTGCTCGGACTTGACGTGGTGCGCTCCTACCGCGATATTCGCAAGCGCATAGGCTACATGCCGGGAAAATTCTCACTCTATCCCGATCTGAGCGTCGAAGAGAATCTCCGCTTTTTTGCCTCGGTTTTTGGTACGACGGTCGAAAAAAACTACGAACTGATCCGCGACATCTACAGTCAGCTTGAACCCTTCAAAACGAGACGGGCAGGCAAGCTGTCGGGCGGGATGAAGCAGAAGCTTGCCCTCTCCTGCGCGCTGGTACATCGGCCGGAGGTGCTGTTTCTTGATGAGCCGACAACAGGTGTCGATGCTGTATCGCGCAAGGAGTTCTGGCAGATGCTTGGCCGCCTCAGAGAGCAGGGGATGACCATTCTCGTCTCAACACCCTACATGGATGAAGCGGTGCTCTGCGACCGGATTGCCTTTATGCAGGAGGGGAGGATGCTTGCTCTCGATACCCCGACCGGTATTACCACTCTCTTCCACAAACCGCTCTTTGCCATTCGTGCCCGGGAGACCTGGCGGCTGCTTTGTGCCTTGCGAGGCTCTCCCCATGCCGCATCTGTCTACGCCTTCGGCAGCGCCCTCCACTATACCGACAATCGCCCCGCTGTCAGGGCCGATGAGCTGCTTGCGGCTCTTCAGGCTGACGGGTTTACGGAGCTCTCGGTATTGGTGATTCAGCCCGGCATTGAAGATACCTTCATTGCGCTCATGGAAGAGAAACAGGGGACTGCCGATGTATGAATTGGAGATTCTCTTGCGCCATAACCTTACGCTTGACCTGAAGCGTGTGCCTTATGAGTGATCCGGTGATTCATACCGACAAACTGACCAAGCGGTTTGGCGATTTTGTGGCGGTTGATGCGCTGTCACTCACTATCTCCGGCGGAGAGATTTTCGGCTTTCTCGGAGCCAACGGGGCAGGCAAGACCACCGCTATCAGAATGCTGACCGGCCTTCTTGCTCCCACATCCGGCAAAGCCACGGTTGCAGGATTCGACCTCTACACCGGTGCAGAGGGAGTGAAACGCAATATCGGCTACATGAGCCAGCGCTTCTCCCTCTACGACGACCTGACAGTGCGCGAAAACATCCGCTTCTTTGCAGGCATCTACGGCCTCACCAATCAGGCCATCAAGGAGAAGAGCTGCCAACTGCTTGAATCGCTCAAACTGGTGGCGGTTGCTGATGCCAGGCTTGCGTCGCTCCCCCTTGGCTGGAAACAGAAGCTCGCCTTTTCCGTCGCCATCCTGCACGAGCCAAAAATTGTCTTTCTTGACGAGCCGACCGGCGGTGTCGATCCTGTGACAAGGCGGCGTTTCTGGGACATGATCTATGAAGCTTCGGAGCGGGGATTGACCATCTTTGTTACCACCCACTACATGGATGAGGCCGAATATTGCGACCGCCTCTGCATCATGGTGGACGGCAGTGTGGCGGCGCTTGACCGACCGGAGGCGATGAAGCAGCATTTCGGGGTGGAGAGCATGAACGAGGTGTTTATCCAGCTTGCAAGGCCGGGTAAAACGGAACACCCGTAGGGGCAACCCTCGTGGTTGCTCTTGTAATCACCGAGCATCAGAAAAAGAGTTCATAATAATCCTATTGCCGAAGAGAGTGAGAGATGGCTTAACGGTTACCACTTTCTATAGGCCCAGTGCAAAGGCTTTTTGAATCCGCTCAATGATTCTATCGAATTGTGGCTGGGTTTTGTAATAGAGTGCTTGCGTTTTTTCGTACGCGTCACGGTATTGATTCCGGGTAGTTGTGTCATGAAGCAGAAAAGCCTCATTGGTTGCGAGAACAAGGTTATCTCTCTTTGGAAAGCGTTTTTCTTTGTGTGCCTGATATGGCGGGGTTCCGATGAAAGCGAGTACTTCTGGAGATTGAAGGAGACAATAGATGTCGTAGTAATGTCGGATGAAGTTATCCGGCTTTTTGCCCGTGTTCATCCAAAGGCGATATTTCGTTGATATGGTTTGCAACTTTTCAACCGGAGTAAATCCCGGGTTGTAGCAGGGAATGCTTTTGGCTCGATTATCAATAACAGGAACTCTTGCTGTGGCATAATCATAAGCCCATGAGCTTATCTCTTTGGGAGTATTCGGTGCAACGTCATCAAACCCAACCTCCAGCAAGATTCCCTCCTTCAGTCCGGGTGGAGAGGCGGAGGAGCTTTTGTAATGCAAGCGGATGCCACCGCTACGATATTTTGAATCGTCAAAAGCTTTATCACGGCTGACCGATTGAATGCCATTAATGGTGATGTTGCTTGCCAGCCAATCGTAAAAGAGCATTCTGCTTTCGCAATGAGCCGGTTTTTCGTGATTTTGTCCTGTTTTAACATTCATTTCAGCAGGAGGCTCAATCCGTATATCAATGTCTTCTGAAAAGCGCTCAATGATACCGAATCCTTTTGACAGCGATGTACCGCCCTTCAGCTCAAACGTCAGTTCCATTTTCTGCAATCCATACAGGCAGTGCATGATCCAATAATCCTTTTCAACCAATGCGGGAGTAATCGCCATGTTGTTGGCGACAATGCTGATCAACTCATTGAATTCTTTGTGGTTATGCAGAAACTGCGGCATTGTTTGCTGATGGTGTTGCAAAAATTTTTTGTGCTCTTGCCCCTCCAAAATCGCGGACAGCCCGGGCAAGTTTTATCGTGTCCATGGAGTGAGCTTTTTCTTTGACATGAGAGAGTACCAGCTCTTTATCTTCAGCAAGCTCTTTGATGTTGTTGACAAGATCAACCAACAAAAATTCAGGGAAGGGTTTCAGGGGAAAAAAAGCTTTTTTTCGAAAGTCGAAAGTACGTTCGCCTAATTTGAACTTGCCGTGCCTTTTGTGGTTGTAAACAACAGTTTTATTGTAGAGTTGCGTAGTGCCAACCCCCAAAGAGTTATAGGCATTGGGAGATGTCAACAGAAATCGGTGATCTTTGAGAAATGCCTGCACCAGCGTTCTATCGTCAACGGGCGATTCACCAAAAACGGTCTGCTTTGGGTAATAGTACAGACCCATTGAAAGCTTGCGGAGTGTTCCATCATTTTGTAGTTGCCTGAGGTGGCGATCAACAGCGTTTGACCATTGTTGCAGATCAGAGCGCCTGTACGCCCGCCCGGGACGGAGCTGTTTTTTTATTTCGCGTAGCCCTGTCATTATTATATCTGAAACTTGCCTGTTATTAAATTCAAAAATCATGCAATAAAAGACTACAACCTCATTGTATAAATATAAATCCTCTTTTCAAAAGCTTTCTTTTATATCACTGAAGAGTGGTGAGTATTGGCTGCCTCAAACTGTCCAAGTTCACCAAAACATTTGAGGAGCAGGTCACCGATTTCGACAAATGTTGTTTTCTACCGATAGCATGAACGAAGTCTTCATCCACCTCGCCCGCATCAATAAAACCGAACCCCCGCAGGGGTAACCCCTGTGGTTTCACTCCCGTAACGTATTGATTTTTGCATTTATCACCCCGTCGTTCACAATAATTTAACTACGTTTGAGGTAATCATTTTGCTGAAGCCTCAGCGTTGTATCAATTTGTTCGCAAAGCTCTACAGCATCAACAGTTCAACGGATTGGTACCATGGCAAAAACAATGGTCTTCATCGACAGCAGGGTCAACGATCTTGACCTCTTGGTCTCGCAATTTGATGCAGGTACAGAATATCGTGTGCTTGATGCTACTTCTGACGGTTTGCTCCAGATGCAAGAGTCGCTTGCGGGCAAATACGATTAAAGTTCAATACAGATCATTTCGCACGGCGCTTCGGGTGCGATAACCATTAGCAGTACAATCCTGAACTCGAACAACCTTTTGCAGTATCAGTTACAGCTCGACAACATTGGGCACGCCTTGACCGATAGCGGAGACCTGTTGCTTTATGGCTGCAACGTTGGGGCTGGTGCGACTGGCCAGCAGTTTGTTGAGACACTCGCACAAATGACCGGAGCTGATGTGGCGGCATCGGATGATGTGACGGGAGGGGTTGCAGTGGGAGGGGATTGGGTGCTTGAGTCGGCAACTGGTCCGATTGAGTCGGTGGTGCCGATAGCAGAAAAGAACTTGCAGCTATACGAGCATACGCTGGGTTATGCTCGGGATTATGTGCTGGCAGAGTTGTCGTATGTCACCTATTTCATTAACAATGAAACCTTTAGCTCAAATGAGCAAAAAGCTGAAGATGTATGGGCTGACATTAATGATGATTGGGAGATCCTTAAGTCTGATAATCACGACGATTATGCTGCAACGGCATTCAGAAATGGCGATACAATTGTTATTGCCTATCGGGGAACTGACAGTTTCATAGGGAGGGGTGACTGGCTTGGGGCTAATGTTGCGATAGCTAATCCTTCAGCCGACTGGGATTACCAGTTTCAAAAGGCGATAGAGTTTGCTGATTATGTTATTAAAGAATATAAAGATAGCAATGATCAGGTTTTAGTCACAGGCCATTCACTTGGCGGAGCATTATCTGAGGTAGTAACGAAGTTATTTG
>SESD01001959.1_pt1 | contig 10772 bp, 9 predicted proteins | sample 3171411 | NCBI WGS metagenome assembly SESD01 (sample SAMN06051880, study PRJNA518727) | freshwater metagenome | biome: subpolar coniferous forest; feature: holomictic lake; material: water; isolation source: holomictic Lake 442, 16.5 m depth | place: Canada: near Kenora, Ontario | collected...
GAACAATGACATATCTTCTTCGTCGAGTTCCAAACAACCGAGCAATTGCGCTTGATCTGAATCACCGATAACGAGTGATTTCAACAACGGTGTTGCCAAAATATCCATTGGCATCAATGTTTCATAAACGCCAACGGGTACGATGGCACGATTACTACCGTTTTTATCAGTGGTAAGCGGGTACAAACGTTCTTCTGCTTTATTCAAGAACGGAAGCGAGCCATTGTTTTTCTTGTCTACACTTGATGTATAAACGTTCATTGCTGAGTATTTCTTGCTACCTGCAACAATCCAGCCGAATAATTCACGCGCACGACCTTCTTGCAGAGCCGAAACTTGCAAGTGATATGCACCTAAATAATCGAATGCGCCATGTGCTTGGTGTCCGTAAAGAACTGAACCTGAAACAACGCGACTTTCTAAATCGTCAGCCAATTCGCCAGCCGTTAAATCACTCAAATTCGCGCCAACTCGTGTGCGAACCAAGCGTGGATTTTTAACGGTTGGACCTGAAAGCGCGACCACACGTTCAACGTTTAATTTTCCAGTCGTGAACAATGCACCGATTGCGATAACAGCTTGATAATCCAAATGCCACACGAATTTATTGATATTTACCGCGTCAATAAAATGAATGTGTGTGCTTGGTAAACCAGCAGGATGAACGCCACCGAATTCAGCAATCGTCACAGGCGCGTTGCCTGTTGGGATTTCTGCGCCAGTTGCTTTACAAACGTAGACTTTGCCTTCGATGAGTTTAGAAATAATTTCTAAACCGTTAGCAAAATCCGCTGCACGGTCAGCAATAATCACAGCTGGGTCAGCAGCTAATGGACGTGTATCGATTGCCGTCACAAAAATGGAATGTGCGTGCGAATCAATAGCTGGCACTTTGCCGTAAGGGCGCGTACGAAGCGTTGCCCACAAACCAGAAGCCACTAAATTGTCTTTGATTTGTTGTGCTGAGATATTTTCCAATTCTGTTGCATCGTATTTAGCAAAAGACACTTCGTCTTTGCCTTTGATTTCAATCTCAACCGATTGTAAAACTCGTTTATCACCACGATTGATGGCTTTAACAACGCCTGCGGCAGGTGAAGTGAAGTGAACGCCAGGATTTTTCTTGTCGCTGAAAAGAGGTTGACCAAGTTTTACCTTGTCCCCTTCGGCGACCAGCATGGTGGGTTTCATCCCGACATAATCTGACCCCAAAACGGCGACCGATTTAATTTCGTTCCCGTTTTCAATGGTTTGGCTAGGACTTCCCGTGATAGGAATATCTAACCCTTTTGTTATTGTAAATTGCATAATTGAAGGAAACTCCAAGCAAGTTGCAGAGGAATCTTCTATTTAAACTTTTGTGAAGGTAAAAATAGAAGGATGTAAAGACGTAAAACCGCGTTATTACACCATAAAAACAGTGGCTACTCAACTTGCAGCCGTCATGTAACACAATGGAATAACAGACAAAAACAAAGCGTATTTACTTTCATAAATACGCTTTGTTTTCAATGCAAAGAATTCATTTTAATCTAAACTTGAATCGCTATTGCTCGAATCTGAATGAATTGGATATGGATTTGAATGCGTTTCAAAAATAGGTTGTGGCGACGAATTTTCGACGTGTTGAGGTGTAAGCAAATTTAAATCAGGGGAATTATCAACCGATGTTGGTTTTTGGTAATCTGGATTACGCGGTTTACGGCGATTCGGTCCTCGTCGCAAATTGTTCCGATTATTATTTTTACGCGGTACAACTTCAGTCACACCATCGTCATTGACGCTGTCGAAATTAGGCTCCGTTGATATGTTTTCAGCGTTAATAACAGTGCTTTCCAACGGTGCAACAATGTTTTCATCATTCGCAGCAACAGCTTTTACACCACGTTGCTTTTGATTTCGATTATTTTTATTGCGGCGATTATTTTTACTTTTTGACACTTTTACGAATTCATTTGAAGTGCCAGCGGACTCATTGACATCGCTAAAATCATCGACGATTTCAGTGTCTGAAATCGATTTAGTTAATTTATTCCAAAAACGCTTAATCAAAATTGCCGCTTCATTTTTGTTCTGCATTGGTGCAGGTGAATCGTGTAAAAATTCAGTAATCGCTGGTTTAGCCGCTGCGGAGGTAGATTTAATTTGCTGAACAAAATCAGGAATACTAATTGATTCTGCTTTAATTTGAGAATAACTACTTTTTTCTTCGTGGTGATAACGCTCTCTAATTATTTCAATATCGTAAGACGGCGTTTCTAAGTGTTTACTAGGTAAAATCACAATGCCTACCTTTAAACGCTTTTCGATACGCTCAATTACGCTGCGCTTTTCGTTAAGCAAAAATGCGGCACATTCAATGGGCAAATGCGCGATGACTTTCTCTACGCCTCTTTTCATTGCATCTTCTTCAATAACACGCAACACGGATAATGCTACTGATTCCACGTTACGAATCATGCCTTGACCTTTACAGCGAGGACAAGGAAGCTGACTAGAATCACCTAATGACGGACGCATTCGTTGACGTGACATTTCCAATAAGCCAAAACGTGAAATTCGCCCAGTTTGAATTCTCGCCCGATCAATTTTAATGGCTTCACGCAAATGATTTTCGACTTGTCGCTGATGTTTTATGGATGCCATATCAATGTAATCAATAACAAATAATCCCCCCAAATCACGCAAACGTAATTGACGGGCGATTTCTTCAGTTGCTTCTAAATTGGTATTTAACGCAGTTTCTTCAATGTCGCTGCCTTTTGTCGCACGGGCAGAATTGATGTCGATAGAAGTTAACGCTTCGGTGTGATCTATCACAATCGAACCGCCAGAAGGTAATGACACTTCGCGGTTGTAAGCAATTTCGATTTGGGATTCGATGTGGTATTTATTAAATAACGGAATGGGATCTTTGTAGAGTCGAACTTTTGATAAAAAGCTAGGAATGACTTGCTTTAAAAAACTCTTGACCAGTTCAAATGCTTCTACATCGTCAATGAGAATTTCATCAATGTTAGTTCGTAAATGATCGCGTAATGCTCGAATAATAACGTTACTTTCTTGAAAAACTAAAAATGGTGCTGCCTTTTGTTGCGCTGAACGATCAATGGCATCCCATAATTGTAATAAATAATTTAAATCCCACTGCAATTCTTCAACATTTTTACCGCAGCCAGCCGTTCTGACAATCAATCCCATGTTTTCAGGAATTTCTAATGCGCCCATCGCGTCACGCAATTCATTTCGCGTTTCGCCTTCGATCCGCCGTGAAATACCGCCCGCTTTTGGATTATTCGGCATCAATACCAAATACGTTCCCGCTAAACTGATATAGGTTGTCAATGCCGCGCCTTTATTACCGCGCTCTTCTTTTTCGATTTGAACAATGACTTCTTGTCCAACACGAATTAAATCTTTTACACCACGACGCGGTAATGGTTTGCCATCTTTATCTTTAGTGTCAAAGTCGGAAATAGGTCGGCGATACAATGGCGCAATTTCTTTAAATGGTAAAAAACCATGTTTTTCCGCACCATAATTAACAAACGCAGCTTCTAAACTCGCTTCAACGTGCGTAATTGTTCCTTTGTAGATATTCGATTTTTTTTGTTCTTGAGATGGAACTTCAATATCAAAATCATAAAGTTTAGAACCATCAACTAACGCGACACGCAATTCTTCAGCTTGTGTGGCATTGATTAGCATTCTTTTCATGTATTTTTTTCCTTGTTGTGACCTGCGCTGCATTGGCGCGTGTGACTAAAAACTTGAGCGCATTGTTTGTATCTAGGCGGCTTATGTGTTGCTCTAATTAAAGAGGAAAACGAGGTTTTGTGCGGGTAGATAAGCGTTTTAGGTGATTAGTCTGGCGAAAGGTCAGGCAGGTATTTGAAAACGTTCGTCTTGGGTCGAACGGTAAACCCGAAATTCAGTTTGAGCTTTAGAGCGTCTCAAAGTCGCTATTTTAATCATCGCCAAAATGTTGCCGTTGTTTTAGCGGCGGCGATTTTCAAGTTCGATTAAAACGTCGCCACTATAACAATCTTATGGTTTTACTTCAATTTGAAGTTAGTTTATCGCGGCGGTTACAGTTAGAATAATGACCTATTTTACGTTACTTAACATTTCACGAGTTCACATGAAAAAAATCCCTCGCCTTACAGATGCGCGTCATTTCTTTAGTTTCGTTCTCTTTTTTTTACCTTCATTAGTTTTCGCGCAAGATACGACTAATCTGCAATTAGATTTGACGCATCATGTTGTGGGTTATTTGGCAGCGGCTTTAACGATTATTGCTTATATTGCCGCAATGTCTGAAGACGTTATTGCCTTAAAAAAATCTAAGCCGATGGTATTTAGCGCAGCATTGGTTTGGTTTGCTATCTGTATTTATTACGCGATGCACGGACAAGCAAAAGTTGCTTCGCTGGCTTTTGAAAGTAATTTATTGGCTTACATTGAATTATTGTTATTTATTTTAGTGTCCATGACCTATTTAAATACAATGACGGAACGAGGCATTTTTGACGGTTTGCGGATTTTATTACTCAATAAACAATACAGTTATCGGCAATTATTTTGGATTACTGGTGGGTTAGCATTTGTACTTTCAATGGTTATAAACGGACTTACTGTCGCTTTGTTAATGGGCGCAATTGTCGTCGCAGTAGGAAAAGACCAGCCTAAATTTATTGCTATTGCGTGCCTTAATGTTGTTATTGCTGCGAATGCGGGGGGAACAGTTAGTCCTTTAGGCGGTATTTCAACATTATTTGTTTGGCAGCATAAAATCCTGCATTTCTCCGAATTTTTTGCACTGATGATTCCTTGCGTCATTAACTTTTTAGTTCCCGCCAGCATGATGTATTTTTCTGTTCCAAAAGAAACGCCCAATGTTACTCAGCAAAAAATCTGGCTAAAAAGAGGAAGTAAACGCATTATTTTTTTATTTGTCCTAACGCTTGCCATAACAGTTTCATCAAATGTATTGCTTGAATTACCTCCTGCTGCTGGCATGATGGCTGGATTGGGTTTATTACAAATGTTTAGTTATTTTCTAGTGAAATCCGAAAAAGAAGAATTTGAGAACACGGCAAATGAAGTTGAAACATTCGATATTTTCAAAAGTATCGGTGATATTGATTGGGATACTTTATTATTTTTTTATGGCGCGATGATGATTATTGGTGCGGTTGGATTTGTGGGATATTTAGACACTATCGCGCATTTTTTGTTTGCAGAAATGAATGTCACAGTTGCGAACATTATGATTGGTTTATCGTCAGCGTTTGTTGATAACGGCACGTTAATGTTTGCCGTTTTAAGTATGCATCCCGACATTTCAGACGGACAATGGTTGCTATTAACTCTTACATTAGGCGTAGGCGGTAGCTTACTTTCTATTGGTTCTGCGCCTGGTGTTGGCTTACTTGGGCAAGTGAAAGAATATACTTTTGGCTTTCATTTACGTTGGATGCCAGCCATTTTATTGGGTTATTTTCTAAGTATCGCAGCTCATTTTTGGGTTAATGCGGTTAATTTTTAATTTTTTATCGGCTTTTTATGTCTTCAAATAATACAAAACAACTGAGCAAGAAACAGTACGCTACGTTAATTGCTGGCAGTATTGGTGTCGTTTTTGGCGACATCGGTACAAGTCCGTTGTATGCGGTTAAAGAAATTTTTCGAGAACATTTAACACTGGAAACTTCACATATTTTAGGCGTTTTATCACTTATTTTTTGGTCGCTGATGTTAGTGGTTGCGCTTAAATACGCCATCATCATTATGCGGGCAAATAACAAAGGCGAAGGCGGTGTGATGGCGTTGACCGCGTTAGCTTCATCAGCCACAAAAGATAATCCAAATAGAAAGAATATGATTGTTTTGATGGGGATTCTGGGCGCGACGTTATTTTATGGCGACAGCGTAATTACCCCTGCGATTTCGGTATTGAGTGCGGTAGAAGGTTTAGAAGTTATCGCGCCAACATTAGAGCATTTTGTTATTCCAATTACGCTATTTGTTTTGGCGTTATTATTTATGATGCAAGCACGAGGTACAGCAAAAATCGGCAAGATATTCGCGCCAGTGATGGTTTTTTGGTTTACCACGCTTGCGTTTTTGGGCGTGAATCAAATTATTGAGCAGCCACAAGTTTTAATGGCAATAAATCCCTATTACGCGATTCATTTGTTAAGTGAATTAGGCGTGAAAGGTTTTTTAATCATGGGTTCAGTTGTACTTGTTATGACGGGGGCAGAAGCCTTATATGCTGACATGGGGCATTTTGGTTTGAAGCCTATTCGTTATGCTTGGTTTGGATTTGTGTTTCCAGCGTTGCTGTGCAATTACTTCGGACAAGGTGCATTGTTATTGCAACATCCTGAAGCGATTGAAAACCCATTTTATTTACTTGCGCCCTCTTGGATGCTTTATCCAATGCTAGTTTTGTCAACATTTGCAACAGTGATTGCGTCGCAAGCGGTCATTTCGGGTGCATTCTCAATTACTAAACAAGCGATTCAATTGGGTTATTGCCCTCGTATGAATGTTACACATACATCGGATAGTGAAATCGGACAGATTTATGTTCCGACGGTAAATTGGATGCTGATGTTTTTTGTGATTATTCTCGTCCTTACATTTAAATCGTCTTCAAATTTAGCGTCAGCTTACGGTATTGCCGTGACGGGAACGATGATGATTGATACGATTTTATCATTCATTGTTATTCAGGCTTTGTGGCGGTGGCATCGTGTATTAAGTTATTCATTTTTAGGATTGTTTTTAGTCATTGATACAATTTTTCTTTCATCAAACAGTTTGAAAATTCTATCTGGTGGTTGGTTGCCATTGGTTGTGGGTGGTTGTTTATTTTTTCTTATGACGACATGGATTCAAGGACGCGCAGCTTTAGCAAAAGCTATCGACGACAAAAAAGTGTTATTTGAAGAATTAGAAGACAAAATGAATACACATGAATTAGTCACTGTTAAAGGTACAGCGATTTATTTAGCACGAAGCCTACACGGCATTCCACAAGTGTTATTGCACAATTTAGAACACAATCATGTTGTTCATGAGCGCGTTATTGTGTTGACGATTGTAACAACCGATGAACCATATATTGATGATGAAGAACAACAAATTAAAATTCGTCGATTTGGCAGTCAAAAACAGTTTTATCGCGTTAAATTATATTTTGGTTTTAAAGAAAGTCCTGATGTGCGTTATGCGTTGACGTTGGCAAACAAAAAAGGATTGGATATTGATTTAAATAACGTGTCGTTCTTTGTTGGCAATGAATACATCATGTTTAAACGCCAGAGTAAAATGGCAGTTTGGCGACGTGGGATTTTCCTCTTCTTGTTCAATAACGCGAGTAGCTCGATTGAGTTTTTCAAAATTCCAGTTGAAAAAGTAATTGAACTGGGTGTTCGCATTGAATTATGAAATGTAAATTCATAAAGCGATTGGCGAATTTGTTAGTTTTTTGGCTAAAGAAAAACAACCTAAGTTTGAAACTTAGGCTACAATAAGCCCGTCAGAAGACAGCTGTTGAGTTAAGAGATTCCTAGTTGTAGGTTGTCTGGTTATCAATGTTGTAAGTTCTGTGTAACCGTAATTTTTTTAGTTTTAGGAGTTTCAAAATGGCAACAGGTACCGTTAAGTGGTTCAACAATACAAAAGGCTTTGGCTTTATCGCACCTGCTGATGGCGGCGAAGACGTTTTCGTTCACCATTCAGTAATTCAAGGCGATGGCTTCAAAACTTTAAATGAAGGCGACACCGTCTCATTTGATGTTGAAACAGGTCCTAAAGGCTTGACTGCAACAAACGTACGCGCTAACTAATTTTAAATAGCGCAGTAATTTGGTGTGAGTTAAAAAAGCGTGGTTGAATTTGCAACCACGCTTTTTTTGTATTTAAAATGCAGGGATTGAAAATTATTTTAACGGACGATTTTTTGCATCCTTATTGATGTGTCCCGCAAATAATAAAACTGCATCTATAAATCCCCAAAGCACGCCATAACCTTGAGTTAAAGCAGTTAGTGCAATTTGTGCTAATCCCAGTTTGTAAAATCCCAAATAAAATCGATGTACACCCGCGAAACCTAAGAATAACGCAAGTAACGTAGCAATCCAGCGGCGTTTTACAGCTTCTACAGGCTTCATTGTTTCTGCAACTAAAAGCATATTTGATACAACACCGTCATTTACATTAAACGTGACTTCATCACCTTGATCTGGTGGCACACTCGATTTCCAACTTGTTGCATCGAATTCAAAAAAATCATCTTGGCTTTTTACAATACCTGTTTGTTTTTCAATGTTATAAGATTCAATTTGCCCGATAATCATGTTCGTTTCCTTCCGTAGTTTGTGCAGTTAAGCGATTCAGTTTTTCAGTTAAAACCAATTCATCACATTGCAATTTTGTAACTTGTTCATAAAACATTTCCGCTTCAATTATTGAAGGCAAATCACGAGTTTCATCTTGTAAAAATTCAGCGATGTTGAGCTGCAACGTCGCTAAAGTTTCTTCATGCCATCTTTGTCCTGCACGAAATATCGATTCTAAAACCATATTAAATTTTATAGCCGCGATGCACAGCAACAATGCCTTGCGTCATATTGAAAAAGTTGCAACGTTCTAATCCAGCTTCTTCCATCATGGTTTTTAATTCTTCTTGTTTTGGGTGCATCCGAATTGATTCCGCTAAATAACGGTAACTATCTTCGTCATTTGCCACGAATTTACCAATTTGCGGTAATAGTTTAAACGAATAAAAATCGTAAATTTTTTCGGTAATCGGGTCGATTGGGTGAGAAAATTCCAACACAATCACGCAGCCACCAGGTTTTAATACGCGCTTCATTGAACGTAATGCGGCGGCTTTATCGGTAACATTTCTCAAGCCGAAAGCAATACATACACAATCAAACGTATTGTCGGCAAATGGCAAGCATTCGGCATTAACTTGTGCGTAACGAATACCCGTTAAACCTTTGTCAATCAATCGATCTCGTCCCGTGCAAAGCATGGCGGCATTTATGTCTGCCAATACGACTTGCCCAGATTTTCCGACTTTTTGACTAAATAAAGTGGTTAAATCGCCCGTTCCACCAGCTAAATCTAGCACGCTATAACCAGTACGAACTTGACTTAAATCCACTGCAATACGTTTCCAAATGCGATGAACACCCATCGACATTAAGTCATTCATAATATCGTAGCGTCCAGCAACTGAATCAAAAACGCCGCGAACTAGTTTGACCTTATCTTCGGTGGCGACTTGTTTAAAGCCAAAATGAGTGGTGTTTTGCGTCATGAGGGAAAATTTCCTTACAGCTAGAAAAAAAATAAAAGATGTGATTTATAAAGGACAAATTATAGCGTTAAAACGCTCAAGCAAAAGCGGGTTTTAACATTTAAAGCACCATCAGATTTTTAGCGCAATCGGTTTGCAATACATCGCCTTTACGTTGCAACACAAAAAAGCCCTGATTTAACGCCGCTTCTTTTGCATCATCATTGATATGAAATGATGCAATCGCACCATAAAGTTTATAAGCCTCGTAAATTGGAAATAATTTTTTGAAGTTTCGCATTTTACGTTCTAATTTTTTCAAGTCGTTCTCATGGACTTTGTATTTCACTTCGACAATGCCAACCGCTTCACCATTCGTCATAACAATATCGTATTCTTCTTGGAATTTACCACGTTGTTTATGCTGGTTTTTGGTAATGTCATCAAAATGAACTGAACCTAAATGCGTGTCGCTAGCCAAACTATTGAAGAAAAATTCTTCTGCAACATCACCTTGATTACGAGCGATATTTCCCAATAAATCGCCCACTTTATCAAGTTTTCGAGCCGACTCTTTTTGTGCGGATAACAACTCTACAATTTGCTCATCGGTTCTACTCAATTGAGCATCTAATCGGTCTGATTTAATCGCCAAACTCGCAACCAATTCTTTCAATTCTTCGTCTGTCACAACATTTCTCCGTGTGTTTACAGTTGCCAAATCATACCACAACAAAAAAACCGCCTCCCTTTCGGGTCAGCGGTTTCTTGTTTTACAACTTCAAGCAAAAGCGGATTTTAACATTTTCACATCACCAACAAATTTTCACCGCAATCAGTTTGCACCACTTTTCCGCTACGTTGCAATACAAAAAATCCTTGATTTAACGCGGCTTCTTTTGCTTCGGGGTAAAAGTGAAAAGAGGCAATTGCGCCGTAAAGTTTGTAATCTTTATACACGGGAAATAATTTTTTAAAATTTCGCATCTTGCGTTCTAACTTCTTTAAATCCTTTTCATGCGCCTTGTATTTCACTTCAACAATGCCAATTGCATTACCGTTAGTCATCACAATATCGTATTCTTCTTCAAGTCTACCCAGACGCATACTCATGTTTGGTGCAATACCATCAAAGTGAATCGCTCCCAAATGATTATCTTCAGCCAAACTGTTGTAAAAGAATTCTTCGGTGACAGCTCCTTGATTTTTGCTCACACCATCAACAATGTCACCAACGTGATCAATTTTTCTTGCCATCTTTTCAACTTGCTTTTCAAGTCGGTTAATTTGCTCGTCCGTATGCTTTTGAGATTGTTGCAATTCCCCCATTTTTAGACTGTTTTCTCTCAAAATCGCCCAAATTTCATCTGCCTGTATGCTCATGTTTTTTCTCCCAGAAAATTTAAAAGTTGCCAAATTCTACCACGCCCCCCCATAAAAAAACCGCCTCCCT
>SESD01001961.1_pt1 | contig 10767 bp, 7 predicted proteins | sample 3171411 | NCBI WGS metagenome assembly SESD01 (sample SAMN06051880, study PRJNA518727) | freshwater metagenome | biome: subpolar coniferous forest; feature: holomictic lake; material: water; isolation source: holomictic Lake 442, 16.5 m depth | place: Canada: near Kenora, Ontario | collected...
AATCAGGGTAATAAGTGCTCACCCGCCAAAAGCTGCGCAATACTTTCTCGTTCCCTGACTAAATAAACCTGATCGCCATCGATCATGACTTCAGCGACACGCGGTCTGGAGTTGTAATTTGAGCTCATCGAAAATCCATAAGCACCCGATGAACGTATCGCTAATAAATCACCTTGAGATAACTTAAGCGCACGGTCTTTACCCAAGAAATCACCGGTTTCACAGACGGGGCCGACAATATCCCAGACCTGTTCGGGGGCGTTGCTTTGTTGATTGACAGGAATGATTTCCTGCCAAGCGCTATACAACGATGGACGCACCAAATCATTCATGGCAGCATCGACGATGGCAAAGTTTTTATGGGCGGTAGGTTTAAGATATTCAACCTGCGTCACCAGAATGCCCGCATTGCCCACGATGGCACGACCGGGTTCCAACAAAATTTCAAAATCGGTCTTGCCAAGGCGCTTTAAAACCGCCGCTATATAGTCAGCGGGTTCGGGTGGTTCTTCTTCGTTATAACGAATGCCCAGTCCGCCACCTAAATCCAGATGATGCAGATGAATGCCATCCGCTTTCAGAACGGAAACCAGCTCAAGAATTTTATCCAATGCATCCAAAAAAGGCCGTGTTTCAGTCAGTTGTGAGCCAATATGACAGTCTATACCGATGACATTGATGTGTGGCAGAGTGGCCGCACGACGATATTCAGTTAAGGCCTGTTCAATGTCTATGCCAAATTTGTTTTCTTTTAACCCGGTAGAAATATACGGATGCGTGTTGGCATCAACATCAGGATTAACCCGAAAAGAAACCGGTGCAATAACCCTTAATTGTTCTGCCAAGCGGTTAATTCGATCCAGCTCGTCACTCACTTCAATATTAAAACAGCGTATGCCGATTTTTAGTGCGGCCAAAATTTCATCTTCACGTTTACCAACCCCCGAAAAAACGATTTTTTTAGCATCGCCACCGGCCGCCAGAACGCGTTCAAGCTCACCTAGCGAGACAATATCAAAACCTGAGCCTAAACGGGCCAGCAGATTAAGCAAGGCAATATTGGAGTTTGCTTTTACGGCATAGCAAATTAAATGAGCCTGATCGCCAAAGGCAAGATCAAACGCTTTCCAGTGCCTTTCCAAGGTCGCTCTGGAATAAATGTAACAAGGACTGCCGTAGGTAGCGACAATGTCTTGCACAGCAACGGCTTCGGCATAAAGCTCATTGTTTCGGTAATTAAAATAATCCATGATTTACTTGTTGTTTGCGGGTTTAGGTTCAGATTTTGGTTCAGGTGCGGGCTCAGATGGCACATAAATAGGTGGAGCTGAGCCCGGAAGATAAAGAGGGCCGAGTTGTCCGCAGCTCGTTAAGGCTGAGCATGTGGCTAAAAATAGGAATAATTGACTGGTTTTCATAAGGCATCATAAATCTTTGGAAGCCACACTGTGGCAAAAATGAATAACATAATAATCTGAATGGCCCTGTTTTTGAAAGCGATGACAGTATTTGTTTTAACGTTGTCTCTCAAACCCAAGCAAGTTATTGAAAGCGAGTAAAAACAGCAAGGGTAACAGATTACATAACATTTACGAAGTTCTAGGTAGTCGTACGCATATTATTATTTTTGTTTTCTGATTTAATGGCTGAGCTTGTGTTTTTTCTACCGGACATTATAAGATAATACGCAACAAAAAACTGTCACAGAGATATTTTTTGCAAGTTACCGTAGGGTTCAATAAGAGGTAAGTGCTATGAATAAACATTTGAGATTGGTTAGAGAATTTCACGATGCATTTTCAGTTCCTCAGCCAGAAAGCGGGGCGAATGTCCGGTTATCCGAAATGGCTATTATTATGCGACAAGCCTTGCTGATGGAGGCTGGCGGCGAGTTATTCAGAGCCATTAAATCAGGCGATATGGTTAATATTTTAGCCAGTATGATAAATCTTTCATACAGTGCTTTGGGTGCGGTTGCTCTGCAAGGGGCTGATTTTTTTGAGCAGCCGGTATCATGGCAGCATGATGGTTTTGTGATTTCCATCATGCGGCTTTTTTCCGATAAAATTAATAAATGTACTTCTGGCAGTCCTGAACATTATTCAGACGTTTATTGTTTATGTGTTTATTTATCGAGAGGTTTTATTAACGCAGATTTCGATAAAGCGTTTCAAATGGTTCATGACAGTAAAATCTCCAAGCGGGGTAAGAGTGAAGTATTTAGTGGCGAAAATACTGAGGGCATTCTAAAGCCAAATTTTTTTAAAATATCCGATTTAAGTGATTGTCTTTACGAATAATTTTAAAAGCGCCCGCATTAAATAAATTACAGAATGTGATGATAAAATCACCTGACACAACAAACAGTAATCAAATAAAAAGAGGCTTATTATGGGATGGAGAGAGCGTAAACAAGAAGAAACCTATGCCGATGAAGAGGTTGAAGCCCGACTAAAAGAAGAGTTGCCTCTCTGGTATCTGGAAAATGGCTGGATTCGACGTAAATACAAAACCAGTGGCTGGAAAAGTACCCTCATGGTGGTCAATACGGTGGGTCATTTGGCAGAAGCCGCTTTTCATCATCCGGATCTTGCTGTTTCTTATGCCTTTGTCATCGTTAAGTTAACGAATCATGCAGCAAAAGGTATTACCAACAAGGATTTTGAACTGGCAAACAAGATTGAAGCTGTCATTATGTGGCAACCGGGTAAAGAAGGAGGCGCATTAGAAGGCACGCCGGATGATCCACGCTTTAAGTACATCAAATACGATAAAACACCCGGCTAAAGTGCGCTTAGGAGCGTGCATGAAATAACTTGACCCTTTATATCTTCTCACTCCACCCCTTTCTCGGAGCATGGGTATCTACACAAGTCGTCATCCCGGCAGGGAATGCCTGGATCCAGATGCCATGGATGGCAATCCTTGATATTTACATGTCTTTTGGTCGTCATAAATACACATTTAGTCGTGTTTTTTACATCCATGTAGCCTGGATCCGGCCAACCCTCGCTTCGCTCATTTCCTACCGGAATGACGTCGATTTTATTTGTGTAGATACCTATGCTCCCAGAGGGAGAGGGCGCAAGATGCCTAAGTTATTTCATGAGCATTGCTTAGTCTACTAAAGATGTTTTCATAAACGTAGAAGGGATTGAGCCTCTTTTTAGTGGCGACTCATCTGATGACGCTTTTTCTGTACTTACAACCCCCTTTTTTTATTTCTCGCGCTGTTCGAAGCTCGATCTCCTGTTAAAAACGTGAAAAACTGTGTCATATAACATAGTTTAATTAATAAATTGTGTGATATGACTCCGTTTTATTAAAAGTAAATTATAAATTTCTAATATATTAATGACTTAACATTTGGCTTGGTTTTTGCTTAATCTATTCATAGCTGGAATTTTCCAGAGGAATTTTTTAATTTTAAAATAGGCAAAAATGAATAACCCCATTCAGAAAGTTCAAGCCCCCTTTCAAAAAATGCAAATAGCGGGTGCTGTCAGCAAATATTTATGCAATCGTAAAGTGATGGTTTTACTGCCTTTATGCTTTGCGCACGCTGCATTGGCTGCTAGTGACGATAACCAACAAGGCGATTCCGCTATCAAATTGGAACCTATGGTGATAATCCAGAAAAAGCCAATGGCCAATTCTCTAAATACAACGGTGATAGGCGCTGAGGCAATCGTAAGTAAGCAGTCCGCTATCAGCGACACGGCAAAATTGCTTGAAGACACTCCTGGAGTTAGTCTCTACAGCGGTGGTGGCGTGTCCAGTCTGCCTGTTATTCATGGTTTAAATGATGATCGCGTCAAGATTGATGTGAATGGCATGACGATTACTTCGGCATGCGCCAACCACATGAATCCTCCTTTGTCTTATATTGATCGCAGCAATATCGGTAAAATTATCATCCTGTCAGGTATTTCGCCGGTTAGTATGGGCGGAGACAGTATCGGTGGTACTATTTCAGTACAATCAGCCGATCCTGTTTTTGCAGAACCCGGTAAGGATATTCTGATTGATGGTAGTGTTTCAGGGTTTTATCGGAGTAATCGTGACGCTTTTGGTGGCAGTATTGCCGCCGGCATCGCCAACAAAAATTTACGCTTGGATTATACGGGTTCACATACCGAAAGCATGAATTACAAGGATGGTAATGGCGATATCGTAAAATCCAGTTCTTATGAAAATCAAAATCACGCGGCCGCGTTGTCTTTTAAGCATGATAATCATTTGGTTGTTATTAGGGGCGGGCAGCAACATGTCCCGTTTGAAAACTTTCCCAACGCACGTATGGATTTAACCAATAATGACACTATCTTTGGCAACATCATGCACAAGGGTACTTTTGATTGGGGTAATCTGGAAAGCCGATTTTTTTATGAAAGCACTCAGCATAGTATGAATATCGGTCAGGATAAGCAGGCATTTGCTTTTGCTCCTCCCAATAATCTCATGCCGATGGACACCAGAGGCAGAAACTTAGGCTATAAAATTCAGGCGGAAATTCCGTTATCCACCCAAGACACTTTGCGGGTAGGTAATGAATATATCGGCAATACCATTAGTGATTGGTGGTCGCCCGTCAATACTAACGTGGCTGGAGTAAAGCCAGCTTCTTTATACATGATGGCACCCGAAACATTTACCAACATCAATAACGGAGCGCGTGACCGTATCGGCACCTTTGCTGAATGGGAGGCCAATTGGACGCCCCAATGGAAAACCATGCTGGGTTTGCGTTATGACCATACCAACACCAATACCGGCGATGTACAGCCTTACAATCCCTTGTTGCTGAATAGCGCAGGTGTTGCCGGTGCTGGCGCAAATGTCGCGGGTGCCGGTTTAAGCTTGGCAGCTGCCAATGCTTTTAATGCCCAGAATCATGAGCGCAATACCGATACTTTTGATGTAACCGCCATGCTGCAATTTACGCCTGACGACATGAGTCAATATGAGTTTGGCTATGCCCGTAAAAACCGCGCTCCTAATCTCTATGAGCGTTACTTATGGGGCAGGCGACCGATGGACATGGGGATGAATGGCTGGTTTGGTGATGGTAACGGGTATGTAGGCAACATGAATCTGAAACCGGAAACGGCTCATACCGTTAGTTTTACCGCCGCTTTTGATGACCTTAATAAGGATCTCTGGCAAGTTAAAGCCACGCCTTACTTCACCTACGTTGAAAATTTTATTGACGCTGACCGCTGCTCACAGCAATTTAGTAATGATATGGCGTGTACCGCCGCAAATCAAACAGCAACCAATAAATACGTTTATTTACAATACGCCAACCACGATGCGCGTTTGTGGGGTGTCGATGTGTCCGGAAGAGTTCAGTTGTATAGCGATAAAACCCTCGGTAATTTTTCTACCCACAGCATAATGAGTTATGTACGTGGCGAACGTATGGATGGCGGTAATCTTTATCATATGATGCCGTTTAATGCCAAACTCAGTCTGGATCATAAACGCAGTGGTTGGCAAAGCGCATTCGAGATGCAGTTTGTTGATAGTAAAAGCGACGTACAAGCCATCAGAAACGAAACCCAAACGCCTTCCTACATTCTACTGAACGCCAGAACCGGCTATGAGTGGACAAAGGTTCGACTGGATGTTGGCTTGGATAATGTCTTGGACAAACAGTATTACAATCCCTTGGGAGGCTCTTATCTGGGTGACCAGTTCGGCATGAATCCAACAGGCGCTCCAGGCACTACAGTGCCGTGGGGAAGAAACTTGGCGGGTATGGGGCGTTCTGTTTATGTAGGCTTAAGCGTCAAATATTAATAACCCGAAGTCAGTCATTAATGGCACTTTCTTGTCTTCACTTTTAACCAGCAGAAGACAAGATGTGCCTGCACCTTAGCACCGAGAGCGTTTTGGGCTGATAACGCACAAGCTTGTCCCGCGAAAATAGATTAAAAAAGTCACCAAGCATATTTATAAGCATACCCAATCGAGATTACAAACAAAAAGATTAACCACGCAGCAGCAAATAAAACGGAACGGTTTCTTGCCAAGGCAATGGCATAAGCCGCTTTTAGCAAATTATTACTGCCGCTAGCCAATATAATGGCGGAGACAACAGCCGAATCGGGAACGGTAAATTTGCCGCTAAGTAATGACAAGATAAACGGATCAATATCAGTAAAACCTACCACAATAGCCAGCGTTTTAAGACCATGCCCGCCATATTCAGTGGTTACAAAGTTAGTCACAAACGCAAACAGCATAAATAATAAAGCAAAGGCAATGGCTGTTGATAATTCCAGCGGGTGCTTTACTTCGGTGACATCGTGTAAATCAGGTTCATGGTTTTTAACGGTTAACAAAGCAATGATCGTTAATAAGGAGATAAAAATAAGCACGACAAAAGGCTTCAATAGTTGCAAAGCTACGCTATGGTCAAACATAAAAATAATCGCCAGTAAGCGAATGTACATCATGGTGGTCGCCATAATCAGCGCGGATGATACCTTGCGTCCTGATGCGCCATCCAGTCCATGAGCGCGGCGTCCGATAACAACTGTTGCCGCTGTGCTGGAATAAAGTCCGCCCAATAATCCGGTAATGAACAGGCTGCGGCTTTTAAAAAAATAAGTGTTAACCAGGTAACTCAGATAAGAAAAACCGGAGACAATAATAACGGCAAGCCATACCCGGTAGTAAGTGACCGGCAACATCGGCGCAATCGGTTGGTCGGGTAACAAGGGCAAGATAACGCCGGAAATAATTAAAAACTTGGCTAAAGTAGCTATTTCTTCATTAGCCAACTGATCTGAAAAATGATGGATGACGGTTTTTTCACTTAACACCAAGATCAGTACGACAATAAAAAGCACCAGAAACCAACTGGGAAACAGGCTGGCGATAGGGCCTATTAAATAGATTAACAGTAAATAGACGGTACTAAATAGCGAAAATTGGCTTTTTGCAGAGAGTCGCCAGTAAAAAACCAGTAACAACAGTCCCAATAACATCAAGCCTACACCAAACAACAGTCGACCGGGATCCAGGGTAAACAGGATAAAACCCATCATACCAATCAGCACAAAAGTACGTGTACTGCCAAAATGCAATTTGTAGTCATTGGACTGATGGTAACTGCGAAACTCAAGACCGACCACAAAAGAAAAGGCCACCGTCATGATAAATTGCATTAGCAGAGGCGGGATGCCGGTATAAAACTCCATTAACATGAGGGCTCCGATGATTCTGAACTGAGTCGGTGGATAGTTTCACCGGCTATTTTGGTTACGTAGAATAATACCAGCACAGACATCAAGGCCCCTAATACCAATAACGGATAAGAAACTCCGCTTTGTTTTGCTGAGCCACTGACTAAACCCGCCAGATGCTTGGTGGTATAACCCATGTAAACCAGGCTGGTGTTATAAATTAAAATACCACTGGTGGCGGCCAGATAAGGCCAAAACCGGACTTGTGTGACAGATAGCGCATAGCTTAGCATGGCAAACGGCAGAGGCGTCAGCCGCAGTAAAAACATCAGCTTAAGTGGCTGGCTATTAATGGCCGTATCCAGTTCGGCTAAATGCTGATGTTGGGAGATAAAAGCGACAACTCGCTCACGCATTAAATAGCGCCCGAGAAAAAAAATAAGTGCGGCGGCCAGATAGGTTGCAATGACCATATAAAATTCTGCAACGCCCATTGAAAACAATAAACCCGCAGCAAAACAAAGCGTATCCACGGATACAAAAACCGGCGTTAAAACAACAAATAACACGATAAAACCCAGCGGCGCAAAAGCACCCAGTTTCTCAATCCATAATTCCAGATCAGGAAGATAAAGCTCCAGCTCATGACCGATGATTAATATAACCCCGGCAAGCGCCAAAATGACGGATAACTTTCGGGTAAAGGACAAGTTTTTAAGATGCTCCATTAGTTTTTTCCTTGAGAAAATGGTCTGCCTGTTTAGGTAACGTGTAAAAAATAATCTTGACGGTGATTTCCGGGAGCGCTGAGTCCCAGCTCGGCGTAGTCACCACCCTACCGTAATTGCGGAAGCATGACGGGGTTTGCAACCCCGTCACTCACGTTTTGAAGGCTATCGAAGCCTTTAAACGTTTCGGTCGGGGTTACAAGCCCCGACCGGCATCGGCAATGGATGCGTTACGAATGCCCTCCATGGCAACTGGATCTGGGCACAAATCTGTCTGGAACAGATTTGCATTTACCCGCAGGGCGACAGGCACGATAGCCTGGCGTGAATCCATGCCGGGATGACGCGGAAGCGTGACGGGGTTTGCAACCCCGTCACTCACGTTTTGAAGGCTATTGAAACTTTTAAACGTTTCAGTCGGGGTTGCTAAGCCTGACCGACTCGGCTTTAACGGCTGAGTCCTTACGTTTAATGACTGTCTTTATAGCGCAGGCTTATATTAACCAGTGACCAGCCGCCAAACAGCATATTAATGCCAAAAATCAGGCCTAATAACCATTCCGCTGATCCGGGCCAACCCATCCAAATGACCAAGGCCAAAAATAAAGCCGTCAAGCCGCTAAAAAGGATATAGCCCCAATGCGCCAAAGGCCGCATCATGAGGGCGAAGGAAATTTTAGCGACGCCTTCCAGAGCAAAAAACAAGGTCATTAGCAGTGTTAAGGTTAATATGCCTTCAAGGGGTTGGGACAGAAACAAAAAACCGATAAGAAACTGCAAAACACCCATGAATAGCCATAAGCCAAAACCAGGCATCTGGAAAAAGAACAGTGTGCGAACAATAAGAAAGGTGCCGCCAAATAAAAGAAGCCAGCCTAACGAAACGACGATGGCTACGGTAAAAAAGTGAGGCACTACAATGGCAATAGTCCCCAATATAATGAGGAAAATCCCCTCGGCCAGAAATAATTTCCAATGCGTTTGGAAGTAATGCTGCATTTGCTGCTGCATCTGATTTATTTCAAGGGTAGTGGTATCTAGTTTGAACATGGTTTTTCCTCATAAAATGTGTAGTCATTTACCTTTCAGCCGGTGGCTTAAGGCATTCTTTACAGCTTACAATCGTTTCCAGGCTTTTTTACGAAAAGCGCATAAGGCTTTCAGTGGTCTATTGTATATCAAGTTTGTCACTAATCAGTCGTTAAAAAATAGGGTAATTATTCAGTTCCCCTCTTTGATAAAGAGGGGTTAGGTGAGATTCTATTATATAAATCCTCCTTTTTCAAAGGGGGGAGGTTAGGTGTAGGAGGCACGGGTTTGACTGACAGGCACGGGTAAAATCAGTCTGGGTATAAGCGGGTTAACCGCTTGGGCAGTTGTTGGCAATAGCGTGCGATGTCCCGGAAACGCTTTTCTCGCTGACGCTAGAAAAGTCTTATTCCAGCCTACAGGATTGCTGTGCGATAGTGGGTTTGGCTGATAGTAGTGTCAACAAACACAAAAAAGCCGCACCGGAAAATCCGGTGCGGCTTGAAAGGGCTATCGAAAGCGCGGGTTATCGGTACCTGGGTTAATGAGGAACCTAAGTAACGATAACAAGTGCTTTGGGGTTAGCGATAGTTATCGGAATGTTACCAATCCAATTGGATGCGTGTTTCAAGCATATCCAAAGTGGCACCATTAAATGCCCTGCTTGTATTACCCGCCAAAGTGGCTGCAGTAGAAACTGTGTTTGAGCCAGCGTTAACGCCACAAGTAATACATGCTGTGTTGGTACTAATATCTAAAGCATGAACCCAGTTAGTCATAACACGGACATGTGAATGGGGATACCAGTTGATACCAAATTTGGCCGTTGATGCTCTACCTCCGTTGATTACACCACCAGAATTTAAATCCATGTTGTCGTAACCTACTGCGAGTTCCCATGCTCCCAAACCGCCTTTCATATCAAAGTTGTGGTTCGGCTTAATCCGATCCCATGAGCCGGTTTTAGATTTATAATTGCGTGACTCACCGGTTAAAAAGTAGGTCATATAACCGTAGTAACCGTTCAGAGATGGGTTGTGATAACCGGGGCCTGAAATATTGGCTTGTATATATTCGCTTTGAGCTGAAAACGGCCCATAAACTACGGCTGTTTCTACACCAAAACGGGTAAAGGAATTCGCCTGAGTTGATGTACGTCCTCCTTGTGAGCCGGAAGTCAAGTTGCCCGTATTTAATATGGCAGTACGATCAACGTTGTTGCCGATACCGTTGGCGAAAATTAGGCCTCCATTGTTATATGTACCATTAGCCTGGTAATTATTATTAATGTTAACGTAAGATCCTGATCCACCTAAATGCCAGAATTTGGTTTTACTTTCCATCCATGGCATACCTGTTACTCTGGCGTTGACTTCCCATCCGGTATCACCGGAACCGCCGCTACGATTAACTCCGCCTTGAGCACCTGTTGCACTGGTCATGTTGCTGTAGGCACCAATACCTTCAGTTTGCAATGACGTTGCTGCTTGCCAGCGATCTTGAGAGTAGAAGGCGCCTACACCTACTTTATAAGTATTCAGGTTGTCTACGAAGGTATTGACAGCCATGTTACGTTCAATGAACGTGGTGTAACGGTTACTGGTCGCCTCTTCCAAGCTGAACGGTTCTTTAAAGGCGCCAAACTTGACTTGAAAAGGCTTGGTAAAAGCATAGCTAATGTATGCATCCGTAATTCCACTGGCAGTCGAGCCATTGCCTCGAGCGAAATCATACTCAAATTTATAGCCGGTATTTTTGAAAAAAGTACCTTCAACCCCTAAGCGGGCACGACGTAGCGTTGCGCCATCGTCTAATGT
>SESD01001963.1_pt1 | contig 10760 bp, 13 predicted proteins | sample 3171411 | NCBI WGS metagenome assembly SESD01 (sample SAMN06051880, study PRJNA518727) | freshwater metagenome | biome: subpolar coniferous forest; feature: holomictic lake; material: water; isolation source: holomictic Lake 442, 16.5 m depth | place: Canada: near Kenora, Ontario | collected...
CGGTCAACGCCTGTCTGAAGGATGCGGGCTTGGCATCCAAACAGATCGACGAACTGGTTTTGGTGGGAGGAATGACGCGGATGCCGTCGATTATTGAGACTGCTCGGAAGTTGATTGGGAAAGAGCCGCACAAGGGTGTGAATCCGGACGAGGTGGTGGCGATTGGGGCGGCCATTCAAGGTGGTGTGTTGAAGGGTGATGTCCATGACGTGCTTCTCCTCGACGTAACCCCCTTGACCTTGGCGATTGAAACGGCGGGTGGGGTGGCGACACCGATGATTCCGAGGAATACGACAGTGCCGACGAAAAAGACGAATGTGTTTAGCACGTACTCGGACAACCAGCCGGGGGTGGAGATTGTGATTTTGCAGGGTGAACGGCCACTTTCGCGCGATAATAAGCGGCTGGGCACCTTTCATTTGGACGGGATTCCGCCTGCGCCGCGAGGAGTGCCTCAAGTGGAGGTGACGTTCGACATCGACACCAACGGGATTCTGCAAGTCTCGGCCAAGGATCTTGGTTCGGGGAAGGAGCAGAAGATTTCGATTACTGGCTCGAGCGGTCTATCCAAGGAAGAGGTAGAGAAGCTGACGCGCGAAGCGAAGGAGCACGAGGCAGAAGATCTTAAGGCGAAGGAGAAGATTGAATCGCGGAACACAGCGGAGAACACTGCCTTTGCAGCGGAGAAGATGATGAAGGAGATGGGGGACAAGCTGGATGGGGCGAAGAAAAAGGAGATTGAGGAGGCGGCGGCCGCGGTGAAAGAAGCGGTGAAGAAGGATGACGAAGCCGCCATCAAAGACACGGCGGAAAAGCTGAACACGCTGGTTCAGGCGGTGAGCTCCGATCTCTATCGGCAGGCGTCGGAAAAAGCGGCGGCAGGAAAAGAAGCAACTTCGGAACCGGGAAACTCGGGCGCGGCGGATCGCGGAACCCAACCTGAAAAGGGTGAGGGGGAAGTGATTGATGCCGAGTTCGAGATGGTTGACAAAAACAAGAAGGGCGGCCCAAAGCCGAGTTAACCCTGGGTCCCTCGGGACCTTGCCCATCCTTCAGACAAACCGAAACCTCAAAACCAAAGAAAGGAGTTCACCCAAGCTATGGCTAATGTGAATATCCGTCCTCTCGGCGATCGGGTGCTGGTGCATCCTCTCGAAGAGCAGGAAGTGAAAAAAGGCGGGATCATCATCCCCGATACCGCTAAAGAAAAACCCCAGGAGGGGAAAGTAGTCCAAGTTGGACCCGGAAAACGGGACGACGCGGGCAAACTCATCCCGATGGAAGTTAAAAAAGGGGACAAGGTCCTGTTTAGTAAATACGGCGGGACAGAAATTACCCTCGAAGGCGAGAAAATGCTGATCATGCGTGAGGATGATATCCTCGGCGTGGTGAGCTGAAGGAGGAAATGAATTATGGCAGCCAAACAAATCTTGTTTGACGAAGCCGCCCGGCACGCGCTCTTGCGCGGCGTGGAGAAGCTCTCCAAAGCCGTCAAAGCGACACTCGGACCGGCCGGTCGCAACGTGGTTCTCGATAAAAAGTTCGGATCTCCGACCATCACCAAAGACGGTGTGACGGTTGCGAAAGAGATCGAGCTCGAGGATCCTTATGAAAATATCGGTGCGCAACTCGTTCGTGAAGTCGCTAGCAAAACTAGCGATATCGCGGGGGACGGCACCACTACCGCCACGGTTTTGGCGGAATCGATCTACCGGGAAGGTCTCAAGAATGTGACCGCCGGAGCGAATCCGACTGAGCTGAAGCGTGGAATCGATCGCGCGGTGGAAGCTATTGTGGAAGAGCTCGCGGCGATCAGCAAAAAAGTGAAGGACAAGGACGATATTCGCCAGGTCGCGACCGTCTCTGCCAACTGGGACAAAACGATCGGTGAGATTATCGCCGATGCTTTGGACAAGGTGGGCAAAGATGGCACGGTGACGGTGGAAGAAGCCAAATCGATTGAAACCTCCCTCGAAGTGGTCGAGGGGATGCAGTTCGATAAGGGTTATCTCTCTCCTTACTTTGTCACCAACCAAGAAGATCAAGAAGCATCCTTAGAAAATGCTTACATCCTCATTCACGAGAAGAAAATCTCGAGCTTGAAGGACATGTTGCCTCTCTTGGAAAAGGTAGCCAAATCGGGCAAACCTCTCTTGGTCATTGCGGAAGAAGTTGAGGGCGAAGCCCTGGCGACTTTGGTAGTGAACAAGCTGCGTGGGACTCTGCAAGTCTGTGCCGTCAAGGCGCCGGGCTTCGGAGATCGCCGCAAATCCATGCTGGAAGACATCGCTATCCTCACGGGTGGCAAGATGCTCAGCGAGGATCTGGGGATCAAGCTTGAGAACGTTACCTTGGAAGATCTCGGCCGCGTGAAGCGCGTGGTTGTGGACAAAGAGAACACCACCCTGATCGAAGGGGTGGGGAAAAGCTCTGACATCCAAGGCCGTGTCTCGCAGATCAAGAAACAGATCGAAGAGACCACCTCGGACTACGACAAAGAGAAACTGCAGGAACGTCTCGCGAAGCTCGCGGGCGGGGTGGCGGTGATCAATGTCGGTGCAGCAACCGAAACTGAGATGAAGGAAAAGAAGGCCCGCGTAGAGGACGCATTGCATGCGACTCGTGCGGCCGTGGAAGAAGGCATCGTCCCCGGAGGGGGCGTGGCATTGATTCGCGGTCAAAAGGCCATCGAGAGTCTCAAACTCAAAGGGGATCAGGCGATTGGGGCGGAGATTATCCGTCGCGCCGTCGAACAACCTTTGCGTACTTTGGCGGATAACGCCGGAGTGGAGGGCTCGATTGTGGTCCAAGAAGTGAAAAGTCGGAAAGGCGCCGAGGGCTACAATGTGGCCACCGGTGAATATGTTGATCTCGTCAAAGCTGGCGTGGTTGACCCGACCAAAGTCACTCGGTCCGCTCTGCAGAACGCCGCATCCATTGCGGGTCTGCTCCTAACCACCGAAGCGGTGGTGACAGAGTTGCCCGAGAAGGAGAAGGCACCGGCACCCGCGGGTGGCGGTCACGGCGGAGGGATGGACTACTAATCCATTCGTAAGAATTTCCCCCGGGGTACGTCCCCCGAGGGGAGCTGAAGAGGGCGCGGTTCCAAAAGGAGCCGCGCCTTTTCGGCTTTCTAAGGCTCAAGTGGGGATTGAGAATAGGAGTGTGGGTATGATCACGATTGAACGCCTCTATATTTCCCCTGAACACAATTACGTTGGGCATAAGGGTCAACCTGCGGGGACCCAACCTCATTTTGAAGTGTCTGAGATCGCCTGTGTGGCAGGGAGTGGAATTCGAGAGGATCGTTACTTTGATCATCAACCCGATTACAAAGGCCAGATCACCTTTTTCTCCTCGGAAGTGTTTCAGCTTATGAAAAGAGAGCTCGGTTTGGATTCAGCCGATGCAGGGAGTAGTCGCCGTAATGTACTGATTTCAGGAGTGGATCTGAATCAGTGGATTGGAAAAGAGTTTGAGCTTCAGGAAGTTCGTTTCTTTGGAGTGGAAGAGTGCCGTCCTTGTGCATGGATGGATCAGGCTTTCGCCCCTGGGGCTCACGCGTGGCTGATGGGGCGGGGTGGGTTGCGAGCGAGAATCCTGACCGATGGCACTCTTAAGCTTGGCTAAGGGTAATTCCGTCTTTTAATGGAATATTCCGTACGCTTCGCGGAAAAGCGAATGGCTAACCTGCTTGGGTTACGCTAAAAAAAGAATTATGTCATATAAAAGTATCCGAAAAGTGCTGATAGGAGTGCTGCTGGTCTTGGCAGGTTGTGCGGGAGGGAAGGACGATAAGGTCATTGCAGTGGCAGTATCTCCCTCGTCCCCTCCGATGCTTTTTAGTGAACAGGGCAAGATCCAAGGTGCGGACCTCGATCTCTTTGAGGGCTACGCCCAGTCGCGTGGTTGTACTCTTAAAATCACACCCTACGACTGGCAAGGCATGCTGGGAGCTGTCTCCAGTGGACAAGCTGAGGTGGCGTTTTCTGGAATCTCGATTACGGAAAAGCGAAAAGAGGCGATGGATTTCTCGCAACCCTACTACGACAACGCCTGGCATCTGGTCTGCTTAAAGAGTCGAAACATAAAGATTACCGATTTAGCTCAGCTCAAGGCCTACTCGATTGGGTACCCACGCGGAATGGCCTATAACGATCTGATTAAAAACGAATTAGAGCCTAAGGGGTACTACTCCTTAGATCGGGTTAAGCTGTACCCTTCCTACAGCGAAGCGATTACCGACCTGCAAAACGGCAATCTTGACTTGGCTTTTGTGGAAGAACCCGTTCTGGCGAACTATGTGCATAAGCTGAAGCTTCCTTTAGAAAGCGCCTATGTTTTCAAGGGGTTTGATCGATTGGGTTTCGCCTTTGCCAAAGGATCGAAGCGAAGAGATGACTTTGATGCGTACCTAAAAGAGATGGGACCCGAGAAGGTGAAGGCGGTTCTGGATCGTTGGATGAAGTAGTCTTGGAGATCGTGCTTCATTGAACTTCTTTGAGCTGGTTGCGCAGTTAGCACAGGGTCTGGTTTCAACCATGGTGGTAACCCTCGTCTGTAGTGGAACTGGCATGGCGGTAGGGTTAACGGTGGCGGGGTTGCGGCGGATGGGTTATGCGCGTCTGGTGCCTTTCCTAGATGGTTTCACTTACATTTTCCGAGGAGTTCCGGTTTTAGTGCTGCTTTTCCTTGTGTACTTCGGTTTGCCCAGCGTGGGAATCAGAGTAGGTCCGCTGTTGGCAATGGCTCTGAGCTTAGGGTTGATTGCGGGAGCGTATCTGGCGGAGGTTTTTCGTGGGGCCTTGGACTCGGTCGAAGCTTCCGAAATTCTTGCGGCCGAGGCGATGGGTATGAGTCGATTTCAGATTCTGACTAGCATTGAATTTCCCCAGATGTTGCGTCTGGCTGTGCCAGGAATGATCAATGAGTTTACCTCTATCCTGAAGTACTCCCCCTTTGCCTATACGGTGGGAATCGCTGAAATCACTAAGCAGGCGATGACCCTGACGGCGACGACTCTTCGTGGGATCGAGATCTATCTTGCGGTGGGTGTGTTGTACTTCCTTATTTATCGGATTCTTTTGGCAGGAGTTCATTTCTTGGAGAAGCGTTATCAAGTACCTGGATTGGGAACGACCTAAGATGGCCCTCATCCAAATTCGTAATCTGGTCAAGAAATTCGGTACTCATACCGTTTTGGACGGAGTGAATCTTGATCTGCAAAAGGGGGAGATGAAGGTGGTGATGGGACCTTCGGGCTGTGGCAAATCGACGCTGCTGCGTTGCATCAATCGTCTGGTTGAACCAACCTCTGGGACGATTCTCGTTCGCGACCAAGATATTATGGGTCCTGAGGTGGATGTTCGTGCTCTGCGACAAAGCATCGGATTTGTTTTTCAGCAGTTTGCCCTGTACCGCCATTTAACCGTCTTAGGTAATGTCATGCTGGGCTTAAGAAAACTGCGGGGAATGAGCCGGGCGGAGGCGGAAGCCCAAGCACTCTTTCAACTTAACCATCTTGAGATGGCTGATCATCGTGACAAATATCCATCGCAGATCTCTGGAGGTCAGAAGCAGCGAGTAGCGATTGCACGGGCTTTGGCGATGGATCCTGCCGTGGTGGTATTTGATGAACCGACTTCGGCACTGGATCCTGTGATGGTGCGAGAAGTAGCAGAACTCTTTAACCGCCTAAACCGGGAAGGGGTCACTTTACTCTGCGTGACCCACGATCTGGCATTGGCGAGTCAAATTGCCAATCGGGTCATTTTCTTGGATCAAGGAGTAATCCGAGCCGATGACACCTTGGAGAACCTAGCGAAGCATCACCCCAATGATCAGGTGAGGGCATTCTTCGGGGAAAAGGAGGGTCAATCGTGAACGGATGGAGTGGGTTTCAGCGGGACTTACTTGAGCAGTTGCCCCTGATCTTGGTGGGTCTGCGTCAGACTTTACAACTTACGGTGATCATCAGCGTAACTGGTTTTCTTTTTGGCTTAGTGGTTTTCTACTTTTCTAATAGCCCTTATCGATGGGTGCGTTCTTTGATTCAGGGTTATATCTCCTTTTTTATCGGTACTCCGCTGATTGTTCTTCTATTTCTGATGTACTACGGATTACCGCAGTGGGGCTTGAAGTTATCTCCATTTCTCGTGGCGGTGATTGGTTTCACAATGAATGTGGCGGCTTACAATGCGGCGTATTTGACGACTGCTAGAAATGGGTTGGATCCGAGCGAGATTGAGTCGGCTCGGGCACAAGGATTCGGGCGTGGGCAGATCTTTCGATGGATCACGCTTCCCCAAGTCCTGCGTTTATCCGTACCGGCTTTAACGAATCAGTGTATCGGAAATCTAAAAGATAGTTCTGTGGCGTTTCTGATTCAGTACACCGAGTTCTTTGCTCGGATTCAGGAGTTGGCGGCAACGAACTTTCAGTTCTTTAAAGCTTATCTGTTAGCGGCGGGGGTGTATCTGGGCTTGGTCTCGATTCTTGTCCTGATGGCGCGGCAGGTGGAGAAGTGGACTCGGTTACCTGGTTTGGGAAGGTAAAAAGGGTTAAGGCGTTCCGCTTATCGGAAGGCGAAAAAGAAGCCTAGGCCAACGAGCCCAGCTTGAAAAATGAGTCCCGTGACGATGTTGAAAGGTTCTTTGCCACGGTAGTGGCACTTTTCGTGGAGGCGATGGATCGATTCAAGCCAGCTTGGCGGTTTCGGGAGCAGATCGCGGATTCCTGTCAGGTAGTCGGGCAGAATCGAGCCGAAGGCTCCCGCAAGAAGAGTCCAGAATCCGGTGGATCCAAGAAGGGGAGATGAGAGAAGTAGAAAAAAAACTCCTGCACCGAGGATCTGGTCGACAAAAACCATCGGCAGGAGGCGTTTAAGTTTGGTGAGGTGATTCGGAGAAGAGTGGACCCAGTGTCCGATACCAGCGTCGCCGTGGGGGATGGCATCGAGTACGAGGTGGCTGAGAACTGCTGCGCAGAAAGCGGGGATGGGACCGCCAGGAATCCAGTGGGCGAGAGCCATTCCCACGGGGATATGGACGGGGGAAAACATGGGGTAGTTAGATGCGAGCTTTGGTTAGGGCGGCGACGAAAGCGCGGACGCGGGCGGGATCGATTTTGCCATTTTTCTTGAGGGCTGTGCCGACAATGAATCCAGAGGCTTCGGGAAGAAAAGTAGGCAGGGTTTGGAGGGTGGTGCCACTACCGATGAGGAGAGGGGCACGCGGGACGATGGAGTGGACGCGGCGAAGATGTTCAGGATCGGCAGACCAACCGGTTCCGCCGCCAGTGACAATGAGGGCATCGGCACCGCCGCGTTCCCAGGCATCGCGAGACTCATCTTCCAAGGTGTAGCCTGCGGCAAGCGGGGCGGAGTGTTTCACGTCGACATCGGCAAAAATGCGAATTTTCTCTGCGCCAATTTCACGGCGGAATCGAAGAAGGTTTTCGGCGATTCCAGTAATGACCCCTTGATCTGCGACGCGGGCGCCGACGAGGACATTGACGCGAATGAACTGAGCTCCGACTGCGTGGGCAATCGCCATCGCCCCCACTCCGTCATTGCGTAGAAGGTTGATTCCGAGGGGTCCAGGGAAAAGGTCACGGACTTCAGTGGCTAGGGAGGTGAGAGCGGCGACGGTGGCGGGACTGGCGGAGCCTTGGGGAAAGGGGGTATCGCCGAAATTTTCGATGATGATGGCGTGGGCGCCCCCACGATGCAGAGCCTGAAGATCGCGGCGGAGTGCAGCTCTAGCGTGCGAGAGATTTCCGGAGTAGTGAGGGGCGCCGGGTAGGGCCGGGAGGTGGACGACGCCAAGTAAAACCGGCTTTTTTTGAAAGAGGGAAAAAGGGGTCATGGGCATGGGGGGGTGGGGCGTTCGACGTATTCGATGGCGCCGCCTGGGGCTTGAGCATAGACCGATTTGGTTCCGTCGCGGTGGGTTTGAGCTTTGCCGTAGGCGGAGGCGTCGGGCACGAGAAATCCGAGGTGTAGAGGGTGTTGGCCTTCGGTGACGAGGGCGAGGGAGGTATTCTCGAAATCGAGTTGTGCCCAGGTGGCGTCCGCATATTTAACGCGACAAGCAAAGTGTTCGGTCCACCAGCGCACCGCGGCGGGTACATCGGTGACGGCCAAGGCCACGTGATCGAGACGGGAGGGTTTCGACATGCGTTTAATTTGCCTCCAGAGGAGTTGAGTCAAAAGGGAATTATTAAACGAGATTAGGGGGGAGGAGTTAGACCTGGGCGGTGCGAGCTTGGACTGTGCGGTAGGTTTTATCGCCGACGATGGAGGTATTGATGATGACGAGAGGGGCATGAGGAAGGATCAGTCCTTTGGCGAGGAGATCGCCGATGACATCGCGGATAAGAACTTCCCTTTCTTGGCGTTCAAAGGGAAGGCAGCGGGCGCGTACGCCATAGTGCAGTGCCAGTTGGCGAGCCAGGGCAACGGTGGGGGTGAAAGCATAGATCGGGGTAACTTTTGGGCGCAGGGCAGCGGCGACTCGGGCCATTCGTCCCGTGCGGGTGAAAAGAAGAATGCCTTGGGCTTCGAGTTGATTGGCGAGATGGACTCCTGCGGAGACGACTCCATCTGCCTCTCCCTCAGTGTGAATGCCTTTTTCGTAGCCAATCGAGCCAGAGCGTTCGATACGGCGGGCGACTCGGTCGAGAACCTCGAGACAGGCTCGTGGATACTTTCCGGTGGCGGTCTCGCCTGAGAGCATGATGGCATCGGCGCCTTCGAAGACGGCGTTGGCGACGTCGGTAATTTCTGCGCGGGTGGGGAGGGGATTGGAGATCATGCTTTCGAGCATGTGGGTGGCGACGATGACCGGCTTCATGGAGGCAATGCACTGTTTGAGGATTTTGCGTTGAATGATGGGGAGTTCTTCGTAGGGGCACTCCACCCCGAGATCGCCACGCGCGACCATGATGGCGTCGGCCGCGGAGACAATGCCGAGGATATTTTTAACGGCGGACTGATCTTCGATCTTGGCAATGATGCCGACCTCCTTGGCGTTGTGCTGAGAAAGAAAATCGCGCAATGCGAGAACGTCAGCGGGATCACGAACAAATGACAAGGCGACCCAATCGATACCGATTTCGAGGCCTACTTTTAAATCGGCGGCATCTTTTTCGGTAATGGCGGGAAGATTGACGCGGACTCCGGGTAGGTTGATGTGTCGCCGATCTCCCAGGACTCCTGCGGTTAAGACACGGCAGTGGAGAGAGGTGGCATCTTTGCTGAGGACTTGAAGATGGAGGACGCCGTTATCGACGAGGAGTTTTTGTCCAGGTTCGAGATCATTCAGGAGATCGGGGTAGTTGACGGGAACGGCGGGCGCGGGGGCGTGTGGATCGACGCTGAGGATGAGAGTATCGCCGACTTTGAGGTGGCGCGGGGCGCCGATGGTGCCTGTGCGGATGGCGGGTCCTTGGGTATCGAGGAGGATGGAGATTTCCTTACCGCGACTGGCGGCGAGAGTGCGAAGGGAGGGTGCGACCTGGCGGACGAACTCGTGATTGGCGTGCGACATATTTAGGCGGAAGACATCGGCTCCGCCGTCGAGAAGTTGAGAGAGGGCGGAGGGATCGGTGTGTTGCGGTCCGAGGGTGGCGATGAGTTTGGTCCTGCGTGCGAAGGGCAGTTTCCATAGGGGAACAGAAGTTGCGGAGGTAGTGGCCACCTCCTTTTTTAGCCTAATCATGGAAGAAAAAGAAGACGAGGACGCAAAGTGTTTGGTGCATTTAGATACATGGATGGTAAAATACTATTCAGTAGGCACTTACAGATGTAAATAAAGTTAATTTAAATGTTGCTATTAAGCGTTGGCAAGCGAATTATCTCAGTTGCGAGAGCTTATGCAAACTTTTCAAAACTTGATCGTAGATGCGTTGAAGAGTTCGGGGCATACGGTTGCTTTAGTGGATCGGGAATTACGAATTCGGTGGGCGACGGGAATTCAGAGGTCATTGATCGGGGCCCCCGTGCAGGTGTTATGGAAGGGTGCGGTGGTGGCGCGAAACGAGATGAGTAAGGTGGTACAAAATCTTGCGTCTGGCAACGGATGCAGTGCGGAGTATCGGCAGACCCAAGGAAAATTGCGGGGCAAGGGGTTTCGTTTGCGAATCGACTTCATTCCTTTGCGAGATCCGACGGGTGCGGTGGAGGGCTTTGCGGCGGTTCGGCAGATGGCGAGTTCGGCGGCGGTCGGTTTCTCAGATGGGGTGGCGGAGGTGTACGAACTTCTTTTCGAGCTTAATGCGGATGAGTTTTCAGGGTTACTGGCCTCCTAGAGGCGTGGTTCGAGTTAAGCTCCAGGGAGCTCTTTTTCTAAACGCTCGGCTATCCACTGTTTCATCATGGACTGATAGTTGAGGTAGCGCCGTGCGGCGAGGCGTTTGAGGCGGCTGAGCATACGGGGATCCATTCGCAAGGTAATCGAAGTGGAATCTTGGCCCTCGGTCAAAGAAAGAGAGCCAGCCATTAAAGCAGGATCCAATTGGTGGGTGGCCCAGTAGGTTGCCTCTTCATTGGGATTGGGGAAAAAGGGAATTTCTTCCCATTTTCGAATGGTGGTGAGGGCTGGGGTCAAAGGGATTCCTTGGCTTTTCGTTCGTAAAAATGGTCTTCGGCCTCGGTCATGGGTCGAGTGGCGATGGGTCGCATACGCCGCCCATCTGCGCTGTAGAGGGAGAAGAGGGATTTTCCAGCTAGGCTCTTGCCGAGGCAGAGGAAGCGAGAGTGC
>SESD01001966.1_pt1 | contig 10749 bp, 7 predicted proteins | sample 3171411 | NCBI WGS metagenome assembly SESD01 (sample SAMN06051880, study PRJNA518727) | freshwater metagenome | biome: subpolar coniferous forest; feature: holomictic lake; material: water; isolation source: holomictic Lake 442, 16.5 m depth | place: Canada: near Kenora, Ontario | collected...
GAGCAAATCGCATGCGTCACGCAACATGGCGCACCAGGCAGTGTCGACCACGTCGCTACTCGTGAGTCCGTAATGAATCCATGAACCCGCCGGCGAACCAATCGCGGCTTGCACGACATCGACAAATGCGGCGACATCGTGATCGGTGACCGCTTCGCGATCGAGCACGGCCTGAACGAATGCGTCGTCGATGACAGGTGCGCGGTCGCGGCACTGCGCGGCATCGGCGGCAGGCACCAGGCCAAGTGCCACGTGCGCGTCGGTGGCCAGCAACTCGATATCGAGCCAACGCCCGAAGCGGGCCGTGTCGCTAAAGACAGCCGACATTTCGGGCAGGGCGTAGCGAGGGATCATCGAGTCACGACCACAACAAATAATCGTCGCGCTCGGCGCCGACGCCGACAATGCGAATGGGAACGCCAACTTCGCTCTCGACAAGGCGCAAGAAGTCTTGGGCCTGAACTGGAAGTTGGCCGGATTCGCGAACTGCGGCAAGCGACTGGTTCCAGCCAGGCATATCGATATAGACCGGCTCGACATCGGCGAGAAGCTCGATGCGGTCGGGATAGTTGCTCAATGTGGTGTCACCGACCCGATAGCCAACGCACACACGAACCTGCTCGAACGTATCGAACACATCGAGCTTGGTGAGGGCCAACTCGGTTAACGAGTTCAGTCGCACGGCCTGACGAAGCATGACGCAATCGATCCAGCCCGGCCGACGACGACGGCCAGTAACCGTGCCGAATTCGCGTCCAATGTCGACCAACTTCTCGCCGAGTTCGTCAAGGAGTTCTGTGGGGAACGGACCCGAGCCCACGCGAGTTGTGTAGGCCTTGGTAATACCCACAATGCGGTCGATGTCGCGAGGTCCAAGACCGGTTCCGACGCACGCCCCACCCGAGGTGGGGTTCGACGACGTGACGTATGGATAAGTGCCATGGTCGAGATCGAGGAAGGTGGCCTGGGCCCCTTCGAGCAGCAGTTGGTGCCCCGCCGCCAAGGCATCGTGTAGCTCGCTGACCGTGTCGCCCACGTATGGTGCGAGCCGGGCGGCCAGCACCGAGAACTGCTCAACGATGGCATCGACATCGAGCACTGCAGCGCCGGCCGCCGCAAGCGCGACATTCTCGGCGGTGGCACGTTCTTTGAGCGAGACAGCGAAGGCGCTTGCGTCGAGAACCTCGCCGGCCCTAATGCCCACGCGGCGAGCCTTGTCGGCGTAGGCGGGCCCGATGCCCTTGAGCGTGGTGCCGATCTTGTCGTCGCCGCGACCCGCTTCGGCGTGAGCATCCCACGCCTGATGCCACGGGAAGATGAGGTGGGCGTGGCTACTCACGATGAGCCGAGTGCATGAGATGCCGCGACGCTCGAGTGTGTCGATCTCGTTGAACAAGGTGACCATGTCGACAACAACACCGTTACCAATGACCGGCACAACGTGGTCGTACAAGATTCCGCTCGGGATGAGCTGCAGTGCGTAGCGCTCTTCGCCGACAACCACCGTGTGACCGGCATTATGACCGCCCTGATAACGAACGACGTATCCGTGCTCTTTCGAGAGGAGGTCGATGACCTTGGCCTTGCCTTCATCGCCCCACTGGGCTCCAACTACAACGGTGACAGGCATGCACGCTCCAAAAAGCCGGATTCATTGAGAACAGGCGAACGTGACGTGAGCCTAGTGTCCCGCGCACTCAATCCTTGTACCGTTTCGACCATGACTGTGATGCGACGGATGCGTTGGGACGACATGAGCGAGGCTGACCGCGCAGCACTCTGCCATCGCGGGCTCGATGACATCTTCGATCCGACCCTGCGCGACTCCATCGGTCGCATCATCGAAGACGTGCGCGTCAACGGCGACGACGCTGTGTGCCGAGCCCTTCGCGACTTCGATCACATTCAGCTCGAGGCTCACCAACTCCGCGTCAGCGAGGCCGAGCTTGCCAACGCCACCGTGTCGCCTGCGGTGGATGCAGCCATCGACGAAGCAATTGCCCACCTCCGCACGTTCAACAACACGGTGCGCGAACGCGCCAGCGATTGGGTCGTCGAAAGCGAGCCGGGTTTGTTCGTGGGCGAAAAGATCACGCCTATCGCATCGGCCGGATTGTTCGTTCCGAGTGGCAAGGCCAGCTATCCATCGGTGGCGTACCAGCTTGCAGTTCCCGCAACAGTGGCCGGCGTGCCCGAGCTAGCGCTGGTTGTTCCACCGGTGCCAGGCGGCGGCGGCGAAGTTGACGCCGCGGTCTTAGTGGTGTGCCGCAAGCTCGGAATCACCAACGTGTTCCGCGCAAACGGACCCGCTGGAATCGCTGCTCTGGGTTTCGGCACCGACACCTTTCCAAAGGTGCGCAAAGTTGTGGGCCCAGGCTCGCCAGCGGTCACCTGCGCACAGGTAGAGATGCAGCGCCATGGCGTGGCCACGATGATGCTGCTCGGTCCTACCGAGAGCGTGGTGCTTGCCGACGACAGCGCCGACCCAATTCGTCTCGCCGCCGACCTACTCATCGAGGCCGAACACGGCACCGACTCGGCTGTTGTGTTGGTGACCACCTCGCTAGCGCTGGCCGACACGACCGACATCGAGCTTGCCCGCCAACTCGATCTACTCCCCGAGGTTCGCGCCACAGCGGCTCGGGCAGCGCTCGGCGTCAACGGTGGCTGCGTCATCGTTACTTCGCTGGCGGCTGCCGCGGCTGTGGTCAACCGCTACGCACCCGAGCACCTGCAGTTAGTCGTGCATGAATCAGTGCGCCAACCCACTCTCGATCTACTCACCGAGGCCGGCGAGATTCTGGTGGGCCAGCACACTCCGTTCAGCGCCGCCAACTACGTGCTCGGCTGCCCAGCGTCGTTACCCACGAGTGGTTTCGCCCACGTGTCGTCGGGCATCACGGTCGAAACCTTCTTGAAGCGCACCGCGATTGCCACGTCCGACGAGAAGGCGATGCTGAGGTTGGCGCCATCAATCATTGCCCTTGCCGACCACGAAGGTTTCCCAGCTCATGCAGCTGCTCTGCGGCTGCGGATGGGTCAATAGAACCATTCGGCGACCAGTTTGCTTGACAGCAACTTGACACTCAAATCAAGCCATCTGCATTAAATTGACGACGTGTTGTTGCGACGGAAACCCGACGAACTTCGCCGCGGCGTTTGGCGTTCTGTGGCGGGGTTTTCTATCGCAGGTGTGCTGGCGGTTGTCGCCGTAGGGTTCGGGCTTGTGGTTGCCAGCCGCCGCGTTGGCGAGCGAGAAGCGATCGCCAGCGCACGAGCACAGACGGTTCAGGTCGCCCGCGAAATTGTTGAGCCGACGGTTACGAACGGGCTCAGCTCGGGAGACCCCACCGTTGTGCTGGCCATCGACGACTTAGTGCGGCGATTTATCATCAGCGAAGACGTCGTTCGAGTGAAGGTGTGGCGCGCCGACGGGAACATCGTGTATTCCAACGAGCCGCGACTCATTGGAGAGACCTTTCCGATGGGTGACGATGAAATCGAGGCGCTCGACACCGGCAGCATCGCCGCTGGCGTGAGCGACCTCTCGAGCCCCGAAAACAAATTCGAGATGGCCAACCGCAAACTGCTCGAGGTGTACGTACGCGTGAAGCAGCCTGACGGCACCCCGTTGCTCTTCGAGTCGTACTACCGATTCGACGTCGTGACCCAAAACGGCAACAAGCTCATCCGTGATTTCGCCCCCATGTCGCTCGGCGCGTTGGCCGCATTGCAGCTGGTTCAGATTCCGTTGGCGTGGTCGTTGGCCCGACGACTTCGCGAGCGCCAACGCGAGCGAGAGGGGCTGCTCGAAAGCGCGCTCGACGCATCCTCGACCGAACGCCGCCGAATTGCGTCCGATCTCCACGATGGTGTCGTGCAAGACCTAGCGGGCGTGGCTCTTATCCTCAGCGGCGCTGCGCTTCAGCCAGGAATGCCGCAATCAGCACTCACTGCGCTTGAGGATTCAGCCTCCGAAGTTCGCGAAACAATCGGGTCGCTACGAACACTGCTCGTCGAGATCTATCCGCCGAACCTGTTTGAAGAGGGGCTCGAATCAGCCCTCGACGACCTCGCAAGACGGACAGTCAACCGCGGCGTCGGGGTTGAAGTCACAGCACCCGATGCCAACCGATTGCCCATGACCCCAACTGCGCTGATCTACCGCGCCGCCCAAGAAGCGCTGCGCAACGTAGTGAGCCACTCTCACGCCAAGAACGCCTGGGTCACGCTGTCGCAGACCTCAACGTCTGCTGTGCTCGAGGTTCGCGACAATGGAGTTGGTTTCGATGACACACGCCTCGACGCTGCCGTCACCAAAGGCCACCTCGGAATTCGTGCGCTGAGCGGGCTCGCATCAGACGCCGGGGGCACACTCAAAGTCAGTAGCATGCCCGCAGGCGGAACTTGCCTGCGGCTTGAGGTGCCATTGCGATGATTCGACTGCTCATTGTTGACGATCATTCGGTGGTCCGACGCGGACTCGAGACCCTGCTTGGCTCATTCGCCGACATCGAAATCGTGGGCACCGCCGCCGATGGCATTGAGGCCGTTCAACTCGCCGCTGAACGCCACCCCGACATCATCTTGATGGACCTGTCTATGCCGAACCTCGACGGATTCGAGGCCACTCGCCAGATTCTGGCCGCCAATCCAACGATCCGTATCGTGGCGCTCACATCGTTCTCCGAGCAGCGCAAAGTGTTCGATGCAATCTCATCGGGTGCCATTGGCTACCTGTTGAAAGACTCCACGCCTGCCGAACTTGTCGACGGCGTTCGGGCAGCATTTGCCGGCGAGTCTCCGCTCGATCCAAAGGCGGCGCGTGTCCTCATCGAGGGTCAGCGAAATCCAGTGGTTGTTCCTACGCTCAGTCCCCGCGAGTGGGAAGTTGCCCGGGTGCTTTCCGAAGGCCTCACCAACAAAGGCATCGGCAAGAAACTCGGCATTACCGAGCGCACTGTGAAGGCCCACCTCACCGCAATTTTCAGCAAGCTCGAGGTCTCCGATCGCACGCAGGCCGCAATGTGGGTGAGGGACAATCCGCCCAACGGCTGAGCACCACAGTGGCAGCGCGGGGTCCCACCAGCGACCTACGCTCAAACGCGTATGAGCTCGCTGCTGCTTGTCGAAGACGACGTGCGCATCAGTCAGCCGCTGGCGCGTATGTTGCGTGCCGAGGGGTTCGACGTGCGCCACTGCGACACGGGTGAGACTGCGCTCAACGCAGTGACCGAAGCACTTCCTGATCTCGTGCTGCTCGACCTGAGCCTGCCCGACATCGATGGACTCGAGATTTGCCGACGCCTTCGCGCGCTGCACCCAACACTTCCGATTGTGATGCTCACCGCACGCAACGAAGAGGTCGAGGTCGTGGTGGGCCTCGATGCGGGCGCCGACGACTACATCACCAAGCCGTTTCGTGTTGCCGAGCTCACCGCCCGAATACGCGCTCGACTTCGCGCCAGCCAAGCGGGTGGGCCCGCGATTCACGATGTCGATCACGTTGGACAGCTTCGCGTCGACCGCGCCGCTCGTCGAGCCTGGTTTGACGATGACGAACTGGGCCTCTCACCAAAGGAGTTCGACTTGCTCGTTCTGCTCGCAACACATCACGGCGAGACCCTGCGGCGCGAGGCCATCATGACCGAGGTCTGGGACGAAAACTGGTGGGGCTCCACGCGCACGCTCGATACCCATGTCGCAACATTGCGACGAAAGCTCGGCGACACCAGCGATCCGCCAGAGCGCATTATCACCGTCCGCGGAATCGGTTTCCGCTACGAGGCTGGGTGACAAGCAATGCGTAAACGGCTGGTTCGTAACACGATCTTGGTGACCGTGATGGTGCTCGTGGTGCTTGTCACGCCGGTGATCTTGTTGCTGCAACGAGCCACCGAAGACGAGCTTCGCGATCGTCTCGCCGCCCAAGCAACCTCGATCAGTTCCACCCTGGCCGAACCCCTGCTGAACAACCAACCCATCGACCAAGCACGCCTTGTCGATCTGCTCATCGAAGGTGACCGTGCCGAGATTCGAGCGCGCAACGGCGACCTCATCGCAGCCGTCGGACCAATCATCAACGACTCGATTCACGCCACCGTTGCCGGGGCCGCCGACACGCGCATCGATGTGAGCACTACTCGCGCCAATGTTCGGCGGCGCTTCAACGGACAGCTGTCGCTCCTTGGCGTTCTCGCCGCGGGCGGCGTGTTGCTGGCGGCTGTGCTCGCCTCGATCTTTGGCGCCCGAGTATCTCGTCCGCTCGAGCAGCTTTCGAGTTCGGCAGCACGTCTTGGCGCTGGCGACTTCAGCGCAGCGTTGCCTCCAATGTCAGGCATTCGCGAGATCGACGACATTCGCACCTCGCTCGAATCGAGTGCCTTGCGACTGGATCAGACGCTGAGCTCAGAGCGGAGCTTCATCGCCGACGCAAGCCACCAACTGCGCACCGGTATCACTGGCATCAGCCTGCAAATCGAGTTACTGGCATCGCACCCTGATCCTGCGGTGCGCACCGATGCCTTGCACGCACTTGAGCAAACCGATCGGCTCACAGCCACGCTCGACGAATTGCTCGACCTCGCCCGTGGCGGCCGCGGGCGCCTACGAGTGCCCGTGGCGCTTAATCACATCGCGCAACAGCACCGAGTCGACTGGATGCCCCGATATCAGCAGCAACGGCGGTCACTCACGTTCAGCACTGTTGCGTCTGGGCAACAGGCGTTGGTTCTCGCCACACCTGGCTTCGTTGGTCAGATCATCGACCTGCTGCTCGACAACGCGCTGCGCCACGGCAGCGGCGACGTGAGCATCACCGTGTCCGGTCGGCAGTTACACGTGAACGATCGAGGCGCCGTCAACGCCGAGCACATCGCTACCAAGTTTCTTGGGTCCGATGATCCAGCGTCGCTTCACGGCCGCGGGCTCGCGCTCGCTCGTCGCTTGGCGCAAGCCGATGGTGGCCGCCTCGAACTCACCTCGGCGGCCCCCACTACGTTCACATTGACGCTTCAAGCGGCACACGAGTCGTAGGCATCAGCTCGTCTCGTGCAAAAACTCCACCGGCACTCACGCAGTAGCCTTTGTGCAATGCGACGCCCCCACGTTCGAATCGGCGCTCTTGCGCTGAGCCTGATGATCCTGCCTTCGGTGGTCTGCCTGGCCACCACCGCCACCTCTGCGGCCGCGGTGACACCATCGGCGCCATCGACACCATCGGCACAATCGGCAACCTCGGCCTATCAGCCACTGGCCGTGCCCCTTCGTCTGACCGACACGCGTACTACAGGTTCGCTACAACCCGGTGGCGTGCTTGTTGTTCCGGTGATGGGCGACCTGCCGCTTCCGCCCCCCGCAAGCATGATCGCTGTGGTCCTCAACGTCACCGTTGTTGGTCCCACAGCAATTGGGTACTGGACGCTGTACCCGCACGACACCACCTTGCCCACCGCATCGAACCTCAACGTCGACGCACCCGGAGCGTTCTTTGGTAACAACCTCGCCTTGGCCAACATGGTCACGGTGCCTGTTGGCCCGTCAGGCGCCGTCGATGTGTACTCATCGGCCGGCGGCAATGTGGTGGTCGACATGCTCGGCTATTACGCGCCCGTCGCAGCAGCCGAGGCCGGTCGGTTCGTACCGCTGCCTTCGCCAACGCGCATGGTGGACACTCGCATCACCGCAACGCCGATGATCGAAAGCGACCTCCGCACCTACGCTGTTGTCGGCGCCGCCGCTGCCTCCGCCGTGGTGCTCAACGTGACCACCATCGGCAACGGACCCGGTTACTGGACAGTGTTCCCCGCTGGCTCCACGCAGCCATCGACATCAAACGTGAACACGGTCTTTCGCGGCCAGATCGCTTCGAACCAAGTCATCGTGCCAGTCGATTCGGCCGGGCAGTTCTCGGTGTTCTCATCGAGTGGCGGCCACTTGGTCATCGACGTGATCGGTTCATTCACCGGGGCCACGGCCGCGACCTCAACCGACGGCCTCTTCGTGCCGCTCACTACCCCCACTCGTTTCCTTGATAGCCGCTCGGCTGCGCTGAACCCGCTTGGTGGCACGCAGCGATTGCTCCCCGGATGGAACCTCGAAGTCGGCGTCGCAAGCAATGCCGCCATCGGTCGCTCTGACATCTCGGCGGTTGCGCTGAACCTCACGGTCGACGACACACTCGAAGCTGGCTACATCAGCGTCACGCCTGCAGGGTCGAACAACCCGGCGATCAAGCAGCGCGATACGTCGTCGATGAATGTCAGTTGGGCCGGCCAGACGCTGGCCACTCAGGTGATCGTGCCGGTCTCGGCGCGGGGCTTCGATGTGTTCGCTCAGAACCCAACACATGCCATTGCCGACATCAGCGGTTTCTACCTAGGCACGCCAGTGGCTGCTCCATTCGGTATCCCTCAAAACGTGGACCCAACGCCTGCCATGTGCGCGGGCTTCATGGCTACCGCAATCCTCAGCGCTGGACGCGGCGCATCAGGCGCCAATGTGGCGGCAATTCAACAACGCCTTCTTGACTTCGGTTTCTGGAACGAAGGTGCCGACGGCGCATACGGTTGGAGCACCCAACAGGCCGTGATGGCCTATCAGAAGTGGCACGGGCTCACTCCGAACGGCACGGTGAACGCCGCAACAGCGCACAGTCTGAACTGGCCCAACTGTCGCGCCACAGCAAGCGTCACCAGTTCCGGCGATCTGTTTGAGGTCGACAAGGGACGCCAACTCGGTTTCTTCGTGCGCAACGGACAGACGTTGCTCGTCATCAACGTGTCCACTGGCGGTGGCTACTTCTACGAAGCCGACAATCAGATCACCGGCGCCAAAGTGACCGGCACAGCCATCACCGATGTGGGTACATTCCGCGTCTATCGCGTGGCTGACGAGCCGGTCTACAAAGGCACGCTTGGCACGCTGTATCGCCCCCGCTTTGTGGTGCGCGGTATCGCCGTGCATGGCGCACCCAACGTGCCGGGCTATGCCGCCTCACACGGATGCATTCGGGTGAGCAACCCGGCGATGGACATGATCTGGGCGCTCAACCTGTTGCCCATGGGTGGCAAGGTTGTCATCCACGAATAGTGGAGTTAGCGCAATGCGATGCGGTCGTCGACAACCTCGACCGTGACCGTGTCGCCGTCGCTGAGTGATCCTTGCAAGATACGAACGGCCATCGGGTCGCTGATCTCGCGTTGGATGGTGCGCTTGAGGGGTCGAGCGCCGAACGCTGGATCGAACCCTTGGTGGGCCAAGAGCGCCATCGCTGATTGGGTGACATCGAGTGTGATGCGTCGAGCTGCCAACCGCGACCGAAGCGAGCCAAGCTGAATCGTGACGATCTCGACAATGTCGGCTTCGGTGAGCGAACGGAAGCGGATGATGTCGTCGACTCGGTTGATGAACTCAGGCTTGAAGAACGTGCTCGGATCGCCCGGCAAGTTGCTGGTCATAATCAGCACCACGTTGGTGAAGTTGACGATGCGACCCTGACCATCGGTAAGGCGACCATCGTCGAGCACTTGCAGCAACACGTTGAAGACATCGGGGTGCGCCTTTTCGATCTCGTCGAGTAACACCACGCTGTAGGGGCGACGGCGTACAGCCTCGGTGAGTTGGCCGCCTTCGTCGTAGCCCACATAGCCAGGGGGCGCACCGATGAGCCGGCTCACCGAGAACTTCTCCATGTATTCGGACATGTCAATACGCACCATCGCCCGGTCGTCGTCGAACAGGTACTCGGCCACAGCACGAGCGAGTTCGGTCTTACCAACACCGGTTGGCCCGAGGAACATGAACGAGCCGATGGGGCGATCGGGATCGCTGAGCCCGGCGCGGCTGCGGCGGATGGCATGTGATACCGCAGTGACTGCGTCGTCTTGACCAATGACCCTGCGATGCAACAACGCCTCAAGGTTCACCAGCTTGGCCATCTCGCCCTCAAGTAAGCGGCTGACGGGAACACCAGTCCATTTGCTGACGACCTCGGCGATGTCTTCGGCGTCGACTTCTTCTTTGAGCATGCGGTTGGTGCTCTGCAACGAGTCGAGATGCGCCGTGGCTTCTTCGATACGGCGCTGCAGTTCAGGAATGCGGCCATAGCGAATCTCGGCTGCGATGTTGAGATCGGCTTCGCGTTCGAGCTGAGTGCCGAGATGCTCGAGTTCTTCTTTCAGCGTGCGGATGGCTGTGATGGCCTGCTTCTCACCTTCCCAGTGAGCGCGCATCGTGGCGCTTTGCACATTCAGACCGACGAGTTCGTCGTTGAGCGCATCGAGACGCTCGATGGATGCAGCGTCGGTTTCTTTGCTGAGCGCCACCTGTTCGATTTCGAGTTGCAGAATGCGGCGTTCGACGATGTCGATCTCGGTAGGCATCGAGTCGATTTCGATACGCAGCTTGCTGGCGGCTTCGTCCATCAGGTCGATGGCTTTGTCGGGCAAGAAACGGTTGGTGAGATAGCGGTTACTGAGCACCACTGCGCTCACCAACGCGCTGTCTTGGATGCGCACGCCGTGGTGCACTTCGTAGCGCTCTTTCAGGCCGCGCAGAATTGCGATGGCGTCTTCGACCGACGGCTCACCCACGTAGACCTGCTGGAAACGACGTTCGAGTGCAGGATCTTTTTCGATGTGCTTGCGGTATTCGTCGAGGGTGGTTGCACCAATCATGTGCAACTCGCCGCGAGCCAACATCGGCTTGATCATGTTGCCCGCATCCATTGCGCCTTCGCCAGCGCCCGCA
>SESD01001967.1_pt1 | contig 10747 bp, 8 predicted proteins | sample 3171411 | NCBI WGS metagenome assembly SESD01 (sample SAMN06051880, study PRJNA518727) | freshwater metagenome | biome: subpolar coniferous forest; feature: holomictic lake; material: water; isolation source: holomictic Lake 442, 16.5 m depth | place: Canada: near Kenora, Ontario | collected...
TGGGTGCTAACGGGATCGAACCGCTGACATTCGCCTTGTAAGGGCGACGCTCTACCAGCTGAGCTAAGCACCCTTCCTCACCAAGCCCATGCCACCAACCGATTGCACGGACCTGCGGAAAGGGCATTAGTTTACAGCATCCTTCAGTGCTTTACCAGCACGGAACTTGGGAACCTTGGCCGCCTTGATTTTGATAGTGGCGCCGGTACGCGGGTTACGGCCGTTGCGGGCCGCCCGTTTGCCCACAAAAAAGGTGCCAAACCCGACCAGCGTGACGTCTCCACCTTTTTTGAGCGTTGTCTTGATGCCGGCGATTGCCGCATCGAGCGCGCGTTCGGCGGCCGCCTTGGAAATGTCGGCAACCTTCGCGACATGGTCGATCATTTCTGATTTGTTCACTGATACCCCCTGGAAATCGTTTGGACGGTGCGTATGGATGCCGATCGGCTTGCGACAGCCCGCTTGACGGAGCTTCTGTGCATGCATTTTATATCAATCGCCAATCACACGTGTCAAGCATGTGGCGCGAACATTTGTGATGTGTCGCTGCTTCAGTGCTTGATGACTCCCGACACGGCTCCGGCCTCCGCCGCCGGCGGCGGCGTGTCTGCAGCAGGCTTGGCTGCCAGCGGATCGGGCTTGCGCTCGAGCGCAAGTTCGAGCACCTGATCTATCCACTTCACCGGCACGATCTCCAGCTTGTTCTTGATGTTGTCGGGAATGTCGACGAGGTCTTTGACATTCTCTTCGGGGATCAACACGGTTTTTATCCCGCCGCGATGTGCCGCAAGCAGCTTTTCCTTCAGTCCGCCGATGATCAGCACCTCGCCGCGCAGAGTGATTTCACCGGTCATTGCTACGTTGGCGCGAACCGGGATGCCGGTCAGTGCCGAAACAATCGCCGTTGTCATCGCCGCACCGGCGCTCGGACCATCTTTGGGCACTGCGCCCTCGGGCAGGTGGATGTGGATGTCGCGCTTCTCGAACAAGTCCTCGGCTATGCCCAGGCGCGCGGCGCGGCTGCGCACCACCGACAGGGCCGCGGTCACCGACTCCTGCATCACTTCACCGAGTTTGCCGGTGCGCTGCACCTTGCCCTTGCCCGGCATGGTCGCCACCTCGATGGTCAGCAACTCGCCGCCGACCTCGGTCCACGCCAGGCCGGTCACCTGCCCGACCTGGTTTTCCTTTTCGGCGATGCCGTAGGTATAACGGCGCACGCCGAGTTGCTTGTCGAGGTTCTTGGCGGTCACATGGATCTTGCCGCTGTCGGGCTTGGTCACCAGTATCTTGACCACCTTGCGGCAGATTTTGGAAATTTCGCGCTCGAGACTGCGCACCCCCGCTTCGCGCGTGTAATAGCGCACGATGTCGCGGATGGCGCTCTCGGCCACCGCCAGTTCCTCTTTTTTCAGTCCGTTGCTCTTTATCTGCTTGGGCAGCAGGTAGCGCATCGCGATATTGACTTTTTCGTCCTCGGTATAGCCGGACAGGCGGATCACTTCCATGCGATCGAGCAGTGCCGCCGGTATATTGAGCGTGTTGGAGGTGGCGACGAACATCACCTCCGAGAGGTCGTACTCTACTTCGATGTAATGGTCGACAAAGGTGTGGTTCTGCTCCGGGTCGAGCACCTCGAGCAGCGCCGAACTCGGGTCGCCGCGAAAATCCATGCCCATCTTGTCGACTTCATCGAGCAGGAACAGCGGGTTGCGCACGCCGACCTTGCTCATGTTCTGCAGGATCTTGCCGGGCATGGAGCCGATGTAGGTGCGGCGGTGGCCGCGGATTTCCGCCTCGTCGCGTACGCCGCCCAGCGACATGCGCACGAACTTGCGGTTGGTCGCCTTGGCAATCGACTGCCCGAGCGAGGTCTTGCCGACGCCCGGGGGGCCGACCAGGCACAGGATGGGCGCCTTTACCTTCTCGACGCGGCTTTGCACGGCGAGATACTCGACAATGCGCTCCTTCACTTTTTCCAGGCCGTAATGATCCTGGTCGAGGGTTTTTTCCGCACCGACGATATCCTTGGACACTTTGCTGCGCTTCTTCCAGGGCAGGTTGACGACAGTGTCGATGTAATTGCGCACCACTGAGGCTTCGGCCGACATCGGCGACATAAGGCGGAGTTTTTTCAGTTCCGCGTCGACCTTGGCTCGCGCCTCCTTGGGCATGCGGGCGGCCTTGATGCGCTTGTCCATCTCTTCGATGTCCGCGCCCTCTTCGCCTTCGCCCAGTTCCTTTTGTATCGCCTTGACCTGTTCGTTCAGGTAATACTCGCGCTGGCTTTTTTCCATCTGGCGCTTGACGCGGCCGCGAATGCGCTTTTCCACCTGCAGGATATCAATCTCGGCCTCAAGCTGGCCGAGCAGGTGATCCAGCCGCTGCTTGACGTCGAACATCTCGAGCACTTCCTGCTTTTGCTCAAGCTTGAGCGGAAGGTGGGCGGCGATGGTGTCGGCGAGGCGCCCCGCCTCCTCGATGCCGGCGAGGGAGGTGAGGATTTCGGGCGGAATTTTCTTGTTCAGCTTGACGTACTGGTCGAACTGGCCGATGAGCGCACGGCGCATCGCCTCGACTTCGTGATTTTCGCTGGCGTCCTGGGGCATGGGCAGCGCCGTCGCGGTGTAATGCGTCGTCTGGTCGGCAACGAGGTGAATGCGCGCACGTTGCGCGCCCTCTACCAGGACTTTTACCGTGCCGTCGGGCAGCTTCAGCATCTGCAGGATGTTGGAGATGCAGCCAATCTGGTACATGTCGTCCTCGGAGGGCTCGTCCTTGGCCGCCGACTTCTGTGCCACCAGCAGGATGCTCTTGCCCGCTTCCATGGCGATTTCCATGGCGCGGATGGACTTGGGGCGGCCGACAAACAGGGGGATGACCATGTGCGGGAACACCACCACGTCGCGCAAGGGCAACAAAGGGTACTCGACAGGTTCAACAGACTGTTCGGGGGTGTTAGACATGGTGTGGTACCAAAAGAAGGTGTAAATGTGATTATGAGGCCGCAGCCTGAAATTTCAAGCCGGGAATAAACGTAAATATGTGCAATTGATGGTCTTTTCCCGCATCCTGGGCGTTATTTAACGCCCCATCATGCATTTGCATGAATTCAAGGCAGTGCTGAAAACGACTGGCGGGAACCGGACGCCGCCTCTGGCAGCAGATCGCACAAGAAGCGAAGCCGGGACTTGCCGCAGCGCACGCCTATGCCGAGGTACCCGCGACCTTGGGTGCGTCGGAATAAATCAGCAGCGGCTTGCCCTCGCCGAGAATGGTGGATTCGTCGACAACAACCTTGACGACGTTCTCCATGGTCGGCAGTTCAAACATCAGGTCGAGCAGGGTCTGCTCGAGAATGGAGCGCAATCCGCGTGCCCCGGTCTTGCGCGCGAGCGCCTTTTTCGCGATCGCATGCAGAGCCTGCGGCCGCGCCTCGAGTTCGACGCCTTCCATATTGAACAGCTTCTGGTACTGCTTGATCAGCGCGTTTTTCGGTTCGGTAAGAATCTGGATCAAGGCCTTTTCATCCAGCTCTTCGAGCGTGGCGACCACCGGCAGGCGGCCGACAAACTCGGGAATCAGGCCGAATTTGATGAGGTCCTCGGGCTCGACACCCTTGAGCACCTCGCTGATCGCCTTGCCGCTGGTGAGGCTGCGCACTTCCGCGCCAAAGCCGATACCGGATTTTTCCGAGCGCCCGCGGATGATTTTTTCCAGACCGTCAAAGGCGCCGCCGCAAATAAACAGGATGTTGGTGGTGTCGACCTGGACGAAATCCTGGTTCGGATGCTTGCGCCCGCCCTGCGGCGGAACCGAGGCAACCGTGCCCTCTATCAGCTTGAGCAGCGCCTGTTGCACGCCCTCGCCCGAGACGTCGCGGGTAATGGAAGGGTTGTCGGATTTGCGTGAAATCTTGTCGATCTCGTCGATATAGACGATGCCGCGCTTGGCCTTGTCGACGTCATAATCGCAGTTCTGCAGCAGCTTCTGGATGATGTTCTCGACGTCTTCCCCAACGTAACCGGCCTCGGTCAGCGTGGTCGCATCAGCGATGACGAACGGGACGTTAAGCATGCGCGCCAGCGTCTGCGCCAGCAGCGTTTTGCCCGAACCGGTCGGCCCCACCAGCAGGATGTTGGACTTGGCGAGCTCGACTTCTTCGTTCTTGGACAAGTGCTTGAGACGTTTGTAGTGGTTGTAAACCGCCACCGAAAGTATGCGTTTGGCCAGGTTCTGGCCGATCACGTACTCGTCAAGAATGATGCATATTTCGCGCGGCGTGGGCAGGTCGGATTTGGCCGGTTTGCCGCCCTTGTCGGTGGTGGTCTCTTCGCGAATGATGTCATTGCAAAGCTCGATGCACTCGTCGCAGATGAACACCGAGGGACCAGCGATCAGTTTCTTGACCTCGTGCTGGCTCTTGCCGCAAAAGGAACAATACAGGAGCTTCTCTCCGCTGGCTTTTTCAGTCATCGCGCCTGGTCCTTTTTGACTTTACGTTGTTATGCCGCGGTTGCTGCGCGCGCGACCAGGACCTTGTCGACCAGGCCGTAGGCCACGGACTCTTCAGCCGAGAGGAAATTGTCGCGGTCGGTGTCCCTCACCAGTTTTTCGACATCCTGGCCGCTGTGCTTGGCCATGATCTTGTTGAGCACGTCCTTCAAGTAGAGGATTTCCCTTGCGTGGATTTCGATATCCGACGCCTGGCCCTGAAATCCGCCCATGGGCTGGTGAATCATGACGCGCGAATTGGGCAGGCAAAAACGTTTGCCCTTGGCCCCTGCGGTAAGCAGCAACGCACCCATGCTGGCCGCCTGGCCGATGCACAGGGTGGAGACGTCAGGCTTGATAAATTGCATGGTGTCGTAGATCGCCATGCCGGCGGTGACCGATCCGCCGGGGGAATTGATATAAAAGGAAATATCCTTGTCCGGGTTTTCCGACTCAAGGAACAGCAACTGGGCGACGATCAGGTTGGCGGTGTGCTCATTGACCGGACCAACCAGGAAAACAACGCGTTCCTTTAACAGGCGGGAGTAAATGTCGTAGGCGCGTTCGCCGCGTCCCGACTGCTCGATGACCATGGGAACCATGCCAAGGCCCTGCGGCTCCTGGTAGCCGCCTGCTGACGCTTCATGCCGGGTTTCGTAATGCTGTTTCACTGTTTGCGCCTCAGAAAGTTCTGCTGAATTTAACGTATGGGACCACTGGGCACAACATGCGTTCGGCGCTAACGCGCTTTAGTACAACATATCGCTCCGTACCGCTTAAGCACCGGCCCCCATGAGTTCGGTGAAGGCCATCGGCAGGTCCGTTACTTTGGCATTGCCAAGAGCCCATTGCACCACGTTTTCCTCGACGGCCAAGCCTTCAAACTCAGCCAGGCGCTGCGGCTGGGAGTAAAACCATTTTACCACCTCGGCCGGGTCCTCATAGCTCTGCGCATGGTCATCGACCAGCGCCCTCACCTGTTCGGGTTTTGCGCCAAGGGCGTTCTGCTTGATCAGTTCCGACAGGATCAGGCCGAGCGCGACGCGGCGCTTCGCCTGCTCCTGGAACAGGTCCGGGCTGAACGGCAGGTCCTCAACCTTCATGCCGCGACCGGCGAGGTCCTTGCGCGTCTGGTCGATTAGACGCTCGACTTCGATTTCGACCAGCGCTTTCGGGGTTTCGAGCTGGCTCGAATCGATCAGCGCCTGCATCACCTTTTGCTTGACGTTCGATTGCAGGCGTTTTTTCACCTCGCGCTCGACATTGGCCCGCACTTCAGTGCGCATCTTCGCGAGATCGCCGTCGATGACGCCCAGCGTCTTGGCGAACTCGGCATCGACATCGGGCAGATGGGGCTCTTCCACCATTTTCAGCGTAATGGCGAAACTGGCGGTCTTCCCGGCCACGTCCTTGCCCTGGTAATCGGCCGGGAAAGTGACGGAAACCGCCTTGGTCTCGGCCGCTTTCATGCCGGCCACACCGGTCTCGAATTCGGGCAGCATGCGCCCCTCGCCGATGACAAACGGCATTGCGGTAGCCTTGCCGCCAGGGAACTCGACGCCGTCCACGGTGCCGACGAAATCGACGGTGACCTTGTCGTCCTTGGCTGCGGCGCGATCAACTTCATGGTGATGGACGCGCTGCTTGCGCAAAATTTCGATGGTGCTGTCGACTTCGGCGTCGGTGACCGGCGTCACCGCGCGCTCAATGGCCACCCCACCGATATCACCGAGCTTGACCTCGGGGTAGACCTCGAAGGTTGCGCTGAACTCAATCTGGTCGGCTGCGGTATCGCCCTTGCGCGGCTCGATGCGCGGATAGCCGGCGACCTTGATGTTCTGCTCCTGCACCGCATCGGAGAACACCTTTTGCACGGCATCGCCGAGAACCTCGGAGCGCACCTGCGGCCCGTACTGCTGGGCGACTATTTTCATCGGCACCTTGCCCGGCCGAAAGCCGGGCATGCGCACGGTGCGGCTGAGTTTTTTCAGGCGTTGCTCGACCTCGCTGTCTATGTCGGCAACCGGAACCGCCATGTTAAGCCGGCGCTCGAGCTGACCCAGAATTTCAATGTTTGCTTGTTGCATTGTTCTTTATCCTAAATGTACGTAGATTCCAGAAAGCCTACCTGGTGCGAAGGAAGGGACTCGAACCCCCACGCCGTAAGGCGCTGGAACCTAAATCCAGTGCGTCTACCAATTCCGCCACCCTCGCCGCCAACCTCGCGCCCAGCTTGTCTGATCCAAAATCGACGTCCCGGGCGCCTGTCACCGCAATCTAGCAAATCCGTTTCGATGCGGCGCGGCTGCAATTCTACCCGAACAACCCCTATACTGTCAGCCCAAACCACTGAATATCCTTCAAAAACATCACGATGTCAGTCGGCCATTACGAGAACTTTCCGGTCGCCTCGTTCCTGCTGCCCGCACGCCTGCGTCACCCCGTCGCGGTGATTTACCGCTTCGCCCGGTCTGCGGACGATTTCGCCGACGAAGGCGACCTCACAGCCGGGGCGCGTCTGGCGTTGCTGGATGGATATCGGCACGAACTGGGCAAAATCAACCGCGGCGAGCCGGTTGAGGATGCCTTGTTTGTCGATTTGAAGGATATCGTCCACCGGCACAAGCTGCCCTTGCAGCTGTTTTACGACCTGCTCGACGCGTTTTCACAGGATGTGGTGAAAATCCGCTACGCCGACCAGGCCGAACTGCTCGACTACTCCCGGCGGTCGGCCAACCCGGTCGGCCGGCTGCTGCTGCACCTGTACCGCGAAACATCGACAGAAAACCTTGCCTGTTCGGATGCCATCTGCTCCGCGCTGCAACTTATCAACTTCTGGCAGGACATCGCCATCGACTGGAAAAAGGACCGCGTCTACCTGCCGCGGGACACCCTGGCGCGATACGACGTGCGCGAGCAACAGATTGCGCGGGGCGACACCGGCGGGCGCTGGCGCGAAATGATCGCTTTTGAAGTGGCCAGGACACGCGCGATGATAAACTCCGGCGCGCCGCTCGCTCTGCGATTGCCGGGGCGCATCGGCCTGGAGTTGCGGCTGGTGGTGCAAGGCGGCCTGCGCATCCTGGAAAAAATAGACGCGGTTGAGGGCGACGTATTCCGCCACCGACCGGTACTCGGCCCCTTTGACTGGCCCCTGATGTTTTGCCGCGCCCTGCTGATGCGATGAGTCCCGACGAATATTTCCCAAAGAACGCCGCCCCGCTCCTGCGCCCGCGGCTTTCGTTCCTCTTATGACACCCGACGAATATTGCCAGCAGAAAGCCGACCGGCTTTTACGTTCACGGTTTTCTTTCCTTTTATGACGCCAAACGAATATTGCCAACAGAAAGCCGCGGGGAGCGGTTCGAGTTTTTACTACTCCTTCCTGTTCCTGCCACCGGAACGGCGCCGTGCCATTACCGCGCTATACGCCTTTTGCCGCGAGGTCGATGATGTGGTCGACGAATGCGCCGACCCCGCAGTGGCGCGCACCACGCTCGCCTGGTGGCGGACCGAAGTCGCCAACCTGTATGCCGGCAAGCCGCAACATCCGGTGATGCAGGCGCTGGCGCCGGCCATCGGCCCCTTCAACATCAGCCAAAACCATCTCAATGACATCATTGACGGCATGGAGATGGACCTCAACCAGAGCCGCTACCTTGATTTCCCCGGCCTGCAGCGCTACTGCCATCTTGTCGCCGGCGTGGTCGGACTGCTCGCCGCCGGCATATTCGGTTACCGCAATGCGAAAACGCTTGAATACGCGGAGAAACTGGGCCTCGCCTTCCAGCTCACCAACATCATTCGCGACGTCGGCGAGGATGCGCGCAACAACCGCATTTACCTGCCCATGGACGAGCTCAAGCGCTTCGAAGTCTCCGCAGCCGACTTGCTCAATGCACGTGAAAGCGAAAACTTCCTGCGCCTGATGGATTTCCAGATCGAACGCGCGCAGCGCTGCTATGACGAGGCCTTCGCCTGCCTGCCCGCGGAAGACCGCCGCGACCAGCGTCCCGGACTGGTCATGGCGGCGATCTACCGCACGCTGCTCGAGGAGATCAAATCCGATCGCGGCGCGGTGTTGCGCCAGCGCACCTCGCTGACACCGGTACGCAAGCTGTGGATCGCCTGGAAAACCTGGGTCACGGCGTGACCGTGGTGCCGTGAACGCAGCCAAGAGCGCCAACGTCGCCGTCATCGGCGCGGGCTGGGCCGGCATGGCCGCCGCGGTTGAACTTGCCGACCGCGGCATTGCCACGACCGTGCTTGAAGCCGCGCGCACCCTCGGTGGACGGGCGCGCCGCGTCGAGATGGACGGCACAGCGCTGGACAACGGCCAGCACATCCTGATCGGCGCCTACACCGAAACCTTAGCCCAGATGCAACGCGTCGGCGCCGATCCGCACAAGCTGCTGCAACGAATGCCCCTGCAACTGCGTTACGCCGGCGGCTTCGAGCTGGCGGCGCCGCGGTGGCCGGCACCGTTTCACCTCGCCGCCGCACTGTTGGGTGCGAAGGGCCTCAGCCTGGCACAAAGATTCGCGGCAATCGCCTTCATGCAGGCGCTCAAGCGCGCGCAGTTTCGCGTCGAACCGGATGTCACCGTCGCAGCACTGTTGCAGCGCCACGGGCAGCATGGCGCGCTGGTCGAATTCCTCTGGGAACCGCTTTGCGTGTCAGCCCTCAACACCCCGGCGGCACACGCCTCGGCACAGGTGTTTGCCCACGTGCTGCGTGACAGCCTTGCCGGCAAGCGTGAGAACAGCGACCTCCTGCTGCCGCGCATCGACCTGACGGCGTTGTTTCCCGAACCGGCGGCGGCTTTTGTCACCGCACGCGGCGGTCGGATACTAAGCGGCGATGCGGTGAAACGCATAGGCTACGAAACTGGCGGCGGCGCCGCACCCTGGCGCATCGACGACAGGCCGCAGCGCTTCAGCCACGTGGTTCTTGCCACCGGTCCGCACCACGCCTCGGCCCTGCTTGGCGACTTGCCCGGCCTGGCGCCGACCCGCGCCCTGATTGACGCGCTCGAATACCAGCCCATCTACACCTGCTACCTGCAATACCCGGCCGGCGTCGCACTGCCCTCGCCCATGCTCGGCTTTGGCGGCGGCGTCATCCAGTGGGCGTTTGACCGCGGCACGCTGTCGGGCATGCCCGGTCTCATCGCGGCGGTCGTCAGTGCGTCGGGTCAGCACCAGGGACTGACGCAGGAGGCGTTTGGCGCCACTGTCGATGCCGAGTTGCGTACCCAACTTGGATCGCTGCCCGCGCCCTTGTGGCAGCGTGTTATCGCCGAAAAGCGCGCCACCTTCGCCTGCGTCCCGAACCTCGCGCGTCCCGCTCACGCAACAGCGCTGCCCGGCCTGTTGCTTGCCGGCGACTACACTGCCAGCCCCTACCCGGCAACGCTGGAGTCTGCCGTGCGCAGCGGTATCGCCTGCGCGCGCAGCCTTGCGGCAGGCACCGGCGCGGCATGAGCATGTCCATTCACTTTCCAGGAACAAGCGGATGAAATTCAATATCAAGATCCTCCCCCGGTATGCCCGTTGCATGCTGTATGCCGCCATTGCTGCCACGACACTGCCGACCGCGGCGCTTGCCCAGGTTCAGGCGGGGTATCCGAACAAGGCCGTGCGCTGGATCATTCCCTACGCCGCCGGCGGATCGGCCGACCTGCGCGCCAGGCAAATCGCCACCCGCCTCGCCGACATGTGGGGCCAGCCCGTCGTGGTCGAAAACAAGGCCGGCGCCGGTGGCGTGCTCGGCACCGACCTGGTCGCCAAGGCCGCGTCCGACGGCTACACCATAGGCATGGGCAATTTCGCGCCGCTGGCCATCAACCCGACGCTGATGAAAAGCCTGCCCTACAACGTGGCCAGGGATTTCGCGCCGGTCATCCTGATCGAGCGCGGACCGCTGGTGCTGATGGTCAATCCGGCGACGCCGGCGAAATCGGTCAAGGAATTGATCGCCCTCGCAAAAGCCAAACCGGGAATGGGTTTCGCCTCGTCTGGAAACGGCGGCTCACATCACCTGTCCGGCGAGATGTTCAAGGCGATTGCCGGCATCGAAATCCAGCACGTGCCGTACAAGGGCGGCGCCCCGGCGGCGAGCGATCTGATGGGTGGCCATGTCGACATGATGTTCGAACTCACCTACGCGGCGCTGCCGGCGATCAAGGGCGGCAAACTGCGGCCGCTCGCGGTCACCAGCAGTGAGCGCCTGTCCGTCCTGCCCGACGTGCCGA